>Ga0247823_10001571_pt1 | contig 19006 bp, 15 predicted proteins | sample 13C_PalmiticAcid_2_FD_192426 | JGI IMG/M metagenome (GOLD analysis project Ga0247823, IMG submission 192426) | Soil microbial communities from agricultural site in Penn Yan, New York, United States - 13C_PalmiticAcid_Day30 | ecosystem: Environmental > Terrestrial > Soil > Agricultural land... | reverse complement strand
AGTCCGACTTCCTTCGCCTGGCCGGTCTGTTCCGGACCGCGCCAGTGGACCCAATCCGCCGCCGGGGCAGCGGAGAAAAACGCTGAGCAACTCAGAGTGAGGCTTGCGAGTAGCGGGAGGCGAGACATGTTGATCTCCAAAGCCCGGAGGGAGGGAAGGTCGGACCTCAGTTTAACTATTCATGTCATGTTGCGCTCTGGATTTGTACGACTCGTCGGGCCTTCATCTCGAATCGGGGTAGGGTGCCTGGCGGAACCGGGCACACCTCGACCCGGAACAGCAGGTCGTCACGCACCGCCCGGGCGACGGCTTCTGCCAGACGAGCCCCAGAAGCGGGGTCCGACGGTTCGACCTCGACCCTCAGGTCTGGTAGTGGGCCAGTCTGGTCGATCACGATTCGAAACTCGATCACTTCCGGGAACCGCCGCACCACGGCCTCGATGGCGGTCGGGTACAGGTTGTTGCCGCGGACATGGATCATGTCATCAACCCGGCCGAGTACGCCACCCCGGAGACGTAGCCAACGCGGCACACCGGGTAGGGGAGGTGGGTCCGGCTCCGCCCGTACCAGGTCGCCGGTCCGGTAGCGGATCAAGGGGCTTCCGACACGGCCCAGGTTCGTCACGACCAACTCACCGACCTCGCCGTCCGACGCCGGGTGGTCGCCGTTCGGTGTCAACACCTCGGCCAGATACTCCGACTCCAGGACCAGCATCGAACCGGGATCGGCTTCACATTCGATGGCCACCGGGCCGACCTCGGTCATGCCGTAGTGGTCGAACACCCTGGCCCCCCAGACCTCCTCGATCCGCTCGCGCGTGGCCGGTATGTTGCCACCCGGCTCCCCGGCAACGACGACGGCTCGCACGTCGGAACCGGCCAGGTCAATCCCTTCCGCGGCGGCCAGTTCGGCCAGGTGCAGGGCATAGGTTGGGGTTGCGAAAACGACCGTGGCCCGATGCTCGATCAGGAACCGCAGCCGGGCCGTACTGGTCATCCCGCCGCCGGGCAGGCACAGGCAGCCATGCCGGGACGCCGCCTCGAACGCACTCCAGAACCCCAGGAACGGACCGAACGAGAACGGGAAGTATGCCCGGTCGTGCGGGGTCAGGCCCATCACCGGGAAGCTCACCCGCCAGCAGTTCAGCAACCATTCCCAACTGACCGGACAGTCGAGCCAACGCAGCGGCCGTCCGGTACTGGTGCCCGAGGTCTGGTGCAGCCGGCAGTACTGTTCCGGCGGATGGGTCAGGGCGGTGCCGTAGGGTGGGTGCTCGGCCTGGTCGGCGGCAAGCTCGGCCTTGGTGGTGAACGGGAGGCAGGGAACGTCGGCGGCGGATCTCAGGTCGTCTGGACAAACTCCGGCCGCGGCCAGTTTGCGGGCGTAGAACCGGTTGCCCGGCAGCGCCTCGGTGAGCAGCCGGCGGAGCCGGTCGATCTGTCGTCCGCGTAGGGCGGAGCGGTCCGCATCCACCACCGGTTCCCCCATTCCTCGTCGGTATACCTCCTGTGACATTCAGCCCTTACTTGCTGGGCTGGACGATGTCGTAGCAGTACAGGTATTCGTAGTCCCGCAGATACAGTCGGCCATTGGCCACGACCGGGTGCGGCCAAACCTTGCCCTGCGTCTTGGACCGGATCGGGCTCGTCTTTGGGATGTCGAACCGGCCGGTCTCGGACCATCCATCCGTTGTGGCCTTCACCAGAGCTAACGTGCCCGCCTCACTGTAGCAATAGAGCATGCCATCCGCGTACGTGACCGAGCCCTTGACCTTGAGGTTGGTGGCGGTCCACACCTCGTCTCCGGTGGCGAGGTCCACGCACACCCAGTTGCCGCCGCTGCTGTCGCTGTGGCCGTAGATGTGGTTTCCGACCAGGACCACCCCGCCGTGGTGGTTGGTGACGTTCTTGCTCGCGTACACCTTCTCCGCGGTCGTGCCGCCGTTGCTGTCCGGCGCTAACTTGATGAGTTTGCACCCAGCGCTGTACCCAGACGTGACGAACACGCGGTCACCGGCCACGACCGGCGTCGGGATCACCGCGATCATGTACGAGTTGTCCTCGACCTTCCAGAGGAGCTTGCCGTCGGAGGCCCGGACGCCAACCGTTGCCCCGCCCGTTCCCTTCCGCCCGCCGCGGCTGTCCTTCATGAGTTGCTGGACGTATTGCCGCACGCCGCCGACCTCAGCGACCACCGCGGACGAGTAACTGGAGTCGAACGGCGCCTCGCACTTCCACACCGTCTCGCCGGTCTTCTTGTTGAGCGCGACGATCGGGGCCTTCCCACCGCCAGGTGCGCAGATCAGCTTGTCGCCGTCGATCAGCACCGATTCGCTGTAGCCCCACTCCGGGACCTTGCCGCCGAAGTCGCGGACGAGGTTCTTGTGCCAGGCTGTTTTCCCGTCCGCGGTGCGGAGGCAATACAGGTCGCCTGCCGTGCCCAGGACGTAGAGCGATTCGCCATCCACGGTCGGCGTGTCGCGCGGTCCGCTTCCCCACGACTCCTTGAACTGGGCCTCGGTCGTCTCCAGTGTGGTCTTCCAGACGACGCTGCCGTCCTTCGTGCTGAGACAGGTGCAAAACTCCTTGGCGTTCGTCGCCGCGGTCCCGCCATGGACGTACACTCGATCGCCGACCACGGCCGGGCTGCCGTACCCGGTGCCGACCTTTGCCACATCCTGGACGGTCCAGAGCAACTTCGGCCCGTCCTTCGGCCACGCCTGGAGGAGCCCCGTGTCGGCGGATTTGCCATCGCGTCCCTGGCCACGCCACTGCGCCCAGTCGGCGGCCGTGGCCGTCACGGCGAGCCCTGCGGTAATTGCGAGGAGCGACAACGCGCGAAAGAACATCGACGACCTCGGCAGGTGAAGGGGGCACTGGCGGGCACGGCGGTCGGGTGGGAGAGAAGATCCGCCGTCGCAGAAAGTATAGGCGCGAGCACGGGTGGAGCAAGCAACCAGGTGGGTTCTCATCAGCCCGGACGGAGCTGGCGGACGAACTCCGGGCGAACGACCTCGATGGCGGACTCGCCGACCTCAATCTCGATGCCATCGAACGACAGTTCGCGAAGCCGACCGCCGAGCGCTGACCCGTCTGCCATTTCGGCGACGACACGCCGCCCGAGCAAGCCAAGTCGCCATTTCCAATCGGACTCCAGCGGCACCCACTCGCCTGCAAGTAGCCGATCGAACTCCTCATCAAGCCGTCGGATCACCGCGACCGCAGCGGCCCGGGGTTCCATGACTGCGCCGGATGTCAGCATCAGGGACGTTGCGTCCGGTAGTCCCGCTTCGTTGAAATCGACCGCAGACTGGTTGAGATTCAGCCCCACTCCGGCGACCGTGCCGGCCCCTTGCTCGATCAGGATGCCGCACACTTTCTTGCCGTGCAACAGCAGATCGTTCGGCCATTTCAATCGCGCCTGGACGCCGGTCAGGGTCCGGATTGCCTCCCCCACGCCGACGGCCGCCCATGCGGTCAACACGACGGGCCGCCGGAGTACCTCGGGCGGCGCCAGGATCACCGACATCAACAGAGACATACCCGGCCGGCTCTGCCAGACACGGCCATATTGTCCGCGGCCGGCGGTCTGCTGGCCTGCGAGTACAACCGTGCCGGCGTTGGCAGGGTCCGCGGCGAGGGCTGCGGCCACGTCGTTCGTGCTCGCGACCGAGTCGTATACGAGCACGTGCCGGCCGATGTGCCGGGTGTCGAGCCGCCAGGTGTCGGATGGAGTCTCCATCCTACCCAGCGTAGTCCAGTGCGATGTCGAGAGCGGGAGCCGAGTGGGTGATGGCCCCGACGCTGATCCGGTCCACGCCCGTCTCCGCGATGGCGCGGATCGTTGAGAGGGTTACGCCGCCAGACGCTTCAAGTAGAGTCTTCGGCGCGACCGCGTCCCGGCGGGCAACGGCGGCCCGTAGCCTGTCCGGCGGCATATTGTCGAGTAGCACGATCTCCGGCCGAGCGGCCAGCGCCTGTTCTAACTGCTCCAGCGAGTCCACCTCGACCTCGACCGGTAGGTTGGCGTTGCCGGGGTGCGCGCGGGCCAGTTCAACCGCCCGGCGGACCGCTGTGGTCGGGTCGCCGAGTCCGGCGATGTGGTTGTCCTTGATCAGAATACCGTCGTACAGGCCGACCCGGTGGTTGACTCCACCGCCGACGCGGGCCGCGTACTTCTCCAGCAGCCTCCAGCCAGGCGTGGTCTTGCGGGTGTCAAGTAACTTCGCCTTCAACCCGGCGAGCGCATCAACGTACATCCGGGTCATTGTGGCGACGCCACTGAGCCGTTGCAGGAAGTTCAGCGCAGTCCGCTCGGCGATGAGTATCGATCGTAACGGTCCAGAGATGGTTGCAATGCGATCGCCCCGCGCGACCGGAGAACTGTCCGGGACGTGGACGTCGAACTTCAGGGTCGAATCAACAGCCATCAGCACGAGTCCGGCGACCGGCACACCAGCGACGATCCCTGGACTGCGGGCGACGATCACCGCCTGGCCCGGCTGTTCGGCGGGGATCAGAGCCTCGGATGTTCGGTCGCCAGTGGGACCGAGATCCTCCTCCAGTGCCAACTCAACGAGTCGCTTCGCCGCCGCCGTCACCTCGGGAGGCATGGAGTAGTACATACGGTCAGAATACATAATTGAAGGGCGTTCTTCCGTAGCCCCTGGAGTACCTACGACAAGTCGATCCCCGGCCGTCGTTCGCTCTACAAATTGCGGAAGATCACGATCAGATACCGCATGCGACGTTACCGACCCGTCGTGAGTAACTCGACCGCTTTGGTAACCGCCAGGTCCAGTTGACGGGTCGGGTCGGGTTCCAGGACATGTGGCGATACCCCGACCCCGTTGATTGCGCCGCCGCGGGGACCGTAGATACTCGCTACGGTCAGGATCAGAACTCCGGATCGGTGCGGCTCGCCGCCTGGACCGTCGGCAGCGCCAAGTCGGATCGGGCTCTGGACCACACCCTTGCCGAAAGTGGGCAGCCCGACCAGCGTCGCCCGGCCGTGATCCTTCCAGGCCGCCGCCACCGCTTCCGCGGCAGACATCGTTCGGGCGTCGATTAGCAGCACCACCGGAAAATCGAACGCACTCATTCCCGAATCCGAGGAGAACACCCGGCCAGCGAACTCGGGTGACTGACCCTGCGTGGTGACGATGATCCCGGCCGGCAGAAACCGCTGGGCGACCTCAACGCCGGCGACGAATAGCCCGCCCGGGTTGCCGCGCAGGTCGAGGACCAGCGCACGCAATCCCTGGGACTTGAGCCGGAAGACCGCCTCATCCAGCTCGCGCGGCGTCGAGTCACGCAGCGAGGCGACCTTCAGATAGCCGACCCCGTCTCTGGAGTTGAGCATCGCGGCCGCGTACACGGTCGGAACCGGAACCGGCAACTGAACCAGCGGAGGAGCTTCCGGATCGGCGGGCAAAACTTCCAGTTCGTGCCCCATCATGCTGGCGTCCCGGAACGCCTCCGCAACCATCGCCGGGTTGCCGGCCATTACCGCCCTGCCGTTGACGCGGGTGATACGGTCGCCCTTGCGTAGTTCGGTGTTCAGCGCGGCCCAGGAGCCGGGCACCACCCCCTCCACGACCAGTTCGCTGCCGACAAGCCGAATCAGGACACCGTATGCAGCCAGTTCCACAATCGGCGAGGCCAGCTCCGCCTGGGCGGCAGTTGGGGTGACATAGACGGTGTACTCGTCCAGCCCGCTACAGGCTCCACACAGCAATTCGAAGACCACGGCCGATGGCGTACGGACTCCAAGCGAGTCTTGAGCCTTGGCGACCAGTTCCCGGGCGGCATACCGAGCCTCACGGGCGTTGGTTGGCATTCGGTGCCGCCAGTCGTCTCGCAGCGACTGTCGGAACGACTGCACCCGCTGCCCGGCCGGTGTGGCGAGGTGCCGTTCGCGGAAGATCGGGTCAGACAGAGCACGGTCTAGCTCGTCGATCCCGAGACTAAACAGCCGGCTGGGGGTAGCTCGGTCGCGGTCGGCGTAGAGCGTACTCAGCTTGGCGACCGCCTCGGAATACAGGTTCAGTGCATCGGCGACAGATAGTGAGAGCACGAACTGCTGGACCGCCGGGTCGCGATGCCGCTGGAGGCGATTGATGTTTCCCAGGCAACGCCGAACACGCTCGCGGAGATCGGGTGTCGGTTGACCGGCACCTGCCCGCAAATACAGGTCGAGTGCCAGTTCCCACTGACCCTGCCGCTCGGCTCGCTCCGCCTCGGCCCTCAGACGGGCGATGTCCGGGACGGCGACCCGTGGCGCGGGAGCCTGAGCCGGAACGTCGGCGGACCAGGCTGGATAATTCAGCCCCAGAATGGCGAGGGCGACGACCGCGAACCGACTCCAACCGGACATGCCAAACCCTCTCGTACATGGCGGTAGGTCCGCCCGACCGGGAGAGGTGAACGGTTCGATCCTATCCGACCCAGTCGCCATCGGTCAAATCACGTTGCGCAATCGTTACCAGGTTTCCCCCGGGTAACGGCCGACACGACCGCTTGTGCCAGGACGTCCAGGTCGTGCCGGGCATGGACAAAGTTTCCTGCCGGGTAAAGTGCTGGCGGTCAGGACGACCGCGCTCCCAGGGCTACATCGGTTTGCTATCTCTTACTCCTGACAAACAAGCAGCGGACCTACGAGATTCGGGAAGGCGCGGCATGTCCGATCCGACGCGGCGGGAGGTTCTGGCCCGGTCCGGGACCGTGGTGATCAAGGTCGGGACCAACGTTCTGGCCGACCCGTCTGGCCTGCTCAACCGCACCCGCATCCAGTCGCTCGCCGACCAGGTCCAACGGGTCCGGGCGTCCGGCCGACCTGTAGCCCTGGTCAGTTCCGGGGCGATCGGCGCCGGCGTCGGCAAGCTCAACCTCGGCCGGCGGCCGGCCGACCTGCCACACCTCCAGGCATGCGCCGCGGTCGGCCAGTCTGCCCTCATGCAACTCTATCAGGAAAGTCTCGCCCCGTTCGGCGTTCACGCCGGGCAACTCCTCCTGACCGCCGGCGACTTTGACAGCCGGGCCCGCTACCTGAACGTCCGCAATACGATCCTCACACTGCTGGAGTACGATTGCCTGCCGGTCATCAATGAGAATGACACGGTCAGCGTCGCGGAGATTAAATTCGGCGACAACGACCACCTCGCCGCGATGGTCGCCAACCTGATCCAGGCGCCGCTGCTGGTATTGCTGACCAACGTGGACGGTCTGTTCACGTCCGATCCGCGGGTCGATCCGGCGGCGCAACTCGTTTCGATCGTGCCGCACATCGACCGAGGCATCACCGAGATGGCCGCTGCGACCCAAAGTGCGCTCGGAACCGGCGGCATGCGCAGCAAGCTGCGAGCGGCCCGCATCGCCACGGCGGCGGGCGGGGCAGTGGTCATGGCGAACGGCTCGGTGGATGGCGTCCTCGACCGGGTGTTCGCAGGCGAGATGGTCGGCACCCTGTTCCTGCCACACGGCGAGGCGATGCCGGCCTGGAAGCGCTGGCTCGGGTACACCGCCCAACCGCGGGGGGCTCTGACCGTGGATGTGGGCGCCCGGCGGGCAGTCGTCGGCCAGGGGGCCAGTCTTCTCCCAGTGGGAGTGCTGTCAGTCAAAGGTGATTTTGGAAAGGGTGACGTGGTATCGGTTTGCGACTCCGACTCGGTCGAAGTTGCTCGGGGTTTGGTCAACTACTCCTCGCAGGACGCCATAAGGATTGCTGGACTGAGTACCGAGCAGGTCACGACTACACTCGGCAAACTACCGTACGCAGAGATGATCCACCGGGACAACCTCGTCGTTCTTGGAAATCGATCGGCGTAAGCCGGTTGGTAGTTCCTGCATCATGCGGTATGCAGTGCTGCTGCCCTGGTTGTTCACCGAACCGGGACGCCAAGCCTTCTCGTATCCTCTGTTAGAATGCGGGTAGCTCGTCGTCATGGGGATAGGCGGGCGAGTGGAGGCAGACCGGCCTCGGGCCGGGTGGGCGGCAGACGATGAAGCCCAAGCGGGCATCCGGCCCTCGCCGCGACGAGTTTGACGCGCTTTACCGACAGTTCAGTCGGGAAGTGTGGGCGCTGGCGTACGGACGCTGGGCGGACGCCGACCTGGCAATGGACGTAACCCAGGAGGCGTTTCTGAGACTTTGGCGGCAATTCGAGGAGGGCGCGGAGGTTCAGAACCCCCGGGCCTGGCTGATGCGGGTTGCCCGAAACCTGGCCGAGGACCACGCGAAGAGTGCTTTCCGCCGCAATGGTACACAACCGCCGGAGTTGATGAACGGGGTCGGCTCAAGCACTTCGCAACCGCTGGACGAACTCGTCCGGGACGAGGCATTCGCACAGGTCCGGGCACTTCTGGAGGAGTTGCCGGTTGCCGACCGGGAGGTCTTGACGTTCCGCTACGCATTAGACTACGACGCGCCGGCCATTGCGGAGTTACTGGGGATCCATGTCACTGCAGTCCACATGCGGCTGAGCCGGGCCAGGCAGCGTCTGGCCGAGCGGCTCGCCGTTCAGGGAGTTCAGAAGTTACCATGACTCACGGCAGCCCAACACCGGGCCGAACCGACGAGCCTGACGAGATCGACAGGCTATTTGCCGCGTACTTCCACCAGCAGTTACCGAAGTCGTGGCCCGTGTTCGTACCGGTTCCCTCGGCCGACCTGCCTCAGTCTGTGGTCGGGTCCGGCCGCAGCAGGGCGACCCTCGCCGTATCGGTTGCGGCTCTTCTCGGGTTTGGACTGTACATGTCCTCCTCACCTCGACAGGTTTCGACCATCAGCGAGTCCCAGCCCAGCGGGCCAGGTTTGCTCAAGAATGCCAGTGCCAGGGGGCCTGACCTGATGAACCGAAACAATAACAATCCCGAGGCCGTCAAGCAGTTGCATGCTCCCTGACCCCTGGGCGGCCAGCCGAGTATTACTGGCCATCGATCGTCGAGATCGATGGCCAGTATCGGTTTTGGGGGGCTTAGCAGGTGGCGCCGTTTCGATCGGATGGGAGTGCGGTTGAGTTTAGAGGCCGGTTGAACTATAATCCTGCTAAGTAGATGGCAAATCTCCCGAATTCACCGAAGGTAACGATGGAGTCCCTGGTCCCCTCCGAAGTTGACAGCTTTTCCTGGCCGGACGAAGACTCGCCTGCCCAACTCAGTACCGACTCGCACCCGGCCGATCACAACCGCGACTCGCAAGACAGTTCTCACGGCGTCCCAACCGTCGCCGTTCCTGCCGCCGAACCGGTCAAGTACACGGACATGAAGTTGATCCGCCCGCTGGCGGAGGCAATCGATCAGGCCGGTTACACGACCTGCACCCCGGTTCAGGCTGCGGTGATCCCGCTGGCCATGCGTGGCAAGGACGTGATCGGTCAGGCGCAGACTGGGACCGGCAAGACGGCCGCGTTCCTGATCCCGTTCATGAACCGCTGGCGGCCGCACAAGCTCAAAGGTCCGGTCGGGCTGGTCATGTGCCCGACCCGTGAGTTGGCCCTGCAGGTGTCACTGGAGGCCGAGAAACTCGCCCCAAGTCGGCGATTCCGCACTGTGGCGGTCTACGGCGGCGCCCGGATGGGCCGGCAACTCGAAGGGCTGTCCCGCGGCTGCGACCTGGTCGTTGGCACCCCCGGCCGGATGCTCGACCACCTCCGTCGCGGGTCGATGTCGCTGGATAACGTGCGGTACGTCGTCCTCGACGAGGCCGACAGGATGCTCGACATTGGGTTTCGCCCGGACATCGAGCGTATTCTTCGCCGCTGCCCCTCGCAGCGGCAGACGCTGCTCATGTCGGCCACGGTTCCAGACTCGATCAAGCGGCTGGTCAACCGCTACATGGTCGATCCGACTCACCTGAACCTGTCACCGGGCACATTGACGGTGGACAAGATCCGTCAGATGTTCATCACCGTGGACGAGGAGAAGAAGTTCGACCTACTGGTGCATGTACTCGGGCGGGAGCAGCCGCGGCAGTGCCTGATCTTCGTCGAACGAAAGCGGTGGGCGGATAACCTCTACCGCAAGCTTCACAAGGCGGTGAAGGGCGTGTCGGTGATCCACGGCGACCTGCCGCAGAGCCACCGTGAGAAGATCATGGCCGGGTTCCGGGCGGAGAAGGTCCACGTGCTGATCGCCACCGACGTGGCCAGCCGCGGGATCGACGTGTCCGGGATCAGCCACGTGATCAATTACGACCTGCCGATGGATATCGAGAACTATGTCCACCGGATCGGCCGGACCGGGCGGATCGGCCGGGACGGAGTGGCGATCTCGTTTGTGACCCCGGAGCAGGGTGGCCACCTGACCGAAATCGAGAAGACGATCAATCGACTGATCGATGAGGACAAGGTAGAGGGGTTCGAGGCTTACACGCCGCGGAAGCGAGTCGAGCCACCTCCCTCCGACGAGGGTGAGACTGCACCGCCTGCCGAAGAGCCGCCAGCACCGCCGCGCAAGGCCGTATACGGTAAGTTCGTCCGCAAATATAGCAGCCGGCTCTAACGAATTGCTTGTGAGGCGGGCCGCGGCGTCGAGACCCACCTCACAAGCCCCCCAAATCGCGCAAGCTGCTGTTTTCTTTTCCGTCCGTTGACATGCAACTTAGCCTCGGTTACACCCTGACCTATGCGCAGACGGTCCGCGATCACTGGTGCACTGCTCGGGCTCCTCGTCCTGCTGGGGACACCGAGCGTCGGCTGCGCCCAGACCCGGCCGTTTTTTCCCCGCCGCAAGGCGCCGAAGCCTCCGCCAGACCCACCTGCTGAGGTGCCGGATAGTCCGCCACCGCAGTCAGACCCGGTCGTCCGAGCCGCACACCAGGAAGCTGCGGAGCCAACCCAGGCCCGCCGCCCGCAGAACATCCTCGCTCTATCCGGCGGTGGCTCCTACGGAGCGTTTTCGGCCGGAGTTCTCAACGGCTGGACGCGGACGGACAAGCGGCCCGGGTTCGACGTGGTGACCGGCGTCAGCACCGGGGCCCTGATCGCGCCGTTCGCCTTCCTCGGACCAAAGTACGATCCCGATGTGAAAAAGGCCTACACGGAGATTCGCCAGCGGGACGTGTTCGCCCTGCGGTCCGTACCGACTATACCGTTCCGCGATGCGGTCGCCTCCTCCAGTGGCCTACGGCGAATGGTCGAGGCGGCTGTCACCGATGAGATCATGGCCGCTGTCGCCGCTGAGCACAGGAAGGGACGCAGGCTGTACGTCGGGACGACTCAACTCAATACCAAGAAGGCCGTCGTCTGGGATGTCGGTGGGATCGCGCTCCAGGGCGGTGCCGAAGCCCGACGCCTCGTCTGTGATGTGATGGTCGCGTCGTGTGCGATCCCGGGTGTGTTCCCGCCGGTGCCGATCGAGTCCGAGAAGGGGCGACCCGAGTTGCACGTGGATGGTGGCGTGACTGCGACGGTTTTCGTGCCGTCGCAGGTGCTGGAGTCCGCCAGGGCCAGGTCGGGCGACGTTGCGGCAAACTTGTATGTGCTCGTGGCGGGCAAATACTACCCCGAGACGGCTCCCGTCCGGCCCAGGCTGGTCGGAGTACTCAAGGCCTCCGGCGGCGCGATGTTGCGGGCCAACTACCGCAAGGACGTGGCGAATCTGTATCTGACCTCGAAGTTGTCCGGCGTCAAGTTCCACTCGTTGGCGCTGCGACAGGACTTTGGGATTGAGGAAACAAGTATTGACTTCGACCAGGCCACAATGAACAAACTGTACGTCGAGGGGGTCAAGGCCGGGGTGGATGGTCCGGTCTGGGATGTCACACCCCCCGACGGCGGGACCGGCGACGCAGATGACATCCGTACTGGACCACGCCGCCGTAACGGTCGAGACTGATCTGCCCGATTGGTGTTTTCACTCCCGTCGCTCTGGCGTTACACTCTCCGACACGGATGTTCCCGTCCCCGACACGGAGCGTCGCATGCTCACTCTCACCCGCCGCCTCCGGTCCCACATTTCTCTGGTTCGAACTCGCCGCCGGCTAGGCGACCGCCGGGCACTGGCGGACCGGTTCCTGGCCATGGAGACCATGCCGGCCCTCATCCCGTCGCCAAACGGGAACTTCTGGTTCATGACGATGCCGCTGCCGGATGGGCGGCGGGTTGTGGGTGTTTGCCCCGACGTCAACCGCGAGCAGAAACTGTGGACGTCCTGTTTTGGCGCCGACCGCGACGCTCTCGTCGGGCAGCGAGTACTCGACATCGGGGCCAACGACGGGTTCTTTTCGATCGCGGCGGCGCTTTGTGGAGCGAAGTCCGTCCACTCGGTTAATACCGGCGAACTGGTCCACGGAACCTTCCCTGTGAACCTGCGATACGCCGGCGGGCTTTGGGGCGTTCGACCCCGCGTCACGGTCGGAGACTTCCAGAACCTTTCGACGAGTGGTCCGAAGTATGACACGATCCTGTTCTTCGGCGTCTTCTACCACCTGGAGAACGTCTACAGCGGTCTGCGGGTACTAGAGAACATCCTGGCCCCGGGCGGGACCATATACCTGGAGACGCAGGTAACGAAGGTCGAGTCCGATCTGCCGGTCCTGGAGGTGGCCAGTGACGCCTATCCGACGACTGTGCCGCAGATCCACTGTACCATCAACTCGTGCGGAAACAGCAACTACCTCCTACCCAACCCGGCCGCGGTGCGGGCGCTGGCCGAGACGTTCGGCCTGAGGGCTGCCGCGTTGCCCGCCGATAATCCCTACGAAGCCGACTTCGGTGGCCCCGGCCGTCGGCGGCTTTTCGCCCTGACCCGTCCAGGCGATCGGCCGTTGCCGCCGAAGGGCTAACACCTGCCAACGTGTCCATTCTGTAGGTGGGGGTCGTACTCCCGTAGCCACTATTGCGATTTGCCAGACCTTGAAGACCGGGTCCGACCTACAAAACCAGCCCACTCATCGACCTGTAGCACTCCGCCGACCGATTTGGCCGCGCTATAACGCATAAGCGGATTGGTCTTCCAGAGGCCGTTTGCCGCGGATAATGTGCTAGGCTTAATAAGCCCTCTCCGGCTTACTGCGACGGATCGCGAAGGAATCGCTCGATGAACCGACCCGCACTTGTGGCGGGGTTGGTCGCTGCCTGGACTGCGCCTGCGTTTGCGATCGACCCACCCTCGCACCCCATTCGCCAGGATCTCTACGGCCATTCGCTACCCGATGGCGCGGTCGCCAGACTCGGCGACTCGTTACTTCGCACTGTTAAGACCCGTGAGTTCACCTTCTCGCGCGACGGGCGCTACGTCGCCCGCCACCGCGACACTGGCATCGACGTTCGAGACCTGACGACAGGGCGAGACGTCACCCCCAGCTACCTCGTCGGGTTGCGCGGCTCGACCCTTCACTTCGCGCCGGACGGCCGTCACGTCGTCGTCGAGACCGCCCGGGGGTTGTGCCGTGTGTACGACCCCGCGTCCGGCGCGGTCGTGATTGACATGAGCGTGGACGGCCGTCACCCGTGGCACGCTGCTGTAAGTGGAAATGGCCGCTCCGCGTTCGTCCGTTGGTACGATGGCCGTGGCGGAGCGGCGATCACTCTCTTCGACCTGACTCAAAGCGGCCGACCGGTCGGCCGCGACGTTTTGGCGGGGCAACAGGGGGCTGCGTGTTTGTCAACTGACGGCGCGGTGCTGTACGCCGCCACCGACAGCGGGGCACGGGCGTTCGAGACAGCCACGGGAAATGAACTCCCGCGACCGCCGCTTCGCCATTTGTCGCACGTCCACGGAGTTGCACTCAGCGCGGACGGCAAGACCCTTGCGGCCGCCCATGCCGATAACCTGCGGTTCTATCCCGTGTCTGCGAACGGGGTCGGGGAGCCGACCGTGCTGCCACCTGTGGACCTTCGGAATGGGATGGCGTGGGCCAAGGATGGCCGCGAGTTGGTGGTGGCGTCACGCGATGCGGTTGTGAGACTCGACGGCAAGTCGGGTCAGGTTCTCGGCCAGTCACTCCCCGAAGGCGGCACGTTCCGCGGCCCTACGGCGCTGTCACCCGACGGCCGGTTCGCCGCGGACGTCGGCGGTTCCGAGCCAGCGATGATATGGGACACCCGGAGCGGTGAGATCCGCTTCCGCTATCCCGACAGGGCACCACTGGTCCGGGTCGTCTGCCTGGATGAACGAACTGCCGTCACGCTCGGTAGCGGGTTACAACTGGAGGTTTGGAGCCTCACGGACGGACGGCCACTTGCCGCCCGCTCACTCGAAGTACCCCATCGGCTCGGGTGGCCGACAGCGCAGTTCTCATCCGACGGCCGGCAGATTGCGGTATTCGATAGCAGCACACGGGCTATGCATGTATGCGACGTGTCAACCGGCCGGCTGCAGCGAGCCGCGGGCGGTTGGGTGTCATCATTCCCGACAGGGATTGGTTTCGCATCTGATAACAGACGGCTGGTGATTGCTTCCGAGGGACGGGTCGGACTGGGCGACACTGTCAAGGGCCAGTCCCTCCGCGAGTTGCCTGGGACCGGACTGGCGGCGGGGTTCTCGCCGGACGGCCGGTTGGTCGCGGTGCTCGACCGCAACCAGGTCCGGCTTGTCGAGGTCTTGACAAACCGGGTCCGGCGGGCGATGGCTGTCCCGGACGTGCCGCTCGACGGCAAGGACGTCCGGTTCACCGCCGGGCGCATACGATTCTCTGGTGACGGCAGTCGGCTTGTGGTGTTCGGGTCTTGTTACCGTGTCTGGGTGTGGTCAGTCGCGGACGGCGAGTTGCTCTATGAGGACCGCGGGGATCGCACAAACCTCTACAGCGATGTCTGGCCAGGCGACCTGTCTCGGGACGGGCGGTGGCTGGCCTACCCGTCTGATGACGGGATGGGGGTCCGGATCATCGACCTTGCGAACCCACGTCCTGGCGGCGTGACGACCGCTGCACACAAGGCCCGGGTCAGTGACGTCTCGTTTGCGCCGGATGGGGCTTACCTGGTCAGTGCCGGCTCTGATGGGATCGGCCTGGTCTGGGACGTCGGAGTCCTGGTCGGGAAATCTCGCCCGAAACCGGCCGACCATACCAGTACCGTTTCCTTGTGGGAAGCCCTCGCCGACACTGATGCCGCCAAGGCCGGTCAGGCAATCGAGGAGCTTGCCCGCAACCCGACTCCTACAGTTACGCTTCTCGACGGGCGATTGACACCAGCGGTCGCACCTGACCCGGCAGTGGTCCGCAGGCTAGTTGACTCGCTGGATAACGGTTCCTTCGAGGAGCGTGACCGGGCGGAGCGCGAGTTGAGAGGGTATCGTGAGCAGGTGACGCCAGAATTGAACGCGGCGCTGAAGCAGCCGCGATCCGCTGAGCACCGGGATCGGTTGGAGAGGTTGTTGGGGCAAGCCGACGGCGTGGAATACGCCGCTGACCGGGTGCGGTTGCTGCGGGCCATTGAGGTGTTAGAGCGAATCGGCGGCACTCAGGCGCGTGGGACTCTGGAACGGCTGGCGGGTGGGGCGCCGCACGCCCGGCTGACCCGGGAGTCGCGGGCAGCGCTGGACCGCATGAATGCCGCCAGGCCTGTTCTTCCTCGCTAGCGGAGGGTTCTCGTCCGACCTGATCGTGTTTCGTGTTCTAAACTTCCGTCGGCCGGGCTGTTGCCTGCTCTTGCCGACGGAGGTTTCCGTTGCTTTCCCCTTCGCTCCGCCGGTTTCTCCGGCCCGAGACTGCTTTCTTCATGCTTGTCTGGGGAGTTTTCCTCTTCGCGTTCCGCGAGCGGGCGTTCTACGATCCGGGATCGCTTTGGCATGTCAAGGTCGGCGAACTGATACTTGACCACGGGTTCATGCACACCGACCCGTTCACGTACACGCACGAGGGCCGGACCTGGATTCCGCAGCAGTGGGGGGCCGAAGTGTTGATGGCCCTTGCCCACAAGGCAGCCGGTCTGGACGCGATATTGCTCGGTTTCGCGACACTGGTGGCTGGGTTGTACACCTGGGTGTTCGCCCGGATGCGGCGGGCCGGGATGCACCCGATTCTGGCCGGGGTGCTGACCGGCGGATGTCTGTTCGCCGGTGCGTTCCATTACTTCGCTCGACCGCACATGAGCACCATCGTGTTCATGGGCTGGACGATGGCGTGTCTGGTGGAGTACGAGCGCGGGCGGGTAACGGCTGCCAGGCTCGCCGGGTTAATTCCGCTGTACATCGTCTGGACGAACCTGCATGGCGGGGCGCTCGGTGGAGTGCTTACCCTGGGACTGGCCGTGGCTGGTTGGGGGCAGTTGTTCTTGCTTGGGAAGGACTCGCCGATCAAGTCGTGGCGGGGCGCGTGGCTTCTCGCCGGGATCGTGGTGTCGTGTGCCCTGACGCCATTCGACAACCCGTTCGGCATGGAGATGATCCACACCTGGAAGCGGATCGTCGGTTCGGACGTGCTCAAGCAAGTGGTCAATGAGCATAAACCGCTCGACCTGGCCAAAGCCCCGGACCAGGTGGTCTTTGGGCTCGGCGTCGCGTACCTGATCCTGCTCGCCGGCACGCTCCCGAAGCGGCCGCAGGTAACGTGGCTACTCCCGCTGGTGTGGCTCGCGTTGACAGCCAAAGGCATTCGCCAGGGGCCATTGTTTGCCGTCACTGCGGCCGTCGTGATCGCGGACTTCTGGCCGCACACCGTCTGGTACAGGCTTCTGAAGCGGTACGGCGACACCGTGATCCAGGATCCGCCGGACGTCAGGGCGGGGTTGGACTGGCGGTCGTATGTAATCCCGACGGCGGCGGTGCTGGCCGCGCTGGTATTCCAGTTGTGCGGGGTATCCGCTCCGCTTGTCGGCCGGGGGTGGGCGCGGCTCGACCCGGCGTTCTCGCCGGTGCAGTTGACCGAGCAGATTCAGGAATATCGGCGGACCCGCGGCCCGGACGCGCGGATTTACAATGACGCGAACTGGGGCGGGTATCTGATCTACCACTTGCCCGACATGAAGATCTACATGGACGACCGGTTCGAACTGTACGGTGATGCCTGGACGACTGACTACGTGGACATGATTTGGTATCACCCTGAGCGGATCGAAGACGTAATGGACCGATACGGGCTTGAAGTGGCCCTGGTCGTTACGGGCGATGAGCGGACCCAACTCGACCACTATCTTTCGGGCTCCGATCGCTGGACCGAACAGGGTCGCACGAAGACAGCCGTGTTGTTTCGGCGAACCAATCCGTAGGTCTGGCAGGTCTCCGCGGCCCGACCAATACGACCTCTGCGAATTGCTTCAGTTTGAAGCGCGAATTGCAGGCAAGCGCCGATACGCGACGCACGCACTTCGCTCTGAGCGCGCGGCATAAAAGCCGCGGTACAATTCGCCTTATCAGCAGTACACTCAAGTTCATCGCAGACGGCCGGACGGGGATGGTATCATGGAACTCCCCGGCTGCCTGGTTTGGGCGGGAGGTGTGCCTTGATCCAATCGTTCGAGCGGTCGGGCATCCGATTCCAGTATCCGACCAACTGGCAGATCGACACCGAGGATGCCGGGGATGGCTGGACTGTGACGCTGCAAAGTCCTGAGACAGCTTTCGTGCTGGTCAGTTTGCGGCCCGATGCAGTCACCGCCGCACAGGTGGCCGACGAGGCGCTGGCAGTTTTGCGCGCGGAGTACCCGGAATTGGACGCGGAGCCGGTCCTGGATAACCTCGCCGGCCAGCCCGCCATCGGGCACGACATCGACTTTCTGACCCTCGATACCTCCATCCTTTGCCAGACGCGGTGCATCGAGACCTCGGCCGGTCCGCTCCTCGTCATGGGCCAGACGAGCGACTACGACCGCGAGCAGAACGAGCCGGTGTTGCGGGCGATCTGTGCCTCTCTCCAACTGGAGGACTGATCATGCGGCCTTCCCGTCTGGGGTTCACACTCATCGAATTGCTGGTAGTGATTGCCATCATCGCGATCCTGATCGGCTTGCTTCTGCCCGCCGTGCAACGGGTGCGCGAGGCCGCAGCCCGGACTCAATGCGCGAACAACATGAAGCAGATCGGGCTTGCCGCCCACAACTACCATGACGTACACGGCCGACTCCCGCACCACCGCCGCTGCCCGGCACCGTTCGCCGGCGGTACCGACCCGCTGTGCTGGACCGCCCCCGACCCATTCCAGTGGACCGGCACCGACGAACGGTTCTGGGCCGCCTTCGACAATCGCCCCGGCGCCACGCTATACGACCGACTCCCTGACTACCATCCAGACGGCTTCCTCTGGCCGTTTCTGGAAGGCAATCAGAAGGTGCTTCAATGCCCCAAGGGTGTCGAGGATGAGCGAGGCAGTTCAGACAGTGGCCGGGAGTTCCAGATCAGCTACGCCCTCAACGGCGTTACCCGCGGCCCTGAGGGGAAGGCGCTCGCCTGGGTGTCCAACGGCAGCGGAACGTCGAATGTCTATTACGCCTGGGAACACAACAACGGTCCCGTCTGTTATGTCGGGCCAGGCGGCAACCGACTGCCGATTCCGCGGGCTGACGGGCTGCTAACCCGGCACTATCCCGAGCGGCACATGGGGATGATTCTGGTGGCGTACTGCGACGGCCACGTGGAGCCGGCCCGACCGGCCGAACTGGTCGAGGAACGGTTCAACGCCAACTGATGCCACCCATACCGACGCACGACCCGTTCGAGCCGAAGCGGACCGCGATGCGGGAGGAGTTCTTTGACAAGCTCTTCGCGCTGGGCGGGTGGATCGGGGCGACCGACACGTACAAGCGGACCATGTGGGCGGCGGTGCCCGACATCGCCGTCCAGCGCGCCGGGTACTCCCTCACCTTTCGCAAGCCGCTGCCGGAGCCGGGGGCAGGCAACCAGCTCGTCATGGCGGGCCACGAGGCGATGCTGGCGCAGTGGTTCCGGAGGCCGCTGAACCGATCCGATATCGAACTGGCACGTCGCTGGCACACCGAACGCGCCAACGTCCGCGCGTTCCCTGACGCGGCATGGGACACGGTACTGGCGTCACAGCCCGGCGATGGCGTTTACCTCCCTATCGACGTCTGGGGCTTCCCCGGCGGGCAGACGTTCCTGGCCGGCGTGC
>Ga0247823_10001570_pt1 | contig 19006 bp, 10 predicted proteins | sample 13C_PalmiticAcid_2_FD_192426 | JGI IMG/M metagenome (GOLD analysis project Ga0247823, IMG submission 192426) | Soil microbial communities from agricultural site in Penn Yan, New York, United States - 13C_PalmiticAcid_Day30 | ecosystem: Environmental > Terrestrial > Soil > Agricultural land... | reverse complement strand
TCGTGTCTGGTACGGCACAGCCGATGGACGGCTGTGGCGGCTCGACGGCGCGAACACGGGATCGCCCGCGCCGGTCGACGTCGCCTCGTCGCAGTTCCCGCAGAACGCCTACATCAACTGCATCGCGGTCGACCCGCTCGACGGCGGCCGCGCCGTCGTCGTGTTCTCGAACTACGGCGTCGTGAGCCTCTTCCTCACCGACGACGCCGGCGCGACGTGGACTCCGATCGCCGGCAACCTCGAGCAGAATCCCGACGGCACCGGCAGCGGACCCTCGTGCCGCTGGGCGGAGTTCCTGCACACGCCCTCCGGGCCCGTGCTCTTCGTCGGCACGACGACCGGCCTGTACTCGACGACGGCCATCGACGGCATGAACACGATCTGGCGCCAGGAGGGCGCCGCGACGATCGGCAACGTGATCGTCGACATGGTCGCAACGCGGCAGCTCGATGGCTTCGTCGCGGTCGCCACGTGGGGCAACGGCGTCTTCGCCGCGACCGCGGACATCGGCGGCGTCGCCGACGGCGGCGCGAGCGACGCGGCACTGCTCGGCGCGGTCGCGCCGAATCCCGCGCGCACGTCGGCGGTGATCCCGTACTCGATACCCGACGCGCTCGCGTCGCGCGAGGTGCGGCTGACGCTCGTCGACGTCGCCGGCCGCGAGATCGCCCTCGTCGCATCGGGCCGTCCCGGCGCCGGCGAGCATCGCGCCCGCGTCGACCTCGGCGGCCTCGCGCCCGGCGCCTACTACTACCGCATCACCGTCGGCGGCGTCACACAAACACGGCCGTTGATGATCGCTCGATAGGGCGCACTGCGCGACGAACGGCACCGAGTACGGGATCACCGCCGACGTACGCGTGCCCGCGCCCTTTGCACGCTGGGCCCGTGCCCTCGCATGCTGGCCCGCGCCCTCGCATGCTCGCCCGCGCCCTCGCATGCTCGCCCGCGCCCTCGCGCTGGCCGTGTTGTTCGCCATCGCGGTCGCGTCAGAAAAACACGCGGCCTCTTCCGTCTGTGCGTTAACCTTGCGTATCATTGGGGCGCCGCGCTGCCGGCTCCCCCCTCCTTCCGATCAGGCGACCATCGCACGGATTGTCGTGTGCGCTCCGCTCGGAATGGTACTCCCCCGATCACCATTCGATTTCACCCTCCGCGCTCACCCATGTGGGTGACCGCGCTCACCCCGATGCCGGACGATGTTTGTGCATTCCCGGCGCGCGAACACGCCGGACGCTTCCGCAACACGATTTTCCCGTTCTGTCCCAACCATATCGAGTTCATGAGGAACACCATGATTCGCAACCGCACGACTCTCTACACCCTTGCGCTCGGCCTCCTGGCCATCGGCGCGGTCGGATGCTCCGACGACACGACGACGAATCCGCCGGCCGAGACGACGGTCTTCGGCGCGACGAAGGTCATCGCCGGCGGCAACGTCCGCAGCTTCATGACGAGCGACGCCAGCGGCAACCCGACGGCGATCGGCCTGCGCATCAGCGCGACCACGGTCAACAGCGTGCCGACGACCATGCCCGCCGACCCGACAGAGTATTTCTATGAGATCGCGCTTCCGGCCGGCGCCGCGGCCAAGGTCGCCGTGCAGGACATCTCCCTCGACTGGGGTCCGGGCGGACATCCGCCGGCGCAGGTCTACACGACTCCGCACTTCGACATGCACTTCTACACGGTCCCGCGCGCCGAGCGCATGGCATGGAGCCCGACCGACACGGCGAAGCTGAACATGGTTCCGAACGCATCGCTCATCCCGCCGGCGCACATCACCGACGGCACGGGCATCCCGTTCATGGGCCTGCACTACGTCGACATCACGTCGCATGAGTTCGATACCGCGGCGCATCATCCGTTCGACGCGACGTTCATCTGGGGCTACTACAACGGATCGCAGGTGTTCATCGAGCCGATGATCACGCAGGCGTACCTGCAGTCGAAGGCGAACTTCAGCGCAGCGATCAAGCAGCCGGCCTCGTACTCGCGCACCGGCGTGTACTGGCCGACGAAGTACTCGATCTCCTTCGACGCCGCGACCAACGAGCACGTCGTCACGATGAGCGAGATGGTCAAGCGCTGATCGCGCGACCAGGCACCGATTGAGCGAGGCACCGCCGGACATCCCGGCGGTGCCTCGCCCGTTTTGCGAACCCGGCGGCGGCCCGTTCGCTCGGATTCTTGGATTTGCCTCCGTCGTTCTCTTACTTGCGGTCGTCCCGGAACCGGGAGCCATCGCCGAGCAATCCCCCAGACCGAGCCACCCATCGATGATCGGGCGCACCGAGCAACTCGAGCGGATCATGAGCGCGATCGACGCGCTCGGCGCCGTCGCGCCGGGAAGCGGCGCCTCCGGCGCCGGCGCGCCCGTAGCATCGACTGCCGCGAACGTGCTGTTCGTCACCGGCGAGGCCGGCATTGGCAAGAGCACGCTGCTCGCGGCGGTACGCCGCGAGTGCGCGGCCCGGCGCACGCCGCCGGTGGTCGCGCTCGCCGAGTGCTCGACGCCGCTGGCCGGACAGGACATCGGCGAGGTCGAGTCGCTGCAGCCGTGGGGCGAGATCATGGCCTCGCTCGTCACCGCGCAGCCGGAGCGCCGGCACGAGACGACGAAGCTCGTCGGCGAGCTCGCCCTGGCGTGGGTGCGCGTGATCCCCGTCGTCGGTGACGTCATCGAGTCGCTCGCGGACACGACGAAGATCGTGCGCTCGCACATGGGCAAGGATGCCGCCCCCGCGTCGGCCGCGAGCCAGCAGCAGATCTTCCAGCAGTACGTCAACTTCCTGACGAAGCTTGCCGAGCGCGGTCCGCTCGTGCTCATGATCGACGACGCGCACTGGGCCGACACCGCCTCGACGAATCTCCTGTTCGCCGCCGCCCGCCAGTTGCACGGCCTTCCGGTCCTCTTCATCGTCGCCTACCGTCCCGACGACGCTGCGAGCTCGCGCGGCGGCGAGGGGCACCCGCTGCTGCACATCCGCAACGAGCTCGAGCGCTACGACCTCGCGCTCGACATCGACGTGCCGAGAATGACCGCGCTCGACCTCGACGCGCTGCTGCACCAGCGCTATCCAAGCTATCAGAACAACGACGCGTTCGAGGAGTGGATCGCCCGCGTGAGCTCGGGCAACGCGCTGTTCATCGCGCAGTTCCTGCACACGCTCGAGGAGGATGGCTTCATCGATCCCGTCGCCGGAACGATCCGCGAGGGCTTCGAGTCGATCCGCGTTCCCGGCTCGGCCGCCGCGGTCGTCAAGGAGCGCATCCGGCGCCTCAGCGAGGACGCGCGCGAGATGCTCCGCTACGCCAGCGTCGAGGGCGACACGTTCACTTCGTCAATCCTCGCGCGCATCACCGAGATGCCGCAGCTCAAGCTGCTGCAGCGGCTGCGGTTACTCGAGGAGTCGCACCGGATCATCCGCGCGCTCGGCAAGCAGCGCATCTACTCGCGCGAGACCTCGGCATTCCAGTTCGGCCACGCGCTGCTGCACAAGGCGATGTACGAGGATCTCGGCGAGGAGGAGCGCGAGCTACTGCACGAGGCGGTGCTCGACGTGCTGAAGGAGGAGTGGGAGATCGCGCGCTCGGAGGGAGCCAACATCGAGGGCATCGCCGCGCGCATCGCCGTGCACGCGCGCGTGCTCGGCCAGCACCGGCTCGCCGCCGAGGTGCTGCTCGACGGCGCAAAAGCGGCGTGGCACGAGTACGCGGCAGAGGAATCGCTCCGCATGATCGACGATGCGCTTGCATCGCTCGAGGTCGCCGCCGGCGCCGGCGCGAAGCGCGCCGAGCTCGACCGGCTGCGCGGCATCGCGCACCTGCATCGCGCCGACGTGCTGCGCACGTGCGCCCGCTTCGCCGAGTCGATCGGCGACAGCGACCGCGCGCGCGAGGCGTTCGATGCCGCCGGCGACAGCACGGGCGTCGTCGATGCGATCAACAGCGCGGCGCGCACGATCCTGAAGACGGGGGATTCGGTGGAGGCCGGACGACGCGCCCTCGAGGCCACGACGATGGCCGAGACCATCGACTACGCGCGGGGACGGGTGCAGGGCCGCGCGACGCTCGGCAACGCGATGGTCAGCCGCTCTGAGTTCGAGGCGGCGCTCGAGGAGTATCGCGCCAGTCTCGCGCACGCCGAGGCCGCGGGACTGCGCTACGAGCAGGCCGCGGCGCACGACAATCTCGGGAGCGTCTACGACTCGATCGGCGATTACGCCCGGGCGCGCGATCACATCGGGCAGAGCATCGCGACGCTGCGCGAGCTCGGCGAGCGCCTCGGCGAGGCGCAGGCGACGCTGAACATGGGCGTGCTCGACATGCGCGTCGGCGAGTTCGAGCGCGCGCGCGGATTGCTCGAGCGGGCGCTCGGCGCGTTCACCGCCGCCGGCGACGTCATCCACGAGAACGCCGTGCTCATCAACCTCGGCATCCTCGCCCTGCACGACGGTCAGCTCGACGCGGCCCAATCATACACCGAGCAGGCCCTCGCGATCGCGCAACGCATCGGCGACCGCCGGACCGAAGCGTCGGCATACAGCACGATCGGAGAGGTGCGACTGGCGGCGAGGGATCTTCCGGCGGCGCTCGAGAACTTCACGCGCTCGCTCGAGCTCCATGGCGAGACGCAGGATCGCGAGGGGATGGCGATCGCGCACATCAACCTCGCCGATGTTCACGCGAGCGCCGGACGCGCGGCCGAGGCGCGGCATCACGCCGTCGAGGCGTGCGCGATCGCTACCGCAATCGGCTCGCCGTTCCTCGTCGCGATGGCCGAGGCCGGTCGCGGTCACGCCGACGCCATCGAGGCGCGCACCGCCGGTGAGGCCGAGCGCGCCGGGCTGCTCGACTCGGCGGTGCGCATCATCCGCACCGCCGTCGAGGCGCTCGAGGGGATGGAAAGCCCGTATGCCGAGACGTGGCGGACGATTCTCGCCGACATCGAAAGCGGCGCCCAGGTTGCCCCGGACGCCGCCATTTCCTCGCGATAACCGCTCAGGAGACCGACGACAGCGCCTCGCTCGCGGCGTCGTGCCGAGCCTTCAGCGGCGTCGACAGAGCGATGCCGCCGGAGCGACGCAAGGAGTCGGCGCGCGTCGAGTCGGATGCTCGCGCAGCCATCCCTTCGGCCTCGGCCACCCTCCTCTCGTCCTCCTCCCGCTCGACCGTCAGCTCCGCCATCAGCGCGGCGAAGTCCTCTCCGACGCGCGCGTAGTCACTGGCGAGCTGGGCGCCCTCGAGCACGCCGTCGATGCCGGTGCCGCTCGGGTGCGGCGAGTCGAGCACGCGACGAAGGTTCGTGTTGAGCGACAGCAGGCGCGACTTCGTGCGCGTCAGCCAGTTGGTCTGTGCGTCCCACGCCACGCGCTGGGTCGGCGTGAGATTCGACGGGGCGGGCTGGGCGATGAGCCGGTCGAGAACGAGCGAGGCGGTCGTGATCGCGTCATAGCGTCCCTGCGCGACCGCGCGCATCGTCGTGATGTCGCCGCCGCCGAGCGTTGCGCAGCCGCCGACGAGCATGACGAGGGGCAGGAGGATTCGTACAGAAGGTCTCATGGTCTTCATCGGGTCTGAAGGTTCGGGGTGGGTGGCGCAAGATACGTCGTCGTGACGCACGTGAGCACTCCCCCGGCTACCCCGCGAAGGCCGCCGCGGTTGCAGTCGCGACCGACCGATACCAAATGCACAGCCCCGTCGACAAGTGCCGGCGGGGCTGCGCTCTCTGTGCCCATATCTGGTCAGTGCCCTGAATCCATCACTTGTTCTTCTTGACCTCGAACTCGACCGGAACCTTTTGATTGTCGTACTCCGGCAGCGATTCGGCGGGGCGCGCGTCGATGCCGACCCGCGCGGGCGTGCTCGCCGACGGCGTCGCGGCGCGCGCGCCGTTGCGATCGGTCGCGGAGCCGGAGCGATCTGCGGGCCGCGCAGCGCGAGCGATGTCGCGCGTCGCGGCGCCGGTCGAGGTCGCCGCGGCATCCTGTCGGCTGTCCGACGGGTTCGTCATCGCCGATGCATCGGTTTCGACGCCTGGCTGCGGCATGGCCGCCGGTGTCTCGACGCTCGGCGGTGCGATCGTCCGCTGCGCCGGCTTCGCAGTGTCGCCCTCAATCATCGGCGCGACGAAGAGACTTCCGCCGACGAGACCGGCCAGGCCGATCGCGACGCCGATCGCGGCGACCTTCAGGGTCATCCACGAGCCAGCGGCCGACGCCGCTCCCGTGCGGCTCAGCTCGAGCGCCGCACGCAGTCCCTCTCCCGGCACGATCGCAGCCGGAGCGGTCGCCGCGAGGTCGCGGGCGACGGCGCCGGTGATCACCCGCTCGGCCTCGAGCAGGCGCCGGAGCTCCTGGTCGACATCGGCGCGGGCAAGGAACGAGCGGGACTCGTCGGGGCTCATCGCTCCGGAGAGATAGCGCTCGAGGGTTTGCTGGAGGTCATCGGCGATCATCGGTTCTCTCGTCTCTTCTCTTCGTTGGCAAGCGCATCGGAAACGATCTGGCGGAGCCGGGCGCGGCCGCGTGAGGCGCGGGCCCAGACCGCTTCGGGTGTCCGTCCGAGCATCGTCGCGATCTCCTCGAAACGATACCCGCAGTAATAATTCAACACCAGCACTTCTCGCTGCTCGAACGGCAGTTGCTCGAGCGATTCGAGCGCGAGCGACTCGAGCTCCGACAGCGGCTCCGGCGAGACCTTCGGGTGCGACGCCTCGTGAAGGTCGTCGAGCGCGACATGATGCCGCCGTGCGCGCATCGCGTCGATGCAGAGGTTACGGGCGACGCGAAGAAGGAATCCCATCGGATTGCGCAACGGCTGTCCGCTGCCCCGCATCGTGATCATCCTCTCCCACGATTCCTGCGTCACGTCCTCGGCGCGTGGCCGATCTCCAAGTATCTTGAGCGTGTAGAGCAGCAATCGCGGGTTGTGCCGCTTGTAGAGCTCCAGGAACGCCCGGTCGTCGCCGCCGATGAACGCTTCGAAGAGCGCCGCGTCGTCTCGCGAGGCGGCGCTCGACGAGGCCGCCTGGGCGTCCTCGTCGCAGACACTCGTCGACGGGACGGCTGCGTTCTGGCTCATGAATGAAGCGTTGGGGTCCGGATCGCGTTTCGTATGCATGACGGACGGAGGAGTTGGTTCCTGACAGGGGAGCAGGAGTAGGAAACGCGAACGCACAATTCGTCACCTCAGCGGCCGTTCCCGGTGAAAATCGCGCCATCGACCCGAGCGCGCCACCGTCAGGTTCTCCGGCGCCCGCGCGTCCCTCTGAAGACCTCCGGCGCCCCGAGCCCGGACCGCACGCAATCCACTGGAGCCTTCGATGAATCGCGCCGTACTTCTTTTTTCGGTTCTTATCGCGCTCGCCGCCATGGCCTGCGACGATACGATGCCGTCGGGCGGCAACGATCCGACGCCGACGTCGATCATCGCGTCGACCTGGCGGCTCGAGTCGATCGAGCGCAACGGACAGACCGAGCGCATCGATGCCGCGATGGCGATTCTTCTGCGCTTCGACTCGACGACGTTCGCCGGCAACGGACCGTGTAACCGCTACAGCGGGTCGTACGCGATCGACGGCGCTGCGATGACCATCACCGCGCTCGAGAGCGGCGACTCGCCGTGCGACCAGGCAGACCTGCAGGCCCGCTATCTCGACGGACTTCGCGGCGTCACCGGGCATGCCGCGACGGCCACGACGCTGAAGCTTTACGCCGCTGGAGGCAGCACCGTCCTCACGTACGGCCGCTCGAGCGCGACGATCGACACGACGCCGAAGAACGTCGACCCCGCCGGCCGCACGTGGCGCCTCGTGAAAATCGAGGCCGGCGGCGTGATCGATACGCTCGTCGAGGCGCCCTGGGTCACGCTCACGCTCGGCACGCGCGCCTCGGGCAAGGGTCCGTGCAGCCAGTACTCCGCTCTCTATACGATCGACTCGATCGCGATCGACTTCGAGGATCTCGAGAGCTCGAACGAGAGCTGTCCTCGTGCCGAGCGCGAAGCGCGCTACTTCACGGCGCTCGACAATGCGCACTCATACTACTCGACCGAGAAGACGCTGCGGATCCGCCACGACGGCGGAACGCTTCACTACATCCCGCACGTGCCCGACGACACGGTGCGCAACGGACCGATCGCCGGGCGCGAGTGGCGTCTGCGAAAGATCGCCGACGGTCAGGACACGATCGAGATCGGCATGTCCGCCGGCGTGTCGATCGCCTTCGGTCTGCAGGGCGAGTTCTCGGGCCTAGGACCCTGCAGCCGCTACCTCGGCACCTACTCGAGCGATGGACGCAAGCTCTCGATCGGCTCGCTCTCCGACGGCGGCATCACCTGCTCCGCGCGTCCGCTCGAGGAGCGCTACCTGCGCCTGCTCAAGAACGCGGCGCGCTACGAGGCGACCGAGGCCGAGCTCTGGATCATCACGGCCGAGGGCGCGACGCTCTACTACGAGCGCGGCCGGCAGATGGGCAATCCCCTCGTCGGCACGAGCTGGCGGCTCGAGCACATCGCCGCGCGCGGCGGCGTCGAGGCGGTCCCCAACGGCATGGTAAAGCTCAGCTTCCGTGATCGCGACTTCGAGGGGATCAGCCTGTGCAACACCTACGAGGGCGCGTACACGCTGGCTCCCGGCGGCAGGATCACCATCCCCGAGTTCAGCAGCACCGAGCGCGCCTGCCTGGAGCGGTTCGAGGAGCGCTACTTCGCGGTGCTGCCGAACGTCGTCGAGTACCGGCACGGACCGGACCGGCTTATCCTGTTCGCACCGACCGCGACGCTGTACTACCGCCCGTTCTAACGGGCATCGCGACCGAACACATCGATGCCGGGGTCGGGGCTTTGTCCTCGGCTCCGGCATTCTCTTTCGTGATCGGAGCGTCGTGTGATCGTGGCGCGCGATTATCTTGCGCGCATGATCCCTCGCTACCCCACGAGACGGCGCCATCTGCCGGGGCTCGCACTGGCGCTGCCGGCGCTTGCGCTGCTCGGCGCGTGCGCGCGAATCGTGCCGGTGGCGGGCTACGAGTTCGGAGTGCCGCTGACCGTCGACCGCACGGCGGGCCTGGTCAACACCTACGAGAACGAGGGCTCGGGCTCGGGCTCCTCGGAGAACCACACGCTGCGCTTCGGCGCCGCCTTCGAGAGCGACAGCCTGCTGCCGCGCCCGCTGCTGCTCTCTCCCCGACTTGCCCTCGCGATCTCCGATGGCCGCTTCACTTCCGACACCTTCCGCGTCGACGATCCCACTGCCTCCGCACCGATCTCCACGCGCAAGTACGATGTCTACTCGACGCTCAGCGTCGTGCAGCTCGACGTGCCGCTGCTGATCGACCTGGGCGATGTCTACGCCGGCGTCGGTCCCTGGACGAGCTACCGCGTTACGTCGGGCTTCATCCAGACCGAGTACATCGAGTTGCCGGAAGATTTCACCTACGACGACGGCTCGACCTCGCGCACGACGCGCACCGGCGAATCGCTCGGCAGCGCGCGACTGCGCTTCGGGATGCTCGCGTCGATCGGCGCGAGCGTCGCGATCGGGTCTGCGCTCGAGGTGCGGCCGGAGCTCTATGGCCGGCTCGACGTGACGTCGCTGGCATCCGATCTCGGCCTGCGGCGCTCGCTGGGCGCCGGCGTGCTGCTGGCGATCGCTCCGGTGCCATCCACGCCTGCTCCGATCGCGCTGGTCTCGCCTGCGGTCGATACGCCGCGGGCTGAGACGTCTCGGCCGCGCGCTCCGCAGGCATCGATCGAGCTGCGCCTCGCCGACGACGCGAAGGTCTCGAGCCGGGGAACGATCGAACGGCTGGAGATCCCCTTCGCTCCGATCGTCCGCTTCGAGTCCGGAAGCGACCGGTTCGCCGCAACCGCGACGGCCGCGAGCGCCGCGCGCATGACGATCGACAGCCTGGCGCGGATGACGCCCTCCGAGCTGCAGTCGCGCGCGCTCGACGTCGCCGCCCTGCGCCTGCGCGAGGCACCGACTGCGACCGCGACGCTCTACGCAGGGCGCAGCCCCGGCGAGGATCGCCCGCTTGCGGCGAACCGCGCCCGCGCGGTGCGCGCGTACCTGCAGTCGGTCTGGGGCATCGACTCGGCACGCATCCGGATCGCCCGCGACGAGTCGACGACGCCCGAGGTGCGCGTCGCGCTGGAGCCCGCGTTGTCGGAGCCGATCGTCACGCGCTGGCTCACGCGCAGCTACAGCGCGCCGCGCGTCGCGCTGCGTCACACGATCGACGCGCCCGCGGGTGTGCGATACTGGGAGATCACGCTGCGCCAGGGCGGTCGCGTCCTCGCGCGTGCCACCGATGGCGACGGCGACTCGATCCTCAGCGCCGACGTCACCCTTTCCGGCGGACTGCTCCCGGTGATCGCCGAGCTCGCCGTGGTCGACTCCGCCGGCGAGCGGGCACTCGCGAGCGACACGCTCGCGCTGCGCGAGCTCGCCGCGCACGGACCGATCGAGCGCGAGCGGCGCGAGACGGTCGTCGCCGCCGGAGAGAATCCCGTCGCGCGGGCGCGGACGATCGCCGCGACGATCGCCGACGGCGCCGTCGTCACCATCAACCGCCTCGAGCAGTCCGTCCAGGCGCGCGGCTCGGCGACCGCGGCGCGGCTCGCCGGGGTGCTGCTCGAGGAGATCCAGCGGCGTGGAATCCGAATCGCGGGGCTCCGTGTGGCCGAGGAGCCGACGGGCAACGCGGCGTCCTCCGAAGGAGCGCTGGCCGGCGCCGTGCGGGTGGTCGTCGAGCAGCCGTACGCGGGCAACGGGAACTAGACTGCCGCGCGCCAGGTCTCTGGAGTCCCAATCGCCGCCGTGAACTTTTGTGCGCCGCGTCGTCCGCGGCCGGGAACTTTTGCCCGCCCGGCCCGTCTGCCACGCCGGGAGCCCCCGCCCCACCCCGTCACATACACCCACGAATCCTCCTCGCGCGCCGCTCTCGAGAGCTCCGTGCGCCGATGGACGAGCGAGAGCATCCATGAGACCGACCGCTTCCGCCTGCCTCGTGTCCACCATTCTGCTGGCGCTCGGCGCGAGCGATCTGCGAGCCGCGCGCACGATCGAGGCGCGCCGCGTCGACGTGCCGATCACCGTCGACGGCGTGCTGTCCGAGAGCGCGTGGAGCGCGCCCGGCGCGGGCGACTTTCTGCAGTTCGATCCGAAGACTGGCGAGCCGGCGACCGAGCGATCGGAGGTCTGGGTCGCCTACGACGACGACGCGCTCTACATCGCCGCGCGCCTGTACGACAGCCGGCCAGGCTCGATCGCTACGAACTTCGCGCGACGCGACGCCGAGATCCGCTCCGACTGGTTCTGGGTCGGCATCGACGGCTATCGCGACGGTCGCAACGGCTCGTTCTTCTCGGTCAATCCGGTCGGCACGATCGGCGACGGCATTCTCTATGACGACACCGAGTTCGACGCGAGCTGGGACGGGATCTGGGAGCGAGGCGTGGCGATCGACGAACGGGGATGGACCGTCGAGATGCGGATCCCCTTTTCGCAGCTCCGCTTCGAGCGCCGCGACGAGCAGGTCTGGGGGATCAACTTCCGGCGGCTCAACTGGCGCACGGGCGAGGAGGATCACTTCGAGCTGATGCCGCGCGAGGAGCACGGCTACGTCTCGCGCTTCGCCGAGCTGCGCGGTCTCGGCGGGATCGCGCCGCCGGCGCGGGTCGAGGTCATCCCGTACGTCGTCGGCGGCGGGCGCTTCCTGCAGCATCATCCCGACGATCCGTTCAACACGGGCAGCGACGGCTTCTACGATGCCGGCGCCGACCTGCGGCTCGGCATCGGCTCGAGCATGACACTCGACGCGACGATCAATCCCGACTTCGGTCAGGTCGAGGTCGATCCCGCGGTGCTCAACCTCTCGGCCTTCGAGAATTTCTACCAGGAGCGCCGGCCGTTCTTCGTCGAGGGCGGCGGGCTCTTCGCCTTCGGCGGAGCCGGCGGGAACTACGGCTGGTTCAATCCCAACTTCTTCTACACGCGGCGCATCGGAAGGCCGCCGCAGGGCTCGCCGACGCACCGCGGGTTCGCCGAGCAGCAGGACAGGACGACGATCCTCGGCGCGGCGAAGGTCACCGGGCGCGTCGCCGACGCGTGGTCGCTGGGCGTGCTCAGCGCGGCGACCGAGCGCGAGTTCGTCGACATCGATTCGGCCGGCGTGCGCTTCAGCGACGAGGTCGAGCCGCTGACGTTCTACAACGTCCTGCGCACGCGCGGTGAGTTCAACGGCGGCGCCCAGGGCATCGGCGTGCTCGGCACCGCCACCGTGCGCGACCTGCCCGAGAGCGGCCCGCTCGGCGAGGTGCTGCCGTCGCGAGCGTTCTCTGTCGGCGTCGACGGGCACACCTTCCTCGACGAGTCGCGCGCCTGGTCGCTCGCGGGCTGGGCCGGCGCGACGAGCGTCGCCGGATCGAGCGATGCGATCACCGGACTGCAGCTCGCGCCGCAGCGCTACTTCCAGCAGCCCGACGCGACGCACCTCGGCGTCGACCCGACGGCGACCTCGCTCGAGGGATGGGCCGGTCGGGTCCGCATCGCCAAGCGCTCGGGCAATCTCCGCACGAGCGCCGCGATCGGCGCGCTCTCGCCGGGCTTCGAGACGAACGACATCGGCTACAGCCGGCGCGCGGACTACCTCAACTGGTCGGTCGACGGCGACTACCTGTGGTTCGAGCCCGACGGGATCTTCCGCTCGAAGAGCGTGCACGCGCACGCCTATCAGAGCTACGACTTCGGCGGGACCGCGCTCAACGCGGCGTACGGCGTCGGCGTGGGCGGACAGCTCGAGAACTTCTGGGGATTCGAGGCATCGCTCGACTACACGCCGCTGACCTACGACACGCGCAGCACGCGCGGCGGACCGATGATCGACGGACCTGCGGGATGGTTCGGCAACGCCTCGATGAACAGCGACTTCCGACAGCCGGTCGCGTTCTCGGCCTACGGTGGAGGCGGCAACAGCCCGCAGGAGATCTGGAACTTCTACTCCGGCCTCACGCTGAGCTTCCGCCCGGCCGACCAGGTGCAGATCTCGGTCGGACCGAACTGGAGCCGCGAGTACACGCGCGCGGGCTACGTCGCGACGCGCGTCGATCCCTCGATGGACGCTACGTACGGCGCGCGCTACGTCTTCGCCGACCTGACGCAGGGAACGCTCAGCGCCGAGATCCGACTCGACTGGGCCTTCACGCCGGAGCTCTCGCTGCAGGTGTTCGCCCAGCCGTTCCTCGCGACCGGCGACTACGTCGGCTTCAAGGAGCTCGCGCGGCCGAAGAGCTACGACTTCAACGTCTTCGGCGAGGGAAGCTCGACGATCGCATATGCCGACGGCGTCTACACCGCCGATCCCGACGGTGAAGGCAGCGCGCCGGCGCTGTCGTTCCGCGATCCCGACTTCAACTACAAGTCGCTGCGCGGCACCGCGGTGCTGCGATGGGAGTACATGCCGGGCTCGACTCTCTACCTGGTCTGGACGCACAACCGCGTCGACTTCGACACGCTCGGCTCGATGCGGCTCGGGCGCGATCTCGACCGGCTGCTGGCCGCCGACGACGACAACATCCTGATCCTGAAGGTGGCGTACTGGCTCAACCCGTAGCGACGCCGGCTTGCGACAATCCGAACGCGGGAGAGTCTCGACGAGGGTAACCGGTCACACCGCGAACCAACTCTCCGCACATCATGTCCCATCGATACATCGCCCTCGACGAGCAGCGCCCCGGCATCGCGGCGCTGCTCGCGTTCCGCCCGCAGACGGCGGCTCCGCTCAACGCGCTTGCCGAGACGATTCTTCGCGGCCCGTCGCCGCTGACGCCCGGCGAGCGTGAGACGATCGCCGCGTACGTCTCGCGGCGCAACGAGTGCGTCTTCTGCTGCCAGACGCACGCCGCGTCGGCGCGCACGCACCTCGGCGACGAGGCCGAGACAGTCGACGCCGTGCTCGCGGACATTCACGGCGCGCCAATCGACGAGAAGCTGCGCGCGCTGCTGGTGATCGCCGGACGCGTCGCCGAAGGCGGACTCAACGTGCGGCTCGAGGACATCGAGCGCGCGCGGGCCGCGGGCGCCGACGACGTCGCGATCCATGACGCGGTGCTCGTCGCGGCGGCCTTCTGCATGTACAATCGCTACGTCGACGGGCTCGGCACCTGGGCGCCGCCGGAGGGATCGCCCGCGTACGCGGCAATGGGCGCCCGGCTGGCGACCGAAGGATACGGGCCCACTGCGGCCCCGTCGGCGACGTAGTGCGGGACGACCGACGCATCGGCGCGGCACAATAGCAGAAGGGCGCGGAAGCAACAGCCTCCGCGCCCTTCGTTCGTTCATCCCGCGCGACTACCGCATGAGCTGCAGTCGCATGCCCGTCGGCACTCCGTTGATGCGGAGCACGACGAGGTAGGTGCCGTTCGGCAGATCGGCCATCTCCGCGAGCCGCGTGTGCGCGCCGGCCGGCAGCCGCTCGCCCGAGGCGAGGACCGCGACGGTTCGCCCGAGGCCGTCGACGAGCTCGAGGTCGACCGTCGAGGCCGCCGTGAGCGTGAAGCCGAGCTCGGCCTGGCCGGTCGTCGGGTTCGGCCGCGCACGCAGCGCGCCGAGCGCGCCGGTGACGGCCTCGTCGTCGTCGGTGCCGAGCGCCGAGCCCGTCACCGTGATCGTGTCGCGTCCGATCTCCTCCGAATTCGCATCGAAGTACACGAGCTCCAGCGTCGGGCGCCGCGCGCTCGCCGCCGTGTAGAGGATCGTCAGCTCGCGCGTGTCGATCTTCTCGTTGTCAGTGTACTCGGCGCGGAACGTCCTGCCGCGCACGGTGACCAGGTCGGGGTTCGTGTCGTCGCAGTCGCCCGCGGTGTCGCATGGCATCCGCGCGCCGGTGATCGCGACGATGCGCCCGACCTCCGGTCCGTAGTTGCCGATCACCGTGTGCACGAGGTTGCCGAACTTCGGCCGCCCGACGCGCAGGCGGTGCAGCCGCAGCGAGTCGATCTCCGGGATCGGCACCGGCGTGCCGATGAGGATGATCTCCTTCTTCGTCGCCTTCCACGGTCCGTACTTCATCTCGCAACTATCGCCGTCGCAGTGATAGGCCGTGACCGTCACCGTACCGACCCAGCCGATCGTGTAGTCGATGCCGAGGTTGAACTGCACGGTGTTGTTGGCCGGCAGTCCGTGCACCGACTTGATCTCGGTGTACCCGTTGGACGTGCCGAAGGGCCACGACTTCCAGACGCCGTCGACGTAGAGACCGCCGCCGTTGACGCCGGGTCCCGACGGAGGCGGCGCGACGACGATCTTCACCGAGCAGATCGGCGAGACGGGGTTCTTCAGGTTGTAGACCGTGAAGGTCCGTCCGCTGAGGTCGAGGTCGACGAACGGGAAGGGCTTGACCGACATCGAGTCGCAGCGCGTCAGCGACGAGCGCTCGCAGCGGAAGCACACCGTGTCGCGGCAGACGACGGTCTGTCCCTGGCGCACGATCGTCGCGACGAGCTCGATGCAGATCTCGCCGCTGGCGAGGTTCGACGCCGCCGCGATGTTCACCGCCGTCGGCGACGCGCCCGTGCACGCCGTCGAGAAGTTGAGCACGCCGCTGGTCGTGCCGACGAGACTCGCCGGCACCGTCGACGTCGCCACGCACGGCGTCGTCGTGATCCCCTGGATCGTTCCCGACGGCGTCACGCCCGGGGCGATCGGCAGCACGTTGTACGCCAGCGACTGCACCGCCGCGCCGTTCGCGTTCGACATCGTGAACGAGTACCGGCAGCACTCGTCGGTCTTGCCCTCGAGCCAGAACCTGTCGCATCCCTGCGGCTCGGTCGGCTTGTCGCTGATGCGCACACACGCCGTCGGCGACTCGACGCGCAGGCACTGCGTCGTCGCCAGCGGCTTGGCCTGCGCCGCGAACGAGTTGCACGCGAGCTGTCCCGGCGTCGCGGTCGCCGGCACGGTGCCGGTGACGAAGACGTCGAGCGTGCCGCCCGGCGGAATCGTGCTCGCGCCACCGGTCACGGTGATCGAGTACGTGCTGCCGCTGAACGATCCGAAGGCTCCCGGCGTCAGCGCCGGCACCCCGTTCGTCGGATCGACGATCGTTCCGCAGAAGCCGGCGCAGATCGCCGTGCGTGTCGGGTTCTGCGTGTTCGCCGAGGAGTTGTAGCCGACGGTGTAGCCGCCCGGCGCCGTCACGTTCGCCGCCGATGTCACCGGCATCGCGAACTGGCTGCCGCGCGTCGAGTACGTCGTCGACGTGCCGATCACGGCGATGTCGTTGACGTGCGGTAGGATGTCCACCAGGCAGATGTTCGTCAGCGTCAGGTTGCCGCTGTTCTTCAGGCGGAGCCGGAATTCGGCCTGCTGTCCGGGCGCGAGGATCGCGTTGGTCGAGAACGCCGCCGAGCCGCTCTTCGGTCGCACCTCCTTGATGAGCGTCAACTGCGCGATCGCGTTGACGGTGATCTGCGCGTTGTTGCTGGTGACCGTCGCGTGGTTCGATGCGGCGATCGTGAAGTTGTTGAAGTACTGACCGGGCGGAACCGGAGGGTTCGTGCCGATGAGCACGTCGAACTCGATGACGAAGTATTCGACCGTCCCGTCACAGCGGAACGGCAGCGTCGGGAACGTCCACGTCAGGCTCGTGTCGCCCGGCGACGGCGTCGTGATCGTGCCGCCGACCTGCGACGGCACCGACGTCGTCAGCGAGCAGCACGGCGGCGTCCACGCGTTGGCCATCCAGCCGGACGGACCATACCAGTAGGTCGGGTTGCCGACGTAGGAGAATCCGCTCGGCAGCATGTCGTTGATCGAGAGCGTCGTCGCGTTGGTGTTGCCGACGTTCGCGACGGCCATGCGCCAGCGGACGATGTTGCCGGGCACGAATGGTCCCGCCGTCTGTGGCGAGCATCCGGGCTGGCAGCCGTTGCCCATGAAGAGCTTCGTCGCGAGGATCTTCGGTCGCAGCGAGTCGACCGGCTTGGTGTGCGTCGCGGTCACGATCGGCAGGTTGCTCGCCTGCGCGGTGACCGTGTTGACGATGTTCTGGCCGACCGTCAGCGGCGTGAACGGCGGAGCGAAGCTCGCGGTGCGCGCGCAGACGTTGAGGTAGTTGTAGACCGTCTGCGTCGGCTGGATCGAGCCGCCGTACGTCCAGCGCACGCGGCAGACGTTTGCCGGCAGGCTGGTCATCGTGTGCAGTCCGGCGGTCGTGTAGGTGACGGTCGTGCACGCCACCGTGCCGCAGCTCGCGCCGCTCCAGCAGAAGACGTCGACCGTCACCGGCGTGTTCGTCGCCGGCACGTTCGTCTGGATCGACGTGACGTCGAGCGTCGTCGGCACGAGATCCTCCATCACGTAGCCCGGCTGCGAGACGTTGCCGGTGTTGTTGTACCAGAGGGTGTAGGTGCCGCAGCATCCGGGCGAGAACGACGGGTAGTACCAGGGGTTGTTCGCCGGGAAGTACATGTTGATCGAGAGCCACTTCGAGAGCTGTCCCGACGGGTTCGCCGCGCACAGCACCGCTTTGGCGGTGTCGATGAAGAGTCCCGGCTTGAGCGTGTCGCACGGCGTCTTGTAGCTGACCTTCGCCGTGTCGACGACCGTCTGGCCGACGGTGAAGCCGGCCGAGGTCGGATAGCGGGCGCGGATGTACGCGCAGTACGAGACGTTGTACATGTTCACCGGCAGCGTGCCCGGTCCGCCGGTGAGCGTGATGTTCGGCGCGGTGCCGGTGAAGCCCGTCCACGAGCCCCAGACCGAATCGACGATCGATCCGGGAGGGATCACGTCGGCGAGCTGCACGCTCGTGAGGTTGAGTCCGCCGATGTCGCCGCCGGAGGGATTGCTGACGCAGATCCGGTAGATGACCGCATCGTCGAGCGCGCATCCGGCGACGAGGGATTTCTCCATCGTCCACTTGTTCTGCGCCGTCGCGCTGACGCAGACCGGGGCGCCGCTGCCGACGGTCGTGCCGTTGGGCATGCTGATCCACGCGGTGTTGCAGGCGCGCGCGCCGTTGCAGGTCGTTCCCGCGGGGAACTTCACGTTGATCTGCACGGTGCCGGTCGTCGAGCTCGTCGTCAGACCGGTGAGTGTGAACGTCACGATGTTGCCGCTGACGACCGCCGCGGGGATCGTGCTGACGACCACCAGGTTCGAGGGGATCGTGTCGCGGATGACGATGGTTCCCGGCGCGCCGCCCATCCACGTGTAGGTCAGCGTGTAGGTGAACGCCTGTCCCGATGGGACGACGGTCGCGTCGGCGGATTTCGAGAGGCTGAGGGTGATGCCCTGTGCGATGGCGCCCTGACAGGCGAACAGCAGAAGAAGGAGCGCAGGCACCGCACGCAGCATGCGTGCGGTCCTGCCCCGGAAGAGGGTCTGGATCCTCATGCGAAGACCTCGAGATAATTGGATCCGGGGCCGTTGGACCGGACGGGAGAGTGATGCCGTCATCGCCTGCCTGCCCCGACGCATGCGATGCATGCGCCGCGGCGTGTCGAGTGGAACTTCACGTTCGGCTGCGTGACGGGGAGGGCCTCGCGGAATCCGACGTTGACTCGACGACGTGTGCGACGACGGTGCCCGGGGGGTGGGCAGAGTTGTATCGGGAAGTTAGCGTCTGGATTGGAGAAAGCGAAGACAAACGTCGCAGGTCGGGATGCGTCGCTCGAGAGTCCACAGGACCGGGCTCGCGCCGCGATGGTCCATGACTGATGCCGACGTACCCGGTAATTGATGCCTTCGCATCATTGCCCACCGCGGCTCACCGGGCTAGGTTTCCACGTCGCCGGACAACCCGGGCGAGCGGCCGGACGCACGATCAGCGTCGACCGTTCGGTTGCCCCAGCGACGATCGAGGACAATGAACTTCGACAGCTTCGCCCGCCGACCGGGCCGCTGACACGATCCGCGCGGCGCTATCCCCTGGCGCCTCACCCCGACGGATTGACGGCCGGTCGCTGCACTCCCGTACCGGTGCCGCAGGAACGCTCG
>Ga0247823_10001569_pt1 | contig 19020 bp, 27 predicted proteins | sample 13C_PalmiticAcid_2_FD_192426 | JGI IMG/M metagenome (GOLD analysis project Ga0247823, IMG submission 192426) | Soil microbial communities from agricultural site in Penn Yan, New York, United States - 13C_PalmiticAcid_Day30 | ecosystem: Environmental > Terrestrial > Soil > Agricultural land... | reverse complement strand
GCTCAAGACGGGTTGTGCTTATTTGATCGTGTGGGGCGATCAGGAGAACAAGGCGAAGCTCTATCTCCAGGACTCAAGAAACTGCTGCGTTATCGAGGACGAGGAAACAGGCAACGAACTATTCGGGGCGAAGATGTGGGAAACCCGCGACAAGTTCGTGAGGATCACGACGTACTACCCCGATAGAGTGGAGAAGTACATCACCGAAAAGAAGAGAGCGGATGGACTGCCTGTTAAGGCCGAGCATTTCGTGCCAATCCAGGGTGAGGAGTTCAGCGTTGAGAATCCCTATGGGATCATCCCGATGTTTCGATTTGAGGCTCAACCCGTTCTCGCTAACGTCATTCCCTTGCAGGACAGCCTCAATAAGACCTTAGCGGATGAATTAGTCGCTCAGGAGTTTATGGCCTACCCGCAGAGGTACATCACAGGCATCGAACCGCCGATTGATGAAGCCACGGGCAAGCATAGCGAACTTTTCAAATCAGGAGCAGACAGAATTTGGTGGGTTAGCGATCCGGCCGCAAAGATGGGGCAGTTCGACGCCGCCAATATGCCCGCATTCTTTCAAGGGGCGAACGAGAAGCGTCTAACCATTGCTCAGGTATCGGGAACCCCTCTAACCTACTTCCACCGGCAGATGTCGGATGCAATGAGCGGGGAAGCCCTCAAGACGCTGGAATCGAGGTTTACGAAGAAAGTATCAAGGCTTTGCCTCAACTTCGGGGCTGTGTGGTCAAGGGTGATGAAACTTGCGTTACAGATCGAGGGGCAATCAGTTCCGGGAACCTTAACCGCTCAGTGGGACGCACCGGAGCAGAGAAGCGAGAAGGAAGAGTTAGAGGCGGCGGTTATCAAGCAATCTTTAGGCATCCCCAACCAAACCTTGTGGGAAGAACTGGGATACACGGAAGAGGATATTGCCTTCTTCGTCTCTGAGGAGCAAAAGGATATTCAGATAGTGACCGAACAGGAAAATGACGCAGTTAGAACAGCAGGAGCGTGAGGCCGAGAAAGATGCTAAGGAACTGCTTCTGCTTCTGCTGTTAGGCGGGGCGGTGGTGTTTAGATCGGATGTTGGGAGGTTCTACGTTAACGGTAAATCGGTTTCTATAACGACCATCAGGAAGTATCTGCAAAGGATCGAAAGGAACCTGGGCCGGAGGTTGACGAAGCTGACCGACGACCTCGAGGCCCAGAAGATCACGCTGGCAAAGTGGCAAAGAGAGTTTGAGAGGTCGATAACCTCAGCACACATCTTAGCAGGGGCATTAGCGGTTGGGGGAATAAACGCAGCAGTCAGAAACGATGAGATACAAGCACGGATAGCCTCAGAACTGAAATATGCGGACAACTTCGGGGATGAGGTCAAGGACAAGAAAGTAAGCCCGGCGAGAATGAAGTCAAGGGCTAAGAGTTACTTGATAGCCGCAACGATCACTTACGGGATTTTAGAATTGCAGGTCAGAAAGTTAATGGGCGGATACACGGAATGCAGAAGGATACGAAGGGCAAGTGAGAGTTGTCCGGGTTGTGTTGCTTACGCTTACCGATGGATGCCGATTGGCATGATCCCGCCGATAGGAAGTTTGCAGTGCGGCGGTCGGTGCAGATGTTATTTGGAATATAGATAGGAGAACAATATGGCAGCGGGAACTAAATTTCAGCAATTCGCGGAAGACCTTTGCAAAGGGGTTCACAACTTCACCTCCGACGCAACGTGTTCGGTCACTGTGGCATTATGTGCGGCGGCAAACGCTCCTGTTGCGACCAACGCCACGCTTTCTCAGCTTACCCAAATAAGCTACACCAACGCTTCGTCACGAGTGGTAACAGGGATCACGGCGGAGCATACGACGGGCACGGTTTCGCTCACTGCTAACGATCTTGTGATAACCGCATCAGGCGGCACGGTCGGACCGTTTCGTTATGTGGTGTTCTACAACGACGATCCGACCAGCCCGGCAGACCCGCTAATCAGTTTCTACGATTACGGCTCGGACATCACGCTTGCAGACGGTGAGACCTTCACGGTGGATGTGACCACGAATATCGCGACGATAGCATAATGGCTGACACTAAAATCTCAGCATTAACAGCGGCGAGTGCTTTAACGGGCACGGAAGAAATCCCGCTGTCTGACGGAACCGCTACGACAAAAGCGGCGACCGTTGAGCAGTTCCGTACCTACATCGGACAGAAGCTGATTTCCTCGGGTGCTGCGCCTGCAACCGGGTCCGCTAATACCGCTGCGGCTCCTTCCGAGACTTGGCTGCTTAACACGGCTGATAACGCGGTAACTACCGTTGAAACGGTAATGTCTCTTACCGGATTAGCCGCTGGAACGTACTTTTTCGAGTACTACATCGTGTGGCGTTCAGGAGCGACGGGCACGGGTACTGCGTTCGCTGTGGACTTTACGGGCACGGTTACACGAGTACGATCTACCAGGCACTATCAAACCACAGGAGCGGCGGCTGCTACGGGCGTCCATGACGGCGTGTCGGCGGTTCTCACGGGCACGCTTGTCGAGCATATGAGCAGCAACGCGGACAACGGAGCCCTCGGTCCAACTACGGGTGTGGCGTCCACCACAGAGGATCAATTTGACCACATCCGGGGAATAATGGTGGTTTCCACGACCGGGAATCTTAATTTAACCATGACAGGTGAGGGCAATGGTGCGGTCACATTCATGGCTGATTCATTTCTCAACCTCAAGCGGCTGGCATAAATGGCAGATAGGATTCTATTAGAAGACGGCATAAGCCTCCTCTTACTGGAGGACGGGACAAGCGCACTACTGAATGAGAGTTCAGCGGTCGGATATTCGCTTGCCTGTGACGCTGTTTCAGTTACCGTCACACCGACGAATGTAGCGATTCGGGCACAACGAAAACTCGCCACCGCAGCGGTCAGTTATTCAATCTCGCATACCAATGTCGGGATTCGGGCACAACGCAAGATGGCGACTGCGGCGGCTAGTTTCACGATCACGCCAACGGCTGTCGGCATCAAGGCGGCGAGAAAGTTAGCCACGGCGGCTGTAAGTGTGGGAATCACGGCATCGAATGCGAATCTGCGAAAGGGATACACGTTCACAGCTGCTCCCATTAGCACTTCGATTTCTGAGGCGGCGGTTAACCTTAGGGCAACCAGGACTCTGAGCACTGCTGCGGTGACCGTTTCTGTCACACCGTCTAATGTCGGACTGAATAGGGGGTTAAGATTCTCTACGGACCCCGTAAGTGTAAATACCACACTGACGGATGTCGGTCTTCGCACTGCCCGGACGCTGGCAACAGATAGTATTGCGGTAGAGATCGAGCCGGCAGATATAGCGTTCAACAAGGGTGTTAGATTCGCCGTCGATCCTGTTTCCTTCGGCATTACGCCGACAAGCGTTGCACTAAGGGCTGATAGGATTCTAAGCACGGAGGCCGTGGGCGTTGGGCTTACCGCTTCCGCGATCAATTTCAACAAGGGCTTTTCGTTTGCCGTCGAGCCGGTAAGCGTAAGCGTTGAGCCTCAATCGGTGGGATTCAGCAGAAGCTACGCTATCTCGGTCTCTCCGGTGAACCTAGACCTGAATGCGTCCGCTGTGGCGATGCTGAAGGCGTCGAGGATGTTGGCGGAGCCTGTTGAGGTTGCAGTTGTAGTCTCTACGGTGAACATCGGGCTAACAGGCGTTGCGTTAAGCCCGCCGTTCAGCTACACGATAGACACCACGGGAATTGCAGAGATGGTGCTGCTTTCGGGCGATCTATCCGTAACGGTCAGCAGCGGGGAGTTATCAGCAGAGATAAGCACAGGCGTAACAACAATGAACTTGAACACAGGCTATTTTAATCTAACGATGAACACCGGATTCCAGGACTTTGACGTTGTGGAGGTGCTGAATGCCGAATAACCGATTCACGATCAAACAAGGTGCTACCGGAGCCGTGTTGGTTGCCACGCTATCGGATGAGAACGGCGAGGTTGATCTTACCGATTTCTCCGCTGTGACGATGACCGCACTTTCCGAACGCTCGGAAACTCCCGCGATCGATGCGGAGCCGTGCGTTATTGATCCTGACCAGGAGACGAATCCCGGCGTGGTCCGGTTCAACTTCGATTCTGATACGGCAAACATCGCGGTTGGGGAATATCTAATTGAGTTTCGGGCTACGAATGCATCGGGGGTGCATATCTTCCCGACCGGGGGGATGAGTGAATACGGGCGGCTGGCAGTTACCGCTCCATTAGTCTAATGAACGAACCAACACAACTAAACAAGGGCGATCGGGCTATCAAGGTAATCAAACGCCATCAGCCGGACAGTGATTTCATCGAGAGCCACGAGCTTTCCCTGTTATCCCTACTTGTCCGCAAGCATCCTGAGCGGGCGAAGGAGTTTATCCGCCGTCTGTCCGAGTCGATGAAGGCGACAGCATAGTTAAAATAATGTTTGCATACACAACATCTAGTGTGTATCATTCCAAGTAAGCGGATTCACGTCCGCTAACAACTTAAACCTTTTCACAGGTCACAATCCGAAAGGATCACAACCGCTCAACTCATACGAGTTCGGGCGGTTTTTTGCATTTCACTATATGCCAATCGAAGGAATACCGGCTCACGAGCCAACCAAAACAGAAGCACAACCCACGTCTGACGGGACGGAAAAAACTACGGGTGCGGATGTTTCGGGCACGGGTACTGATACCGCTCAACCAAATCAGGCGCAAACAGAAAAGACATTCACGCAGGCGGACGTTGATCGCATCGTCCAGAACCGATTGAAGTCGGCGGTTAAAGCCGAACTCAAGAAGCTCTCGGGCGAAGAAGACGGAAAGCCGGGCGTGGAAGATTTACAGCGACAGTTGAGCGAAACGAAACAGCGAGCACAGGCAATAGAAGCCCGTGAAGCTGTGAGAGATTATCTGGCTGACCCCGTGCATAAGTTGAACGTCAAGGCATCTTCGGTTGCTGCGATCGTCAAACTCGTCACCTCCGATCTTGAGTACGACGACGACGGAAAGCCTGCCAATCTCAAAGAAGCCATTCAATCGGCCAAGAACCTCGCTCCAGACCTGTTCGCCAACTCATCGGCTTCCATAAACGCCGGGAATGGTCGAAACAACCAAACTCCTCCGCGTGGAATGGATGCCTTAATCCGGCAAGCAACCGGGCACGGCGCATAAGCCGAGGAGCTACACATGCCTTTTGATAATCTGATCAGCCGTACCGATGCTGCGGCGACCATCCCTGAGGAAGTCTCTCGGGAACTTCTCAAATATTCTGCGGCTGAGTCCGCAGCGATGACATATTTCAAGCGGATTCCCGTTGGGGCCGCACAGGTTCGTATGCCGATCTGGTCGGCACTGCCCACCGCCTACTGGGTGAACGGCGACACGGGCCAGAAACAGACCACAGAGGTCAACTGGACGAACAAATATCTGAACATCGAAGAGATCGCCGTGATCGTGCCGATCCCCGACAATGTTCTAGCAGATTCAGGTATTCCCATCTGGGACGAGATCATGCCCGCGATGACCGAGGCATTCGGACGCACGTTAGATGCGGCTATCTTCTTCGGCACGAACGCCCCGGCATCCTTCCCCGATGACATCTACACGTCTTTAGACGCCGCCGCTAACGACATCACGGAGGGCACTGTTGCCGCTTCAGGTGGTTATATGGCGGACGTTGATCTTGCTCTTGCCGCTCTCGAAGCAGACGGCTACGAAGCAGACCTGATCGTTGCCTCTACGGCGTTCAAGGGTAAGCTGAGAAGCGCCAGAGCATCGGACGGTCAGCGTCTCGACGTTGGACGCATTGCAGGCGATCTGAAGAGCATCGACGGCATTGACATCGTTTATCCGATGCGAGGACTGTTCCCGACGACCACAGGATCTGTTTCACCGCGAGCGTTTTTCCTCCAACGCGATCAATTCATTCTCGGCGTTCGTCAGGACATCGGCTTCAAGATATTCACTGAAGGCGTTATTCAGGACGATTCGGGAACCATCGTTTACAACCTGATGCAGCAGGATATGAGTGCTATGCGTATGACCTTCCGGGTCGGCTGGCAGGTAGCGAACCTCATCAACCGCGATCAGGCCACCGAGGGTAACCGATACCCCGCGGCGTCACTTGACATTGCTTAATGCTGACCACTGAAGAAGCACGGGCCTTGCAATTCAATTTGCAGAAAAAGAGACGGGCGATAGCCTGTCAGGCCCGTGACTATCTTCTAAGGGGCAACGAAGCGGAATTAAAGGGACTACAAGACAGAACGCAAGCGGTTCTGTTGGAGGAAAGCAATGAGCAACAGCAAAAAGTCAGATACGAAGCAGGAGACCCCTGCGAAAGCCAAGCAGTCAACGGGTAACGCCGAAGTTCAGGCGAAGGTAGACAAGGAAACCGCCCAGGGGTTCAGAGGGACCGAGGTCGATCCTACTCCTAATGAGAACTACACCGTTTCAGGTGTGACGAGCGGAGCCCCTACACCTGAGACAGACCCCGAAACGGCAAACACCGCACGGGCACTTACCAATGTAGGGTTGACCGGCCTTGAGGCCGCGAAACGCGAAAAGGACATCACTAAGGCTGCTGCGGCAGATACCCGCACGGCAAAGAGAGGTAAATAATGGCTGATCAGGCACCAAATGTACAAAAACTGAGCGTTACCACTGCCAACATCGCAGCGGGTGCAACCGATTCCTTTGCCATCGGGGAAGTTAAATACGCGGGAACTGTTACCAGCGTTTCATATCTTCCCGATGCTGCCGCGACGGGTGACAACACCAACACCCGCACTTACACGCTCGTCAACAAGGGTTCGGACGGTTCGGGCACGACCGTTGTAGCAACTCTCGCTCTGACCACGGGCGTCAATCTCGTCGCCTTTGACGAGAAGCCTTTTACCTTGAGTGTGGTAGCGGGTGCTACCACGGTAGCCGCTGGCGATATTCTCGCCCTTGTCTCGACTCACGGAGCGTCGGGCGTTGCCGATCCGGGCGGAACGATTCAGGTAGAGATAACCCGCAGTGCGTAACTAATGGGACGGTGAAATTCCGTCCTTTAATTCTATGTCAAGACCAGACGAAGCAGCACCGGCGTTAATTTACAAGGAAGGCGACGATATCGTTCTCGACGGTGAGACTTACGAAGACCCGCTAGTTGCGGTCCGTTCTAAAACTATTACGCTAACGAACGCACAGATCAAGGCATTGCCGACGACCTCTATTGAAGTAGTACCCGCCCCCGGTGCCGGAAAGATGCTGATGTTCCACAGTGCTCATCTTCTCTGCGACGCAACGGCGGGGGTCTATACCAACATTGATGGGGCTGGCGGGTATATGAGCATTCGATATACCGGGCAGGGCGATATTTCCACGCTGCTTGTAAAGGATAGCGGAGTGGGGGCCACGGCGTTCTCTCTTGGCGGGTTGGTGGAGCAGGCCGGAAACGTCCGATGGGCCACGTTGACTCCTTACCACGCGGGAGCGGATGCCAGTTATGGGCTGATCGCAAACGGTGATGCAGTGCAGGAGAATACAGGGTTTTCTGTACGATTCAGGAATTACTCGAACGGGGACTTAACGGGCGGGCACGCGGACAACTATATGAGGGTGACGGTCAATTATTCCGTTATCGACGTTTAGCAAATGGCATTCACCGCAGCAGAGCTAGTAACGATAGGCGACATCACGGGATATAACCCCGTGGAGCTTAACGAATGGCTTGACTCTATAACGGTCTCGACTGAAGTAGAGGACGCGATACAGGCCGATATAGTTCTTTGGAATAGCACCTACGCCAACGCATCTGGAATCCAGATCGAGCCGAAGGAATCGAACTTCGGGGCAAGGGTCAACGGGTCTTTGGGACGGGACGACATCATTGTGAGAGTCCGCAGACGGCTTCAGATGCCGACAAGCACCGCGACGATGGGAATGGGGAGTTTACAGATCGGATGAGCCTTGCATCAATGTTCAATCTATTGGGTCAGACGATAGTTCCGCAAATCGCGGCAACGGTCTTCCCCGATACGTTGGACGTGATGGTTGAGACGAGCATAGCGGGAACCGGGGGCGGGAGGATCAAGACCTTAGAAGCGGCTAATCCCGCGTGGACGGGCATCCCTTGCCGGTACGCTCCTATCCAGAAGTTCGGGTGGCAGAAAGAACAGGCGGAACAGGCAGTAGGCACGCAGAAATATCTGGTCATCTGCCCGATGTACCACAACGGGGTGAGAGTTAGTCTTGCGAGTAATCACAAACTTAGGGTTGCTGCCAGAGGTTTAGAACCCGTCAAGACTTTCAAGATAGACCAACCGCCCGGCGATGTTCAAGGGGTGAATTGGGAAGTGGTAGCGACGAAGGACTCGTGATGAATGTCGGCAATATCCGAAAAGATCAGGGTAGCACTTTACAACAAGCTGAATGTTGGAGCGGTTGTGGGTTCGGGGAAAGCCACGGGAGTCTATCACCTGACGGCTCCAGAAGGGGCAGCGCTGCCATACGTGGTCTTTTCGAGGGTCGCGCCGGGAACGGTCAAACGTCCGGTTTTAGGGGGACTGGTTCTTGAAGACGATCTTTGGCAGATAAGCGTATTCGCGGATGAGGACAGTCACGCATCGAAGGAGCCTCAACAGATTGCACAGGAGATTTTACTGGCCTGCGAGACCGCGATAAACGAAACGCTGACGATCACGGGCAACACGGTCGAATACGTCAAGAGAGTTTCGGACATCCCGAGCATGACGAGCTTACAGAACGGGCGATATATCTATCACGAAGGTTTTAACTTGAGGGTGCAGACGAGCTAATGAGGAAAGTCAAAGTATTAAAAGAATCCAAAGTCTCTGACGCCTTCCGCGTGACGGCGGGGTTTAATTATCCCGATGGTGATGGAGAGGCTCGGGTTGAGGCGGGTTCAATCGTATTCGCAAAAGATTTCAAGCCTGAAGTTTGGAAAGCCCTTAAGAGATTAGAAGCAGTCCGGCAAATCGTGGAAGTCGAACTGTTGGCAGACGGTGAAAGCATCGCGGCTGAGGTGATTAGCTAATGGCTGTCGTAAAAGAAATATCCCTGTTCATAAACGGCTTTAATGTCGCTGACGCCATCACTGAGTTTTCATTCGAGGGTGACGCTGAAGAAATAGACTCGACCACGGTAGCGACTGCCGGAGCTTTTCGGAGCTACGCCAGGGGATTCAAGGAAGGGACGTTAGAGACCACCGGCATATTCGACTCGGACACTACGAACGAGGACAAGATACACGACATTTTGAGCACCGCATGGCTCGCCGGTACAAGCAACATCGTCACCGCATCAAGAGGGGCAATTTCAGTAGGTTCGGAAGCGATCATGATGGACGGCCCGCAGCTTACCTATGAACTTCCGGTAAGTGTCGGCGGGCTGATAATGTCCAACGCTTCATTTAGGGTTGATGACCATTTAGAGTTCGGCGTCTTCCTAATGAACTCGCTCCAGGCCGCGGGAACGAATAACGGAACCTCGCACAACAACGGTGCGGATACGACCAACGGCGGGTTCATGCAAGTCCATCTGGTCAACGACGATGCGACGGATGTAGACGTGAAGGTTCAGCACTCCGACGACGATTCCACGTGGGTGGACCTTGCCGGGGCAGCGGTAACGAATCTTTCTGCGGCGAACGCATCAGGCTCGGCATCGGTCGCGGCGGGAACAACGGTTGAGCAATACACACGAGCGGTCGCCACAGTAACTGGCGGGGATACTACTTTAGTCACCGTGGCTTTTGCACGCGGTTAATAGGAGATAAATAATCATGGCTATAGCCGGTGCAGCAACAGTCTGGGCACACGCTTCTCACGGAGCACCCAGTACCAACGTCGATTACTCGGCAAAGACCCAGGAGCTTTCAATCAGCTTCGACGGTGAGGAAGTAGATGCGACCACGTTCAACGCTGCGGCGTTTAGGGCGTATGAGCAATCTTTCAAGAACGGCGAGATCGAGGTCACCTATAAATGGGACGCGGCGATCAATACCGTTATCACCGACCTCTGGAAGAATGGAACATCGGTTACCTTCTCGCTTTCGCCTATCGGAACGAGTGCCACGAATCCGAGGATCACGGGTTCGATGATCTGCCGGACGATTGAATTGCCTTTTTCGGTGGGCGAGCTTCAGCAGATCAACGCTACCTTCAGGATCACGGGAACGCCGACCTTCGATGCACATTAAGCCGATAAGGTGCAGGGACAAGCAATGCGGGGCTGAGATAGCCTTTATCAACGGCCCGCACAAATACATTGACTGTCCGGCGTGTGGAAAGAGACAGAGGGTGTACACGGAAACTAAAGGGCTTCGATTAAAACTAGGCCGTCGATAAGACAAAGGCAAGGAGATTGGCACTTCGCATCACTGATTAGGTTCAGAGGGTGCGGAGTGCTTTTTATATGAGATTACTACCAACTTTAACGAAGGATACGGCGAATTTCGATTTCGAATGGGCGGGTGAGAACGTCCAGTTTTCCGCCTATCGACACGTTCTGACTGTTAATTTTTTGAGCAGTCTGAAGAACGCAGAGAACGAGCCTAAGCAATTTGCGGAAATGCTCACCAAGATCATTGCTACGTGGAACATCGAGGACGTTGATTGTAAGGACGTTGAGGCGATTGCCGAACATATCCCGATGGAGTTTATGAAGCTCCTGATGGATAAGGTTTCAAGCATCTGGAACGGCGAAAAAAAGTCGCTGGAAGCCTCAGCAAGTGGATCGGCAGCTTAGGCAAGTTCGGTGAGCCGTGCGACGAGTATTTCATTCTCGAAGCGGCAAAGATTCTACAAATGAGTTATGTCGATCTTGAGGGGCACGACGACCGGGAAAGGCTGATGAGTATTGCATTCACATTGCAGCAGGGCACTTCCGAAGGCGAACACGCAATGCAGTGCAACCCAACATTTGTAGGAATGCAGAAGAAGCGATCCAAAGAATTAGAGAGGGCAAATAAGCGTGGCTAAGTTGGTTTCAAGGTTAAGAGTGATAGCAACGGGAGCGGATGAAGCCGTCTCCCTTGCTCTACACGATACCGCCAACTTCATTCTGACGATGATCCGAATCTATGCCCCGGTCGATACGGGGTGGCTGAGGGATTCATACAAGAAAGAATCGCTGGCCCAACTGCATATTCTCATCGGTTCGATGGTGAATTACGCATTGTTTCAGGAATACGGCACGAGCAGGGGAATTAGATACACGCCCCATTTGCGGCCCGCGTTTATGCAGGCTGATGAGATATTCAAAACCGCGATGAAAGCACGGCTACGCAACCTGGGCTAACGGCATTTTGCACGAGGAGCACGTCACCTTTTCCTCGCTCATAAAGAGGACAAGAAAGCATAAGGGAAAGCAGAAGATGAGTAACAGCACGAACACGACCCAACCTCTTGTCGGCGTCACCTTTCTTCTCTTGGGTGGAAGCGTCGACCCGCAGAACGGGCAGCGGAATTGAGGCTTTGCTAAGGGGCACGCCCCGGCAGCGTGAACGGTAAAGCATTGTGGGCAGTTGGAAGTCATAGGAACGGAAATATAACACAAGATGACTACTAGTGCATTCGTATTATTTGGCGAGCTAAAAGCGGACACGAAGGGTTTTCAGAAATCCTTGCGTGAAGCGGATACCGCTCTGCAAAAAACGAAAGCGAGCATTGAAGGCGTAGAGGATGCGTCGCACCGTTTAGTTTCCATCGGTGACGGGCTTGCGTCTGTCGGCAAGGCGTTCACGGCAGCGATCACCGTTCCTCTAGCAGCCCTCGGCACAGCATCGGCTAAAGCGGCTCTGGATTTCGATGTGCTCAGAACGCAATTGGCTGCCGCGACGGGTGACACCGCTTCCGCGTCCGCGAAGTTCAAAGAATTAAACGCACTCGCACAATCTAACGCGGGTGTGATGACAGCCGGGGCGGTTGCGACCTATGCGTTTCTCAAGCCTCTTGGGTTTATGGACGGCACGATCAACGAAACGATCAAGGCGTTCGGAAAACTCAAAGCGGCTAACCCTGAAGTCGATCTTCAGCGCATGGCAACGAACCTTGCCCAGTTGTTCGATCAAGGGTTTGAGATGCAGGACGTGAAGGAGTTGTTCGGTAACTTCCCGCGTGCCGGCGAAATCCTCAAGCAAGCCTTTGGGCTTTCGGGTTCTGACCGTTCAACCGTTGCCAATGAGATGAAGGCGGCAATGGCGAACGGTTTAAGCAGAGAAGACTTCTTTGCTGCGTTTGCTTCCGGTATTAACAACGATGCGTTTCTATCGAAGGTCACCGATCCGATAACCGTTAAGTTCGCCAAGACTGCGGAACAAATAAAACTCGCGTTCGAGCCTTTAGGTCTAATCATCCTTACCGCACTGCTAGCGATCACTCCGTATGTGACGAGCTTCATTCAGATGGTTTCGTCGGGGTTTGAGTCTCTCGGCCCAACGATGCAAATGGCGGCTGTTGCGTTCGGTGCAATCGCTACAGCCATCGGCCCAGTCATCTTCGGTGTCGGCAAACTCGTTGCGATGTTGGGCGGGATGGGTGTTACCGCTTCCGGTCTAGGTGTTGCGGTGCTCGCGGCGTTCGGTCTGATGCTCCAAGCGGTGCTTCCGATCATCGCAATGGCGGCACTATTCGGGCAGGCGTGGTATCGAAATTGGGACTTAGTTAAGCAGACGTTCGAGGCAGGCGTTTCCGCTGTTTCCGGCGTGCTCGCATCCGGCCTTGAAATCCTCCAATCATTCTGGGAACAGCACGGCAATTCGATAATGTCCTACCTCTCGGCGTGGTGGAATACGCTGGCTGAGTTTGTCGGCGGGGTGATGGACATTGTAAGCGGTGCTTTGACCGTTGCTCTGATGGTGATTCAGGGGAATTGGACGGGAGCTTGGGATGCCATTCTGCAACTCACGCAAACAGTTTGGGCGACGATCACGCAGTTCATTACCAACGCCCTTTCTACTGTCGGCAGTCTGATTCAGGCTTATCTACCTATCTTCATTCAGGGCTTCAAGTGGGCAATGACCACGCTGATGGAACTCGTCGGAAAGGCTATCGGCTACGTGGTCTATTTCATCGCCACGCTTCCGCAACAGCTTATTAGATTAGTCCCTCAGATCATCACGGCGGCGGGGCAGATAGGTGCTGCGATATGGGCGGGAATTAAACAGGGATTCGCTGGCGGCGGTGGCGGTACGGGTGCGATCAATAACCCCGGTGGGCCTATCGACCTGTTCGGGAACGTCATTGACTCGTTCAAGAGCTTGTTCAATACGTCGATGCCGAAGTCAACAATCCCAAGTGCATCGAGTCCGGCTAAGACGTTTCTTTCACCTATCAAGATGGAAGCAATACAGACCTCGAAGGCGTTGGACGATGTGAAGAACAAGATGAACCAGGTGAAGGCTACCGCAAAGCCGATCCTCAAGGCTTCAACCCCGGCGGCGGCTCAGCCTCGTTCAGTTTACGGCAAGGCCGTTGAGGTGTTCGACGTTACACGAAGGAACGATATGGAATCTTGGGAAGCGGCACTTTTAAGAGTGATGAGCAAGCAGGCCGAGGGGCGTCTGGCCATCGACATTAAGGACGATACAGGCCGCACTCAAATCGGCGGAACATCCGCGAACGTAGCCGCGAGGTATAGATAATGGCAGTTACCTATCCCCTTATCGAGTTCGGAACCGGCGTCTACGCAACAAGCGACGGCACTAATACAGGTTCGCGGGCTATCTGCACGATAGAGGGGCTTTACCCGATAACCGAAACCATTCAGAGCATCCGGGCTTTAGACGGAACGATCTACAACCAATATCAGGCGGTTAAAGATACGCTCGTGACCATCATCTTCCCTTTAATCACCTCAACGCGAGGAGACGCCCTCAGGGACGTGGTTCAGACAGCGATAAGCGGGAACACCACCTACGCACTGAATATCACGGGAGACTTGGGGACGTTCACCTTCACGGCGAAACCCTCATCTGTGACGTTCGAGCAAAGTATTTTGTCGGGGTATTGGTCAAACCTCAGAATTTCGCAGTTTGTGACCGATTAAGACTATGGCGATAGGCGATAACTTCAGTTTAGTTAAAAGAGATTCGATACCGAACGGAGCCACTAGCCGTTTGTTTCACTTCCTGTTGCCTGCGGGTGTTATCGACTCCGTAAAGATCGACCTTGAGAGTGCAAACGCCTCTTCAAACGTGGTCTTCAATCTGCATATTGACGGAGTAGCAGTAACGACTACAGAGCTAACGGTAGCAAGCGGAACGAACGAGATCACGGCTTCAAGTCTTGCGGAAACGGTCACAAACGATAACTGGGCAACCATCTCGATAGACGCTCCTTTTGTCTCAGGCTCTTTAACAGGTGTGACCTCTATCGGCGTTCACGTTACATATGTTACAGAAACGGTGAACCTCACCGGCAATCAAACAGTCGCGGGCGTTAAGACGTTCTCAAGCGATCCTATCATCCCCGATGAAGCGTATGGAGCGGGGTGGAATGGCTCGCTGGAACCTCCGACCAAGAACGCGGTTTACGACAAGATCGAAACTATCGGCGGTGGTGTGTCAGACGGCGACAAGGGTGACATTACCGTTTCAGGCTCAGGAGCAACTTGGACGATTGATAACGATGCGATTACCTACGCCAAGATGCAGAACGTCTCGGCTACCGACAGGCTTCTAGGCCGCGATACGGCTGGAGCGGGTGACGTTGAGGAATTGACTGTCTCCGGTGGTTTAGAGTTCACCGGAACGGGCATTCAACGAAGTGCCTTGACGGGAGATGTCACAGCCACAGCGGGGTCTAGCTCTACAACCATAGCCAACAACGCCGTCACCACGGCAAAGATTCTCGACGCTAACGTAACCCTCGCAAAGATAGCGAACGCGGCGGTTAATTCGAAGTTATTGGGATCGGGAGCGGCAGGTTCAGGCTCTGCTTACTCAGAAATAACTCTAGGTACGGGGCTGTCAATGTCGGGGACTACGTTGAACGCTTCGGGCGGGGCATCTGTGTCTGGAGGCTCTTTTGACATCGACTGTGGTGATGCCACTTCAAACGGAAACTTTGTTATCAACTGCGGGGACGCGACATAAATTATGGCTTCAGTACTTCAATTAAGACGAGATGCGGCGGCGGATTGGACTTCCAACAACCCAACTCTGCAAGACGGTGAGTTTGGCTACGAGACGGACACCGGATATTACAAGATCGGTGACGGTGCGACCGCGTGGACATCTTTAGGGTATGCCAACACGGGGAAACAGACCATCTTTATCCCGGCGTCTGCAATGAAAGCGGCGATCAGTTCCGGGCCTGCTTCGGCAGACCTTGAGACGGGAACTAACGATGTCAACTATACCGTTCTCGACTTCGATGCGTCCGCCGACGAACACGCACACTTTCAAGTTGGGTTCCCCAAGTCTTGGAATCTCGGCACGCTAACTTATCCAGTCTATTGGTCGTCCACTGCCACGGATACCGATGGCGTTGCGTGGGCTCTGGAGGCTATGGCTCTATCGGACAACGAGGCTATTGATGCTTCGTGGGGTACGGCTGTAGTTGTCACCGATGACTGTCAGGGAGCGGCGGGCGAGCTTTACATCACATCCGAGAGTGCGGCGGTGACCATCGCGGGTTCTCCGGCAGCGGGTGACTTGTGCTTCTTCCGCGTGTTCCGTGACGTTTCCGACGCCAACGACGATGCGACTGAAGACGCTCGTCTCATTGGTATCAAGCTTTTCTACACGACCGACAGGCATAACGATGCTTAGACTTAATCATCTATCAGGGTTTGGAAAGAAGCGTCCGGCAGCAGGTGGTTCCTACGATACGGACGCTCAAGCCTTCTTCACCGCAACGGGCATCTCAGACACCACACAGAAGAACGCGGTGGACGCTCTTGTTGTCTCCCTCAAGGCTGACGGTATATGGACGAAATGTATCGCGATCTATCCCTTCGTCGGCGGAACATCCGCAACCCACGCGGTCAACCTGAAGAACCCCGGTACGTATGACATTTCGTGGAGCGGAACTGTCACGCACGATTCCAACGGGATAACCGGGAACGGTACGGACGGATACGGGAACACGGGGATCACCCCAAGTTCGCATCTGACCCTGAACGATACGCACGCATCGCTCTATTGCAGAACAGGGGGCGGGTCAACAGACAATATGCACGACTTCGGGTGTATTGACGGCTCGAATACGTGGCGGTTGTCCCTTCGATTCTTCGATAGCTTTTCTAGCGTTATCTATGGGGCGGCGATCAACAACTCACGAGCGACGGCGGCGGGGTTTGGTATTCAAACCCGAAGGTCGAATATCGACCACGAGATTTATTGGAACGGTACATCTCAGACCACGCAAACCACCGACAACACGGGCAGTGCGAGGCCGGGTCAGCCGTTATACATCTGTTGCCGAAACGTTGATGGTACTGCCAACACGTTCTCAAGCCGAAACTATGCCTTCTGTTCTGTCGGATCGGGATTGACCGACACAGAGGCGGGAAACTTCGCAACGCGAGTAGAAACCTTTCAGGATGCGTTATCGAGAGGAGTAGTTTAGTTGCCGTTTGTGATTGAGGAAAGTGGGGTTCCAGTTGTCGCCAATACGGAGACCTACTATCTCTCGTGTTTGTTTACGATCCTTGAGAGTCCGTCAAGCTCCACGGCAAGGCGGCTGCGGGCGAAGCTGTACGTTGACGATGTAGAGATTCCCTTGAAATCCGCACAATGGTCGGTACAGGATTCCCAACCCGCTGGCACTCTCAACATCGAACTAGCAAGACTTTCAGACCGCACAGCATTCACGCGAACAGCGGAGATACGGTTAGAGGTTGAAGAATATCTAACGGGAGTCTGGACGCTCGTTAAAACGTATTGTGATGGTTCTATCCTCGCCACTTCAAACTACGTTTTAGAGAATGACGGCAATAATCCAAACGATTCATTTTCGGTTACTGTTTTACCACTTCTCCAACAAAGGCTAGACCTCACGCCGGATCAAATCGTTGTTCTATACGACCCTGCTAAAACCACAGTTGCAGAAGAAGATTTAGAGGTCGTTCCGAACATTGATGGCACAGAAGGAACTGTAACGGTCACTCCGATTGCCAATATGAATCTTGGCGATGTGTTCAGTTGGATCGCTACGACTCTTGGATTCGCGGGGTATCGAACGAACATCAACTACGAGCCGTGGACGCTTTCAAGGGTGGACTTTCCCGCTGCTCAACCCTACTGGCAGACGGTTGCGGGGATCATCGGCAACCACGAGCCTAAATTATCTGTGGGCGCCGACAACTATTTGGTCATCCGTGACGGCACTCTCACCGATTACGTCTCGGCTCGGACGATGACGCTGGCGAACTTTAAGAGTCTCACTCTCAATAAGAATATCGAAAGGTTCAAGGGCTGCATTCTCACCCGACAATTACAAACAGACGTTTGGGACTATTACGAGCTTCGGCAGGAAGTGAAAGACCGCTGGATGAACGGTATCGCCGGTCAATATCCAATGACTCACGTTGTCACGTGGTATCAGGATTTCTACAAGAACGACTTCCCGAACACTCCCGTGATGAGCCAGGTCTTTTCGACACGACAATTAGAATACGCTTCTGCGTCTAATCTCATTTCAGCAACAGCGGAAAGGTTCTCATACCAATTCGGACAAGGCGGGGTAAAGATGACGCGGCAGGAATCTAAGGAATGGGGATACGCCAAAGCCCCTCAATCGTGGGTGACGTATCAGGCCACTCTCCCCGGCCCGAACATCGAATTTGCGGGTGCTTTTGGTGGGGCGGAAGACGCCTACACTTCAGCGTCTGATACAACGTTCACAGAAGCGTTCGTTCTAACCAAAGCATCCCAAACCTCTTATAGTTACTTCCCGATGATCGGGCAGGCCGATACCGTCTACGCGGGTCAGACGGACACCGCAACGAAAGGATTGATAACCATTGACTCTGAAAATCAGATGCTAGGAGCGGACTTCGAGCAACCCCTTCCAGTAGCTCAGGAATCCGGGAACCTGGCAGAAGGACAAGGGGCGCGATGGGGCATTGTCGAGCGTAGAAAGGAAGCTCAGGAAGCACAGAAAAGAAAGAGACAGGTTCAGCTTAGAACCAGAAGACATTCGGCCCTCAACTCCACTTCGGGGATGATCGCGGAGAACTACCACGACAGACGAATTGGAGATATTGGCGAGAGTGAGATTCAGTACGAAACCAAACCCGTATATATAACGGAGGGGGCGGATTCGACCGCTACGCTTTATAGACAAGTCAACGGCGGTGAAGCCCCGATGATAGTGCTGCAACCGCTCTGCCTGCGTCTAAACGCAAAGCAAGACCTACCGGGGGCGATACAAGCACCTCTTCCGACCTATGACGCGACGATTGAGATCGGAGGGGTGATCGACCCCCAGGTAAATGGCCGGGCAGTGTCATCTTTAGGCATATTCGAGATCACGGGCTACACCGACACTTTTAACGAGGAGGGTTTTCTGACGCAGATAACGGCGAAGCAGATAGCATAATGTTCCTAGAAGACGGCATACAAGTTGACACACTTTTCGGACAGCTTATAAAAAGCGGTTCGGCGGTCACTATTGAAAGAACCGTTAGATGCTATGACGGGTATGAGCTTTCGTGTGAGACGGTCGGGGATCTATTAGTCGAGGCCAAGCACGATGCGGCGGGAGCCTACACAGCGATTGAGGTCACACCGATAGACGTTTCGACTTGGGCGGGTACTGACCAGACCTTTCAGTTTAGATTCACACCGGGAGTAACGGCGTGTGTTCGATCCTTCCGCATCATTCTAGCCCCCGCGTGAACAAATTAACCCTCATAATCAACAGCGAAAAGAAAGCGGACGATAAAAAGACCGCTGCGTTTCCGCGTAGGCCGGGGCGACGATTAGGACGCAGGCGGGGCGGGGCGTTCATTGAGTTCTACGATCTCGCTCAAGTCTCAGGCGATGGAGTTA
>Ga0247823_10001568_pt1 | contig 19026 bp, 20 predicted proteins | sample 13C_PalmiticAcid_2_FD_192426 | JGI IMG/M metagenome (GOLD analysis project Ga0247823, IMG submission 192426) | Soil microbial communities from agricultural site in Penn Yan, New York, United States - 13C_PalmiticAcid_Day30 | ecosystem: Environmental > Terrestrial > Soil > Agricultural land... | reverse complement strand
AGCGCAACACGTCCCATCACGCGGCCATGGCGGCGTGCGTGAACGAGACGGCCCAGCTCAAGGCGGACCTCGCGCATTGGCACACCGGACACGAACAGCTACGAGTCCGACTCGAGGCGCAGGCGGCCGAACTCACCGGTACCCGAGCCCAGCTTCACGCAGCGGCGGCGCAGGCTGAACTTGCCGACAAGGTGATCTCTGCCGTGCGAGGGCGAACGCCTTCACGCAAGGCTTCCAAGGCCTCCTAATGTCCCAGTGCCCGTCCTTGCAGCAGGTGCGTCCCCCCGCATGCAGCACGACTCCTCCAGTGTCCATTTCCACCTCCATCCAAAATGCCGTCGTGGCGTCTAGTGAAAGTCTCGGGAAGTCGTAGCCAGCTTCCCAAGCAGCGGCGTCAGGTCCATCAACTTGCCAGCGATGAGGCTCTTCATGGCGCCCTCCCGCTGCCAGGTGCCGTAAACGGCAAGCAAGCGCGAGCGCAGAACCTCCGGGCGCTGCTGTTCACGCAGTGATTTCCAAACGATGACCTGAACTTCACCGGTCTCGTCCTCGAGGCTGATGAAGATGGTTCCGTTCGCAGTCTCAGGCTGCTGTCGAAGGGTGACGATGCCGGCGTATCGGACGAGGCGGCCATTGGGGCACTCATCGAGTTCAGCGGAGGTGCGGAGGTTGCGCTTGGCCAGCTGCGGGCGGAGCAGGGCGAGGGGATGGCTCCGCAGAGTCAGCCCGGTGGTGGCGTAGTCATGCACCACCTCTTCACCCTCCGGCGCGGCTGGCAACTCAAGGAAAGCCTCCTCAATGGGGGCATCTCGTAGGAGCTTCGGAGCTCGCTTCAACCCGGACGCATCCCAGACCTGCTGACGCCGATGTCCCGAGAGGCTCGCCAACGCATCTGCCCCCGCCAACAGGCGCATCTCTCCCTGGTCAATGTCAGCCCTTCGGGCCAAGTCGTCGGCACTGTCGAAGGGGGCTCCCATCCGGGCAGCCATCAGTCGCTCCGCCGTGGCCTGCTTGACTCCAGCCACCTGACGAAGGCCCAGACGTACAGCCGGCGGCCCCGGAAGGTCCTCCAAGGTCGTGTCGAAGTCACTGTGGCTGACGTCAGCCGGCCGGACGATGACGCCGTGCCGCTTGGCGTCTTGCACCAACTGCGACGGGCTGTAGAAGCCCAAAGGGAACGAGTTCAGCATGGCCGCCAAGAACTCGGCCGGGTGATGGCACTTCAACCAGCATGATGCGTAGACGAGCAGGGCGAACGAGGCCGAATGGCTCTCAGGGAACCCGTACTCACTGAACCCGTGAATTTGCTGGAAGATGCTCTCGGCAAACTCCTTCGTGTACCCGCGAGAAGTCATCCCGTCGACGATGCGCGAGTAGTACTTGTCGAGGCCGCCCTTGCGCTTCCACGCGGCCATCGCTCGCCGGAGCCCATCGGCCTCACCCGGTGTGAAGCCGGCGGCGAGGATGCTGATTTGCATCACCTGCTCTTGGAAAATGGGTACGCCGAGCGTGCGCCCAAGCGCTTCCTTCAACGCCTCCGACGGGTACGTCACCGGTGTCTTGCCCTGGCGGCGCTCCAGGTAGGGATGAACCGAGCCACCCTGGATGGGGCCCGGCCTGACGATTGCGACCTCGATGACCAGGTCGTAGAAGCACCGCGGCTGCATGCGTGGGAGCATCGAGCGCTGCGCCCGGCTTTCGATTTGGAACACGCCGACGGTGTCCGCCTTGCAAATCATGTCGTAGGTGACGGGGTCCTCTGCGGGGATGTCCTGCATCTCGAAGACGTGACCCTTGCGCGTGCTGATGAACTCGAGAGACCGTCGGATGGCCGACAGCATGCCCAGCGCCAGAACGTCCACCTTCAGCAGGCCCAAGGCGTCGAGGTCGTCCTTGTCCCACTCGCAGATGGTGCGGTCTTCCATGGCCGCGTTCTCCACAGGGACCATGCGCGTGAGCGGGCCCTTGGTGAGTACGAAGCCACCAGGATGCTGCGACATGTGGCGAGGCATTCCCATGAGTTGAGCCGTCAGCGTCATAAGCTGCTGAACCGCGAGGTCGTCTGGGTCGAGTCCAACCTCCACAAGCCGCTCTCGCATGACTTCACGGCCGTCCCACCACATCAGGTTGCCGGCCAGGGCGTCGAGGACTCCGGACTCGAACCCCAGAGCCTTCCCGACGTCGCGGATGGCTGACTTCGGCCGATACGAGATGACGACAGCGGTTAGCGCAGCCCGGTGCCTCCCGTACTTTCCGTAGAGGTACTGGATGACCTCCTCACGGCGCTGGTGCTCGAAGTCGATGTCGATGTCCGGAGGCTCGTTCCGCTCCTTGCTGATGAAGCGCTCGAACAAGACGCTCATCCGCGCGGGGTCCACCTCGGTCACACCGATGCAGTAGCAGACCACCGAGTTCGCCGCGCTTCCCCGACCTTGGCAAAGGATGTGCTGCGACTGCGCGAAGCGCACGATGTCGGCAACGGTCAAGAAGTAGTGTTCGTACTTCAGGTCTTTGATGAGCTCGAGCTCGTGCTCAATCTGCAGCTGCACCTTCGCCGGCATACCGTTCGGCCATCGACGACCAGCGCCCTCATAGGTGAGCTTCCTCAGGTACGACGTCGGTGTCTCATCCTGCGGGACCACCTCGTCGGGGTACTGGTAGCTGAGTTCGCCGAGCGAAAATTCGCACCGAGCGGCAACCTGGAGGGTCTCGGCAAGCAGGTCTGCCGGGAAGGTCTGGGCCAGGCGCAGCCGGGTGCGCAGATGCCGCTCAGAATTGCATTGGAGCTCGAGCCCGCATTCGGTGAGCGGCTTGCTCACACGACTGGCGGTCATCACATCCTGCAGAGGTTTCCGAGAGCGGACGTGCATGTGGACGTCGCCGCTCGCAACGAGCGGGATGGCCGTGAGTTCGCTGGCTTCGCGAAGCCGATGAAGCCACATCTCATCGTCGATGACCCGGTACAGCTCCACCGCAAGCCAGCAACGACCAGTGAAATGGGTCAGAAGCCACCGTGCCACCGTCGTCAGCTGCTCGGTTGTCGATGAGCGCTCTGGAGACGCGAGCACCACGCAGTGCTTCAACTCCTCCGGGTCGATGTCGTCGATGCGCAGCGAGTACGTTCCCTTGGGGGCAGAGCGCCGCAGCTTGGTGATGAACTCGCAGAGGTTGCCGTAGCCCTCAAGGTTGCAAGCAAGGACGACGAGAGTGAACGGTGAGTCGCACTGCACGAGGAACTGGCTGCCGATGAGAAGCTTCAGGTCCTTCGCCTTGGCCGCAACGTGTGCACGGACGACGCCGGCCATGCTGCACTCGTCCACCATAGCAATCGCTGTGTAGCCCAGCGTGTGCGCGCGCTCGACCAGTTCCTCGGGCCCGCTGGCACCTCGGAGGAACGAGAAGTTGCTCAGGCAGCGGAGCTCCGCGTACTCCGGTATTGAGAACTGTGGCCGGCTGCTCATGCGAACGACCCCTGGAGGTACCAAGCCGTCTCTTCATTGGCCAGGCGCTCTTGGAAAATCCAGAGGACGCCGCAGTGGTCGCTCAGCGCAACCCAGTAGTCACGCACGACGTTCTTGGTTCCTTCGGTCTCGCCATCTTTGACGCGGTGCCACCAGCCACCTTCGACACGGTGAGGCCCAGTCAGCAGATGGAGCGGCCCTTGATACATCGGGCGGTTGCCGCGCGTGGCCAGGCGCAGCGGCTCAGGGAGGACGAAGCTGGGCTGCGGAATGCCGCTCGTGCGGATGCGCTTCTTCGCTACTGGCTGGGGCGCCGGCTGCCAGTGCTGCATCCATTCGAGTCGATGGTCCTCGACGAGCACGGGACGCAGCACGCGCTCGGGTCCGAGCCGGGCGGCAACGCGCTCCAGCACCAGCGTCAACGACTCTCCCGCGCGAACGGTGTCCGGCAGGAGCGAGGCAGTCCGCTCTTCCAACGCATGAACGTCCAAGGCCTCCAGCTCGAGGTCTCCCGCCGGCGCCAGCAATTCCACCTTGGCCAGGTTTTCGGCGAGGAGCCGACAGAGGTGTTCGAGGTCTCGCATGGGCGCAGCGGTCCGTACGACCAGCTCGCCTCCGGTCCCTGCTTCCTTGGAACGCATGGTGTCGTGCGCCCAACGAAGGGCGAACGCGGTCGTGCCTGAGTGCCTGGCGGCGAGCCACCCGCACATCGACATCAGCAGTCGCCGGGCCCCGAACAGAAGCGCAGGGGCAAGTTCCACACGAGACATGAGCTCCACGCGCAGCTTGAAGCCTTCGGGGATGGTCAACCAGGCGTGGGCCTCAGGTCGCAGGCCGTACGCCTGGTCCATCGCTCCCAGCAGTTCCTTGTCGAACCGTCGACTGACCCCGCCTCGGGGAAGCTTGCGAATGTCGCCCAAGGTTCGGCATCCAAGCTGGGTGAGGGTGGTCTGGTGCTTCGAGGTCGCGGTGAGCGCCTCCATGGGGAGCTCGTCAAGAAGCTCGCCGATGGGCCGGCGGATACCGTTTTCCTTGCCCACTCGGGCGAGCGCCAAGGCCGCCAAACTTGTTGGCGCCCAGGAGACGGACGTTACCCCGAGGTCGGCAGACTCCTGGACGACGCGGTCGCGCAGCGCCCGCTTGCCACGGAACAACCGAGTGCTGGCCTCCACCTCCATGACGACGGCTTCATCGACGACGGCAACGCGGGGCGTGAATTGAAGCGCCCATGTTCCGAGTCCTTGAAGGGCATCACTGGACGGGGGCGTGCTGCCGGGGCCGAGCGGTAACACCAGTGCTGCCCACAACATCGGCAGTCACCTCACGAGAAATCAGACGGCTAGGCTTACGAAGCCGCGGCGTCAGCACAGAAGCCAGGCCACCAGGCACTGACGGCAGAACGAGTTCACCGTCGTGCACAGGGCCACGGCGCTTGAAGACGTTGACACGCAGCTCCCAGTCGAGACCGACCGACGCATGGACACGCAGCGGGGAGGCGGACGCCTCATGGCGGGCAGCCTCTGGGCGACACAGAAACACCGGCCCTTCACACGCCTGCGCACAGACCTGCAGGCGGCGCAGCTGTTCTTGCCGAGCCTGGGGCAGCCACGCCACGATGGCGCCGGCGGCATTGGATTTGATGAGCTGCTCGGTCACCCAGAGGCGCTCTGCGGGAAGCTCGGCTTGGACCCATACTAGCTGCCGCTCGTCCAGCCCCTCGTGGATGAGGCCCGGGAGGTGAGGGCGGCGCGGAGGTCCAACGACAACGACTTGGCCGCCGTCTGCAACCACCCGGCGGAGCGCAGGTCCGAGCAGGCGCCACTCCAGAACCGACGGCTGGGCCGCCAGCACCTCGGACACAGACCCGAGGGGCCAGCCACCTCCGGGCAACTCTGCATCTAGCTCTGTCCAGCCGGACGCGCAGACAGACGTGACGGTGCGGCCGAGCTCGTTCCCGCGCCAGAGGGCTGCCTCAACGGCACGCGGCAGCGCCCCAGGAGCGATGTGCTCCTTACGAGGTGGGAGGGGCTGGGACTCGAGGTCTTCGAGCCAGTCGAGGGCGGGCGGAGGCATGGCTGGATGGATGCTGTATGGGCATACAGTATCATCCCGCAAGCGCGCTGTCGACTCGCAAACCGTCGATTCCGACACCGCCAAGCCGCTGTCCTACAGCCGCTATAGCCCCTATGCAATAACGGCGGTTCGTCCCACCGTTGCAGGCCCTGGCGCGCCTGCTTGGAAGCGTGAAACACGGGTGGCGCAGAATGCAGCCAAGGAGCGCGTACATGGACATCCAAGAAGCAATCACTCAGGACTTCAACATCATGAAACAGTTGGATGCTGACGAGCAGAAGGCCCGAGAGAACCTATTTGGCATCTTGAGGCAAGGCCGTGCGCCTGAGGCGTTTGATTGGGAGTTTTTGGAACAGGTCCTTGAGCTCAAACGCAGGACGGTGGAGCAGCTACGAAAGAATGTCGATGAGGTGACTGAAGGCGCTGTGCGCAAGGGGCACTGAGCCCTGTACGGACGGGTTCGCCATTCCGGAACCTTGCCGACCGGCGGGTTAACAAGTGGAGAGGGTGATGAGAACGTACGTCGTATCTGCGCTTCTTGTGTCTGACGGTCGAGTGACAGGTGTCATGGCGCAGCAGTTCCATGCGACGCCCGATGGCGACCCGGTTCTCACAGACGCGAGGTCTCTTGATGCAGCGGAGCTAGAACAGCTTGTCAGAACCGAGCAGGTCTTCGTGGCGCGACGCGCGAGGGCCGGGGTCGTTGAACTCGGCTCTCCAGTCCGAACATCCGGCACGCGATTCGTCAGCGTAGACGAAGACGGGGTCGAGAACGACGAGTTGATGAAGCTAGGGCAGTTCCACAACTAGAGCCGACTCTCGGCGACCGAGCACTAGGGAGGCCCGGGGCGGCATACGACGAAGTGGAACCCTGAACGGTAGCCTAAAATGGAAATTCCTTGCTCCGGTGCCAGTGGCCGGACTGATACTCTGTTCAATCACTTGGCGGAGCCTTCCCTCCCCACTTTTCAAGAGCCACTCGATGTCAGGCGTCAGCCTTCAGGGATTTGTTGGTCGCGTTCCATGTCCTCACTGCGGTAGCACTGACTGCTATGGGTACGAGGGCGGCAAAGCTGTTTGTATCGTGACGCTGAAGAAGGTGACCGACAAGATGCTGGAGAAGGCCGCCCGAGCGGCGAATCTTCCCCAATATGAGCAGCGCAGCTTGCCGAACGGTTGGACCGGAAGAGTCGGGACGGTTCAGGGAAGTGAACACCACGCAATTGGCTCGGTGCACCTGTATTCGGAGTGGGGACACCGAGGCATTGCTCCATCGTTGGATGCCGCAGACGGATTTGCTCGGGCCAACAGCGACCCGAGCGCGCACTGGGACGTCACGTGCTAACCGTTGGCGCTCAAGCCGGGTAACTCGAACGGTGGCAGTCCGGCCTTGATGCAATGGTGGCAGTGTCACAGGGGGTGGGTCTCAACGACGCCGAGTTTCAAGGCATCCTTTGTTCGCCCAAAAAGCGTACGCAGGACCCTGAGCGATGGGAAGCCCACCGCAAAAGACACTGTATATAAATACAGTATCATCCATGCTGCAGTTGTCAGACCTTCAGAAGTCCGACTTGACGTGCCCAGTGCGCGCGGGCCGGACTTCCCTTTTGCTGCGGTCGAGTCGGATATGCGATAACGCGTGCATCACTCGGAGATTTGCATGTGCTACAGCGCCCAGATTCGAGCCAACTACGTGAGTTTCACGCGCATGTTTGGCGCGTCGATGGACATCCGCGAGTTCGCCAAGGTGTTCTTCCACCGCGAGCAATCCAAGCTGCGAGTTCCGAAGGCGCTGGAAGCCGAATTCGAGCATCCGCAGACTCCGGAGGAGGCGGAAATCAAGGCTGCCATCGACAACTTCAAGGCCGACCGTGAGCTGGCGCTTCAGCAGGAGCTGTTCGCTCAGCGGCATCGGCTCGTCGATGCGGAGCGCAAGCTGCAGGCCAAGACCACGAAGGGTGCGCTCGAGAGTCAGCGCATCGCCACGGACAAAATCAGCAAGGCCCAGCAGGACCTCAGCGACCTCAAGCGTCGGGAGCTGCTGGACCGCGACCACCGCATCTTTCCTGGGTGGTACGCACCCGTCATGGTCGTCCAAGACGGCAAGAAGGTGGTGATGCCCATGCGCTACCTCTGTCGGCCCGCTGGGTCCCACCCGTCGTTCGACGTGAAGTTCTCAGGCTGCTACAACGCCAGGCGCGACAACCTCGAGAAGTTCTGGCGAAACCAGTTTGGCTCGTTCCACGGCATCCTCGTGTTGAACGCCTTCTATGAAAACGTGAAGCTCCACGACATGGAGCACCGAGCACTAGCTCCTGGCGAGGAGCCGCAGAACCGCATCCTCAAGTTCGAGCCGAATACGCATCAGGACATGCTGGTGGCGTGCGTGTGGTCCCGCTGGAAGGGTGCGAACGGAGATGAGTTGCTGTCGTTCGCCGTCATCACCGATGACCCGCCGGAGGAAATCGCTGCGGCGGGTCACGACCGTTGCCCAGTTCCCATCAAGCGCGAAAACGTCGATGCCTGGCTGAACCCGGACCTCAGCAACCTGCAGCAGCTGCAGGACATCCTAGAAGACCGTGAGCGGCCGTACTACGACCATCGCGTGCTCGAGAAGATGGCCGCGTGACTGCGCGCATGCCATAGGTCAAGGTCGGGACATGCCGAAGTCCAAAGCAACCAGCGACGCGCAGCCGCAGCTAGCCGGGCTGGGCACAGGTGCGGTCGTTGTCCTCGATGGCGGCATGCGGGTCCGGCTCGACGATAGGGTGGACTACTGGCCGGCCACGGGCGAGTGGCGTGCACTTGGGCAGCCCGCCAACGGGGTGGAGCTTGCTGGCGGCGTTGGAATGACCAGCCTTCTCGAGTACATCAAATCGGAACGCGACCGCGCAGGACACCCCGTTCTCGGCCCGGTGCCGCTGCCCTCTGACCGCAGAGTCGCCTGCGACTACTGCCGGCAGCCCGCCGAGTTGCACAAAGGCCTTGCCGTCTACCCCGACCGGAAGGACCTCGCCGACCGAAGCTTCTGGGTCTGCTGGAACTGCAATGCCTGGGTCGGGTGTCACTGCGGCACCGACCAGCCCTTCGGCGGCTTGGCGAACGAGGAGCTACGGCACGCTCGCATCTCCTCGCACAAGAGCTTCGACCCGCTTTGGGAACAGGGGCGGCTGACCCGCCGCGAGGCGTATGTGTGGCTCTCGAAGACGCTCAACATCCCGCGAGAGGACTGCCACATTGGCATGCTCTCCCTCGAGGACTGCAGACGAGTGAACCAGGTGGTGTGGGACACGTTCGAGCAGCCCTGAGCAGGAGGCAATCAGGGGCCACGCCGGAGCAGCACCCCACCTTGGCTCACGATGATGCTAGAGCCGTCTGCAATGCCCGAAAGGACGACGGCAACGCGTCAATCCTCTAGGCCAAAGGGCGGGCCGCCCGTTGCTTCAGCGAGCGGCTTTCTTTCGTCGACGAGTCCCGACGGCAACCCCCAACAGGCCGATGCCGGCCATGGCGAGGGTGGAGGCCTCCGGCACCGGGGCCGCGATGGGTTTGAAGTCGAAACGGATAAACCCTTCGCCGGGCGGGAAGTACACGGAGTTCGAGTAGTACACCTCGAACACGTTGCTCGTGAGGTAGGCCATGTTGTCGGACCAGCCTTCGAAGTTCGTGGTGACAGACACGCCAGAGAACCCGGCGAATGCTCCGCTCGCGAAGGTCCAATCGAGCCCTGCTCCCAATCCGATGAAGAGGGGGTCGACGGAACGGTACTCTATGTAGCTGTCGCCGAAGTCCATGGAGCTTCCCAGCCAGTCTGGCAGTTCGACCCCGTCATGCACCGTGACGGTTTGCTCCAACCAATAGTTCTGGTCAGGGAAGGGCCACCACACCGCTTGCACGGTTTCACCCTGGAGCCCGGCATGCGCCGAGGGAGCGAGCACATATGTGGCAGCCATGGCCACGGCGAGTTTTCGGCACGCGTTTTTGATATCCATCCCCGGTGAGCTTGATACCTCAGGGAGGACAGCATCCGACGGCGTCGAGGCCAACAGAATGCAATATTTACCGGACAGCGAAAATCGACCGGTCGAAAGGTGACCCCTCGAACAGGATTCGCTCAGCGGCGGCCCTCCCCACAAGGCGGGTACTTCGACTTCTTCCGCCCGTCCCAAACGGAAGCAGCTTCTGTGCCGCAGTTTGACTCGACTTGGTGTTCCCTTGGACGGACCGCCACCTGCGCGACTGCCTCCTGTCTGACAACTGTTTCGGAAATTGGATTCTTGTTTAGCGGTAGTTCGGCTTTGAGAATTCTTCCAACTGGAGAGAGCCGTGGAAGCACTGCGTCAGAGCCTGAACACGATGGGAGTCCTTCAACACCTTCTGGCTGTTGCATTCCTCATCTTCTATTCGCTGGCCATCGGCGGCTTCCTGGGCTCTCGGGCGCGCCGGACCGTCGTCCTAGCTGCGATGTTGTTCGCCACCGCCTTCATCGCCGCGGCCGACAATCTGGTTCACGGGATATTGCTCACTGCACTCGCTATCCTTGGTGTGGGCGGGTATCTCGCGGTGGCCTGGGCACTCAAGGCTGTGTGCGAAGCTGCCCTCGCACCCGCTCGCATGTCTCATGACCTGTTGAGCAGCGAGAAGGTTTCAGCACCCGATGCAGTGGAGCCTGGAGTCATTGCGGGGGCGACAGTTACGGCATAGCGTTCGGCTGCCGGCGGGGCTGGCAGGCCGCGGCTTACTTGGGCAAGGCCTTGATTGCGTGCGTCAGAACCTGACGCTTCTTCCAGTACCCAACCCACGGGTCGTCCTTCTGGAAGGACAGGTACTCACGGGCCGTCGCAATCGTCCACTGCGACCCGCTCTTCAGTTCCCCCAACTGTTCCCAGCTCACCGGCATGGAGACACCCATCCCGGGTCGAGAGCGTGCGGAGAAGGCACATGCCGTCGTCTGGGCGTGCCCGTTGCGCAGATAGTCGATGAAGATTTTCCCCACCCGGTTGCCACCGCCGGAGACGGCCACGAACCTCGAAGGGATGACCTTCGCCATGTGACGCACGATTGCCTGCGAGAACGCCTTCACGGCGTCGTAGTGGAGCTTCGGTGCGATGGGCACAACCACGTGCAGGCCCTTGCCTCCGCTGGTCTTCAGCCAGCTCTCCAACCCGAGCTCGGTGAGCATCGTCCGGGTGAGCAGGGCGGCTTCCTGGAGCATTTGCCACGTCACACCCTCTCCTGGGTCCAGATCGAGGATGAACCGGTCGGGCTGGTCGATGTGCTTGGTAACGGAGTTCCAGGTGTGGAACTCGACGGTGTTCATCTGGGCCGCGGCCAGCAACGACTCCACCGTGTCCACAGCAAGCAGTGCCGTATGCCCAGGCCACAGGTCCGGGTCAAGTTCCCGAAGGCCGGGCATCTTGGTCTCAGGGTGCTTCTGGAAGAACAGCTCCCCGGTGATGCCAGTCGGCGCACGCACGAGCGAGACCGGTCGGTCTTTGAGGTGCGGAAGCATCCAAGGCGCGATGGCTTCGTAGTACCGCACCAGGTCGACCTTGCGGAAACCGCTGCTGGGGTCAATGACTCGCTCGGGGTTCGTGACTTTGATGGACGGACGGCTCGTGCTGGGTGCCGCTTGTGGGTCAGCGGCGCCCTGGGCTCGCTCCCGGACGATGTGACCAGCAGGCTTGTCTGTCCGAAGCCCCCGGAAGACAGCATGCCGCACGTGGCCCTCAGAGGTCCATTCAGCGAAGGCAACCTCGACTACTTTGGTCGGCTTGACCCAACGCTCAGACCCCGCCGCGCGCTTCGACCATCGGCCCGGTTTCACAGCGTCGGGAGCCACGGCGGGCTTGTCGACCTCGAGCTTGCTCAACATCGTGTGCAGCTCTCGCCCGGTCGCCGAATCCCAGCCGGTTCCCACCGACCCACTGTAGCGGAGCGTCCCGCCCTCGTGATACCCCAACAGCAGACCGCCCACCTCCTTGGTCGAGTTGGAGCGGTTCGTGAACCCGATGACCACGAACTCTTGGCGCAGCTGGCACTTCAGCTTGAGCCAGGACTCCGTCCGCCCGGATGTGTAGGGGGCGTCAACCCGCTTCACCATGACACCTTCGAGCCCCATTTGGCACGCCGCGCTGAGCAGTTGGGCGGGGAGGGCGTCAAACGCCTGGCTGAAGCGAATGACATCGCTCTCGTGGCTCGCGAGCAGCTCCTCTAGAACGGCGCGCCGAGTGACCACGGGAACTGTTCGCATGTCCTTTCCGTCGAGGAACGGTACATCGAAGAGAAAAAGCTTGATGTCCTTGGACCGTACGTTGTCGATGGCGTTCTGCAGCTTGTTGAAGTCGGGGAGGCCGGCATCGTTCAGTACGACGATTTCCCCGTCCAGCCAACCGCTGCTGATACCAAGGTCTGCCAGTGCCGCAGCAATCGGTTTGAGCCTCGAGGTCCAGTCGTTCCCGTTGCGGGTGAAGAGTCGCACTTCTGCACCCTCGATGCGTGCAAGCATGCGATAGCCATCAAACTTGGTCTCCGTAATCCAGTCACCGCGAGGAACCGAGGAGGCAAGGGTCGCCAACTGCGGCTCGAGTGTCGCCGGCAATGCCGCCTTCTTGGCGTGGCGCAGGTCCGCCTGGGTATCGGCCGGCTCGTGGCGGACTCGCGTGACTTCGCGTGGCTCCCGGGTTTCGACGAGCCCCAGCGGGCTTTCGACGACGCTGTCGGGCAACGCGGTGATGACGTTGTACTCAGATGTCGGTCTTGCCCACGCGTCACCCCGCTTCTTCAGCAGCAGCCACTGGTCTTGCTTCTTCGCTCCGGGCTTGGAAATGCGGACGAACTCCCACAGGCCGGCGAGCTTCTGGCCGTGAAGTTTGAAGATGACTTTGCCCTTGGCCAGGCCATCCCGTGGGTCTCCGACCGGCTCCCAGGTCCCGCGGTCCCAGATGATGACCGTGCCGCCACCGTACTCTCCCTTGGGAATGGTCCCCTCGAACTCGTTGTAGCTGACGGGGTGGTCCTCCACATGGATAGCCATCTGCTTGAGCGCGGGGTCAAAGGAGGGGCCCTTCGGGACTGCCCAGCTCACCATCACACCGTCCAGTTCCAGGCGGAAGTCGTAGTGCAGTCGGCTCGCCCAGTGCTTCTGAATGACGAACTGCAGCTCTTCGGCGGCCTTGGCTTTTCCTCGTGCAACGATGGCACCAGCGGGTTCCGCAGTTTTCTTGAAGTCCCGTTTCTGGTTGTACTTGGCCAACGGTTCCGTGGGCGAAGGCTTCAACATCGTGGCTTTCGCCGCAGGACGAGCACGGGCCTTCTTCGCGCGTACCACCTCCGCCCAGACCGGGGCATGGTCGCTGCTGTTCTCAAGGGCGCGTTCGTCGCGGTCCACGCCGGCATCAACCACGGTCAACGATTCGCTGACGAGGATGTGGTCGATGCGCAGACCCGCGTTCCGCTCCCATCGCTTCCGGCGGTAGTCCCAGAAGGTGAACGGCGTGTCCGAGGGATGTGCGGTCTTCAGGGCGTCCGTCCACCCCTGCGTCAGCACCTGCGCGAAGGCCTCACGCGGCTCTGCCTGAAGCAGCGCGTTGTCTCGCCAGGTGTCGGGCTTGTAGATGTCGGCGTCAGTGGGGACGACGTTCCAGTCGCCGAGGAGCACGACCGGCTGACCAGATGCCCACAGTTCGGCCGCACGCAGTCGCATTCGCTCGAACCACGCGAGCTTGAAGTCGAACTTGGGGCCGGGCCAGGGATTCCCATTCGGAAGGTACAGACAGCCGAAGAGGACGCCGTTGATGGCCGCCTCCACGTAGCGCGCCTCTTTGTCCTTCGGGTTTCCGGGAAGGGTCGTGGCGACGGGGAGGGGTTCCTGCCCGCGTACGAGGAGGGCAACACCATTCCAAGAGCGCTGGCCTACGACCAGCGACTCGTAACCGGCTTGGCGAAGCTCGTCAGCGGGGAAGTCGGCGGTCGGAGTCTTGAGCTCTTGAAGCGCTACTACGTCAGGCGCAGTGCGTTCAAGCCACTCAAGAAGCCGGTCGAGGCGCTTCGTGACGTTGTTGATGTTCCACGTCGCGACTCGCACCTCATCACCGCTTGTTGCCCTTCAAATGCGCTTCGACGGCGGAGGCCTCGTTCCCAACGGCCTTGACTGCGGCCTTCAATTCGTCGGCAGTGACGCCGAACTTCTTCGCCCAGTCGCGGACCTCGTAATCCTCGCTGAGGCTGATTCGAGTGCGGTCTTGGCCGCCGGATTTCGTCTTGTCGTCGGACATTCAGTTCTCCTGAAGTTGGAACCTTCGGAAGGCATTTGGCGTTCCCGTCCCGATTCCGCCTCAGCCGAAGGCCTTGGACGCAGCATCCGGCGGGGCCATCGCCCGCCAGCGGGGCCTGGAAAGGAGGTCCTTCGCAGCATCCAGGGCGAGCTCCGGTTGGAGCTGTGGGTCGAGTTGACGCATCGCAGCGGCGACCGCGTCGACCCATTCGTTGTCCGTTAGCTCGGCAGCAGTCTGATTGGCATCCATCTCCACCTCCGAGGACGACGCTAACAAGACATCGTACTCGTGGGGTTTGCTGGGACCCGCAGGCTACCCTTCCAACCAGCAAGGTCGCTGCTAAATCACCGGTTCCTCGGAAGGCTCGCGAGCCAGCGCCTCGACCGCCGCTCCGGCTTGCACCACGCCCACTGCGCCGGTGATGGCTCCGACCACCGCGCCGGCGGCGGCTGCCATTGCGCCTGTCGTCATTCCGTTGCAAAAGCCGATTGCGGCCCCAACAGCGCCCGCTGCGACGACCGCCGGAACGACTGATTCATCGACCGTAGGTTCGATTTCGGGGTCCATGGCTGTCTAGCCCACACGACGGGACAGGGAGGTGGCCGCGCAGCCAGAGAGCACGCCCAAAGCCACCGCTATGAGCGCCGGAACCAGAACGCTTCCCCCAACCACCGCTGTGAGGAAGTCCAACCCGAATCCGTACCAAACGCCGGCCAGCGCGAGGCCTACTGGTAGCAAGCCGAGTGCGAGACACTCGAAGAAGGCGGAGATGAATGTGACCTCGCGTGGAGGTTCTCCGAACGGACCGAGTGAGGGAGAAGCGACTTTCACGGTGGGCCTACCTTCTTGAGCGTGCACCGTTAGGTTACCGAGGCGGCGGACCGTCGCAACGCAGCTGAAACCGCGACCGTTCGTCGGACGTCACCTTGGTCGATGCCCTGAGGCTCTATGGGCGGCCGTCAGGCGATGCGCGGCGGTAGGCGCTGAAGTGGCGAACGGCCCCCTGGCCATCTCCGAGCTTCTCCATGAGGCAGCCAGCGTTGTAGTGGGCATCCGCGAATGCAGGGTCAAGCTTGACCGCCAACTCGTAGCTGGCGAGCGCCTCTTGCAGGCGGCCAACGTCCTCAAGCGCGATGGCGTGGTTGAAGTGGAGCATCGGGTCGGCGTTGCCAGCCGCAAGGGCCGCCTCGTACAACCAGACAGCTTCCTCGCACCGACTCTCTTCACAGAGCATCGCTCCCAGGTTCACGAAGGCCTCTACATAGGTCGGGTCCAAGGCGATGACCTTGCGGTAGGCCACCTCCGCTTCAAGACGGTTCGTTGCCTCAGTCTGCTCGGCCCGGCGGAAGAGCTCATCCGCCCCGCTCATCGCGAGGGTAGGGGACTCGGTCGGCGATAGAACGGTGACCTCAGGCCCTTGGTTGGAGGGGGACACAGCGAAGTCCATGACCAGCTGGCCGGTGACCGCGTCCCGAGGACCATCGCGCTCACGTACGACGACGCTCGCCCCCTCGGCCGAGATTCGCAGTCCGGTCAAGGGAAGTTCCTCCGGCAGCGTCGAGCGTAGGGCAGTCAACGCCTCGACAATTTTGCGCGGAGGGATGCTCGCGCGCTGCAGGCCGTAGGCCGTCCGCAGCAGCACCAAGTCTTGAAACGAAAAGCGAAGCTCGTTCCTGGGCCCTCGGCCAGGCGAGACGAAACCCTCTTCGATGAGCTGGCGAATGACGGTGCGGGACAGGCCCAGAGTGTCCTGAACCCTGCTGAGGGAATATCGGGACCCTCCGTCCACCTGTGTCACTTCTTGGCGCGGGCCCGTGCTGCAACCGGAGCAGCCGGCGCCGCGACAGGAGCAGCTGCGACCTTGGTCATGCGCTTCACGCCCTTGCGCTCCTTCGCCTCGGCCATTTCAGTGACCGTGCCTGAGCCCGACACTGCCTTTGCCGGCTTAGAGGCTGCCTTCTTGCCCCCGAGGCTTGCCTGGAGCGCCGCCATGAGGTCGATCACTTGGCCGCCGGCGACCACATCCTCGGAACGAGAGGACGCGACGACTTCCTCGCCAGCAATCTTTGCGTCGATGGCTGCGAGAACGCGCTTTTTCTCCTCGTCCTCGAAGAGCGTGGGGTCGTAGGTGTCCTGGGAAATCTGGTCGATGAGCTGAAGGGCTAGTTGCAACTCGGCGGGGGAGATGGCCACCTCCTCGATGTTGAGGTCCTTCAACGAGCGAACTTCATCGGCATAGAGCAGCTGCTGCAGGACCAAACCGTCTTCCGCGGCTCGGACCTGGACCACGTACTGCTTCGCCTTCCACGCCCACTTGGCGAGGGCACAACGCCCGCTCTTGCGCATGGCCTCCATGAGCAACCGATATGGCTTGCCGCCCCGTTTGTCCGGCGCGAGCATGTAGGCCTTGTCATAGAAGAGGGGGTCGATGGCCTTCTCGGGGATGAACGAGACGATTTCGATGACGTGGCTGCTGCCTTCTTCGAGAGCCTTGAGCTCCTCGGCGCTGAACAGCACGAACCGGTCCTTCTCCACTTCGTAGCCCTTGACCATCTCCGCCCGTGGAACGACCGTCTGGTCCTTCTCGGAGACGTACTGCTGCTTGAGGCGGGAGCCGTCCTTCGCCAGGAGGTTGAACTTCACCGACGAGCTGCTCTCGGTCGCCGAGTACAGCCGGATGGGGATGCTGACCAAACCGAAGCTGAGAGTCAGGGAAGCTATCGAGCGAGCTGCTGCCATTGCGTTCTCCTCCGGGCCGGGCGCACGGTGAATCGTACGACTGTGCCAGCAGGTCAGCCAGGGCCATTTGGTGCCATGCGCTGTAGGGAGGGTCTTACCGCCGAAGAGGCGGGGACGAGAATTGAACCAACCTGCGTTAGTCAGTCGCCAGCACGGCTGCGACACGCACGGGCTGGGGACCGCATCCGGAGTCGGCCTCGCGTGCTTCTGTACTTGGCACCTTGATTGGGATGGCCTCGCGCACCATCCACATCATTGGCTTAAGCCTGCGATGCTATCGACAAAACGATTGGGCTATCCTGCGAGCCGTAATCACAATCGGAACTGGAAACTGCCATGCGCAAGTCGGTCGCGCAGCTGGAAGTCGAAGTTGCGAAGCTTCAACAACGCATCTCAGTCGTGAAAGCGAAAGAAGCCGAAGGTGTCATCAGTCGCATCAAAGAGGCAATCGACTATTACGGGCTGACGGCTGAGGACCTATTCAGCTCTGCCTCGCGTGAAGGTACGGGAACCCGGGGTGGACGTATCGCCTCCAAAAAGTCCAAGTCAACGGCCGCTAGGAAACTCCCGAAGCTGGACGCTGCCTCAGCCGTTCCGACCAAGCCCAAGCAAAAGACCGCAGGCGTGAAGCTGCCGGCCAAGTTCGCCGATGGCAACGGCAACACCTGGACTGGGCGTGGCAGCACACCGCGGTGGCTCACGGACGCCGTTGCTTCGGGCAGATCCAGAGAAGACTTTGCCGTCCAGTCCAAGAACGACTGACCACGCAGGGAGGGCGGTCGCGCCTGACCCTGTGAGCTCGGGCGACTATTGCGACGCCGTCCTCAAGGCAATGAGCACCGCGTAAGCCGCATTCGCTCGGCGGGCGGATTCTTGGACCTGGGCACGCTTTTCCGGAGTCGAGCCCGCCAATCGCGAGGGATGCGCCGCGTCCACGAGTCGCCGGCGCACGCTTTCCACCGACTCCCACGGAGTACTGGGCGTCGCCTTGAGCAAGAGGTAAGCTGCCTCTGCGGACAGTGTCGGGAGGCTGCCCACCTCGGCTGCTCTGAGCAAACGCGGGATGGGGGATACCACCGGGCCGGCCATCGGAACAGTCGAGGTTGCTGCAACAGGCACTGTCGCCGCACTTGACGGTTCAGCCGCCGTGTGAAGGTTGTCGGCCTTCGCAGTCTTGCGAAGCGCCGCTTGCACCTCGGCGAGAAGGTTGACCGCTCGAGGAACCTGTCGGTGCTTGAGCTCGCCTTCCAATTGCTTGAGAGCCTTCACGTCGGTAGTGGACGCGGCGAACAGCACCTCGAGCTGAGCGATGCCATTCTGCATCAGCGGACGAGCCATGATTACGCTGCCTCCTCGGCTTCGTCCGCAGTTTCGGCCTCGATACCGAACGGGTCGACTTCCTTCGAGTGGACCCACACCGTGTTGTCGACAGACTCGGAGCCCAGAGGCTCAATACCAAGCCGATCCAACGTCTCGATGAGGTCGGCCACGACTGCTTCCCGGCGGCGAACGAAGCTCGACGCAAAGCAGCGCCAGAACGTCCATCCGGCACGCTCCAGCACACGTTGTCGGGCCATGTCGTCGGACCACTGGCCGGGACCGTGGAAACGGTCGCCGTCGCACTCGACAGCCAAGCGACGCCCCTCACTGCCTTCGACTACGAAGTCGATGCGATAGCCCCCACAAGGGACCTGCGGCTCCACTCGGTAGCCGCGCTTCACAAGCTCGTCGAACATCTCGAATTCGAAGCCGGACTCGCATCGTTCACGCAGTGCAAGGACCTTCCGCCCATCCTGTCTGAACGGCTGTCGGAAGTGTCGAATCAAGCGCGAGTTGAGCGTGTCTTCGCCGAAGGTCGACTCGGTGACCGACCGGAACAAGTACATCCTGTCGCGAGCCCGAGACAGCGCAACGTTGAAGCGCTGGAGCATGTCGGCCTTGTGCTGTGCCGCTCGGTTCGTCGCGTCCAGAACCATGGACACCATCATGATGTCGCGCTCACGGCCCTGGAAGGCGGGCGGCGGGCCAACGGCAATCTTGCGAGCCAGGATGTCCGAGGGAGACAGCCGACGACTCACAAGCTCCTGAATGTGGGCTGCTTGCGCCGTTCCGAGCAGCGTCACCACCCCGATAGTCCGGCCCGCGAACTCGTCGTCTGCGAGCAGCACTTCGATTTCGTCGACGATTGCCTTCGCTTCGGCGGGATTGATGTCGCCTTTTCGGTGACCGCCTTTGACAAAGACATCGACAAGGGGAGGGTCCAGGCGCTCGTTCGCACTCGGAAGCCGAAGCGGACGTATTTCCCCTTGGTAGAACTCCCGATTCGAGAACTCGATGATGGCTGGCACACAGCGGAAATGCTCCTTCAGCATCACCGAGTTGCCGGCAAACACCACCTTGGCCAAGTCGTAGATGGACTTGTCGGGTGTCATCTCCGAGCCGTGGGGTTGATTGTTCAGGAACCGATTGCTCAGCTC
>Ga0247823_10001567_pt1 | contig 19028 bp, 20 predicted proteins | sample 13C_PalmiticAcid_2_FD_192426 | JGI IMG/M metagenome (GOLD analysis project Ga0247823, IMG submission 192426) | Soil microbial communities from agricultural site in Penn Yan, New York, United States - 13C_PalmiticAcid_Day30 | ecosystem: Environmental > Terrestrial > Soil > Agricultural land... | reverse complement strand
GATCGCCTGCCGCAGGTGCTGAGCCCCGAGGAGGTGGCGCTGCTGCTGCACTGCGCCCCCAGCCTGAAGCACAAGGCGGCGCTCAGCGTCGCCTACGGCTGCGGCCTGCGGGTCTCGGAGATCGTCCACCTGAAGGTCGCCGACATCGACAGCGCCCGCATGCTGATCCGCGTCGAGCAGGGCAAGGGCCGCAAGGACCGCTACGTCATGCTCGCGCCGGACTTGCTGGAGCTGCTGCGGCGCTGGTGGCGATCAGCCCGGCCCATGGGCTGGCTCTTCCCCGGCCGCGATCCCGGCCAGCCGATCACCGCCCGTCAGCTCGATCGCGCCTGCAAGGCGGCGGCGGCCACCGCGGCTCTGGACAAGCGGGTGTCGATGCACACCCTGCGCCACTCCTTCGCCACCCACCTGCTCGAGCGCCGGACCGACATCCGGGTGATCCAGGTGCTGCTCGGGCACAAGAAGCTCGACACGACGGCGCGCTACACCCGCGTGGCGCTGAAGACCCTGGGGGCGGTGAAGAGCCCGCTCACCCACCTGAGGCCGCCGCCGGCCTGAGCCCGTGCGGACATCCCTGGAGGTCGCCGACATCCTGCGCCAGCACGGCGAAGCCTACCGCCGTGCGCATGCCGGTCACCTGAGCCTCGGCCAGCTCAGGGTGATGTCGGCCATCGAGGCCTGCCGCACCGCCGAGCTCGGCGGCCACGTCGTGCGCTGCGACGGCTGCGAGCGGCTGGCGGTGAGCTACAACTCCTGCCGCAACCGCCACTGCCCCAAGTGCCAGGGCCAGGCGGCGAAGGCCTGGCTCGCCGAGCGCCAGGCCGACCTGCTGCCGGTCCCCTACTTCCACGTGGTCTTCACCCTGCCGGGCCCGATCACCACCATCGCCTTCCAGAATAAGGCCGTGGTCTACGACCTGCTCTTCAAGGCGGCCGCCGAGACGCTTGCGACCATCGCCGCCGACCCGAAGCATCTCGGCGCGCGCATCGGCCTGATCGCGGTGCTGCACACCTGGGGCTCGGCCCTGACCCACCATCCGCACGTGCACTGCATCGTCCCCGGCGGCGGACTCTCCGCAGACGGGACGCGCTGGATCGCCTGCCGCAAGGGCTTCTTCCTGCCGGTGCGGGTGCTCTCGCGGCTCTTCCGGCGGCGCTTCCTGGAGAAGCTCATGGCCGCCCACGCCCGCGGGCGCCTGAGCTTCTTCGGCGACCTCGTCCATCTGGCCGACGCCGAAGCCTTCGCCGCGCACCTGGCGCCCCTGCGGCGGGCCGAGTGGGTGGTCTACGCCAAGCCGCCCTTCGGCGGGCCGGCCGCCGTGCTGGCCTATCTCGCCCGCTACACCCACCGCGTGGCGATCGCCAACAGCCGGCTCGTCGCCATCGACGACCACGCTGTCCGCTTCCGCTGGAAGGACTACCGCACTGCCGATCCCACGACCGGCGCGGTGAAGATCCGGACCATGGCGCTCAGCCCGGACGAGTTTATCCGCCGCTTCCTGCTGCACGTCCTGCCCGCCGGCTTCCACCGCATCCGCCACTACGGCCTGCTGGCCAAGGGACCGCGCGCGCCGGACCTTGGCCGGCTCCGCAAGCTGATCGCCGCCCAGACCGGCGAGACCGCCGCGCCGGCCGACACCCAGCCCGATCCGGTCGAGCCGGAGCCCCAGACCTGCCCCGGCTGCGGCGGGCGCCTGCGCATCGTCGAAGTCTTCCGCCGCGGATGCGCACCGCGCGCCGCCGTCACCGTACGGCTATGGATGGACAGCTCATGAGCCGCGCCGTGCCGCCCCCCGGCCTTGCACCGCCGTCCGCCCCCGGTCTCGGCGCAGGGCCGGCTGCGCTCCTCGCCGCCGACCACCTCGAAGCCAGCCGGCTCACCTCGCATCGCCACCGCCCAGGCCGCTCCAACGAGCGCCTGCACACGCCGCCGCGGCTCAGCCGCGAACCACCCAGACCTCCGCGTGAACCGCAATCGCCATAGCCACGTCACGCATCACCGACGACCTGCCGGCTGACCGCGGCTTCCTCCCCTGAAGGCCTTCGAACGCCGGCCCCTCAGCCACGGCGAACTCATGCGAGGGCCGGCATCCGAAACCCTCAACAATTGCTGACATCGCTCCCCAGCCGGCAAGCGGACATCACCTCCTGGCGTGGGAAGTCGCGTTCGAACTGACCGACGATGAACTGGAACGCATGGTCGGCGGACAAGCCGCCTATCACTGCGGCGGGGGCCTTGCCGTCGCGATCGCTCGTCAGAGATTTCCAAGCGACACGGCTTCAGCGAACACTCCAGGGGCTCCATCCAATGTGTATTCCGCTTCCCAGCGGGCAGCCTCACCCCACGTCAGCTCAAACACGTGCGGGCATTGGATTTTCCGGTAGTAGGCGGCAGGCAACACTCTGTTCTGATGACGCATCAAATGAGCGATCACGATGCCATGGGTCGCCACCGCAACCCGAGCGCCGGACCATCGCTTGGCGATTCTGTGAAGCGCGCCCTCAAATCGGATGCGTGAGGAGTTCGCGCTTTCACCTCCCGGGAGGCAGTATTCAGGATCGCCGTGAAGATCGTCCAAAACGGCATCCCAATCAGTTATCCAATCACTTGAAAGCAGCCGCCCGCGAAGATCCGATTCCAGGAAAATCGGGGCGCCATTAGCGATTGAGAATGGCTCCACCGAAGCCCGTGTTCGCCGGCACTCGCTACTGACGACGACGTCGATGCGGAGCTCCCTGAGAAGATGCGCTAACCTATGGGCCTGCGCCTCACCCGTCGGGCTAAGCGGCCACTCATGGTCGGGCTGCTCGCGCGAGTGCACGTTGTGAGCGTGCCGGACGAGGAAAAGCTTTGTCACACTTGCTCTCCAGACATGCGCTTGCAGCCCAAGCACATATGACTTCGCCAACGCCGGTCCCTCATTGAGACCGGCGTTCAAAAATCGAAACGCTCGTATTAGCTCGCCGACAAGCCGCGCCGTACCGCGCGGCGTGTGTCAGACGTATGCTGGGTCACTCGAATCCAGCCCAAAGGTACCGAGCACACCAATGCTCCGCAGGCTCCCCGACGTCCATGAGGCGCTTGGAAGTATAGCCAAGATTGATGGGACGCGAGCCTGCGCGAGCGGCCGCAGCCGCAGCGACGACACCCGGAACACCGTGAACCACCAACGGCCGACCGTCGCTGTACGACACTCGAATGAAGGCATCCTCCCCCAGAAATTCGACCCCGTACTGGTCAAAAGTCTGCTTGGCGGCAGTCGCCTGGATCAAGAACGTAGTCATTCATCCTCCTTCAGATTTGCCACTGCGAGCGCCAAGCGCTGTTGGCTGGGTCGCCCTCCTCCAACTCAAAACGCCACTTCCGCTGCACAGCAGGCGGTAGATCCACACCCCAATTCAGAGCCAGCAGCATGATGTGACCGAGAACGTCGGCCACCTCATCGGCGAGCGCTTCCTTCAACTCGGCATCGGTGCGCTCTCCGACCCGCCCACGGCCCGTCATCCGGGTCCAAGCCTGCGTCAGTTCGCCGACCTCTTCCTGCAGCTTGAGAATGAACCAGTCCGGGTCGCGCTGGATATCGAACTTCCCCACATAGGCTCGTGAGGCGAGCTCGAATTGATCGGCCAGCGGTCGAAGCGAACCGAGATTTCCGTTCTGCACTAACGTCTCTCCACAATCGTCCTAGAGGGCGGACACATATCCTTCCCCGCCCCCCCAAAATTGGATGTCATAGACTTGGTCGCCACCTGGCCACTCGATCCAACCCAAGTTACGCCCCGTATGGGCGCAGTACATCCACACGCCGCAGGTTGAGGTTGGCGGATCAATTCCCGGTGCATAGTCGGCATAGTCCGACAGCACGCGTGACAGGCCGACAAGGACGACGTCATCAATCACCGCCAGCCCCCGAGCGAAGCCAGGCACTCGTCCGACTTCAATATAGCGGGCGCGGCTGTGATCGTGATGGACGAAATCTTCGACATAGCCGAACGTTCCGCGTCCAGAATCGCAGACCCATAGACGTCCTCCAGCCAGGCGAGCTGAGTGGGGGCAGGTCAAACCCGAGACAAGGGGCTCACGCGTCAAACCGGACAGCACGACCCCTTGACCAACAGGACCGCCGTTTAGCTTCCAGCTCTTGTGGTCCCGGCCAGTCGCGAAGGCCGTGAAGTAGGAGTGCTCAATATCGGCGCCGGCGGCCATTGAGTTCAGTTGGATAAGGTTGCGCTCGAAAATCGCGTCGCCGAGATCATCGAGGAAGGCCGGGCGCCAGACTGGCCGGCATTCGCCAGTTTCATCAAAAACGCCGACAAAATTGTGCCCAGTTACCGTACCGATCAACTGCTGACCCATGAAGACGATGTCATGGATGTACGCTGTCCGGGGGAGATGAGTTACCCGCCTCATCTTGAACCTGGCGTCTCCAGACGCGCTGGCGCCAGCCCACGCATTGCGCTGTTCTCCATCACACCAAATTAGAGCGTTGGGTGAGATGAACTTCGGAACGACCGGTGTGGCCGCTCCAAAGGCGGCGTCGTCGAGCACCGCCAGATACTCTGCGATGGCGCGGCTGGTCGCCTCGGCGGGAAGCCCCTCAGCGCCCGGCACGCCTCGCTGGCGATTGGCGTCGGCCTTGATCAGGCTGGCGTCGGCGGCGAAGCCTTCGCCGCCGACCAGACCCTCAGACATGCAGCGCTCGACGACCGTCTCGAACAAATGGCGCAGCAGATCGCTGTCGCGGAAGCGGCCATGGCGGTTCTTAGAGAAGGTCGAGTGGTCGGGCACGTCGCCGTCGAGGCCGAGCCGGCAGAACCAGCGATAGGCGAGGTTGAGATGCACCTCTTCGCACAGCCGACGCTCTGACCGGATCCCGAAGCAGTAGCCGACGATCAGCATCCGGATCAGCAGCTCGGGGTCGATCGAGGGCCGGCCGATCGGGCTGTAGAACGGGGCCACGTAAGCGCGTACGCCCTCCAGATCGACAAACCTGTCGATCGCCCGCAGCATGTGGTCGGCTGGCACGTGGCGCTCGAGCGAGAACTCGTAGAACAGCGCCGCCTGGTCGATCCGCCGCTCGCCCATCATCGCCGTCTCTCCACTACCAAGGAGAGTGAATCAGGCCCGAGTCACCGCTTCAACCGGCCTTTTTCAACACAATCAGCCCGTAGCGGACATGCCAGCCGGGACAATATCTATGAGGTACGAGGACAAAATCCTTGAACACGGCGGACAGAAACTCACGGGATATGTCGCCCGCGACCGTCACTTCGAGACAAAATCCCCGCGCCGCCGGGCACATCAACTCTGACCTGCTACAATAACAAGCGTGGCCGTCGCTGTTGGGGAACTCGGCCTTCTCGCGGCGCGCCGCGGAGGCGCGAACTCCCGACAAGGCCTCCCGTCCTGTCATGCTCTCGGGCCTGCTGCGCTCCAGCCAAGTCTCTCGACGCCGGCCTGACCTGGGTCGCGCACTAGGTCGCGGACGCACCAACGCCGCCAAGCTGCCCTTCGAGCCCGTCAGTCCGAGACGGATCGCAACGTCTCCTGAACTGAAATTCCCACCCCGTTAGAGCGAGGCCTTGACCGTGGAACTTTGTCAGGAGGAGGCTCGGGAGCGTTCGCCGATCGCGCGCCTTAGGACACGGGTCAGGTCTTCGATCGAATACGGCTTGTGAAGGAGTTCGAAGCCGTGCCTGCTCTCCTGGGCCAGTACGTGGCTGTAACCGCTTGCGAGAACGACCGGCAGGTCCGGATATCGCCGACGAATCTCCTGGCCGAGCTCTACGCCGTTCATGCCCGGCATAACCACGTCGGAGAAGACCGCGGCGAAGCGACCCTTGTGCTTGGCAAGAACATCCAGCGCCGCATCGGCGCTCGGCGCCAAGGTGGTCTGAAAGCCGAGTTCCGCAAGCAGTTGCGTGGAAAAGGCTCCCACCTGCTCGTTGTCCTCGACGACCAGGATATGACCGCGCCCCTGTATCTCATCGCCGTCGCTGTTTTGATGGACAGCCGTTCCCGCCAGCTTGCTCGTGCGTGGCAGATAGACGGTGAAGGTCGTACCCCTGCCGAGGCGGCTCTCCACATCCACTTCGCCTCCGGACTGCTTGGCGAAGCCGTAGACTTGGCTGAGGCCAAGGCCGGTGCCCTTCCCCACCTCCTTGGTTGTAAAGAAGGGCTCGAAAATCTGGCCGAGCTTGTCGGCCGCTATTCCTGACCCGGTGTCGCTCACCTTCACCGCGACGAAGTCGCCGACAGCTTCGCTGTGACCGCGGATACGGGGGATTCTCGGCGTCGGCTGGATGGTGATCCGCAACTCGCCGCCGCCCTCCATCGCGTCGCGGGCGTTGACGGCCATGTTCACTAGGGCTGTTTCGAACTGGATCGGATCTGCCTCGACGTAGCAGGTCTCGCAATCGGTGCGCGTCACAAGCGCCACCCGCGAGCCCGCGACGGTGGCGAGCATGTCGCGGATGGCCTCGACCCGGGCTCCGATATCGAAGACCTCGGGCCGAAGCGCCTGGCGGCGGGAGAAGGCCAGCAGCTGACCCGTGAGCTTGGCGGCGCGCTCAGCGGTCTCGACAATCGCCTCGACGTAGTGCGCGCGCCTGTCCTCGGCCAGGCTCGGCCGGCGGAGCATCTCAGCGGCGCCGCGAATTACGGTCAGCAGATTGTTGAAGTCGTGGGCCACCCCTCCGGTCAGCTGCCCGATGGCGTCAAGCTTTTGGCTCTGGCGCAGGGCCTCTTCAGTTCTGAGCCTCGCCGAGACCTCCTCCAGCACGCGATGCTCCAGGGTCTCGTTGAGCTGCCGTAGATAGGCTTGGGCTTCCTTGTGGCGAGTGAGATCGTGCAGTGCGCCGACCATTCGCAGCGGCGTCCCGTCTTCGGCTCTCAACACGGTTCCACGGTCCACGACATCAGCATAGGATCCGTCGCGTCGCTGGAACCGATATTCAGCCGTCCAACTCGTTTCCTTTCCCCTGATCACCTCGTCGACCGCGGCCACGACGCGGTCGCGCTCCTCGGGATGGATGTGCGTTTTCCACCAGGTGCTCGTCGGCTCGATGTCTGCCGGTCGATAACCGAACAGTGGTTCCACAGCCTCGTTCCAATGGATTTGATCGGTGGCCAGGTCCCAGTCCCAGATCGCGTCCTTGGTGGCGCGGACGGCGAGCCTGAAGCGCTCCTCTGCATCGCGAAGCTCGAGCTCCGAGCGTCGACGCTCGGTCTCGTCTCGCGCAATCTTGAAGAAACCGAACTCTTCGCGCCGGCCGCCCTTCATCAAATGCAGGCTTCCATTCAAGAACACACGCCGTCCGTCCTTGCGCAGATGCCACCGCAGGTCCGGAGCGCTGCCTTCCCGGCGCGCCAGCTCAGTTTCCCGCTCCGGAACGCCCGCCGCGCGATCCTCAGGCGTAAAGAGAATATCCGCCGACCGCCCAACAATGTCCTGAGGACTGAAGCCGAAGATGCGCGCGGCTCCCGGTGACCAGCTGGTCACCCGGCGATCCGGGTCGGTGGTCAGGATGGCGTAGTCTGTCGCCGTGTCGACGATCAGCTGCAGCCGCCGCTCCTTGTCACGCAGCGATTCCTCGGCTTCCCGCCGCTCTGTGACGTCGAGCACGAATTCGACGACCTCGGCCGAGCTGACCCGCCGCGCCGCGAACAGCCCCCACCAGCGGGCGCCGTTCTTGCGGTAGCACTGCTTCTCATAGGGGGTCGTCTCCCTGACGGTGTCCATTTGCTTGAACGCCTTCTCGGACAGCGACCAGAACTCTGGCGGCGTGAGGCTCTTCCAGTCCTTTCCGATGAGTTCCTCCCGTGTGAAGCCTGTCATGGTCAGGAACGCGTCATTGACTTCGAGCAGCCTAAATTCTCGGTCCCAGTAGACTACCCCGACGGTGCTGATCTTCAGGCTGCTTCTGACCCTCTGTTCGGCGCGGATCTGGTCGGTGACGTCGGCGCCCTCGACGAAGATTCCCATCACCGAGCCGTTTCGGTCTCTGATGGGCTGCAGAATCAAGTCGACCAACCGCTCTCCCGAGTTCGGGGCTGGGAACCGCGCCCGGGAACGGTGAATCGCAGCCCCAGTCCTGTAGGCCTCGTCAAGCGCCTCGATCGCCTGCTGGACAAGCGACGCCGGCAGGATGTCCGCCGCCCTTCGGCCGACCAGGTTTAGATTCCCGAACAGCGCCCTGAAGGCCGCATTGGCGAGTACGACGCGGTGCTCGGGCTCGCGCAGCAGCGCCATCAGGCTGGGGGCCTGCTCGAACATGCGCGCCAAGCGTTCGCGTTCCTCGTCCAGCTCGGCCTGCGAAAATGACGTCGGATCCTCCATGCCCATGACAACGCACAAGCGCGCACCGGGTATGCGGGGACCGGCGGGAACAGGGCGCGCGGGAGCAGCTTTAGGCCAGGGATGGTGCTCCGGCGCCGTCCACGGCCTTCCCACGGCGGCAAGTCCTGAAGCCAATCCGATCGGGGCTCAACTTGCTCTTGTTGGCGTGCGGACGGATTCGAGAGCCGCCCACGCGAAGGTAGTTCAGTCGAACATTGAGCGCGCCTGCCTGGCCCCATGAAGCCTTTCGTCTTGGCGTCCGTCACGCGAAGGGCGTCGACTCATTCACTCAGAGCGGCCGGCGCTCATCGATGGAACGGCCCCATGGGCCGCCCGTTCACCGTCGGCGTATCGATCTGCGGCGCTCGGATGGCGACGGACATGTCCTCGAAAGGTCTGCGACGCCGACTCGATGGGGCGTTCCCACTTCCGCAGAACAGCGATCTGCTCTTTGACATCCTGGAGAACAAGACTGAGGCCTATGCTGCCTACGCATCAACGATCACCGCGTGTTCGAGATCGATCAGATAGTTGGTGGCGTAGGCGAAATAGGCTGGCCCCTTGTCAGCGCCGGTCCAGCGGAGGCCGGATCGGCCGGCGAGATGAACTTCGGCACGACCGGCGTCGCACCTCCAAAGGCGGAGTGGTCGAGCACCGCCAGGTACTCGTTGATGGCGCGGCTGGTCGCCTCAGGCGGAAGCCCTTCGGCGCCTGGGACGCCGCGCTGACGGTTGGCCTCGGCCTTGATCAGGCTCGCGTCGGCGGCGAAGCCTTCGCGCCGACCAGGCCCTCAGACATGCAGCGCTCGACGACCGTCTCGAACAAATGGCGCAGCAGATCGCTGTCGCGAAAGCGGCCATGGCGGGTCTTAGAGAAGGTCGAGTGGTCGGGCACGCCGCCGTCGAGGCCGAGCCGGCAGAACCAGCGGTAGGCGAGGTTGAGATGCACCTCTTCGCACAGCCGACGCTCTGACCGGATCCCGAAGCAGTAGCCGACGATCAGCATCCGGATCAGCAGCTCCGGGTCGATCGAAGGCCGGCCGATCGGGCTGTAGAATGGCGCCACGTGGGCCCGCACCCCCTCCAAGTCGACAAACCTGTCGATCGCCCGCAGCATATGTTCGGCTGGCACGTGGCGCTCGAGTGAGAACTCGTAGAACAGCGCCGCTTGGTCGATCCGCCGCTCGCCCATCATCGCCGTCTCTCCCGTCGTCAGGAGAGTGAATCAGGCCGGAGTCGCTGCTTCAACCGGCCTTTTTCAACACAATCGTCTGGTGACTGGACCTTCGCCGCCATCAACTGGTCATGGCCGCTACAAAGCCCAAGTGGTCTATCCGTTCAGCCTTGCTTCGAGGGCCGCCACCGACGCGATGACGTCCTCGAAGGCGGGGGCGTCCCCGAAGATCATCCCGCTCATTGCTTCGTAGTCGCGCCGCAACCGATCCAGCATATCACCGGCCGGAACCTGGGCGAATGAGCCCGGTCCAGCAGAAGCCAGATCGAAGTCCGGGCGATTGAAGAACATCCGCGCATGCAGGACACAGTCCTCGCCCAAGGCGAGATCGGCGGCGGCGGCGCCGACGTCGGAGGCCAGCAGCCGATGCAGATCGTAGTAGTGCCGCGAGATGCGCTGGCCCTCCTGCCGCAACTCGCCGCGGATGTCGTACCAGCGCCGCAGGCCGTGGAGGATTACCACCTTGTCCCAAAAGGTCCGCCTTGGGTCGACAGTCACCACACCGGGAATCGAGAAGTCGGTGTCCGGCAGGTCCTCGGCGACATAGGGCGCAAGCACCCGCGGCGCATTCGGATCGAGCGCCGACTTGGCGCCGGACTCGATGCGCACGATCGGCCGGATGTAGTCGTCATCACCGGCGGTGACGCTGGCGTAGCGAACCTGAAGTCCCTGGCCGGTGGGATCTTCGGGATCGGGAACGATCTCCACAGGCGGGTGGCCGGCCTCGGTCGTCACGGCCTCGAAAGCGACGGTGAGTTGCGCCAGCAGGGGTCCGTTGATGTAGATGCGGCAGGCGTCGCGGATTGCGTCCAGACGTGTGTTGCGCTGTTTGCCGCTCAGGGCGGCGAGCGCCTCCACGGTGCCCGGCTCCCCCAGGTCGTCGCGGAAGACCGTGACGTCGATGTCTTCAGAGAAGCGCGCGATCAAGCCGTAGGCCTTGGACAGCGAGGTGCCGCCCTTGAAGAGGAGGCGCGGCCCGCCAGGCTCAAGACCGTTGAACAGCATGTCGAGGGTCAGGCAGACCCAGAAGTCCTTTTCGACATTGCGTTCGCTGGTGCCCAGCCGTCGTGCAGTGGTCGCGAATAGGCCTTGCCGAGTCTCGGCATCCGCCGACAACACCGTCAGGAAGGCAGGATTGATGGTCATCAGGCGCGGCTGGTGACGGTGTGACCACCAGCACCAGCATGGTCATCGACATCCGGAGCGTCGGTGACGAGCGCCCGCGCGATCGATTGCATCCAGATCGGCATGGCCGCGAGCCCGTGGCGCAGGTCTTGGGCAATCACGTCGCCCTGGGGGTCGTGGGCGATCAGGTTGCGCAACCGACTTTGAATCGCATCCTGATCGGACGGCAGGACGTCATGGAGCCAATGGAGCGCCTGCACGATACGCATGGCTGGCCGGCCGGCCCAATAGAGTCGGCTGGGCGCGGCCTGTTTGAAGCGGATTTGCTGGGCGCCGAGCTGGACCGGCCGTAGACGCGCATCGGTGAGGACCGTGACTTGGGCGGGGACGGCCGTGGTCAGGCCCAGGTCGTTGGCGGCGGTCATGCCGTCGACAACTAGGCGCGCCTGGTCACGGCGCGCGATGGCGTCGATGATCGCGCGTGTCTGTGGCGGCGCGGACTTTTTAGTCAGGCTGTTGACGCTTGGCCGGTGGTAGAGGCCGCGGTCGAGACGCTGAAGGTCGCCGTCGGTCGCGAGGCGCTGAAGCGCTTTGTCGATTGCAGCACGGCCGCCGAGATTAAGGAAATCGACAGGGGTCCACACGGAGCCAGATTGGGCGCAAACGCGGTCGAGAATCTTCTGCTTCAGGTCAAGGCTGGAGCCGCGCATAGATCACCTTTGTCCGAAATATACCGCAAGTTTCGGACAAATCAAGCCGGCATTTGTCCGAAATGTACCGCGTCCTTCGGACAAAATTAGGCCGATCTCGCTCAAGCCTTGGCCCCCGTCTTGACCCCAGCCGCGCTTCGGAAGCGCGACCCGTTCAGAATCGCCTTCCACAAGCACGACGAAGCGCGCGAAATCGAGCTCGGGATAGGCCAGCAACGCGCTAGGCACGAGCTTGCCCTCTTCCGTGGTGCTCAGCGGCAACCTGATTGGCTTGACCTTGGAAATGCGCGTCACCGAGTCCAGCCGGGTGTAGCGGCTGGTGACGACCGCCTGGGCGCCGCCGGCCTTGGTCAGGGAACGGACTTCCGCGATCTTGCTCGCCTAGGCCGGCGTCAAAGCCGCGGCGTCGCTGCCGCGAGCTGGGAATCGCCTGCCAGCAACCCGACGTCCGTGGTCAGGCGCAATTTGGCAAGGAGCGGCGCTTTTGACGCCGCAGAACAAAAATCCATCGCTCCAGCAAGCTTTTCGTGGCCTGCGCGCCACAACTGCCCCCTGTGTCCAGACAATGACGACAGAACTGACATCTGGGGTTTTCGAACGACGTTCGAGCCTCACTGGTCCGCCCGACAACGAAGACAGTAACCCGTTAGGAGGACCTCATGAACACGTCTATTGGCCAGCCGCGCCACACTTTTGAGCCTGGATCGCGTTGGCGCGCCCTGCTCGTGGGCGGGGCTTCTGCGACGGTTCTGAGCGTGATGGCGTCGCAGGCGTTTGCTCAATCTGCAGATGAGCCCCAAGGCTCGCTCGTTGAAGAGATCGTGGTGACCGCCGAGAAGCGCGAAGCCAGCCTGCAGGACGTTCCGGTCGCCATCTCGGCCTACACCAGCGAGAAGCGTGACGTCCTGGGGGTCAATACGGTCGAAGACCTCGCGCGGATGACGCCGAGCCTGAGCTATACAAACAACGATCGGATGTCGATCCGGGGTATCGGACGCCTCACCAACGCCATCGGCACCGACCCTTCGGTTGCGCTCTACTCAGACGGCATCTTCTCCAATTCATTGGCCGACGCCTCCACCCCGTCGCTGTTCATCGAGCGGACGGAAGTGTTGCGGGGGCCGCAAGGCACGCTCTATGGGCGCAACTCCGTCGGCGGGGCGATGAACATCGTTTCCAAGCGCCCGACCGAAGACTTCAACGGCGAAGTCCGCGCCATGGTCGGCAACTACGACAGCTACCGGTTCGACGCGATGGTGCGCGGCCCGCTCGCAGAGAACCTTCGCTTCCTGGTCGGCGCCTCCTTGGAGCGGCGCGATGACGGCTTCCTGAAGAACAACGGGCCGGTTGCCGGCGGCGCCACCCTCGACCGCTTGATGCTCGAGGCGCAAATCGAAGCCGATCTCGGCGACAACACAACCGCCCGGCTGCGTTACACCAAGTTCGATTGGGATGACGGCTATGGGATCGGCAACGCCTTTATTAACAACGTTTCGCCCTACGACACCACCTCGTTCATAGGGGCCGGCACCGGCGCGCTCTACTACAACACCAATTTCGGGCTCACCCAGACCAACCCAGCGCTCAACGATCCGTACGCGCAGAACGTCAATTCGCGGAACTACGGTTCGCTCGACAATCATCACCGTATCCACTTCGACGTGACGTCCGACCTGGGCTGGGCGACGTTCAAGTACCTGGGCGGATACCAGCAGTACGATTACAACACCTCGACGGACTCCGACGGCTCCTCGCGCGCGGGGCCGCAGAACATCCTGGTGGACCTCGACGGTCCTGGCCCGATTGCTGCGTTCACGGCGACTGGCGTCTCGACGGATGCGCGCACGTTCTATGAGGAGCGACAGAGCTGGCTCTCGAACGAGATCAACCTGGCGTCCAATAGCGAGGGGCCGCTGAACTGGATCGTCGGTCTCTATCAATACTCTCAAAAGTACGACCAACCCCAGGGCATCCGGGTGGTGGGCGACAACTCGATGTTCCAGCCGCTGAGCCTCCAGGGAACGCCGTCCCAGCGCAACGATCGCGGCGCCTTCCTCTATGTGGACGGGCACCTGGAGACGAAGTCCTACGCGGCCTTTGGCCAGATCGACTGGAAGTTTGCCGAGAACTGGACGCTCACCGCTGGGCTTCGCTACAGCTACGACGAGAAGGACGGCTACGACGACGCTCGGTACGTGGCGCGGATCCCGACCCTGGCGCTCGCCTTTGGCGCCCTGGCCCCGCCGGCCATCGCCCAGGGCTTCGCCGTCGACGTCACCACGCAGCAGGTTTGCGGCGGGACCACCCTCGCTTCCTGCGCGGCCAACCCGGCCACGGCCGACCTCGTCGCGAACCCGACGGGCGGTCTGCGTCGCAAGCTGTCGGGCGACTGGGACGCGTTTACAGGCACGTTCGGCGTGCAGTGGGAGCCCAACTCCGACACCAATCTCTATCTACGCTACTCGCGCGGATACAAGTCCGGCGGCTGGCTGGGCTCCAACGGCCTTTCGCCCGACCCTTACGCCGACCCGGAGTATGTGAACTCCTTCGAATTCGGTGCGAAACAGAACATCGGCCGCAGCCTTCAGATCAATTCGGCCCTGTTCTATACCGACTACAAGGGCTTCCAGGCCCCGCTCACCGTTCCGCTCGGCACCATCACCGCCACCCAGTTCCTGAACCTCGACGCCACGATCTGGGGCCTGGAACTGGAAACCCAGTGGGCGCCGGTGCGAGAGCTGCAGGTCATCTTGAACTACGCCTATCTGAACAGCGAGATCGACGAAGGCTGCTGCTTCGTCGACACCGCCGATCCGCTCGCGAAGGCGACGGGCGCACGTCCGGTGGGCCCGCTCAGCTCGGGTCGCGTTGAACAGACCCTGGTGGGCAACGATCTGCCGCTGTCGCCGCACCATAAGCTGACCTTGGGCGCAACCTACACGCTCGACTTCGAGCCGGGCTCGCTGGTCTTCAGCGGCACGGCGACCTACATCGACGACCAGCAATCGGCTCTGTTCAACAACCCGGTGTACACAGCTCCGTCGTTCACGACCGGCGACGTCCGAGTCCTCTGGCGTGAAGCGGGCCGCCGCTACACGGTGATCGGCTTCGTCAAGAACGTCACCGACGAGGTCGGCTTCGGCAGCTCACAGGCCAATCCCACGGGTGTCACCGCTGTCGGCGTACGCCGGCAAGTCAGCCTGATCTACCCGCGCACCTACGGGCTGGAACTCCAGTACCGGTTCTAGAGCACAGGCCAGGGTCGCCTCAAAAGGCGCCCCTGGCACCTTCGCACCGCATCTTCGAACCTCGCGACTAAGGCCTGCGCACGTTGACGGTTTCCGGGGATGCGCACTTTCCTGCGACTTGGCGAGCAGTTCTGCTGCTCGCCATTTTTTGTGCCCGACAGAGGTCTCGCACTGGCCCGTGGCGGCGCGCGAGGGCCTAGTCGGCTCGATCGATCAGATAGCGCACGCCGGCGGCAAGTCGCAGGCTGATATCGGGGGGCAGCACGCCGTCGGGATAGGATCCGCGGATCGCAGCCATGCCCCGGCCAAGCGCCCAGAGGGCGTAGGCGACATTCTGCCTGTAAGGCGCCGCCACGCGGTCGTCCTTCACGACGGCCGCTTCGTAGGTCTGAAACATCCGATACTCGGCAGCGCGCAATTCAGGATAGCTGGCCGCGAGCCGCTCGCTGCACATGACCGAGAACAGGGCCGGCCGCGCCTCGATGAAATCAAAGTACGCCTTGGCCGCGCCTCGGCTAGGCGACGCGGCGAACTCTAGACAGGCCTGCTTGCGCAGCATGTCGTGCCGAAGATCCTCAAAGCCCTCGAGGGCCAAGCCGAGGAGGATCTCATCCTTGCTCTTGAAATAGTGGTACATCGAAGCGATGCCGATACGAGCCTCGGCGGCGATCGCCCGAAGATTCAGCCCGTCCACACCATTGATTTCAAGCACATGCGCAGCCGCCTTCATGGCGCGCGCCTGGAGGCCGTTGATCTCGAGTTCGGGGTATTTGTAGGCGCTCGTCATCCCAACACTCCGCGCCCACAAGGATGACCCGGTGTTCGCGATCGACGACGTTGAGCCAGGAGGCCGACACCGACCGTCTCGATCCTGTGAGCCATAGACGTGCGGATACTCCGCGCCGCATACCCGTTATGACGCACCGGCCCGAATGCACGGCTCATCAGGTTCCTCCCAGACCTTGGCCGTGCATGCGACCAGGTGATGTTCTAGGGGGACATCCCATGGGGGTTTCGCGACGGTCAAGCGGAATGTATTGGGGTATTACATGAGTGATCGCCAAACTCACGCCCGCAACGGGCGCCAAGCCTACCACCACGGCGACCTTAGGGAATCCCTGCTCGATGCGGCGATGGCGGAGGTCGAGCTCAACGGGCCGGAAGGGGTCAGCCTCAGCGCCCTGGCCAAGGGGCTGGGGGTCTCCCAGGCCGCGCCTTACCGGCACTTCGCAGATCGCGACGACCTGCTGACCGCCGTCGCCGCACGGGGCTTCGACAGCTTCAGCGCAACGCTTCTCAAGACCATGGCGATCCCTTCCGCACGCTCGCCCATCGGTCGGTTCGCTCATGCCTATCTTCAGCACGGCGTGGAGCGGATCGGCCTCTATCGCCTGATGTATGGATCGCGCCTGGTCGACAAATCCAAGGTGGGCAGCCCGTTACAGGTCTCGGCGGAGCGGGGCTTCCTGGGCTTGCTCGACATCCTTGGCTCCGCCGAGGCGCTCCCAGAGCGAGAATTCATCGCCTTGAAGCTATGGGTCGCGCTGCATGGCGTGGTGATGCTGGTGGACCAGGGCTTCCTGCCCCTCAAGGTTCGCCGTGTCCGGGCCGAAGAATTGGTGGACGACATCGTCGGCGAAACGGAACTGGCGATCGCGCGCCAGAGAGCGTCCGCCACGACGGCCTAGGCCAGCCTCTCGATTTTCGACCTCGCTTGTCGAATCCTATTCGACGGACCGACTTCACCCGGACGGCGTTTCAGCGCCACGACCGGCAGAAGGACCAGCCTATGAAAGCTGTTCGAGTCTATGAGTTCGGCCCAGGTGACCTGAAGCTGGAAGTGGTGATCCGGGTGGAAGCTGCTCGCGGCATCTTTGGTGACGTGCTCACCCGAATGGGCGTGGATCCCCGTCTCCCGGAAGTATGACTTACACGCCGGTCATGGAAGTCGCGGGCGTTATCGAGAAGGCCGCCGCCGGCGTCCAGCTGCTGGCCAAGGGCCCGCTGGTCACCCGCCGGGCGGCTATGTACCAGCGCGGCTCCAACCCGATCTTCGCGTGCATCCTGCCGATCCGCTGGACGCTGTCGATGTAGGCGTCGTCAAATCGTCCGCCAGCGATCGCGCGCCAATGCTTGGCCTGGGCCGTTTTGGCGCTGTCTATCTGCTGCTCATCGCTGAAAAAGAAGCGGATCTCCGGGAATGCGCGCAGCTGCGCGTAGAAGGCATCCAGGCTGGTTGGAAGATGCTCCGCGATTACAGATGCATTCTGTTCGAGTGTTTTGGAGGCCTCACTGTCGAGGTTTAGAAATTCAAGGCGTCTGCGCAGCGTATCTTGGGTCGACATCGATTCCGGTCGTAAGCGTCGCAGTGCGCATGGGACGCGCGCTGGTGTGAATGAACTCAGGTGAACTTTTTGCAGGCCGTAAAGTCGCCCGTTTAACGAAGCCTGAACTCGCCCATAGGGGAAAACACCTACCTCCGACGTCGCCAAGGCGCCGAGCTTATCGGCCCCATCGGCGACCGAAACTGCGACACGCCTTTGGCGCGAAGAGGCCAACCAAGGGGTTCCAAGGTTCGCACCGCCAGTGGCAAAGGGTGTGCAGGCCCGCGCCTCGCTGGGGGCTGGCCACGACATCAGGGGCGTGAGCGCGGCGCGCTACGGGTGGCGCTCGGCGGCGGCGACCTGCCGCACCGCCGGCGGCGCGGCCAACTGCCGCAGGAGGTTCGACGCGCTCTTGCGCGCTCGCCCATCGGGGAGCTGAACGTGGGCTAGGCCGATCCCCGCCGCGACCAAAATTGCTGGGAGCGGCAGTTCAGAGATGCAGGGCTCTCGAAACCATGGATGCCCAACAAGGACCGCGCCCGGCCGGCGGTCTGGCTGGCCGGGCACGTGCCCGCTCAAGAGGTCACTTGGGCGTCGGAGCGGGCTTCGCGTCAGGCTTCTTGCCCCTCTTCATCGCGTCGGGGTGAGCCTTCATGATCCGGGTGCAGGTGGCGTCCTTCATCATCGCATCGTGGGTCATGCCCTTGCAGTTGGTCCAGGCCTTCTTGTCAGCCTCAGACATCTGCACCGGGGCCGGGGCCGCGCTGGGCTTTTGCGACGGCATCGGCGCCTGAGCCAATGTCGGGCCGGCTGCAAGGCAGAGCGTGATCGCGCCGAGCAGCGCTAATCTGGTGTCAATCATCTGGCGTTTCCTCAAAGGAGCCTGCGGCTCCGGAGCTGGCGGCCTTAGGTCGCTGGCGCGCCTCATGGGACGGTTAACTCGCGGGACCCCAACCCGGTTCACAACCGGCCCGCGAGCCAGCGCGTCGTCGTCCCGGCTTTGCGGCGCCAAGGCGGAGGAACAGCAATGGAATGTAGCGCCTCGCTTGGCTGCGATCCTGCCTTCAAAAGTCCATGGGGCCGCGCGCCCCTCGACGCCATGCCGACCCGTGGCTCCGCGCGCTGGCCACGAGAGCCGCGCTCGCCAAGACGGACATCGAAAGCCATTGTCGCCGCGACCGACTAGCTCCGTGCGGCCGGCAGTTCGAGGACCGCCGACAGTCCGCCCATATCCGAGTATTCGATCCAGGCACGCCCGCCGTAGAGGCCTGCGAGGTCGCGGACAATCGCCAGACCCAGTCCCGAACCAGACGCGCGTTCGTCAAGTCGCTCGCCGAGGTCGAACACAACTTCCCAGCTTTCTGGCGGCAATCCGGGTCCATCGTCGTCAACCGAGATCCGAAGCTGTTCACCCGTGCTGCGCTCGATCCGGATACGCACCTGGGCGCATGCCCATTTACCGGCGTTGTCCACCAGGTTGGCCAGCATCTCGCTCAGATCCTGGGCCTCGACCGCCGCGCGGGCCGCAACCTTCGGCTCGATATGGAATTGCACGCCGCGGCGGCCATGCAACCTCTCCATTGCAGCTAGGATAGGCTGCAGCGCCGCCTCGACGTCAGCGGCCGTGCCCGGCGCGCTCCGAGAGGCGGCAGCCCGCGCGCGCGCGATCTGGTAGTCGATCTGCCGGCGCATGCGGTCGCATTGGACGAGGATCGTTGTCGCCGCCTCCGCCTGCCCTGCTGCACGCAACCGTTCACCCTCGTCGACCAGGACGGCCAGCGGCGTCTTCAGGCCGTGCGCCAGGTTGCCAGCCTGGGCTCGGGCGCGGCGGATCATCTCGTGATTGGCCGTGATCAGGGCGTTCATGTCCTCGACGAGCGGAAGCACCTCGTCCGGCGCATCGTTCGACAGCAGCGCCGCCCTTCCCTGGCGCACGTCCGCCAGGGCATCGCGCAGCCCAACAAGTGGTCGCAGCCCGAACCAGACCTGCAGCACGGCCGCGGCGATCAGGCCAAGCGCGATCACCCCAAGCGAGAGGGCGAGGGTGCGG
>Ga0247823_10001566_pt1 | contig 19035 bp, 16 predicted proteins | sample 13C_PalmiticAcid_2_FD_192426 | JGI IMG/M metagenome (GOLD analysis project Ga0247823, IMG submission 192426) | Soil microbial communities from agricultural site in Penn Yan, New York, United States - 13C_PalmiticAcid_Day30 | ecosystem: Environmental > Terrestrial > Soil > Agricultural land... | reverse complement strand
CACCCACTCCTAAACCAGCACCTCCTCCTCCCCCTCCTCCTCAAACCAATTCAGATACCCCCCCATCAGCACCGCCCGAACATCCACCTCCGCTTGCGAAGGGACATCCTCCGGCTTGGCGCCCGCCTCTCCCTGGGGAATGGCACCATTGTTAACCCCAACCCCATCCCCAGCTTCAACAGCCATATCCTCTTTGAGCCCGCCCTCCGCGGCAGCAGACCCATCCACAGCAGTCGCAAGATCCGCCAGCTGCTGCAGATTCTGGCCCGTCGCACCACCACCCCCCACAACGCTCGACGCCGTGCCCGGACGCGCCTGCTGCTGCTGTTGCTCCGCCAGCTTGTCGCGGAGCGCCGCATTCCACGGCGACGGGGCTATGCTGTAGTCCAGCACAGTCTTGGTGAGCTTGGCAGCGTCATCGCGCGTCTCTTTGAACCGCTGGAGTTCCGCCAGGCCGAGGGCGGCGAGGGTGCCAAAGTGGTGAGTGATGGGGCTGAGGAGGTCGTGGCTGGCCGCAAGGATCTCGATGATGTTCTTGGTGGCCTGCAAGATGTTGATGGGCCGCTGTCTGCGGTCGGGGGAGATGAGCTCCGACAGCAGCCTGGCGTGCCAGTAGGCGAGGTGGAGCACGGGGTCGCTGCGGCCCGCCGGGAAGATCCAGCTGAGCATTTGGGTGGATGCGTTGGAGAGCGAGGTGATTGATGCGCTCTGCTTAGACAAGGGGTCCATCTCGGGGCTGATAGCGAGGGGAACGACATGTCCGAGGACGTAAGAGATTCCTGTCACTTGGTCAGGGACGTGTCAGAGGGAGAATGTGCAAACAAAAAACTTACGAATGAGGCAGAAGACGACAGGCCCGGTGATATGCATCAAGCCGGGCCGATCCACAACATTGTCGTTGCCGATCAACAGAGGCATGGCCATCCCGACGGCGTTCCAGCGATCCAGCATGACCAGAACACACCAGGCCCGCAGAGCGACATTGTCGTCCGAGTTGGGATCCAAGTCCGGGTTCGGATCCGGGTCGACCTCCCGCAGATAGAGCTTCATGGTGTAACCGAGCCCGATGGCCCGACCAAGAATCTCGGCTTTCGAGGGACCGCCCTCCTGGTTCTTGGCGGAAGCGATGCCATGGCAGTCGACCGCGATCAGCGCCATCACCAGAGTCTGAAGGCGGACCAGGTCGGTAACGGCAGTGCGAGGTTTGCGCTCCGCCTCCCACTCGCTGAGCAGGCGGCATGCCGTAGCAGGGTCGCCGTCCATCTCAGTGTCGGAATCGGGGAGAAACGGCTTGACCATGGCGAAGAATGCATTGTAAAATGCGTTTTGGAGACCCAAAGGAGACTGCCACAAGAGCGACTGGACCCTGGCCTTTGTGCTTGCGAGGACCGGGAATGTCGAGTGGACGATCTCAAGATAACTAACAGCTATTAGCTGATTTAAATCCAGGTGCGCACGCCACGAGACTCAATCACTTACCGGTTGAACGCAGCGTCCTCAATCTCGGGCATTTGGTCCGCCTGATGCGACGGACCTTGGGGTAGGCCGTTCTGCGAGATGCCGTCCATCATCTCGGGCTGGGCTTGGAGACCAATATCGTTTGTCGCTCCTGGAAACTGCATGGGCGCGGCAGGCTTAATGGCGAGCTCAGTTTGGTTCGCGGTCGACGCGCGGAAATCGGGCTGCAAATAAGGCAGAATCGGCCTGTGATCAGTAGTAAAGGCCGAAGATAATCGGTTGGGCGACGGGGTCTGGAAGCCGTCGGCGGAGATGCTCGAGAAAGGCCTCTTCCTGCTGTCGTCGCCGAGTCCGGGAGATGCAAAGGCCTCGTTCGATGCGCTCCTCTCGAGACCTTCGACGCTGGTGTTGAGCTTGCCCTCGATCGTGTTGATGCGGTCGGCAAGTTCCTTGATGTAGCTATAAGCGGGTCAGCAACCCCTCCGAGTAAACAAACTCTCACGCAGGCAAGAGCAAGCTCGACTCACCCTTTACTTGGCCCACGCTTCTGCGGCACGCGGCTGAACAGGCACTGTGCGTTCGAGCGACGGCAGTTGGAGCACGGCTGCTCGTTGGCTTCCGACTGCGCATCGCACTTGATCTTTTTGCGGCGACACTCGTCGCACGCCCGGGATACCTTGGACCGCTTACGAGGGGGTGTGGAATCAGGCAACTGGTACTGGGGGTGGCTTGGCGGGAGGTGCTCCATGGACATGTGGTGAGGCAGATGCGGTGGTGGCGGCGGGTTCTGTGCATAGTGGTGTCCCTGAGGCTGGCCGGTATGCGGCAGGACGTCTTGGAGCTCGTGGCTCTGGAGTTCGTGGTTGTGGTTCTGGAGCTCATGCTCGTGGGACTGCATCTCGCGTTCGTGATTCTGCAGCGACGCCTCCAGTTGCTGTTGGAGGTTGGGCTCCGACTGACCCTGCACCTGTCCACCCTGGCCATCCTGTTGCGGCATCTGCTGCTGTTCTTGAGTCTGATCCTGGACGGCGGCAGCCATCATGGGCGCAAGGCCCTGGGTCAGCTGGGCGGCAAGCTGCAGCTCATCTGCGCTGACGGGCGGGCGGGAATTTTGTTGCTGTGGCGCTGGCGAGTCTTGAAGCCCCTGAAGTTGGTGCAGCTCATGGTGCTCGTGCTGTTCCTGGTGCTCAGGGATGATGGGGAGTCCGTGGTGCTCAGATTGGGCGGGTTGATGGTCCATCTGTGGCTCCAAGTCGCGATGCTGAGTGAGCTGCTCATAGTACTGTGCCTCGGTGCTGTCGACCATGGGGGACGGGTAGCTCTGCTGCATCACGGCATCCCCCTCCTCCGGATCAGGCTTCTTGTCGTCCATGATGGGGTTGCAGCACCTGGGCGAGCTGCAGCGCAACTACCTTGCCCAACGCTCTTGGGGGGCCCTTGTTGGAACCAAAGATGCGACAGGCACCTTCGGCCCAGTGCAGTTTACACACGAAGCTGGTTGGAAGCGTGTGCAACTACTCACTCTGGACAACGACAATTAGCATGGGCACAAAGAATAAAGCCCGACAACCGATCAATGGCTCAATTGGTGTTGCTATCATGTGAAAGATATAAAACATCTTTGAGAAAAACAGAAACAACAACAATGGCATCGACGACAGCATGTCCGACCAACACCACACCCCAAGCAAAAGCCCAAGGTGTAGCCACGAACATGCCATCCATCCATCCATCCATCCGTCCATCCCCAATTGCAAAATGCAAAAAAATGCACTTGCGACGCGGGAGGAGCCACAGGCCGATGGAGCCAGTTGAGGAAAAACCAACAAGGCCTGAAACGTACCTTGGTTCGTTGGGAAACTATTCCCAGTCGGATCTGGAACCTGGGATTATTTTGTCGCTGCGGAAGAACTGACAGCTCCGAGGGAAGGGAACGGAAGGAGTTTTCACCGTGGATTGGCAAGGCGGAAAATTCTTGCGGGTTCGCGGAAAAAGCTTGTGCGTGAGACAGAGCCTGGGGAGGCTTGGGTAAATCCGAGGTGGCGCGTGATGTGGCTGGGGAGTAGACCGTGCGTATGTAGTGAGTGGCACTGTTTTACGCACGGCCCCCTGATTGATTCCAGCGGTGACCCCTTGTGCTCGGTGTAGATGTTGTTCCCAGTTGAGGCGACTGGAACATGTGGTATTCAGCAATCAAGGGCTTCGAGAATACTCAAAACGATATGTCACTCTGAGAGAGAAACGAAGCAATGTGTAGGTGAGTGAACAGACCATGTCCCCAGTGTGGGACCACAACTGCCAGTATTAATGTTCCCACAGCTATCAACAAAGCAACAGAGGGAGGAGATGGCCCCAGATTGACCCACTAACAAACCCAAAATCCCCTCTCACAGTACCCTGACAAGCGAGCAGAACAAACAAGATACATCAACCAAATCAATCTGTCCATCTGTCCATCTCCCACGGGCAACGAAAGGGGGAAATAGCCAAGGGGTATCGGGGACGAAGGCTTGACTCGACAAAAACAACCCGGATTGATTAAAGATATTTGGGGGGGTTGCCCGTGATGTGGTGGAGCGGGGCAACCGGTATATTGCAAAGTGTCGAAAATGGTGAAGATGAGAAAAGAGATGACCCCTCCTCCGGCTCCTGCTTCTCTTCCCGGAAAGTCCGACGGCGCCTCCCGGTTCGGTGTGTGCAGACTCGGTTGCGGCTGCTGTTGTCCGTCCTAATAACCCAAGGCATCTACCACGGTCCGCTTATGACGGCTTCTTGAAGTCGGTGATGGCCTTGAGCATCTCGTGGTGCTGGTTGCCTAGCTCCTCGTCAAACTCGTTGAGCTGGCTGACTGTTTTCTGCGCCTTAGCGAGCTAGAATACCACCAGTGTCAAGTCAGCATGCGTTGTGGAAAAAAGTATAGTATTATAAGAATGCTGCGTGATAAGCTAGGGTTGAGCGCACCGACGCTAAAGCTGCTGAGGAATGGTCCGGCTCTGCCTCACCTTCCGAGGGCTGGTTGGCAGTGTCGCCGTCGTTGTCGTCGCCGTCGCGGTTGGCAAACCGGCTTGCTGAGAGGCCCTTGGGCGTGGCCGGCTCCGCCTTGGTCTAAACACTACCGTGAGCAAAGTATTCCCGCTATCAAGTTTGGAAGCTCAACTCACCTTCGCTTCGGCAAGCTCCGCATCCCGGACCTTGAGCTGCGCCGTGAGCTCGGCAATCTTCTTGTCGGCATCGCCGACCTGCTGCTCCGCGTCGGCAAGCTTCTTCATGTTCTCAGCCGCGAGGGTCTGCGCCTCTTCGACCAACTGCGTCATGCTGTCGTGCATGTCCTTGTAGTCGGCCTCCGAAGTCTTCTGCTTGGCCACGGCCTCGAGCTTGTGGGCCTCGAGCTCCTTCTGGGCCATGGCCAGCTCCTCCTTGGAGCTCGAGATCTCGGCCAGGGCCTTGCTGGACGCCTCTCCGGCGCTAGCGAGCGCCTTCTCATGGCTGGCCTTGAGCTCGGCAAGCTCCTGGTCGTGCGCGGCAGTGAGCGCGGCAAGTTGTGCCTTGAGCGCGTCCAGCTCCGTGGTGTCCGGTTTGGCGTTCTTGGTGGCATCAAGCTCGGCCTGGGCCGTGAACTTCTCCATCTTCTCCAGCGCGAGCTGCTGGCTGAGGGCGTCCAATTCTTCTTGCACCTTGTTATGCTCCACCACGAGGGCCTCAAAGGCAGTATGGACCTCGGTCTTGGCCGCTTCCACCTTGACGAGCTCATCCGAGGTCGACTTGAGGTCCAGCTCGTACTTGGCGGTCAGCTGCTCCAGGACGCTGGCGTGCTCGGCGCGCAACGCGTCAAGCTGGGCCTTGGAGCCCGTCGCGCCCTCTGCCTTCAAGGCCTCCTGGGCCTCGTTGTGCATGGCGATAAGCTTCTCCACCTCCGCCGCGTGGTTGTCCTCGAGGCTCTGCTTGAGGGACGCAAGCGCGGATGCGTGGCTAGCTTCGGCCTCGGCAACCTTGGCTTGGGCAGCGTCGACATCCTGCTGGAGGCCCTTGGCCGCCTGGAGTTCTGCCACCAACTTCTCGATTTCCTCCGCGTGCTTGGCTTCGAATTCCTCCTTGGAACCGGCAGCCGCCTCGAGTTGCGCCACGAGCTTCGCGACTTCCTCGGCATGCTTAGACTCCAGGTCGCCCTTTAGGCCACTGGCTGCCTCGAGTTGCGCCACGAGCTTCTCGACTTCCGCGGCATGCTTGGCTTCTAGCTCTTGCTGAAGACCGCTGGCTGACCCGAGATCCGCCGTCAACTTGGCAACCTGCTCCGCGTGCTGGGCCTCGAGCTCCTCCTTCAAGCTGGTGGCGAGCTCGAGCTGCGTGGCCAGCTTGGTCAGGTCGGCAGTGTGCCTGGTCACGAGTTCCTGCTTGACCTGCTCCAAGAGAGCTGTGTGACTATCATCACCAGCAGCCTTGGCGGCAGCGAGTTCATCTGCGTGCTTGGCGAGAATCTGCTCCTTCTCTGTCGCAGACTCGGTTCTCAGGCTCTCGAGAACGTCGGCGTGGCTCGCCTTCAGGGCCTCGAGCTCCTTGGCCAGGCTGCCCTCGCTTTCGCCCCTCAGGATGTCAATCTGGTGGGCATGGCTCGCCTTGAGAGACTCAATCTCCTCGGCGCTCACCTCCTGCGCCTGTCTGGCCAGGCTCTTGGCACCCTCCAACTCCTCGGCGTGGCTGGCTTGCAAGGCGTCCAGGGCCTGCTGATGCTCTGCCTCCTTGGCCTCCAGCGCCTTGACGGCAGCCGCATGCTCGGCCTCGGCAGCCGCGAGTGCCTTGGCGTGGCTCTCAACGGCCTCTTCGTGGGCCTTGGTGAGCTCGTCGTGCTTGACCTCCAGCTCCTCGAACCTCCGCTTGAAGAAAGCATCGCCGCGCAGACTCTCAATCTCGTTCTCGTAATCCTGACTGACCTGCTGGAGCTGCTTCTGGTGGTGGTCCGAGGCGATCGCGTTCTCTTCCTTGATCTTGGCGATGGTGGCATCCTTGGACTTGTTCTCCTCGGTGAGGCTATCGATGAGCTTCTGGAGGTCGGCGTGGGTGCTCGTGGCGCTAGCAGCCTGCTCCTTGGCGGCCGAGAGCTCAGCTTCGGCCTCGGCAACCCGAGCCTCCAGGGAAGCCAGAGACGCCGTCTTCGCCTCAAGCTCGGACTTGGCGGCCTCTGCGGTCTCCTCTGCCGCCTCAAGCTTGGACTTGAGCCCCGCGATTTCTGCCTCCAGTTCCTGAAGCTTCGCTGAGCCGGCCTCGGCAGTATTGGCAAGCTTCGCCTCGTGGGCCGCTTCGAGCGACGCCTGAGCCGAAGTGAGATCATCAATCTTCTTTTGCAATTCGGCGAGTGCGTTCTCGTGGCTGGCATTGAGCTCCTGAATGGCCGTCTCGTGGTTGGCAACGATGGTGGCGTTCCCGCCCTCGAGCTCTTCGGCGTGCTTGGCCTTGAGTGCCTCGAGGGCTGCCTCGTGCTCCCCCTTCAAGCTGCTCTGGAGAGCCTCAAGCTTGGCGCCATGGTCCTCGGCCGCCTTGGTCAGGTTTGTCTCGGCGTCATTCAGCTTGGTCGCATGCTCGACTTGGAGATCCGCCAACGAAGTCTTAAGCGCGGCCAGCTCAGCCTCGGCAGCCTCGTTTGCGCTGGTAGCTTCAGCCAGTTCAGTCTTCTGGGCAACGAGATCGGTCTCGGCGGCGGCAAGCTTCTCCTGGATCTCGGCAACCTGCTTGTGCAGAGCCTCAATCTCGGCAGCGTGCTCCGTCTTCAGACCCTCCAGAGCCTCCTGGCTAATGGCGCCTTCGGCAACTTCCTGTCCCCCATCGACGGCGCTGGCCTTTTCGGTGAGCTCTGCGATCTTCTCCTCGGACGAGGCGATCTGGGCCTTCAGGTCTGTGATCTCGGATTCGCTCGATGCAAGCTTGGCCTTGAGATCCTCGACCTCCTTCGCTGACTCGGAAGCGACCGCAGCGGCGCTGGACGAACTAGAGGCCAGCGAGGCGCGAGGCGCATGACGAGTGGCTCCGCTGACCGTGCTCCCAGCCACCGAAGACAACCGCTTCTTGGCCTCAGCCACAGGACCAGTAGCCGCGGGCTTCGTAACGGTGCGAGTCGTGGCGGCGGGAGCCGACGAGCTCGTCGTCGATGATCTCGAGGTGGTAGTCGACGCCCTCGGGGGCACAGCGGCGGAAGTTGCGGCAGGCTTTCTTGCGGCAGCAGTGGTGGCGGCAGTGGTGCTGGGCCTCGGCTTGCTGGGCGAGCTCGGGACACCGCCGACTGCTGTCGAGGTGCGGCGCGAAGTCCCCGTTGCGGCGGAGATGGGCGTGCGCTTCTTCTCGTCTTCGGAGACGGAAGGGCGGGAGCGGTGCGAGACAGTCGAGGCAGCAGTCGACGGGCGCTTGGCGGCAGTCGTTCCGGCGGCGGCAGGCCTGGTTGCCGGCTTGCTCGCACTGGCGGTGGTGCTCGTTCGTGTCGCCGAACTTGTGGTGGAACTTGCGGTCGACTTTGTGGACGCAGTACCAGTCGCGGCCGGTCGACGGGTGGCCGAGGTAGCGGGGGCCGTGGTGCGCTTCACGGCAGCAGCGCCGGCTGCCGGCTTCTTCGCGGTAGCGCCATTCGGGGAGGCGGGCGTCGCGGCAGCTGCGGGCTCGGACGCAGGCTCGGGCGCGGGTGCAGGCGCAGGAGCATCGGTGTGCTGGACAACCTCAAAGCTGTCGACGTCGGACATGATGGGCTACGAGGGCGAAGTGGTGAGTAAAAGTGAGAGAGGCGAGAACAAGCCAGCGACAATGGGACTATTGGCTCTAATACGGACAGTTAGCAGCCGAGCAGTGGAGTGCTGTCAGATGGGCAATAAAAGGGGAAAAGCTTGACAACACAACCCCTTGGCCAAGTGCGTAACGAGGAGAGAAGCTCCAGTGTGCAAGGGCAGAGACAAGGGAAGTTGAAAGCTTCTTGAAGCTCTCGAGGGCAGGAGCGGCAACTCACCAGTTCCCTGTTGTCTGTGCTCCTATTCCCAGACCGCCGCACCACACAAGCAAGTCCGATGAGTCGCGGTGCCGAGAGCGCACCACAAAAAGCTTGGACTGGACGAGCAGTAGACTCGAAAACCACAAGAAGGAAATCAGCAGTTTTTCGCAAAGGAGCGGTAACACTCTCCAAACGACAACAACGACAACAGTGACGCCCAGCGGTGACAGCGGCAAGGAGAGGTTCAGCTCAATTACCGGGACGAGGAGAAGGTTGAAAAAAGAGGAGCCGAGCCCGCTCTCATGTGCTGCAAGCTCCCAGACGGGCAAAGTGCGCGCGTTAGCGCGGTGTGGGCGGGCAGGGGACGTTGCAGGAGAGGCTTGCACTGGCTTGGTGGGGGGGGTTGCGACAGGGGTGTTCATGCCAGACCCTTTCTGCTCCCGCCAGTGAGGGTGCTGTTTCCTCTCCCCATCGTCATCTTGCATCCAGTCAAAACCATTGCCTCGTCACGCTGCCAGTGCACCGCAACACTGTGGACGGCTGGGGCGGTCCATATCCATTCGCCAGCGGTTGTTTCGGATCCTTTCGATAGTGGCCTCGTTGGGTCCTTCGGACGACCTTTCTTTTTTGTGATTCGCTAGCGTGTTGCTGTCAGAATCTTAAATTCGTACATGCACCCCCGGGTCGTGGCGGACAGCCATGTTTTAGGTCGCAATGCACAATGCAAGCCTCGATGTTCGAAACCCCTGGATATCGGGCACCATGTGCGGGATAACAAGCCGTCATACCTACAGAGTACACTCCAGTCTGCTTCGCTCTCAAACCGGATGCAGCTCTGGCATTGGAGGATCAACCTGGGCTCGCCGGGAAAACGGAGATGGAACAGGGCTGACCCATCGCTGGGCTCCCGTTGGAGATCCCAGTCCATCAGTTGTCTCGTCTCACATAAACAACGAAAACCATGCCGCCCGTATGGCTAACTGATAAATCCTGGAAATGCCACAAGTGGAAACTCCACATCTCCTGCATCAGCATGTGAGCCCCAAGTTACGATGCAGGATGCAAGGGACGGCTTCTCAGGGGTAAGTTTGGTGATGTGTCACTCCCTCGTTGGCAGGTGTTGAACCACAGTGTGTCATCCGGGACAACTCACCACAGGTAAGGCTGATGGAGATTCAATCCAGGCACTCGTCTCAACATATGCTGTGCATTGGCTGGCAGACGGGCCACCCAAGGGAAAAGCGCCATCATTGGGTGCCAAAACTAATGAAGCCCGTCAAACACTCGAACAAGTGCCGCAATCGTCGTTCTCCAAGCACGCATCAGATACCAATGCCAAGGAGACAGATTTTGCTCAAGACAATCGATGTATTACCGACACCACCAATTCTCTGGAGGCACAGTCCAGAAACAAAGCAAAGGGTATCAATATTTAGCAAGACTCCATCGCACCCTCACAGTAGCCCTCCACAACCGACTTCTCAATGCCTCACCCAGTCAACCTGAACCTCCCCCTACGTCCCGTCCAAAGCAAAAGGGTATATCTCTGCCAGCCGTGAGACCCAGCAAACCGAAACTCCAGCAAAAATAAATCCCGTAGCACCCCAAAAGCCCAAGCACCGGTCATTCACTGGGTGTCGCAAACCATCCCAAAGACCCATACCCATCATTAATCCCTCCTCCCAGCCGGCCGAGGCCGATACAGCCCAGCCCTCCTCAACCGCTCCATCTCCGTCCTCACCTCCTCCAGCGGCCGATCCAGCGCCTCCGCGCACACATGGAGATAATTCCTGGCCCTGTCCGGCCTCTCGAGCTCGCCGAGGAACCACTCGACCTCGTCCTCCGGCCACGGCGGGTAGTCCAGCACCAGGGCCGGTTGCGGCTGCGGTCGCGGCTGCGGTGCCCTCGCCGCGCTCAGGGTGTGAGACCGCGACTGCGTCGTGTGCACGACGCTCGGCGTTGAGGAGCCCTGGGTGGCAGGGGGCCCGGTGACTTGGCTGCTGCTGCCGGCCCAGTGCGCGGCCGCCTTGTGCCACTTTTCGGCCATGGGCCGGGGCTGGGCCGCAATCTCCCGCAGCGACGCGCAGAATATCTCGTAGTGCCTGTTGTTCTCGGCGTTCCGTCTTTGCTCTGCGTCTTCCTTCAGCCGCTTGATGGCGAGGTCGCGTTGTTTCTTCTCGTAAATGTTTCGTTTCCTCTCGGCCTCCCTGTTGAACGCGTCGACCCCCGCCTTGAGGTGGTCTCGCCACTTCCGGACCATGACGCCGAATTTTTCGCGGCTTTGTGTTGGGTCTTCCGGGTCGTTCTGTTGGTTGACCGGGGGGGTGGAGTCGGGCTGCTCGGTTAGATCCTGCATCAGCACATTGTCGAGGCGGAACAGCCACGCCGTGATCCACAGCATGTACTGCGCTGTCGTATAGGTGAAGACGCCCTCCCGTGGGAGAGTGTCGTTCGACTCGGCATTGGGTTCCTCGGCCCCTACTGCGAAAGCGGCGTGCAAGATCAAGACGAGCATCGGGATGATACAGGTCGAGAGGTCGTTGGCGAGAGCGTCGAGGTAACGGGGGTCGATCTTGCCTTCCTGGTCAAATTGTGCCCGAGCTGCTTGATCTTTGATCTTGAGCACTGCCCTCTCGACGTTCGACATATCCAGATTCAGGGCGCGGGTATGTCTAGCGAGGAACCGAGCTTGCCCAGCGAGGTCCAGCGCATTGGGGACGTCATCCAACTTGTCCTGGAGGTCGCTGAGGGACTTGAAGATGTCCATTCCAAGTCGCGTTCGAGCCGGGGGTTCATCTCCAACCTCAAACAGGCTGGAGCGGAGTAAATCATCCGCCCACCTTCGGCCTGCGCCCGTCCACCCGCTTCTCCCCATGATCTCCCACATATTGTTGGGATGGGCGCTTGAGAGAGAAATGATTCCGTGAGTCGGATCGTATGGGAGGGCTTGGATAGCCACACTGGGTAGCTCCTCAACGTCTGCCCCACCTTCGTTTTCCGAATCCCATGGCTCTTCGAATCCGTCAGACTCTTCGAATTCCTCCCGACTTCGTTCCTCTTCTGCCAACTCGCGGTCTTCCGTGTCCTGCCGAGTCTCATGGCGTGGTTCTGCCCTGTCCGACCGCGACTGCTCCTCTTCGAGAATCGAGGACAACCTAGCATTTCTCTGCGGTCTCCGTGGCTCGCGTGCTGGTTTCCTGGTTCCCTTGGACCGGCTCAAGCTCTCTAAACCGTTTATGGTCCTCGGACGCTGAGCAGGGCTCGGAGGCCCAGATTCTTCGTCTTCCGGGACGTCGTAGATGTCAACCGGACGGTTCGCCGGTCGGCGTTTCGTGGCCGAAGACTGCAGCTCCGGACTACCCAGAGCTTGATCGGTAACGTGTCTTCCATGTTGAGCCGACCGAGGGTGCCTTTCCGGCTCAGGGGTTTCCCCGATGGTTTCCTGGGCAGCGCGTCCACGCCCTCTCGTCGGTGGTTGCGAAGAGTCAACCCCGCCAAAGACTTCAAGACTGTTGATTCGGCGATTTATGCGGCGAGCGCGGGGTGGGCGGCCGGATGTGCCTGTGGTCGAACCTTCGGATAGGCCTTTTGTCGACGTGGCCTCTTTGCCTTTGTGTCGCCTAATGGGCAGTTGGATCTCAAGTCGAGAGGTGGGCCGCGTGCTGGTCGCGTTGATTGCCTCATCGACGATTTCGTCCTCCTCTTGCACCTCGATCGAATCCCTGACTGGGGACTGTTGTCTTTGGCGCTTTGAAGGCGGTACATGGGCGGCAATGCTGGAGTCTCGCCTTCTCTTGGTTGTTCCGGGTCGGCTTGACGTCAGCTCTCGAGAGGGCCTAAGAGTGGCCGGGGTTGTGTTCGTAGGGACGCGACGTCGCACGGGTTGGGCGGGGATGGAGGCGTTGTCGGAGCTACTGTCGGAGCCACTGTCATCGTCTTCTGGGCGCTGGGCACGGGCGCTGCGCCTGGTGGTAGCGACCATGGCGACTGGTGAATACTGTGCGGCCAAGAGTAGGGGAATAGTGCAACCGTCTTCAAAGGCTTTGATGGGATTTCATGGCGCGCTCGGAATGTGGACACAAACGGCGTCGCGTTTGGCGATCGAGGCTGCTCTGGTGTGGTTGGCAGGGGGACAAAGCATCTGGTCCCCTGTTCCCATGTGCATTAGCGGATTGGGAGACCCGCAGCCCCGCGGGCGCCTGCCTTGCAATGCGCCAGTGAGTGGTAACATAGCCTTATTATGGAACCTTCAAAATGCCATCCCAACTCTGATTTAGCAACCCAAAAGCAGGACATCTGGATAGGCAGAGAGGCTAAGAGAATGCATACAAATTGGGAATGAACAGTTAGTGAGAATCTGAAGAAAGCTGCTATGAGGCATCCAAGGTATCTAGATAACGGAGACGACCTGGAACCGATGCTGCAGCACACCCATGCTGGCCGCTGCAAACGACGACATCTGGTGTAATGTTCATCCGAATCAATCGTCATATTCTTGTTACTCAGTAACTTAGTGTTTGCACTTGTCATCTCCATTGGCCTTCCAGGCTCCAATGCTGTCCTTTTGCAACAGCGGTTGCACATGCGCGTCATCGAGTGCGCGGGCTGTTACCAAACCCGGTTGGACCCCCACAGAGCCATATCCACTCTGCTGGGCATTGAGCACACGACGAAGGCGTTCCGGCCCCACCATCCTCCAAACCAAGAAGGCCCCGATTACCGTCCCGGTCGTGAATTGCCTCCCAGCACCAACTCTTTCCCGCCGACGGGTCGATACCCCATTTTGAATTTTTCGTTGAATTACCCGGTGCGATGTACTAACTGGCCAACAAGACCGGATCTACACCCACCCGCCGATTTATTTTGCACCCTGTCCGGTCACTTCGCGCACGCGCGACCACCAAGTGAATGACGACAATGGCGACCAACCCGACCCTGCCCACGCGCAGGATACCCAACCAACCCAATGGCTTCCTCGCAGTGCGGTCTGCCGCCGTCGGACTCGCTCGCGTTCTCGCCATGACCCTATCGACCGCGTATGCCGCGCCGCTCGGCACCCAGGGCCACGGTGGTGGTGCCGGCGGGGACGAGCCCGAGGCCGAAGGTGCGAGTCTTTGGATTCTCTACGTGGCCTCTGTCATTCTCGTGCTCTCGGGTGGCGCGTTTGCCGGTTTGACCATTGCGTAAGATAGTTTTTGACCAATTGCCATGTTGCAATCGGCTGACTTGACCAGACTGATGGGACAGGACGGAATCTACCTTCAAGTCATGGCCGGCGACCCGAGCGAGCCGCAGCAAAAGAACGCAAAGCGGGTCTATGACTTGCTCAAAAAAGGCAAACACTGGGTTTTGGTAACATTGCTATTGGCCAATGTCATCGTGAACGAGACACTCCCCGTGGTCCTCGACCGATGTCTCGGTGGCGGCGTTGCTGCCGTTGTGGGTTCGACATTTTTGATCGGTATGTGCCCGCCTGTCTCAGCGCGGACTCCCCGCATCTCTCTGACGCGTTGAAACCAGTGATCTTCGGCGAGGTGCTTCCCCAGTCTGTCTGCGTTCGATACGGCCTTCAAATCGGCGGATACATGTCCAAACCCGTCCTCGCTATGATGTACTTGATGGCGCCCCTCGCCTGGCCGACAGCGAAGCTTCTGGACTGGATTCTCGGAGAAGACCATGGCACGGTATACAAGAAGAGCGGGTTGAAGACCCTGGTGACGCTTCACAAGAGCCTCGGCGACGTGTCCCAGCGCCTGAACCAAGACGAAGTCACCATCATCAGCGCTGTCCTGGACTTGAAGGAGAAGCCGGTCGCCAATGTGATGACACCGATGGACGACGTTTTTGTCATGGCAGAGGACACTGTGCTCGACGAGCCAACGATGGACATGATTTTGTCTGCGGGCTACTCGCGCATTCCCATTCACGAAACTGGGAATCCGACCAACTTTGTCGGCATGCTACTCGTCAAGATTCTCATCACATATGACCCCGAAGATTGCAGTCTCGTTCGCGATTTCCCACTGGCCACTCTACCCGAGACTCGCCCGGAGACAAGCTGCCTAGATATTGTGAACTTTTTCCAAGAGGGCAAGTCCCACATGGTGCTCGTTTCCGAGCACCCAGGAGAGGACCATGGTGCGCTCGGCGTGGTTACCCTCGAGGATGTGATTGAGGAGCTGATTGGAGAGTACGTTCAAACCGCACTGCTTTGAAAAAGAAAGCACACTGACGTTGACATAGGGAAATCATTGATGAGTCGGATGTGTACATCGACGTGCACAAAGCCATTCGCCGCCTCACCCCGGCTCCCAAAGCAAGAGTCCAAAGGCGACTGTCGGAAGACCCGCATGGGAAGCACAATGATCTCACGAGATGTGAAAGTGACAGCGCAATCCTGGACGTACACAAGGCTGCTGCCACGGCGAGCTTTGATACGCCCGTTTTATCCAGCAGTCCAAAGACGGCAACCCTGATGCTGCGGAGGAGTTCGGCAGGGCTGGATGGCCAGTTCGTAAGGACCACGGTCCCTGTGCGGGCCAATTTCGACGACATCAGACAGCATCTCAAGCATCTGGGACCTTCCAACCCAGCAACGAACCCCAACAAGACAAGGTCAACGACTGTGAAGGTCAAGCCGGGCAGTGGCGTCCATTCGGCCCACCCGCGTTCTGCCTCGGTTGCCGAGCCAGCGAACGAGGACATGGCAATGGAGGAGGGTGACGAAACTACGAGCCTACTCAAGCCCCAAATGAGCGGCAAGGACGGCATCCAGGCCTTGAGCCAGACCTACGGCTCCGTCAGCCCCGCCATTACGGTGCAACTCGCACCGCAATCAAACGGCGTACCCACAATGAGACTGGACACGGAAGACCTCGCCAACAAGTCGACACAGACATCGGCCCGCAGCAGCCAAGTCAATCTGGCCTCCGCCGAAGCAGTCACTCCCACACAACAACAACAACAACAACAACAACAGCAATCACCGCAACAAGCATCGCCACCGCAGCAACAGCAACAGCAACAGCTGCGAACGAGGTCAAGCGGCGAGAGCACCAACAGCGGCAAGACGGAGAACACACTCGTCGCGAAACGGCCGTACGTGCGCAGCGGCAGCATCACGGAGAACGTGGTCGAGTCCCGCGGCGTGCGCAAGGTGGTGCTGCAGACCACCGGGTCCAACACCGACGACGAGTCGGCCTCGGCGGTCGCCGCGTCGCTGCCGGAGCAGCCGCGCCTGCTGGGCCGGACTACGTTTGGGCTGTTCACGAGGGACAGCAACAAGGAACCTGCCAGCAAGGAGAAGGAGAATGGGAAGAGCCAGGTCGAGGACGTGGAAGAGGAGGAAGAAGAGGAGGAGGAAGACGGAGACTTGATGTCGCCCGTCCCCGGGGACGAGGAGGCGCCCGAGTCGTATGCCGAGGCTGCTGCCAAGGGAGCTGCCGTTGCGGCTGCATCGCAAGAGGCGCCGGCGGGTCCGTCGGCGGGTGGGAGTGCAGGCGGTGGTGGTGGGGCCGGGAAGAAGAAGAATAGGAGGAAGAAGCGTAAGGGTGGCAAGTCGTAGGTTGAGGGACTGCTCGAGCTGGTTGTGTGGGAGTTGTTGTAGGGAGGGGCGGTGGTGGTGTGGCATACGGCATGAGCTTGTACGGTTATGTAGCATTGTTTTTCGTGTGAAAGGGGTTTTGTTGGGAGTTGCATTGAGGGCGGGGAGGGCGTCAGCGACTTTGGGGTGTTGTGTTTACTCTGTAGTGTAGGGAATTGTGTACGGCAAAATGTTAGATGAATAGTGGCTTACTGCTGCCAGGTAAATGGCACAGAACACGCATTTGTTGCTTCTCTCTGTTTGTTGAATTAGAGGTCTGTGAACAAAGTGCTGCTATGCTCTGCACACTACAGCAGAGCGACACAGTGGATCGTACGACTTCGCTGGGACTGGGCTCGTTGACGTCAGTCGGCCGTGAAATGGAGAAAGGTGGGGTGGATTCAGGGGCCCAAGCTCCAAGCTACCCCGCCACGGTAACTTTCTGTAAAGTTCATGAACGGATGAATCTCTTGAGCTGAGGATGTGCTATCAAGGTCTCGAGCTGCGTGCGATCCGAGGTCTTCCTGGGCTCTCTTAAACAGATAACTCTTTAGTTCTTGTAAGTAAACCTTCTCATAGATGTAGATTGATGTTTTTTGAGCCTTAAGAGAGCGTTTAGAACAGTAACAACCCCGTCTTGTCGTCTCAAGGACGGCGTACAGCCGATACGTAATCTGTACCAGTGTGACTGCCGTGTCTGTTATCACGAACACCTTCCAGTTCCCCCCACTTCGGCTCGCAAGGCAGCATAACAATATCCGATTGCACAGCGCCACATGAGCTACGCACTCCGCGCATCGCAGAGATTGAGATTTCTCATTCCTTCGCTGCAGAAGAAACCGACGTTTGATCTGAGACCAGGTACGTTGGCCTAAGCTGTGTGAGAGTGGTGAGTGCTGTTGGCAGTTGCTCATGAGTGAAGTGACACTGCGGCCATTTGCAACCATGGCGTCGACGACCGAGACCAAGAACTACAAGTTCAACCACTCCATGTGAGTTTCTGTGGACAGTTGAGATGTGTCGGGTGCTAAGACAGAAGCAGGCTGAGGGTCAAGGACCCCAAGGAGTCAGGTGCGTTCACGACTTGAGACATATCTCCGTCTCGAACAGCAGACTCACCACCTCTTTTCACCAGTCAAGTTCTACTCCTTCCTGGGCATGTCCCTGATCCAGAAGCTCGAGTTCCCCGACGCCAAGTTCGACCTGTACTTTCTCGGCTACGACTCGGCCAAGGCGACGTCGGGCGGCCGCAACGTGTGGGACCGCGAGGGCCTCATCGAGCTGACGCACAACTACGGCACCGAGACCGACGCCGAGTACAAGATCAATAACGGCAACGTCGAACCCCACCGCGGCTTCGGCCACACGTGCATCAGCGTCGACAACATCCAGGCCGCCTGCCAGCGCATCGAGGACGCCGGGTACAAGTTCCAGAAGAAGCTGTCCGACGGGCGCATGCGCCATATTGCCTTTGCGCTGGACCCGGACGGGTACTGGGTGGAGATTATTGGGCAGAAGTCGGTCGAGGAGACGGAGGATGTCAAGGAGACGGACGTGGAGACGTATCGTATGGTGGGTGATGTCCTGTCTTCCTCGGTTGAAGCTTTGATGTGTTGACATGTCGCAGAACCATACCATGCTCCGCGTCAAGGACGCAGAAAAGTCGCTCAAGTTCTACCAGGAGGTCCTGGGCATGTCACTTTTCCGGAAGCACGAGAGCCAGGCAGGCGGTTTTACCCTCTTCTTCCTGGGCTACCCCGGTGAGAAGGGAGTGCCTGGCGAGGGCCAGGGGACGGCGGACCGCGAGGGCCTGCTCGAGTTGACCTGGAACCACGGCACCGAGAAGGACGCGGACTTTAAGTACCACGACGGCAACAGCCAGCCTCAAGGCTTTGGGCACATTTGTGAGTAGTCATGTCTTACTGTTGACCATAAGTTGCTAATTGTTGTAGGTGTCTCGGTCGACAACATCGAGGCCGCCTGTGCCCGCTTCGAGTCGCTCAACGTCAACTGGAAGAAGAGGCTGACCGACGGCCGCATGAAGAATGTCGCCTTCGTCCTGGACCCCGACGGATACTGGGTCGAGGTGGTCCAGAACGAGCGCTTCACGGGCAAGGCCAACTTCTGAGCAGCCGGCTCCGGGTATGCACTTCCGCGGCGGAACGTTGCTCCCTGACGACGAGCAAAGGGCGCGTGACAGAGGACTACATTCCGCGATATAGGGTGGCCAGTCAGGAGGGCCGCTCCCCACGCTCTGCGCTGCAGCGGCGGTCGCTCCGGGCTGCGGTGGGAGTGCTGGGAGTGAGGCGAAGCTCACAGGCTGCGTCGTCCACCAACCAGGAGGTGCATCGCCCGGGCAAGTCGGACTTGTCCTTGATGGCAGCTGCAGGAGGCTGCATTAGCCAAACGTGGGGGAATGAGGGGTCGAATGTGGGAGAGCACGTTTCAACCGCACCCAAGCTTCGAATAGAGCTCCCGCATAGGTCCACCAATGCATGCACTCCTTCTTGGCCAAGCCTGTGACAGGCGATGACACTCGGCTGCGGATAATGAAATGTGGGATGGCGGACACGGGACGGCGGAACACAAGGCACTGTGGTCCCCTGGGGTGGCAAGCCCGTCACGGTCCTTCCCCTTTATGTCATGCTGGCGTCTTCATCGGATGAAAGAACGACGCGCACCCCGCTCTCGGGCCCCTTCCGAGAGCTTCATCCCAGCGCCGTCACCTGCAGAATGCTGTGTTACTGTTCACCTGATTTGGCGGCCCGCAGCTGCCGTGGGTTGAACCAGAGGTTTCTGTGCCATCAATTCGATACGAACCCCGAGTGAGGCAACCAACCAGTAGGGAAGGTGACGACGACTTACACAGCTTATAAGTCATCATAACCCATCTCATCTCTCCGCCATCGCCCCCAACCCTCTCACTCCAATTTGCCCAGCCTATCTCAACTCAACACCTAAAACAAACCAAACCCAACCCAACCCAACCCCTACTACAACCAAAACAAAAACAAAAACAAACACAATGTCC
>Ga0247823_10001565_pt1 | contig 19040 bp, 15 predicted proteins | sample 13C_PalmiticAcid_2_FD_192426 | JGI IMG/M metagenome (GOLD analysis project Ga0247823, IMG submission 192426) | Soil microbial communities from agricultural site in Penn Yan, New York, United States - 13C_PalmiticAcid_Day30 | ecosystem: Environmental > Terrestrial > Soil > Agricultural land... | reverse complement strand
GATATCCCCTTCGCGTTCATCCGCCCGCCAGGCTGTCCAATGCCGGACGGATGAACGCGAAGGGGATATCGGTGTTCTATGGCGCCACGAACAGCGCTAGCGCGCTGGCAGAAGTCAGGCCGCCGGTCGGCAGCAAAGTGGCCGTCGCAAAATTCGAGATTATCCGGCCGCTGCGGCTACTGGACCTGACCGCGCTCGACCATGCACGGGATGGCGGGAGCATCTTCGATCCCACCTTGAAGGATCGGCTGGAGCGTGTCGCGTTCCTGCAGACGCTGAGCGAAAGATTGACCCGCCCCGTGATGCCCGACGACGAGGCGTTCGATTATCTGATCACGCAGGCCATCGCCGACTTCCTGGCCACGCAGAACGAACCGCGCCTGGACGGAATCATCTTCGCCTCGGCTCAATCGAGGAAGGGGCGCAATGTGGTGTTGTTCCACTCCGCGGCGCTGGTCGCGCCGATGGAGCTTCCTCATGGGACGAAGATTTCAAGCAGATCCTTGGACTACGACGATGATCGAAGCTCGCCAGACTACCGGGTTTGGGAGGAAGCGCCGCCAGCGCCAGATCTGCAAGACAGCGGTGCGAATGATCCTTTCGCTTTTGTCGCATGGACACCCTACAGCTCAACCGAAGAAGGCCGCGAGCCAACGCTGCAGATTGATCCCTCGTCTGTCGAGGTGCACCACATCGAATCAGTCCAGGTGCGCAGCACGGCCTTCGCGGTGCGACGAGTCCGGCATCCCCAGTTCGTTCAGCCACACGAAACATCGCCGATCAGCACGAGCGACCTCGCCAAGTTGCAGGACTCGCTCTAGGAAGCGTCAGCTCAGGCAACGCCATGGCGTGCCAGCAAGCGGTCGAAGAAATCGGCCACGGTTTGCTGGGCTTGTGGGCCGATCTTGCGTTGCAGCGGGTCCACGTCCATGAATTCGTAGCCGCCGAACCGGTACACCTCGTACCCAGCTAAGCGCAGGCGCCGATCTTCCGCCACCGTCTCCGCGTAGCGCTGGGCACTGGCCACGAAACGGTCCGGTGACTGAGGGTCTTCGGTGCCGTAGTGGTGTCGGCCATCGATCTCGATGACGATACGCACACCCTGCTCCAGCATCATCAGAAAATCCATTCGCTGGCGCGCCAGGACCTGCTCGTCGCCCCGCTGGCGACGCGTGTAGGGGTCGTAGTGGAGGTAGACCTGAGGGATCAGCGCTGGCAGGCGCTCTCCGAGCTTGGCGCCATAGCGTTCGTAGTACCCCTGGAACAGCGCCAGTTCACCTGGCGATTTGGCCCCGATCACAGCCTGGCGAAGACGCCTGAACAGCTGCTCCTTCGCACTCTCGGCCGCCTCGATGCCGTGCAGTTCAGCATACCAATCCCGCAGATCTTTCCAGAGCAACTGCCCCGAGCTGGGCAAGGGTCGATCGAAGACGAGCACCTTGTCAGCGTGCCTGACGATCTCCACGTCGTTGTTGACCGCATCGCGAAAGACCAGTTCTGGCTTCATTCCGATGGAGGCAAAAATCAGATTCTTCATGGATCCGGTCACGCCGGTCTGCGCCCGAGCCACGCCGTAAAGGGCGTATCCGGACTGCGTGTCCGTTTGCCGAACGACAAACCCATCGCGACGCAGCGCAGTGCTGCTGGCTGCGGCCAGCTCTGTCTGCTCGGCGTCGCGGCGTACCACGGGATGAAGCAGCTTGGCCAGCAGTGAGAAGAAGCGCGTCTGGCTGCATGTCAGCACGCCGCACTCCATCAACAACTGCTCGTGGGACCAGTCGGTCTCGTTGTGGACGTAGTGCTGCAGGATCCTTCCTTGCACGGTGTGACGGCTAGGCCGGACCCCAGGGCCATCCTGGATGGCCACGGCCCCGAACACCTCGCCCAGGGATTCGATCAACGGCAATTCCCCGAACAGGGTTGGCAACCGGTCAATCACCTTCAGCACATCGCGTCGGACCAACTCGGTCACGCGGTGCTCGGCTTGAACGGTCATTTCCGACACGGTATCGGCCAGGTCTTCCGATCCGAATTCGCGCAGCACTCGTTGGGCAAGGTCAAGCAGCTCCACTTCACGCCACGTGAGGATCCGCTTGCGGACGTACATGCGCTTGCTCCGAAAGGCCTCCTGCTCGTCGTCGGCCTGCACAGCAGACTGGATTGCGAGTCGGACGCAGGCCGCGGGAACCTCGTGCGCCTTCACTTGCGCGATCGCCTGTGCGATCTGCTCGCGCAGGGTGTCCAGCGGCACGGCGAGACCGGTCCTGATCTCAGGCATCGCAATTGGCGAACCATCGCCAGATTCCGGACCCGCCCATCAGTGCGGCCCCAGCTCGCCGCGCGAACGCTTCATGTCCAGGTAGCCCTGCTGGGCTTGCGCGTCATCCGCTGCGTACGCAACGTCGATCTCCACCCCCCCACTGCGTCCGTCCAGTCCTGGCAACGCCAACAGCTGATCCAACAGCGAACCCTTGCCAGACGCTGGCGCGACGAAGGGTTGCAAGTAGACATCCAGCGGCTGGTGCTGCGGCGTGAGCAATTCGTCCGTGAGCGCTTGTAAGTAAGCACTCTTCCGGGTGGCCGCCCAATTGATCGAGATACCGGCTCGATGGCAAAGCTCTGAGTGAACCAACAGCATCGTGCGGCCATTGCCATCCAGAAAAGGATGGCCCCAGGCAAAGGCGCCCATCACCGTGCCTGGTTGCGTGTTCATGGTCCGTGGGTTGTTGCCCATGCTCAGCCCCCACTCGACGGCCCGCTGGCAAAGCTCTGACGCCTCGAACTGCAGCCCCTCACCCTTGCCGACCAAGCGACCCACGTTCAGCTGCCACCGGTCGCGGCCGGCCCACGGATAGAACTCCTCGAACAGGATGCCATGAACCTTCAGAAAGTCCGCGTAGGAGATCTCACGGCGGATCCCGGCGAGATAGTCCATCGCCTGTTCGATGTTGGCCTCGAAGAAGAGGTGCTCTTGCAGCTTGATTTCGTCGGCATCCTTGAGCCGTTCTACGTTACGCAGATATCCCGCGTTTTCGAAGTCGCCGAATGGATCGAACACGTTTCATCTCCCTCGTGTGATTGGTCATCAGCCGAGCAAGCTGTCTGCCATTGATCAGATTCTTCTTCTTCAGCGTGGCCAGCAACTTGCCTGTTGCATCCAGAACCACATCATCGCCAGCGGTCCTCGTCACAGCTTCCGCATAGTCGTCCAAGCCAGTGCGGACGTAGCTGATCCCATGGGCACGTGCGAAACGTTCAATGAAGCGGCTCACGCCCTTGGTTGGCATCGCGTCCAGATCGAGAGGCAGCGTCTCGAATGCACGATCCCGAACGTTGTGCTTTACATAGTGGACGGGCATTCCGGCGACATCCAACTTGCGCGCGACCCGTTGATCGCCTGCATCGACAATCACGACCGGTTGGCCGAAATCCATGCCCAGTTCCACCGCCCGAACGCTAACGCCCAGTTTCTCGAACACTTCTCGCACGAGCTCTACGGGTTTTGCCAGAAGTTGCGCACGCCCAGTCGGATCAGGCTGCGCCTTGGCATAGAGGCCAGCGCCTAGCCGTACCAAGCGGCCGGAGCCCACCAGTCGGCTGATGCCTTCGCTCAGTTGGGTCGGGCCGGCCAGTTCGGAAAAATCGCGACGCAATACCACATTGCCTGCACGCTTGCTTAGGGACACCAACAGCTTGCTTTCCAGCTTCACTCGTGGACCTCCGCCAGTTCAACCTTGATCATGTCACCATTTTACATTTTTCTTTATCCAACAAGGGCTTAGGCGCACTTATCATGCCGCCAAACCGGCATCTTTTGCGCGCGCAGGTGACTGATGCGCGCCTCTTCCTGAAACATCCCACGGCCAACAACAAGGCCTAGACCACACGGGACGCCACCGCCTGCGACAAGATTCGGAAATCCTGATTCCCGAGCGTTATCGCCCCGGGCAATTGCTTGTTCCGAGTTTTTATGAAATCCGAACGAGCACAACTGGTTGACATCGGCGTCAACTTTCACTCGGCGCAGCTATCTCTGACGAAACTTACTTGCTCTCGTCGAAAGTGCTGATGGAGAACGAAGTAAGCCGGGAACGCGAAACACTACGTGATGGCGCGCCACGCGTGTCCCACTGGGAACGACTGCGTCATACCAAACGCACTCCTCCAGGCTTGCGGGTGGCCCCTCCCGATTCACGACCTCTAGAACACCGAGCATTCCAAGCTTCACATTGGTCCCCTGGTACGATCCCGCTTGACCGAGGTACTGGCGAGCCACATCCTCATTGACCATTCCATGATGTCGCTTGAGCTCGATGATGAATCGATGGCTACCAAACCCGACGTAAATGTCGGCGCGTCCGGTCGCGACGCCTTCGACTTCCGTTCTCACATCTCCGCGCCGAAAATTCCCAGATAACCATTCCCGAAGATCGGACTGAAATTGAAATTCCGTAGCGTTTGTGTTCCGCAGGTACGCGCCGCGCGTCCCTAACTCCTTGAGACCCGCGTCCTGGCGATCCTTGCAAAAGAGGACAACTTGAAGCACGAGCTCATCGAAATCGTCTCGGACTATGCCGTTGTAGTCTGAGCACTGGGCCAAGGCGATGCGAACATCAGAAAGAACGCGTTGCACGACGGGATGGACGATGTCTTCGTTTTGCCGAGCACGATCGACGAGCAAGCCCTCCAGACGTTCGGCGAAGTCGGCCGGCATTTCCCCCACTCGTTGATCATCTTGGAGGACGCGCCGGAGTTGGGGATACGGGGCGCCCTCCTTTGGTTTTCCCGACGCTGCAACGCCTTTTACGAGTTCGTAGATACGCGCGCGTAGCATCCTAGAGGCCTCGCCATGCGCCTCCAGCCAGCCAGGCTCGCACATGAGATCGTCAAGGTGGCTAAGGAGCCCGCGTTCACGGGCAAACGAAGCTTCGATGCGCGGTCTGAGCAACATATCAAGCCCAGCACCTGCGCAAATGGTGCGGTCTGCGTCGTAAACATCCAGCAGTCGATCCATAGCCGCCCAGGCGTTAAGCCAGCTTGGTCGCTCCAGATCTTTCGCAAGGCACTCCACGGTCCGAAGGAATCTTGCCCACTGAATGTCGCGATCCTGACGTGGCTTGAGCCACGAGGGGAGGACGCCCATTTGCAAGAGCCGCGTCCGGTCGGCTACCGCTGCCATCAAGGTTTCCAGGGGTGCCCGCAGCGAGTCTGCGGGAGCGCCCGTTGCAAATCCCCGTATCAGATCGATTGATGCGGAATATGCCGCAGCGTCAGCGCGATCCTCATCCGCTCGGCGCGCGTGCGAGAAAAATACACTTGCGGTGTCCAGGCCTTCTAGTATTTCCGGGAGCGTATCTCCTTCAAGCGCTTGAGCGAGATGGGCGAGACCCAACTCGAATGCTGCCTCGCCTTCTGCATCTTCGTTGGTGAGTAGTCGATCAAGGGCACGAAGCAGATCTTGTTCGCCCCAGATGTGAAATGCCGCACCCGTGAGCTTCGCCGCATGCTCTGCAAAGAGACCGCTTTTCTCTGGGCCCAACTCCGTCATTAATCCAAGCGTCTGATACTTGCTGATGGCACCCGACAGCGCGAGACGAAACATTGCTTCGAGGGCATAGGCCGCGACGAGTCCGTCTGCAACGCCTTGGCGTTCATTGACGCGCTGTGCCAGAACAGGCTGCAGCTCTTTGCTGATCCGCATGCGGAGTGCATCGCTGCCCACAACGGCATTTGCAGCGTCTCGGAAAGGAAGCGCGTTGCAGCTCGCTCGAAATCCCCTCAGGACTAATGCATCCAGAATCGATTCGTCTTTCGTCTCGGCGGATGAGGCAAGTGAAACGAGCACGTCAAGGTAAGGAGCCTTGACCAGAGCATCGGCTTCTGCAGCGATCGCGGCAGCTCCCCCTAGTTGCTCGATGGTGAAGGCAGCACCGGCGCCAAGCCTCGCCTCAATCTCAGCGATGACCGACATGGATCGCTCCGTTTGACGAACCTACTACCACAGGTACGCTCCTGCAGCGGCAACGCGACATCTGTCTTTACCTAAGGCCGACAAGACCGCAGGTGCGTCGGCGCTGGCGACCAAGATCTGCAAACCCGGCGTTTCGCCGGCAATTTGCTTTAGTTCGCTAAGCAGCGTCGCGAGGTCGCTGTCGCTGGTCTCTTCCGCCCCAGGCGAGTCGATGATGAGCAGTCCGGGATGGCGTCCAACTCCACGCTCTCGCCCCACTCGAATTAGTGCGATGGCGGTGGCAATCCGAAGCCGGAGTCGTTCGCCCGCAGTAAGCTTGCTGAATGCTGTGGCTTGACCACCCTTCTCAAGTCTCATCTGTGCGACCCAGTTCAGTTTCACCTTCTCCAGTCGCAGCACACCGAACGACTTTCCCAGCCGAAGAATCTCCTCGTTAAGACGCTCCAAGAGATCGCCACGTTGAGCCTCGAAGGCCGAACTGGCTTCGGTGAGTGCCGCCTCGACTAGAGCAGCATCAGCAGGCGGAAGAAAACCTGTCGGCTCGGACTGCCTCTCCTTGAGCGCCCCTTCAAGGCGTGCCACTTCCAGTTCCGCTTCGCGACGTTTTGCGAAGGCATCGCTCTGAGCTGCCGTGACAAGTGCATCTCGTGTCGTTTGGAGGCTAGTACGCGTGAGCTTCAGCTGAGCGCGCAAAGGAGGCAACTCAGCCTTGCTGCGTTCTGCCGCTGCTTGGGACATGGCGTGTCGTTGCTCAGCCTCGTCAATGGCATCGCTTGCGCCATCGAGCTGCTCTTCGGCGATTGGCTCTGAGCACAGCGAACAATTGAACTGAGCGCTTTCTCGTTTGACGCGATCCTTGGTTACGGCCGCATCGCATCGCGGGCAGCAAGTGGGCTGCAGCCCGTTGAAGAAGGAAGTTGCGATCAAATTTTCCCGCAAATTTCGCACGCTTCGTTCATCGTCATCCGCCGTTTTCTTAAACAGCCTGTGCTCGTCCTCTGCCATCGACACGCGTTGCTCCATCTCGAGCGCGATTGCAGACAGTCGGGCAATCTCGCTGGCCAGCCGATCCAATTCTGCGGCGGTCGCTTGCTCGGCCATGGCCTGAAGCAAGGTCGCGCGCGCGGCCTGGAGTTCTCCCTCGATTCGGCCGCTCGCCTGCAAAGTTCTTGCCGCCGTCTCGGACGTTGCACGCGTTGCACGGGCGAGTTCCTGCTCCACCTCTTTTTTTGCCGTTGATGCCTGCATGACTGTGCTTGCCCATGGCAGGCCGACGTACATCTGAAGCATCCGAGCCGGGAGCCCACCCCATTGCACATCGCCCAGAAGAAGTTTGTGGTCTCCACCGAAGTAGAGGGCACCGGAGAGCGCAGTCCATCCGTGAACGACAGTCTGCTTGTCCTCTTCATCGCCTTGGCGTGCAGGCACAGGATCAAGATCAAGCGTATCCATCATGAATCGCGACATTGCTGCGGCAAATCCAGGGTCAGATGTGAATCGGTCAAGCGCATCGGCTGCGCCATCGGGGCGCAAGCGCGAGAGGGTGCCACTAGGCACCTTGTCTACCACGTCGAACTCAATGAGATATCTCTGGTCGTCAACTTCGAAGCCTACGACTACCGACTCCAGCCAGCTGCGCACATCATCCTGGAGATTCTTCGGCTCGCCACGAAAGCACCACAGCAGGACTTCAAGCACACTGGACTTGCCGACCAGATTTGCATGGCTCGTCACGGCCCACACGCCCGACGACAGCCCAGACCAATCAAACGCGATCTTGCCCGTGGCGGTGCCCTTCTTCTCGCCTGTGAATGCAATGCGGTTGACAACGAGGCTGCGTGCGGGACGCAGCGAACGATCGGGACGGATGCCGCGATGAGAGAGCGTCCGCGCCGCCTCTGCAACGGAAACTTTTGCGCTCTCGGCGACTTTCTCAATCCACCCCTGCGTCATGCTGCTAGTCCTTTCTGGATCAGCTCCAGACGATCGCGGACGCGATCGGTGACTGGCGCGATCAAATGCTTCAGTTCTGTAGACGCATACTCTTGCTGCAAGTACTGGCGATCTTTGAGCGCTTTGCCTCCGACCTCACCCGCGAGGGTTGCGACCACAGCGGCACGATCCTTGTACCAAGCGATTTCCGGGGCGGCAGCTGCTAGTTCATTCATCGAAGCGCGGCCGCGATGCGTCAGCAAGTAAAGATGCTCCCGAACCTGGCCAGGCACCCCTTCTCGCTGCACCCGGATCAAGTCGGATGCCCGCAGGATGGCCAGTGGATTGTCCAGAGGCTCAAACGCTCCGAAGTGGTAGCGGATCATGGGCAGCCTGCGCAGATCTGGCTCGCGTGAATCGAATATCTGCTGGACCAGCCGGATGAGTACCCTGTCTTTGGTCTTCTCAAACTCATTGAGCAGTTCGTTCGCCAGGTAGTCTGGATTGCGCATCCAAAAATCGAGGGCTTGGAGCCGAGACTGGCTTCGCAGGATCGCTACAACGTCAGCGCCCCATGATTCGTCAGTGACTGGCACGCTCCCCGCGTCGATACACGCGAGCAATCGGACAGCGCTCTGTCGGTCGCTGGCTACAGGTATCTCCGTCACGGCCTGTGACCTTCCTGCGATCGCTGTCGCAGTCGATCCAGACAAAAAACGATCAAGTTCGACATACTGGGTCTCCTACTCCTCGAATGTAACCGCCCGTAAGGCGCAGCCGATGACCGACGATGCGATAGAATTTTCTTGTGCGTTCGTCGACGCCAGCTGCTCACCATGGCCCACCCGGTTCGCCGGGACGACGTGAGAACCTACGTCTGAGCTTCCCATGTTTCGCGGAGCGCGGCAGTGAGCACCGGGTACATCCGCGGCAACATACAGGAACGCACCATGGGATTCATCTCCACCACGGCAACCGCCGCCGAAAAACTCAAGCGTCTGGCCAAGACGCTTCGTAAAACCACCGATACATCGCTTGCCGTCGCGCTGGATGCTGTCGCCAAGCAGCACGGCTACGAGCATTGGAAGCATGTGACGGTGTGCGTCGAGCAGACGGTCAGCCTCAGCCGCAGCAAACCGCTTCCCGATTCGCTGAAGGATCTTCTGGATCGGGCCGCCGCGCGCCATCCCGCGTCTGTCGAATCACAGAAGGCCTTCGCCCAAGGGTTTGTCTTCGCGATGGATGTCAAGGATGCGGAAGAGCTATCCCTGACATCCGAGTATGCGGAATGCGACGATGGGTGGTACCTAGCAGCCAGAGATCTATGGCGGGGGTTGGTCCACTACCGTGACGACGAGACGGGCACCACGCTCTTCGAGACACAGTCACCCGAGGAGTTGGCCAGCACGGCACTGGACGACCTGCAGAACTACCGGCTCTTCCGCTACTTGGGCTCGACCACTCCCACCTCCCTCGAGGAGGCCTACAAGCAGATCAGCAAGCTCTCGTTCTTCCCGCCCACCCACATCTGGCTTAGCGGAAAGTTCATCGACATCGGCGAAGTTCCCGAAATCCGGGCGGACGGCCAGGTGGTGTTCTCCACCACGCCGGGTTTCACCGTGCTGCCGTCAGACGACAAGCGCTCCCGCTACGAGAAGTTTGGGCATCTTCTGAATGCAGCGGAGCGGGCGCTGTTCGACAGGATGACGGTGCAGGAGCAGGACTCCCTGCTGTTCCAGCTGGAAAAGCAGACACCGGTCGGTCTGGCGCGATACCAGCCCGTGCACAGTTCGATGGCGTCAAACTGGCGGGATGCCAAAAAAATCTAGCTCTGCGGAGCGTCCTCTGCGGCGCCCTCACCCGGTCGATCGTCGAACCACCATTTATCGATGGCTTCACGGTCTTCCAGGTGTGAGGCCCAGCGGTCATCGAACAGCACGTCGATGCTGACGATGGGGTGCGCGTCGTAGGCAACCTCATGGTCAAAGAAGCGCCCTTGCAGCGCGTCGCAATGGATGCAGCCATTGGATAGGTAGGGCTGTCCTTCCGTTCGACTGTATCGCGGCTTGATCGGACCAATGCCATGGGGCGCCAGGAGTGCGGCCGGCAAGGTAGACATCAACAGCGCGGCCCCCCTGCCCTCGTCATCGAAATCGTAGATCTTGGCTGTCACATCCGCAGCGCCTTGAAGCACCCGACTGGCGGCAAAACACAGATCGATGACGAGGCCCGTCGTCTTCTTGCACCGCCAGCAATCGGTGTACGCCGCGCGGACCTCCAGCGGCAAGGTCCGGCCGACTTGTGGCGCAAAGCGCAGTTTCCCACCCAATGCTCCTTCGACAAACCTACCCAGTTCGATGTGCTGCCGCCAGTAATTCGGACCATCGCTGTTCTTGCTGGTCGCAAAGGCCGGATGGTAGTAAGGCCCCGGCAGTGAGACAACGCATATGTTGGCGTCAACATCATGGTCGAGCCTGAATGCCGGAGCTGCCTTCTCGACGGGAATGCTCTGCTGCCGCATAAGCCACAGAGTGCGGATCCCTGCTGCCTGGGACAGGGCTTGGTAGCGAGTCACCTCATCCAGCGGCAAGCGCGCCCATTGAACCTTGAACGCCACCGGCTTCTCGCCCTCCCGGCTTGCCAGTACATCGACCATCCACCTGTCCTCTTCACTCAATGTCCCCGCCGCCTCGACTGAAATACTCCAACCCGCCCGGCGCACAGCTTTGGCGATCATCTCTCTTGCCAGCATGACCTCTACGGAGTCCGTACCAGCCGGACAGCTCCCTTTCTTTGCATGCGCGAAATACTGTGTGCCGAGCTTCGTTTTCCTGAGAATCACGTCTGCGCTGCAGCACGCCATCTTCATAACACGATCCTTGCGGTTTCGAGCGCGAAGGTCTTCCCAGCCCTCAGCATCGAAATCGATGGAGAGAAGTTCCTGACCGCGTGAAGTGCATTTGAACGACATCAAAGATGCGCGGGTTGCACCGCCTGTAGATGATTGGAGAAGCCATTCTCGGCTTCGCACCGCCACGTCGCCCACAGCTTGCAGTCCGTTCCATCCGTGCCCATGTCGAGCTCCAGCGCGAGCCAGTTCCGAGCCGGCATGACGTACCGGTTGTGTCCCGGGAAAAGCATCATCTCCACGACGTGCTGGACATCGATCACTTGTGGCTTGCTCGCTGTGCTGTTGAGCAAATACAGGAAGAGCCGCTCCGCGACGCCCATCAAAGACGGATGCACGACAGCGGAGGAAGTAAATTGCTGGATGTGAGCCCAGGTCGCAGTTGGCGGAATGTCGCGGCGGTAGGCGCTTCCCCAAGCCGCAACATGGACGTCACCTGACACGATCGATACCCGTAGCAGCTTGTCTTCAGCCGTCCGGGCCAGTGTCTCCAACAGGCGCTTGCGTTCGCCCTCGTGGTCGTCGTTTGCCCAATGGTCTTTGAGGTCGTCCGCGCTACTGTCCAGCACGTGGTCCTGACCGAACGTGTCCATCAGGCCTTCCGCAAGACTCAATTTCGGATGCACGACCGGCACCGACGAGAGGAACAGCAGGTGCTGGCACCCAGTGTTCGGCGCGGCGCACTCCTTGCCAGGCAACGCCGACAGCCACTTCTGAAGCTTGTCCCAGGTGGCCATGCCCAAGATTTGGGTCCGGGAGCGCTCCGTCCGCAAGTCGGCCGCGATGATCGCGACAGGGCCGACTTGGTGTGCGAAGGTGAACCCAGGCTGACCGTCCATCAAGGGAAGTGCCAGAGGATCTTTGGCCTGGAGCGCCCGCCAGGAGATAGGGGCGAACTGCGGATCTTTGCGCGACAGGTTTGGAAGGTCGCGTTCTTCCAGCTCGGGTAAGTCGTCGAGCGCATGCTGCAGCTGAAACACCCAGAAGGCCCGGCGGGCGTGCCTAAACAAGGTTTGGAACACAGCGCTGTGCTGCATGGGCTCACTGTACGAACCCCATCCGTCGAAAATGTCATGGTCATCCCACATCATCACCGTGGGGATGCGAGCCATCGCATCTGCGGCGTCGCCGTTCGCAGTGACGCTATCCCAGGGCTTGCGCGCGGATGGCAGCCAGCGCTTGGCGTACAGGCTGAAGTAGTAGTCCTCGATCTCCTTATCGAGCGTCGGCGTGACGGCAAAGGTCAACTGTTTGCTGCGCGCAAGGCCCACCCACTGCTTGAGCTTCGGCAGGTCCTCCCAGATGGAGTCGAAATAAATCTGATCGCCTCCCATCAGCATGAGATGGAAGCGCTGCAGGCCCTTTTCCTGCGTCCGGGCCTCGTGCCAGAGTTGCTCCTTGTCGAGCTTGAAATCGGCCCCCCGCACGCGGCGATCGTGGTTGCCCACCAAGTCGGCCCAGACGGCGTTCTCAGGCTTCACGAGCTTGCGCATGCCGCTGGGGTCAGAGAACCCGTTGCACGAAACGTATGCCATGCGGGGCGCGAATCCCCGGCCAGGTACGGTGAACTCCCAGGTTGGCCCACCGCCGCCCAAGCCGAAGGCCACTTTCCTTTCGGTGTCCTGCAAATCGCAGCTCAGGTCGTAGCGCCAGTAGCGCTCCTTTTTGTGCTCAAGCAACAGCGTTGGTGCTGTGCATGGGTTGCCCTCGATTTCAAGAGCTGGGGTGATCGTGTCGGCGGTGACGCCGATCAATGCTGTCACGCGCCAACGACCATCGGCGATGCCTCGAAACGACAATACCGGCCCGACCGTAAAGATATCTTTCGCCATGGTTTCCGCTCCTACCTTTTCTTGTTCTCTGCCGCGATCGTCCGCACGATGTTCGCCCTGGATTGAGCACGGGCTGCCAACCGCAGTGCCTCGGTGGACTGCTCCAGCCATTCGAGGAAGCGCTGGAGGGCATGACGAGTTTGCGCATCGTCGCGACAGTTCGCAAGAAAAGCGAACTGCACTTTCTGGACTTCGTCCGCGACGTAGACCCCGAACGAGTCGCTGACCACGATGGCGTCCGGGAAGCCCAACAAGGCCCTGGCCTGAGTTTCCGTTGCTCCCCGGTGGCAGGCGATGAGGTGCAAGGGTCCTTGTGCCTTCTTGAGCAAATCGGTGCGTTCGTGGTCTCGCAAGAACGGGCGCCCGACCATCTCGCGGGCCGCGGCGACCGTGAACGCAGCCGGGATGGCATGCACGACCACACCGATATCCTTGCCTCCCAGAGGAAGGACGACGTCGCCGCCCATGGTCTTCGCCCCCGGCTGGGACGCAAGCGCGTTGCGGACGACCTGCTCCATCTCCCGTTTGCGAGCGCTGAAGTCCAGGCGCGTCCAGTCCAGTGCTTGTCCCATGCCAAAACGGCTGGAAGCGCTTGACTTCACACCGCGCTGGGTCAACACGATCACTGCATCGGCTAGGGCTTCGAAGACCCGCTTTCTAAGGTCATCGGCCGTACTGACCTCACCCCCACGGAACGCACTCTGCCGGGTGAGATCCTCCCTGAACCGTTGGTCCCTCGCGCCTTGGTCACCCTTGGCCAGCGGTACCCACGGCAGTGCAATCAAGCGGACCTTGCCACGCGCCAGCGCCAAGCCCTCGGCGTACTCGGCATGGCAGATGCCGACGTCGCCTCCGGTCTTGGCCCAGCCAGCATTGCCGTTGGACAGCACGATGAGCACATCACAGTCCCGGACGGCCTGCAGGCAAGCCTCCCAGCTATCGAGCGTCCCGTCGGCCGGTGGCGCGTCCTCATTGATCCACACCTCAAAAACGGACCTCCCTAAAACCTTCTGAGCCTCGATCTCTTTCTTGAGGCTTCGCCTAATGTCACTCAGCTTGGTCGCACTTTTCTCAGGAAAAAGATCATTGCAACGGCTCGACAGCATCACCCGAATCTTGGTGGAACTTCCCATTTTTCTTCTCCTCCGAATGTGGGCCGACTGGAACCGTCCGTAGAGACGGCGCCTCAAGGTGCAACCTTGAGTTTATGTCTGCGTTACAAGCTGGTGCCGCGTTTCTGGTCTCAGGTATAGACGCTGACTCGACGGGTAACAGCCCCACTGAGCTACTGCCGCTCGGTATGAAGGCGTGAGGGAGAGAGCTCTTGGCAACGTCATCGCATCAGATGGGCAGTGAGACAGATGGCTTGTAGCCACCACCATTCGCGCCTTCGAAGTCGTATTCGTACAGTGTGGTCTTGCCAAGGCCCGGTTGCCTTTGCCCCAAGAAGAATGTGAAGGCATTCGGCGCTGCGATGAAGAGGTGAAGTGGAGGCCTGTTGACTTGGCGCCGCTGGTTAATCTGCAACGCCAAGCCCTCGGCCAGGTCGAACGCGTGCTGTCCGCAAACGACGGACCGCGCGCCAGCGCCGCAAGTTGGACGCGCAATCAGCAGCGAACTTGCCTGTGGCAGCAAAGCGGCGATGTGTGCCTTTACGGCGGGGACCACATCGTGGGTAAGACAGACCGCTACAGCCATGTCACCGTCGGATTCGTTCACCGTTTCCAGATCGAATGCCCACCCCGGCCAGGACGGATCGCGCGGCATGTCGCTTGAGTGCCAGACATTCCGATGAACCGTTCTTTGGTCGATCTCGACGTTGCGGCCGGACTTGATGTTCAGCACCGATCCTGCGGCGAAGGCCAGCGTGATGTGGGCATCGAGGATCAGCCGAAGATGTTGGTTGTCACTAGCCGCAGCCAGCAGAAAGCTCTTGAGCTCGGGATAGAGCGTTGTCGTCCAGGCGGCTTGATCGCGGATGGCTCGTTCGTCGAAGTGAGGAATCAGATCGAGCACAACTGTGCAGCGATCCTCCAGTCGGTCAAAGGGGTGCTCGAACGATTTCACCCCGAACACCACATGCGCGCGACCATCGCCGTCCAGCAGACCCTCCCGCTTGCAGGCTTCCCGGAACGTTTGCCGATTGAAGTCCAGCCGACCTTGCGCCAGCCACTGAAACGCAACGTCGTCGTACACGAAGCTGCTTTCGTTGACGGGTACACGTCGCAGGCCGCGGTTCTCGAACAGCAGGTCCAGGTTGTCCCGATGATCGTCGAGCGAGGTGGAGTCCGTATCCAAGGACAGCGTCCGTGCCAGCAGCATGAGTTCCTGGTCATCGATGTTCAGATGCTCGCGCCAGAGCTTCCTCACCTTGCCGGCCATGGAGCGGTCGGTGGTCCCGTCGAACAGATCTTTCAAGCGCAGCGTCTTCGACTTCTGATTGATATAGCCACGCAGCGGATCGGTCTGCCCGATGCGCCAGTTGGTGAGTAGCTTGAACCGCGCGCCGATGCCGTCGCGCGCGTGGGCCACCTGTGCCGCGCGGGCGCGTTGCAGCAGCGAGAACCTGTTGGCGTTGATCCACTCTGGCTCGATCAGATCAGCGTGGCCAAAGTCGTTCACGGAAACGTGCCATTTGCACTGGATGTGCTCTCGCAAAATCGGCCGGCCTTCATGATCATTCGGTGCGCGGTCGGGTGCGTATGCAACCCAGACATCATCGAAGCCTTTCGGACCCGACTCGAATCCAACCTGCGTCACCGGACTCTTCGGATCCAGCAGGCACGCAGCCTTGCGCCAGAAGATTCTGGCCTGAAAGGCATCCCCGTCCCTCCGGACTGCAACGGCTTGGGTCATGGCGATTCCTTGTCAGGATTCATGGTTGACGCGCATCGTGAGCACTGAGTTCACGTGTCGCGAAACGGTGGCGTTGGCAGAATCGAGCGTGCCAGTTCGATGGCGCGCGATGGCTTGATCGGACCATCGGGATAGGCGTCCAGCACGATGGCAGGCAGCAGCCGCTGCGTGATATCCGAGTACGTGAACCCGTAGGCGCGCTTGGGTTGCTCGCCCGTCGCCGCCACGAGCGCCTGCAGATCGGCCTTTCCAAACCCTGCGCTTCCCAGACGGCGCGAGAGGACTTCATGCCGTTGCTCGGCATCGGGCCGCTCGAAGACAAGGATGTCCGCCGCGCGTCGACGCACGGCCGGGTCGAGGGCATTCAGTCGATTAGTGCACATCAGCACCACGGCGGGAAGTCCCCCGTTCGCGAATCGATCGATGCCGCGGATGAAGGCGTTGACGCCCGCCCGGTCTTCATGGTGCATCTGGTCGGATTCACGGGACTGCGCCAACGCGTCGGCCTCGTCGACCAGCAGGATCACGCCACCACGTGCAGCACCTTTGGTCGACTTGAATTTGCTGGCTTCGGTGAACGCGTGTTCAAACGCCGTAGAGACGAGCTGGGTCATCTCGCCCACGCGACCCTGCCCGCGCGAAGAAAGGCTCAATGGCAACAACGTGATGTCGATGTTCTCCTGGCGCGCGACCTTGTCACCGATGGTCTCCGCCAGTTCCGTCTTGCCCGAGCCGACATCGCCGGAGAGAACCACCAGCGGTGGGCGGCGGATGACGGCGTCGAGCAGGCCACCGGCGTCGGCGTGGTGCTTGTCTTGCCACTTCCGAAGCCCCGCAGGATTGATCAGGACGCCCAGCACGTTGGCCAGACGCTTGATCTTGTCGTCCATCCCCACCAGGCGCGCGAGGCGTCCCTGGGCATCGGGGTCGGGCAGCGTCGTGGGACGCTCGAACAGGCCCTGCAGATTGGGTTGCTGGCTCATATCAATAGCTCCTCACGCTGGCGCGGCCCAGCGAGCGGCCGCCGGATGCATAGGTCTTGTCGTCGGCGAAGTAGCCATTGTTGACAGCAGAGTCCGACCCACTCACCCGTTGCAGCGGCAACTGTCCCTTGACCGCCGTACGTTGGTCTGCTGTCAAGGCGTCCCAAGCCGCGCTGTATGTCAAGTAGCTGTGGAACTGCGCGCCGCTGATGTCTTTTCCGGGGGGCACTCTTCCAGGGTCGTCGTCCGTGCTGCCATGCGCCAGCTCGCTTGCGGTGTACCGCAAGGTCGGTTCTATCCACTTGTCGTTGCGCTGGAAACCATAGGTGACGGTCCCCAGATAGCCCTGGCGCAACAGCTCGGTGGCCTCGCCTTCGAATTCCGCGATGCGTTCGTCGGTGATGTGCCCGTACAAGCGCTGCAAGCGCTTGAGGTCTGCAGTTACCTTCGCCGCGAGATGCCTCGCATGTGTCAGTGTGAAGGTCTTGGTTTCGGTCGCGGTGAAGCTGTAGCTCATGGTGTTCAACCTTGGAAAGAAGGGCCGAAGACTTTCTGCCAGTAGTGCAGCGTCAGCTCTTTGGTCGGTGCAGTCAGGGCCGCGTCGATGGCATCGCCCGCGTCAAGAGCGGCATCGACGATCGCATCGGCGTTTTCGGCCGTGTACAGACGCGCCACGTTGTTGCTTGCATTGATCGGGTCGATGATCTGGACCGGGTCATCGAGCTTGGTGACGCTGGACGCCTTGTAGTGGTCCTCGAAGAGGATGCGCTCGCGAAGGTTGGATTTCGCCACGTAGGTGAAAAACGACTGCAACGCTTCGGGGTAGTCGGCAAAATCCACGCCGTCGTCGCACAGCTTGGCCAGGATCATCTCGATCATGAAGGACTTGAATCGGAAGCCATCCCGCTCCTGCTTCATGCGCCGTGCCCAGAACTTGACGAGACGCACGACCTGCGCAAAGTGGTTGGGCTGCGCCTGCTTGCGTTTTTTGGCGAACTCAAGATGCAGCGGGATGCTGGTCTCCAGGAAGGACCCGTCGTCTTGGCTGATCAGGTCGCCGCGCCAGTCGGGTAGGCCCGCGTACAGGACTGGCACGACATCGACATCCAGGCCGGTTCCGCGGAAGGACACAGTGACCGAGTAGGTCTGCGGCTTGACCTGGTCTGGGCTGAAGTTGGGGTAGGCCTTACGCAACCGTTCGGCCAGGTAGTCCAGCAGTGCCCGTGTGTCGTGGGGAGCATCCGAGCCGCTGATGTAGACGGCCATGTCGATGTCGTTGAGTGAGCGCAGCGCCGTGCCCTTTGCCAGGCTGCCCGACAGTTGAATTCGCTTCAGCGAGAAGTCGGGATGCTCCGAGATGTAGCCCTCCAGCTTCTCACGCAGCCGCCGTGCTTGTGCGCGGTATTCATCTGCCTTGTCTTTGGGCAGGTTGACCTTATCTTCAGCGAACCGCACAAGGTCGCGATGGTCGATATGGGTTCGGGACATCTGAAGGGCTCCTTCTTTGGCGTTGCGGCTCGTATCAGCGAGTCATGATTAAAAGTTCGGAATCGTGAACACGGGCGGATGTTACACGTGTTTTCTCGGATGTCAAAGAAAAAGTTCGGTACCGTGGTACCCTCCAGCCATCACTGTTGGATAGGAGACGGACCATGGCGACACGTCTCGGCGAGAAGCTGCATGAGCTGCGCAAGCAGCGCGGGCTGACGCTCGAAAAGCTGGCTGAGCTTGCGGGGCTCAGTAAGAGTTACCTCTGGGAGCTTGAAAACCGAGAATCCCAGCGACCTTCGGCAGAAAAGCTCACGGCATTGGCCGACGCACTGGGTGTCGCGGCTGCTTACTTTCTAGAAGAGGATGTGCGCGCCCCAGAAGAGCGTCATCTAGACGAGGCTTTTTTCCGCGGCTATCAGAAACTTGAGCCCGATGCGAAAGAGCAGCTTCGCAAAATACTGAGCACCTTCAAGAAGAACTCGTAATGACGGAGGTCTGGACACCGCAACGCGCAGCCAACCGGCTGGCGAAACTGGCTGAGGTGTTCAGCGCCGCGCACGGCGTGGATCGTTTTCCGGTGGATGTGCCGTCGCTCGCGATGGAGGCAGCCCGCATCTTCGGATGGTCAGATCCCATTACCCAAGTGCAGGCAGCGAACATCAAGGGTTTTGACGGTGCGCTGTTCCCTGGCGATGGGCGAAAGGAGTGGCTGCTGCTCTACAACGAAGCGGTACCTTCGCCTGGGCGCGTGCGCTTCACGCAGGCCCATGAGCTTGGGCACTACATCCTGCACCGGCAACTCAGGGAGTCGTTCCAGTGCAGCGACGCCGACATGTTGAACTGGTCGAAGGACGACAAGGACATTGAAGGCCAGGCCGACCTGTTCGCTTCGTACCTGCTGATGCCGCTCGATGACTACCGCAAGCAGGTCACAGCCGCCGTCGATTTGGACTTGCTCGGGCATTGCGCCGATCGCTATGGTGTGTCGCTGACGGCGGCGATCCTTAAGTGGTTGCAGTACACGGATGAGAAGGCCGTGCTCGTGATGTCCAACGATGGCTTCATCA
>Ga0247823_10001564_pt1 | contig 19051 bp, 19 predicted proteins | sample 13C_PalmiticAcid_2_FD_192426 | JGI IMG/M metagenome (GOLD analysis project Ga0247823, IMG submission 192426) | Soil microbial communities from agricultural site in Penn Yan, New York, United States - 13C_PalmiticAcid_Day30 | ecosystem: Environmental > Terrestrial > Soil > Agricultural land... | reverse complement strand
GTATAGACGGGTATAACCTTAGCTGTCATTTAATTATGACAATCCAGTGACAGACACCCCATGAAATTGTGAGCAGTTTTTGTTATACCTGTTTTAGTTCAACCAGCCTTTACCTGCCAGGAACTCGGCAATCTGCACGGCATTGGTAGCCGCACCTTTGCGGAGGTTATCGGCCACGATCCAGCAGTTGAGGGTATTGGGCTGCGAATAGTCGCGGCGGATACGGCCTACAAACACTTCGTCCTTCTCATGGGCATCCATCGGCATGGGGTATTGCTGGCTGGCCAGGTCGTCTACCACCACAATGCCGGGAGATGCAGCCAGCAGGGCTTTTACATCGGCTTCGGTAAAGTCTTTTTCAAACTCAATGTTCACCGATTCGCTGTGGCCGCCCATCACAGGAATGCGTACCGTGGTAGCGGTTACTTTAATGGTATCGTCCTGCATGATTTTGCAGGTTTCCTTGACCATCTTCATTTCTTCTTTGGTATAACCGTTGTCGGTAAACACATCGATCTGTGGAATCACGTTGAGGTCAATGCGGTATTTATAAGCCATTGGGCCTTCCACGTTGTGGCGCTCGTTCATCAGCTGGTCTACCGCTTTCACACCGGTACCGGTTACACTCTGGTAAGTGGATACTACCACGCGTTTGATACCATACTGCTGGTGCAGCGGGTGCAGTGCTACCACCATCTGGATGGTGGAGCAGTTGGGGTTGGCAATGATTTTGTCTTCTGGCGTCAGTACATCGGCATTGATCTCGGGCACGACGAGTTTTTTATCGGGATCCATGCGCCAGGCCGATGAGTTGTCGATCACAGTGATGCCGGCTTCGGCAAATTTGGGCGCCCACTCCAGCGAGATGCTGCCGCCTGCAGAAAACAATGCCACATTAGGCCGCTTTCGGATGGCGTCGTCTGCACTCACCACTTCATACTCCTTACCCTTGAAGCTGATCTTCTTACCAACCGATTTTTCGGAGGCTACGGGAATGAGTTCTGAAACGGGGAAATTCCTCTCCGCCAATACCTGTAACATTTTGGAACCTACTAATCCTGTAGCTCCTACAATTGCGACTTTCATGTGAGTTTAATTGAAAAAATTTTAGTCGACTAAATTACGTATATACCTAATGCTTTAGCAATTTTATTCGCGACTTTCATGGCACCAACCAACGCAATGCTATGAAAAAAATCGCTTGTTGCATGCTCTGCATGCTGCTGAACCTGTCGGCTTCAGCCCAGTTTTACGACGACTTCTCCGATGGCAATTTTAGTGCCAATCCTGCCTGGAAAGGCGTAGACTCCTTGTGGGACGTGCAAAACGGCCAACTGGTGAGCAATGCACACACGCCCAATTTCACGTTTTCGCTCAGCACACCCTCACAGGCCATACGGCACACGGTGTGGGAATGGTACTGCCAGTTGCAACTGAACACTTCTGCGCAAAATTACGTAGAAGTACAACTGGTTTCTGATAGTAATTCGGCCATCGTTGTGCGCATCGGCAGCACCGACGACGACCTTTGCCTGTACCGCAGACAGGGCAATACCTACACCCAACTCATAGATGGGGCCAACGGACTCACCAACCACAGCAACAATACCCTGCGCATCAAAGTGTATTGCGACAGCCAGTACCACTGGGCCCTCCAACGCGACAGCACCGGCACCGGCGAACATTATGTCACCGAAGGCACTGCACAAGCTTCCTTCACACCCTGGCAATCCAACTTTTCGGTCAGTATCAAACAGTCGACGGCTTCGTTTTTTAGCAAGCACCATTTCGATGATTTTTATGTGGGGCGGCCTATTACCGATACCACTGCGCCTGTGCTCGATTCCTTCATTGTGCGCCATTACCGGCAGCTGGAGCTGGTTTGGTCGGAACCGGTAGATTCTTCGGCAGCAGAGGCCATGCAATACGCCATCGCTCCACCGCTCCTGTTTCCCGATTCTGTTGTGTTCAGTGGCAAACGGATGGTACTTAAGCTGCCGCATCCGCTTCCTAATGGAGTATACACCTTGCAAACCCCAGCCGTACACGACAAAGCAGGCAATACATTAGCGCTGCAGTCACTGCCATTCACCATTGATCACGGCAGCCGCCACGAGGTACTGATCTCCGAAATCATGGCCGATCCTACCCCGCCTCTGCAACTACCCGAATACAAATACCTGGAACTGGTCAACCGGAGCCGTAAACCCCTCCGCCTGCTGGGATGGACATTTAGCGATGATAAACACACCGCCCAGCTTCCTGATCTCGTGCTGCCTCCCGACAGCTTCCTGATTCTGACCGGCAGCACTACGGCCAGGACCGCCCTCGCCGCTTATGGCAGAACAGCATCTGTCAGTAATTTCCCTACGCTCAATGTGACCGGCAGCACCGTACTGCTCCGCAACGACGAAGGAGCCACGATAGATGCCGTAACCTATAACCACGACACCTATGCCGACGCTTCCAAAGCTGACGGCGGGTACAGCCTGGAACGGATATCGCTGCAACAGCCCTGTATAGGAGCGACCAACTGGCAGGCCAGTCAGCACCCTTCCGGCGGCACACCCGGCGCTGCCAACAGTCCGGCTCCTATACCTGCCGATGTGCCGCCGCCCGCTGTTACAGGCCTTCAAATTACCGGCAACAGACAATTGCTGTTATCGTTTAACAAAACAGTGGATTCGGCCGTAAGCGCTACCCAGGGGCGGTTTACAATTGATCATGGCTTACAGGCTATTGCTTTTCGAATCCTTCCGCCGCTGATGCAAAGCATAGCCATTCACCTGAACCAGGAGCCAGATAGCATGCAGGCATACACCCTGGCCATACAAGGCATTACCGATTGCAGCGGACAATCGCCGGTCAATGACAACCTTCGTTTTGGTCTACCACAACAACCAATCCCCGGCGATCTGCTCATCAACGAACTGCTGTTTGATCCTGTGGGAGCAGGATCCGATTATGTAGAGTTCATCAACAACAGTGCTAAAATTTTCAACCTGAAAGACGTGAGAATTGGGAACCGCAACAGCAAAGACTCTATTGATCACCTGTATGCCCTTTCGCCGGCAGACCGGCTTTGCTTCCCGGGTGAATTGATGGTGGTGACTACCGACCGGAATTTTGTTTTGCAAAACTACCCGGTACTGCAACCGCAAAACCTGTTACAGATCACCACCCTGCCTTCCTTTCCCAATGACAAAGGACATGTAGTGCTGCTCAATGCAGCGGGCGACATCATCGATGAACTGGCTTATTCTGATCATATGCACCATCCGCTGCTGCACAACAAGGAAGGGGTGGCGCTCGAACGCCTGAGTCTAGCCCTTCCAACGATGCAAACCGATAACTGGACCTCCACCATTGCATCCGCTGGTTATGGCACTCCCACCGGGCCCAACAGTCATACTATGGCCATTGTAGACGCCGGTGATTGGGTGAGTGTGAGTCCACCGGTGTTCTCGCCCGACCAGGATGGCTGGCAGGATGAATTGCAGATCAGTCTGCACCTGCCCGGCAACGATTACCAGGCCACCCTCCGCATCATCGACCGGCAGGGGCAACTGGTGCAGGAGCTGGTCGGCAATCAAAGCACCGATGCGCAACATACTTTTTTGTGGAACGGCAGCAATGCTACCGGTGGTTTGGCCGAAGCCGGCATTTACCTGCTCGAAGCCAGCTTTTTTAACCTCGCCGGCCAATCGCAGCGGTGCCGCAAAGTGTTTGCCATCACCAACAAAAAAAGGTGACCAAACGGTCACCTTTCCTTACTATCATTTACCGGTAAGTTATACCAGCTGAATATCGAAGTTCACCAGCTCTACAAACTTGTCGAGGCGGGCGTTGATATCTTCTGAAGTGATTTCTTTCAGTTTTTCAGGACCGAATTTTTCTACTACGAAAGAAGCCATAGCAGAACCTACGATGATCGCAGTTTTCATGTTGTCGAAAGATACATCGCCGGTGCGGGCAATGTGACCGATGAAACCACCAGCGAAAGTGTCGCCGGCACCGGTTGGATCAAACACATCTTCCAGGGGCAGTGCAGGAGCAAAGAAAACCTGCTCACCGTGGAACAGCAGCGCGCCGTGCTCACCTTTCTTAATGATGAGGTATTTAGGACCCATGGCCTGAATTTTCTGTGCAGCTTTTACCAGGCTGTACTCACCGCTCAGCTGACGGGCTTCGCTGTCGTTCACCATCAGCACATCTACCTGGGCCAGCACTTCTTTCAGACCGTCCATCGCGATCTCCATCCAGAAGTTCATGGTATCGAGGATGATGAGTTTGGGACGGTTTTTCAGTTGCGCCAGTACCGATTTCTGTACTTCAGGAGCCAGGTTGCCCAGCATCAGGTATTCGCAATCCTGGTAAGATTCAGGAATAACGGGTTTAAAATCGGCCAGCACGTTCAGTTCGGTCACCAGGGTATCGCGGGTGTTCATGTCCATGTGGTAACGGCCGCTCCAGAAGAACGACTTACCGTCTTTTACCACTTCGAGGCCGTCAAACTCAACGCCACGGTTGGTCAGGGCATCGATTTCTTCCTGGGGAAAATCGTTACCTACGATAGAAACCTGCTTAATGGGCTTATAAAAATTGGATGCGCTCCAGGCTGCATAGGTAGCCGAGCCACCAATGATTTTATCTACTTTTCCGAAGGGCGTTTCCAGGGCATCGAATGCCATGGTGCCTACAATGATTAAAGACATAGTTATGAATTATTGCGGTTGCAAAAGTAAGGCCTTGGACCAAGCTATCAAAACTAATTGTAATACCCCTGCTTACAGGTCGTTGTGCCGCACAATACCATTCTTGAGGGCAAACTTAACCACCCCGACGGCATTGCGCACGCCCAGCTTCTGGATAATGCGGCTGCGGTAGGCTTCCACTGTATGCTCCGACAGGAAAAGGGTTTGCCCAATTTCACGGGCGGTCATTTCCATGGCTATCATGCGGATGATTTCTATTTCGCGTTGCTGAAAATCGAGGCTACCCAACTTGATCACAATTTCATCGCCGGGGAAACTCACCCGGCTCACCACCTGGTTGCGCACTTCGCAGGAAAAATATTCTTCCCCGGCCAGTACGGTATCCACCGCTTTCAGAAATTCGGCCGTGCATGCACTTTTGAGCAGGTAACCATTGATGCCTGCATAAATCATGCGCATGATCACCTCTTCTTCCATGTTGAGGGTATATACCAACACTTTAAGCGCCGGCCACTTCTGTTTCATGGCCCGCACCACCAGGTCGCCCGACTTGCCGGGCATGGCATAATCGACCAGCAACAGCGCAGGCACGTTGGCAGCGGCCAGTTTTTCCGCCTCCTCCGCCGATTGTGCTATATCGCAGATCATACCCTGTCCTTCGAGTATGGTACGGATGCCATTCAGCACCATGATGTGATCGTCTACCGCAAGAATCCGGCATTCGGTTTTCTGCATATCAATTATTGGATTGGAATCGTTATTTCGGCCCTGAAGCCTTTGCCACTTTGCCCCAGCTCAAATCTTCCCCGCAAAAGGCTGACCCGCTCCCGGATGTTTTCGAGCCCGATGCCTGCCGGTGGAACCTTAACCGGGTCAAAACCCGAACCATTGTCCGTGTAGGTGATCAGCAACCGGCCTTTACCGGTAGTAAAGTCGAGCGCAATCAAATCGGCACCGGAGTGCTTCAGGGTATTATTGACCAATTCATAGAGCACGGCCAGCAACTGGTTATAAGTACTCAGTGGCAGCTTCGCTTTATCGGCATGACTGCTGATACCAAAAGCCATGCCTGAAATACCTTCGTATTCATTCAGCACCTTCAGCATCTGCGCTTCCAGATCGGTGGTAAAGTACGTTTTGTCTGATTTCATTTCGTGTGATAAATCCCGCACCATGTGCATCACACCGGAGAGGTGGGTACCCAGCTTGTGCAGGTCCAGTTTCCTGGCAGATTCATCTTTGTCCAGCGCACCTTCGGCCAGCAGTTTGGAGTAAAAAAGCATGGGCCCTACCTGGTCGTGCAGGTTGCGGGCCATTTCCTGTTTTACCCGGGTCAGGCGTTTGCGCTGCCGGCTGCGTTGTTGCATCATCACGAGCAATACCACCAGCAGTATAATCACCAGTGCCAGTGCCACCACCAGCATCCGGTAAAACAGCTGGGAACTTTTCTGCTCTGCCTTCAGCAGTTTTTCGCGCTCCATGCCTGCTTCTATCTGGGTAATGAAGTTGTTGCTCTGTACCGTCATCGCATGGCGGATCACCGTGTCCATTTTTTTCATGCCGTTGATGAGGATCGCCTCAGCTTCCTTGTGGTGCCCCAGCTTGTATTCGAGCCGGGAAACCGCATTGTAATACTGCGGCAGGTAAATATCAGGCATGTTGGTGCCCCCGTTATCGGAATAAAGGTTGCAGTAATAGGATGCACTATCAGCAGAGCCTTTATCGAGGTGAAAATGCCAGAGCCGGTAATAGGAAAACAGGCGAAGAGGGTGACTTTTGGCAGGAGGAATGGCAGTATCTTCCACAATCTCTTTCAGCCGAAGCAAACTGGCATGTGCAGCAGCGGCATTCCCGGCAATGTTTTCATACACACAATCGGCCAGGCAGGCAAAATATCGGAACCGGAAATGATCCGGGTCCAGGTATTGCGGACTGGCCACTGCGGCCTGGTCTATGCGATGCAGCATTTCCCGCACTTCCTTTACACCAGCCACGTTGGCATCTGCTTCAAAAGCTACCAGTGCGCCACCATACACCAGTACTACCTTGCCCAGGTTATCCATATGATCGATGAACGCCGGAGCATTGAGTGCTGCATAATCGCATACCGGTTTAATACGGCTGTAAGCCTCCAGTGTACGCTCGTCTATGCCCGAACTGCCATAAGCCAGCACCTGAAACTGGTAAGCCCTGAGTATCCGTGCCGGATCGCGCCTGCAAATGGCCAGATCGACCAGTTTATAATTATTGAAAAGCGCCTTGCCCAGGTCGCCCTCAGCCAGGGCAGCCATAGCGGCATAATCGTAATAATCGAACTGTTTTTCGACCCACAACGGGTTGGAAAACACCAGCATTTTATAATGATCCAGCACAGGAGCCACACTATCGCGGTACCGCCTTTCAAGAAACAGGCTGTCGTATTTGCGCAACAACTCATCGGCTTTGATGCGGCCCTGCTCATATTGCTGCCGCCACACCAATGCATCGGACACCGACAATGCACGTGCACCGGTTATACCTGCCAGCCACAACACCCACAAAAACAGTATGATCCTACGGTACATGGCTACTTCTTTTCCTCCAGTTCCAGCATATTGACGCTAACGGTATGCATTTTTTGACTGGCAAAGATAATAGTAATACTGTTCATACATTATGCAAAATGTATACATAATACAATCCTTACATTTTCCTGGTGTTTGTTCTATCCTTTGATTGTGCCGCCAGCACTGGTCCGACAGGCTAACAGGCTGGCTCCCAATATTTTTTACGGTGAGGCATTTTTGCAGTGTTCTAATCGGACATGTCTTTCCAGGCATAAAAAAAGCAACCCGGATACCGGGTTGCTTTGACAATCATTTGATGAGAAAACAGGTTAAGCAATCAGGATTTCGCCACTCATCTCTGCCGGTACGGGCACGCCCATGTAGTGCAGGATAGTGGGAGCCAGATCACCGAGTTTGCCATTTTTGACGGTGCCTTCAAAATGGGCCGATACTACAAACAGCGGCACCAGGTTAAGGGTGTGCGCGGTGTTGGGACTGCCGTCTTCGTTGGTCATGTAATCGGCATTGCCATGGTCGGCGGTCAGGAATACGGTGTATCCTTTTTCGATGGCCAGGGTGCAGATCTGGTTAACACAATTATCTACCGTTTGGGCAGCCTTGATGGCGGCGCTGAACACACCGGTGTGGCCCACCATATCGGCATTGGCAAAATTGAGGCAGATGAAGTCGGCTGTTTGTGCAGCTATTTCGGAAAGAATGGCAGCCGTGATTTCGTTGGCGCTCATCTCGGGTTTAAAATCGTAGGTAGGCACATCCTTGGGCGAAGGAATAAGGATTCTTTTTTCGCCTTCGAATTCCGCTTCGCGGCCTCCGCTGAAGAAGAAAGTAACGTGCGGGTATTTTTCGGTTTCGGCAATGCGGATCTGTTTCAGACCGTTGGCCGCAATCACTTCACCGATGGTATTGTTCAGGTTATCGTTCTGGAAAATAACATTTACGTTGCGGAACGTTTTATCGTACTCCGTCATGGTGGTAAAATGCAGTTGCAGCGGCTCCATACCATGTTCGGGGAGGGCTACCTGGCTCAGCACTTCGGAGATTTCGCGGCAACGGTCGGTCCGGAAGTTGAAGCAGATCACCGCATCATCTGCTTTGATCGTGGCTACAGGCGTTCCATCTTCGTTGGTGATGATCACCGGTTTGATGAACTCGTCTGTGATATTCTCGGCGTAAGATTCCTGGATGGCTTTGAGCGGATCGGTAGCGGGTTTACCCACACCGTTCACCAGTGCATCGTAAGCCAGTTTTACACGCTCCCAGCGTTTGTCGCGGTCCATTCCATAATAACGGCCGGTGATAGAAGCAATACGGCCTACAGACTCCTGCAGGTGCTCCATCACATTGTTCAAATAACCATAACCGCTTTTAGGATCAGTATCGCGGCCATCAGTAAACGCGTGGATCGCTACTTCGTGGAGGCCATTGGCTTTGGCAATATCGCAAAGGGCTTTGAGGTGATCGAGGTGAGAGTGTACGCCACCATCGCTCACCAGGCCCACCAGGTGCAGGGTTTTATGGTTGGCCTTGCAGTAATCAATGGCTTGCAGCAGGGCTTCATTCTCTGCCAGGGAGCCATCGCGCACGGCTACGTTAATGCGTTGCAGCTCCTGGTACACAATGCGGCCGGCACCCAGGTTCAGGTGGCCCACTTCGGAGTTGCCCATTTGCCCGTCGGGCAGGCCCACGGCTTCGCCACAGGTTACCAGCTCGGCGTTGGGATATTTCTGATATAAAGATTTAACAAAAGGAACATTCGCCTGGTAAATAGCATCACTTTTAGGACTTTTACCATGGCCCCAGCCATCCATGATCAGCAGTATCGCACGTTTTTTTTCCATGGCGCAAAGGTAGTGGTTTAACACATATTTAGGTTAACCTCAACGTGTGCCGGTTTTCCTTAGCTATTAATAATCACTTTTTTGTAGATTTGTTCGGACAGGCGTTTAACACCGGCCATTAAATTGGCACGCTTTTAGACAACACATGTATATTATGAAGCACATTTTTTACCTGGTATTCTCCGTAATACTGCTGGCAGGTGCAGGATGGAACAGTGAGGCCAAAGCGCAAACCACTCCCGAGGCTATCATCAATGCACTCAAGACCGGGAACATGGACGCACTCAGCAAAAACTTCGATAATATGGTGGATATCACCATTTTAGACAAACAATCCTCTTATAGTCAGTCGCAGGCAGGAGTAGTGGTAAGAGACTTTTTCAGCCACAACCAGCCCCGCAATTTTGAAACCCTCCACGGCGGAGCATCAGGCGGATCCAAATATACGATTGGTAACCTCAGCACCTCCGGCGGCACCTACCGCACCTACATTTATATGAAAAGTAAAGGCTCCGGCTTTGTAGTCCAGGAGTTGCGGTTCGAGAAATAAACAGACCTTTTTAGTCCCATACAGGGCCCGTCATCCAAATGGCGGGCCCTTTTTTTATTCCGGGCTACTCCTCTTTATTTCATACGGAATCGGGTATGCTTACCTTTGCCCCTATTTACCTTTTCGCTATGATATTCAACAAACGTTCTATCGCGATGCTGGGCTGGTTATGCACCGGCATTGTGGCTTGTTCGACCCAGCCGGCAGAAGCCCGCAACCAGGTTTTCAAATGCGGCCGCAGCACCATTGTTCTCCAGGACAGTGCCAGCGCTGCACAAATAAGCCAGCAACCTGACCCCTACAGCCGGGAGCAAACCGGTTTTGACCGGAGCATCCGCCTCGATCGCACCACCCAAAACTCGGAGCAGGACTACCTGGCCGAAGCCGCCCAAAATGTACAGAACTGGACACCCCAGGAAGAGCAGACCATCCAGGCTGCTTTTGCCTCCATCGACTCCATGGCCCGCTCCCAAAAGTATAACCTGCACCTGCCCGATACCATCCTGCTGATTAAAACCAATGCCGCAGAAGAATTCAACGCAGAAGGTTATACCCGCCTGAACCGCATTATGCTCAACCCCGGCGTACAAGCGATAGACCTGCACCTGGTAGCGCATGAGCTTTTTCACGTGATCAGCCGGTACAACCCTGCCCTCCGCGACCGGGTGTACTCCGTGTTTCATTTCAAACCCTGCAACAATATTGTGTACAAGCCGGCGCTGAACAACCAGGTGATCACCAACCCCGATTGCCCGTTCATAGCCCATTACCTGACGGTAGATATGGAAGGTAAAAAGCATGATGTGGCGCTGGTCCTGTATTCGTCCAACAACTACACCAAAGGATATACCGCCGGGCAATACATGAACCTGGGCCTCCTGGAGCTGACTGGCGACAAGAAGCACAAACAACCTTTGCTGAAAGATGGCAAACCGGTGATGTACAGCATTGAGCAGGTGCCCGATTTCATGGCACAGGTGGGTAACAACACCCAGTACATCCTGCATCCCGAAGAAATCAGCGCAGAACATTTTGCGATGATCATGGCCGGTAAAACTGCTGAACTACCACAACAGGAGCTGGTCAAAGGCGTACAATCTGCCCTTCGGAAATAGAGGCATGTTATTAAAATATGGTTTAACCCGGTCTGCAACAGTCCGGGTTTTTCTTTTCTATATCTTTAAATACCCAAATGCGATTGCTGTGGCGCTGACAGACCTGCTGGAACTAACCTTTAATGCCATTACCGGCGGCCTGGAACTGGCGGGCCTGTTGAAGCCCGAAAGGAAAATGCCCGAAGCACCAGCCCAACAGGAGCAACCAACCACCAACCCGGCACCGGGTTTTCTTTTGTGTATCTTTGAACGCCAAAAAACAATAACTGTGAACCTCGAACAATTTATAGAACGGGCCCTGGAAGAAGATGTGCGCGATGGCGACCATTCCACCCTGGCCTCCATCGATAAAGACGCTGCCGGTAAAGCAGTACTCAAAATCAAAGAACCCGGCATACTGGCCGGCATGGATGTGGCCCGCCGCATTTTCGAATACCTCGATCCTTCCTGCACTTTTACCGCTTACAAAAAAGATGGTGAGGCCATGCAGCCGGGCGAAGTAGCGTTTGATGTACTGGCCGGCATTCACGTGATCCTCAAAGCCGAGCGACTGGTACTCAACATCATGCAGCGAATGAGCGGTATTGCTACCCTCACCCGCCAGTATGTAGACCAGGTGAAAGGCTATCCCGCCAAAATCCTGGACACCCGCAAAACCACTCCCGGCTTCCGCTGGTTTGAGAAAGAAGCCGTAAAAATTGGCGGCGGTCATAACCACAGGTTTGGACTATACGATATGATCATGCTCAAGGACAACCATATCGACTTCAGCGGTGGCATCGAAAAAGCCATTGAGCGCACCCAGACCTACCTCCAAACCAACGGACTGAACCTGAAAGTGGAAGTAGAAACCCGCAACCTGGACGAAGTAAAACGCGTACTGGCTGTAGGTGGTGTAGACCGCATCATGCTCGACAATTTTGATCCCGCAACGATGAAACAGGCCGTGCAACTGATCGATCACCGCTACGAAACCGAAGCCTCGGGCGGCATTACGCTCGATACCATTGCGGCGTATGCACAAACCGGCGTGGATTATATTTCGGTTGGCGCGCTGACCCACCATTATGTGAGCTGCGACCTGAGCCTGAAAGCACAGATCATTTAACGATCCAAAAACACAAGTGGCCATGGCCAGGAAAATATTGCTGGTGATTAACCAGAAGGCGGGAACCCAACGCAAGGATGTGCTGTATAAGCTGTTGCAAAAAGGTGGCAAACCCACAGGCAGCACGGTAGAAATAGCAGAAACGCAGCACCGTGGTCATGGCAAAAGCATTGCCGAACACGCGAGCAAGGCGGGCTACGATACCATTATTGCAGCGGGTGGCGATGGCTCTGTGAACGATATCGTGAACGGACTGGATCCTACCCGGAGCAAGCTGGGCGTCATTCCCATGGGATCGGGCAACGGACTGGCGCGGGCCCTTAAAATCCCGCTGAAGCCTGAAGCCGCCATTGAACGCATCTGGTATGGCACGCCCATGGTGATGGATGTGGGCCAGGCCAACGAACGCTTGTTTGTAAGCAATGCCGGTATCGGTTTCGATGCTCACGTGGCCCATGCTTTCCTGAAAACCACCCGCCGCGGACTAGCCGGTTATGCCATTACCTCGAGCAAAGAAATTTTCCGGTACAAAAGCATTGAGCTGACCATCCAAACAGAAACCGATAGCTGGACCGGCCGCTATTTTATGGCCAATGTGGCCAATGGCAGCCAGTTTGGTTACAATTTCCAGATAGCACCGCCCGCCAGTGTTACCGATGGTGTGCTTGATATTATACTGATACAAATGAAACATGTGCTGCAGGCCGTGCCTGTGCTCATTGGCGCTTTTAACGGCACCATTACCGAGCAATCGCAGGTGCAGCATATCCGCAGCCGCAAGGTTACCTTTACCTCTCCGGGCCTGCAACACTTCCAGGCCGATGGGGATGTGTTTGATTGCAATGAAACGGTTAGTTTTTCCGTTTTACCAAAGTATCTTACCATTCTTGTGTAACCGCTAAAAACAGAACTGATGAAGAAGAAACTTACGCAAAGCGGCCTGGTATACTCTACCGACCCCGAGCTGATGAAACCCACAGAAGAAGAAATCACCGAAACCCTGCCTCCGGCCAAACAGCGCCTGAAAGTAAAAATCGATACCAAACACCGCGGCGGCAAAACCGTTACACTGGTAGAAGGATTTTTGGGCACGGAAGAAGACCTCGAAACCCTGGGCAAAGAACTCAAAACCAAATGCGGCACCGGCGGCTCTGCCAAAGACGGCCTCATCATTATCCAGGGCGATGTAAAACTGAAAGTACTCGAATGGCTCCAGAAATGGGGTTACAATGCGAAATAGATTTTCTTTTAGACAAAAAAAGCGGCCTTCCACGTTGTGGGGCCGCTTTTGTATTGAATATTTTTTAGTCTTGAGTGGTTAGTAGAGAGTCGTTAGAGGCGGAGGAAGAGATACTTTTTTAGTTAATCATCGTCTTTGTTCTGAGCAGATCCTGCATTCCTCATTCTTCGGAACGCAGATCCGTAGGACTCCTTTGGAGATGACGGCTGGAGCGTTTCCTATCGCAGGGTTACTTTCTCGCGCCGTCTCACCTCTGACTTTTCACCTCTCACGAAAGAACCATTGACAATTGACTATTCACTATTGACCTCTCAAAAATCCGCAGCCCAGGAACAATCTCAATTGACACTCTAAACTACCTTCGCCCTCACACTCTCATACAGCGCTTCGTACCGGGGCACGATCTGGCTGATGTCGTGGCGCTGGGCTTGCTCGTAGGCCTGACGGCGGAACTGCTGCATCATTTCGGGATCTTTCAGCAGGCGGATGGCATGGTCGGCCATATCTTCCACATCACCTACTTCGCTGAGGAAACCGGTTTGTCCGTGGATGTTCACCTCAGGTAAACCACCGGCATTGGTAGAGATCACAGGTATCTCGCAGGCCATCGCTTCCAGGGCCGACAAGCCGAAGCTTTCATAAGCCGAGGGCAGGATGAACAGATCGGTGATAGACAGGATCTCTTCCATTTTTTCCTGCTTGCCCAAAAAGCGGATATCGGCACAAATGCCCAGGTCGCGGCACAGCTCTTCGGCACCTGGCCTTTCGGGGCCATCACCAATCATGAGCAGTTTGGCAGGCATTTGCTCGCGTACTTTCTTGAACACATGCACCACGTCTTCTACCCTTTTCACCTTCCGGAAATTGGATACGTGGGCCAGTATTTTCTCGCCCTGCGGGGCCAGCATTTTTTTGAAATGATCTTTGTTGCTCACCTTAAAGCGGGAAGTATCCACAAAGTTGTGGATCACCTTGATGTCTTTTTCGATGGCAAAAGTCTTGTAGGTTTCATCGCGCAGGTTGGCGCTCACGGCTGTAATGGCGTCCGACTCGTTGATGGAGAACGTCACCACTGGTGCGTAGGTTTTATCCTTGCCCACCAGCGTAATATCGGTACCATGCAGGGTGGTAATATAAGGCACTTCTATACCTTGCTGACGCAGGATCTGGCGGGCCAGGTAGGCGCTCGATGCGTGCGGAATGGCATAGTGCACGTGCAGCAGGTCGAGCGACTGGTTTTTGACTACATCTACCATGGTGCTCGACAGGGCCGACTCATACGGCGGAAAATCGAACAGCGGGTAAGTAGGCACACTCACCTCGTGGTAAAAAATGTTGGGGTGAAATGCGTCGAGCCTTACCGGCTGCTGGTACGTGATGAAGTGTACCACATAACCTTTATCGGCCAGCGCCTTACCCAATTCTGTTGCCAGCACGCCGCTTCCGCCAAATGTGGGGTAGCAAACTATTCCTATTCTCAATGGTCTTATTGTTTTTTTGCATTGGCTACAACGTAGGCCAGCACAAGGTTTTTCTGATCCTGCGTCAGCTTGGCTTTATTACCCATCCGCTCGATGGTTTTGGGCCATTTTTCCGCAGGCTTGGATTCCGGTTTTTTATAGCCATGACACTTATTACAGCTGGCCATATAAATATTTTTTCCTTCTTCTATCTGGCCGGCATCAAACTTGGCCAGGTAGGCGGTTGCATCAAAAGCAGCAGCGGTTTCGGTATCCGAAGGACCCGAAGTAGCCTGTTTACCGGCTTTTGGCGAACAATATGACAGTAATACGGCCATGGATGCCATCATGCCGATCATGGTAAGTTTTTTCATAGCGCGAGTCCTTTGAGTGTAGTGTAAAGCATGAGCAAGTTACCAAAAAAACTCCACCCGTATAAAGCCCTGTTTATTAGGTGTGTATTAATTATTTTTAGCCTTTTTAATCCATCCGTCCCAACATGAAACATATAGTTATTGCCGCTGGTATGTTGGCCCTCTCTGCCGGTAGCTTCACCAGCCAGGCACAGGGCAATGCCGATTCGGTAATGCTCCGCAAAATGGCCGACCAGATCCTGGAGCAAGGCACCTGTTACGATAACCTGCGCGTGCTGTGCAAAGAAGTAGGTCACCGCCTCTCGGGCTCACCACAGGCCGAAAAAGCGGTACAGTGGGGTGTCAAAGCCCTGAAAGCAGCCGGCGCCGATACCGTATGGCTGCAGGAAGTAAAAGTGCCCCATTGGGTGCGTGGTCCCATCTCGGCCTCGTTTACCTCCGGCGCAGAGCAGTTTACCTTGCAACCCCTGGCTCTGGGCAACAGCGAAGGCACCAACGGACAAACCATTGAAGCAGGCGTAGTAGAAGTAAGCACCTGGGACGAGATCAAACAATTGGGCGCACAAGGACTGCTGAAAGATAAAATCGTATTCATCAACCACCGGTTCAACCAGAAAAACATCAACACATTTTTCAGTTATGGCGACTGTGCCGGATACCGCGTGCGGGGTGCGATTGATGTGAGCCGCTATGGTGCCAAAGCCATGCTGCTGCGTTCGGTGAGCACCAAAAACGATGAACATGCCCACACCGGTATGATGATGTACAACGACAGCCTGGCCAAGATTCCGGCCATCGCCTTGTCGCTGAAAGATGCCGACCTGCTGAGCCAACGCCTGAAGTTGCGTATGCCGCTGAAGATGAAACTGAAAGCCGATTGCAAAATGCTGCCCGATGCGGTGTCTTACAATGTAGTGGGTGAAATCCGCGGCAGCGAAAAACCGGAAGAAATACTCACGGTAGGCGGTCACCTCGACTCCTGGGATGTGGGCGAAGGTGCACACGATGATGGTGCCGGTTGTGTACAAAGCATCGAAGTGCTGCACACCTTTAAAGCCATGAACCTGCAACCCAAACGCACCATTCGCGCCGTGCTGTTCATGAACGAAGAAAACGGTGCCCGTGGCGGCCGCAAGTATGCTGAGCTGGCCAAAACCAACAACGAAAAACACCTCGCCGCCATGGAAAGTGATGCCGGCGGTTTCTCTCCCCGCGGTGTAGGACTCGAAATGAGCGAAGCACAAAAAACTTCCGTACGCAAATGGCGCCACCTGCTGCTGCCATATGGTGTGTACGATTTTGAACTGGAAGAAGGCGGTGTAGACATCTCGTTCCTCCGCAAGGAAATGAACACGCCCCTGCTGGGTTTGCTGCCCGATTCACAGCGGTATTTCGACGTACACCACAGTGCCAACGATGTATTCGAAGCCGTGAACGAACGCGAACTCAAGCTGGGTGCTCTCACCATGACCGCCATGATGTACCTGCTGAGCGAACACGGATTATAATTTTTTACTAGCTTAGATAAAACAAATCCTCATGAAAAAATTTGTCTTCTTCTTCATAGCCCTGCTGCTGGTCATCATATCGGGGTACGTCTACTGGTCCTACTTTTTTGTGATCAGCGACGGCACCCGCGTGGGCATTCTGTTCAAGTTTACCCGCACCGGCACCGTGTTTAAAACCTTTGAAGGCGAAATGATACAGCCCGGTCTCAAAACCGCCAAAGGCATCAACACCAACAATTTCTTCTTCTCGGTATCCGACCCCAATATGGCCCAGAAGCTGAATGAGGTACAAGGCAAAGTAGTAGAAGTACACTACAAACAATACCGCAAATACCTCCCCTGGCGCGGCGAAACCTACCCCAACCAGGAAGGCCAGATGATGGTAGACCAGATCATATCGGTCAAAGACGCCAAAATCGAAGATGCGACGATGCTACCTTAAAACAAAAAACTCCCCGGCTTGTAGCCGGGGAGTTTTTTTATCTGGTAAACATGTTCTAAACAAATTCTGCGGTAGTTACTCGCGCAGATGCATTTCAAATCAGACATCGAAAAATCGTACATCAGCCATCCTATTTATTCCCATTCAAACTCAGCCTCAATTTTTTTCTGCAGTCTGCTCACCAGCTCAAAAGTAGCCGGACACCGGTGCAGGTTGGCTTCGTATACGTGGTTGTAATCGTCAAAAGGTTTTTTGTGGTGATGCGGAAAGCCGCTGCAATCTACAGGGCGCACTTCGTAAATGCTGCACTTGTTGTCATCGCCGAGGAACTGGCAGGGCGTGCTACTGTTCACCACATCACCATTCTCGTCGTGTGCCAGCCATTTATCGTAAAAGGCCTGCTCGGTCATGTTCAGGTGGGCGGCGATGCGTTTGCGATCGGCCTTGGTGAAGGTAGGCGTCATGGTTTTGCAGCAATTGGCACACTCCAGGCAATGCACATCTTTCCAAACCTGCGTATCTATCTCCTGTACAGTTTTTTCAAGGTCTTTGGGTCTGAGCCGGTCAAATTTCTCAAGGAAAGCTGCCAGGACTTTCTTCTTACGGTAAGCCCGCTGGCGGAATTTACGGAGGTCCATTCAGCAAAAATTAGAGGCCTAAAATGCGCAATTTATTCGGCATAACCAATTACTTTTGTATAGCGGTTTTACCAGATGAAAACACTTATCCTCATCCGTCATGCCAAATCAGACTGGAGTACAGCCGGTCAGAACGATTATGACCGGCCACTCAACGCCAGGGGCAAAACAGATGCCCCCAACATGGGCAAACGTTTGATCCAGCACCAGCTGAGACCCGATCTTATTGTTTCGAGCCCTGCCCTGCGCGCCGGCACCACGGCCCAGCTCATTGCCCGCAGCATCAGTTACCCCGTCAATGCCATTACGTTCGACAAAGGACTTTACCTCTGCGATATCCCCTATTTTGAAACGGTGATCTTCGGCATCGACAATACCATCAATACCCTCGCCATTGTATCGCACAACAACGGGCTCACTGATTTTGTCAATTCCATCAACAATTTCAAGACAGAAAATGTGCCTACCTGCGGCATAGTGGCGTTTGATATCCACACCGATCGCTGGGAAGATTTTCCTTCCGCACCCAAGAACCTGCGCTTTTTTGAGTATCCTAAAATGTTTAAATGACAATTCTCTGACAGAATTCATCCCCGCAAGGCGGAACTTTGCAGCCTAGTTGTTGCTTGCAAGATGATGAAATATGTTTACGCAGCTTTGCTGGGTGCCATCACCCTTACAGCCTGCGAAAAGAAAGAAGACCCGATATCCCTTCCTCCCAAAACGGGCGCTCAATTGGCAGCCGTTAATATGGGCAGCGATTATACCTACCAGATTTTTTTCAGTCTCGATCACCAGGTGGTGCTCACCAATGAGATCCGTGCCTGGGACCTGGCTTTTGAATGCGGTCCCAACGACAAAGGCGTGTTTACCAACCAGGGCAAAAGCACTTTTGTGTACCACACCGGACAGTATGATTTTGCTACCGTTGCCAACAGCATCAGCAGTGTAGCAGATAACGACTGGAAATGGGACGATGCCAATGGCAACACCACACAAACAGCCATCGGCGACTGGTCCGGCCAACAGCCACGATCTGAGGTAATGTTCGTCAGACAATATGATGGCGCACAATACAACTACTACAAAATACAGGTACTCTCCTCCGATGCCACCAGTTACCAGCTGAATTTTGGCGCCGCCAATGCTACCACGCCAACCACCATTACCATCCCGAAAGATCCGTTGTACAACTACATCTATTTTTCTTTTGCCGATGGTGGCAAGGTGCTGCAATGGGAACCGCCTAAAGAAGAATGGGATTTTGTGTTCACCCGCTTTCACCACTACTTCGAAACCGAACAGGTACACTATGAAGTAAACGGTGCCCTGTAGAACCCTTACAAAACACAGGCACTGAAAGACTCGCAGACCAATTTTGCAGACATCAACATGGCTTTCACAAACGGCAAAACCCTTTCATCGAACCGCGATGCGATTGGTTACGACTGGAAATATTACGACTTCAATACCGGCCGTTATGTAACCGTGAGAAA
>Ga0247823_10001563_pt1 | contig 19051 bp, 15 predicted proteins | sample 13C_PalmiticAcid_2_FD_192426 | JGI IMG/M metagenome (GOLD analysis project Ga0247823, IMG submission 192426) | Soil microbial communities from agricultural site in Penn Yan, New York, United States - 13C_PalmiticAcid_Day30 | ecosystem: Environmental > Terrestrial > Soil > Agricultural land... | reverse complement strand
CGGGCGCGCAGTCCGCGCCTTCCTCCAGCGCGCGCTCCAGCGCGTCCAACTGGCCGCGCATACGGCGCACGCGGGTCAGGGCCTTCTTCTTTTCGGCAGGGGAATGCGGCATGCCGGCGGCCCGGGTAGATAGTGGGGGGGAGTATACACGCATCCTGCCGTGAACCCGTTGGCCTCGCCATGCGTACGGACGCAGGACCCTCGGGCACGCCAACGCCGCGCGCAACCTCGCGGCGGCGGCGGCGGCGGCGCGGTGGGCGGGCGCCGACGGCGGCGCGCGGTCGGGCTTGCGCTAGTAGGCGAACTCGCGGAACACGCGGTCGATGTCGCCCTGCCAGGGACCGTTGAACAGCGCGAGCTTGCGCTCGGCGGAGGTCTCGTTGGCTTCGACGATCTCCACCAGCGCATCGAGGAAACCGGCTTCGTCCACGCCCTTGCCGTTGAGGCGCGCGCGACGCTGCAGGCCGCCGATCGCGATCTTCACCGCTTCACGGGCGAGGTCGCGCACGGTGCCGCCGCGGAACGGCAGCTTCAACGCGTGCTTAGGCACGCCGTCGCGCAACGCATGCCGCTCGGCCAGCGAGAAATCCTTGACCAGGTCCCATGCCGCGTCGAGTGCGGCATCGTCGTACAGCAGGCCCACCCAGAACGCGGGCAGCGCGCAGATGCGGTTCCACGGACCGCTGTCGGCGCCGCGCATTTCCAGGAACTTCTTCATCCGCACTTCCGGGAAGGCGGTGGTCATGTGGTCGGACCAGTCGCGCAGCGTGGGCAGCGCGCCCGGGAGCACATCCAGCTCTCCGCGCAGGAATTTGCGGAACGACTTGCCGCTGGCGTCGTGGTAGATGCCGTCGCGGTAGGAGAAGTACATCGGCACGTCGAGCAGGTAGTCGACGTAGCGCTCGTAACCGAACCCGTCCTCGAACACGAAGTCGAGCATGCCGGTGCGGTCGCCGTCGGTGTCGGTCCAGATGTGCGAGCGATAGCTCTGATAGCCGTTCGGCTTGCCTTCGGTGAACGGCGAGTCGGCGAACAGCGCCGTGGCCACCGGTTGCAGCGCAAGCGACACGCGGAACTTCTTCACCATGTCCGCTTCGCTGGCGTAGTCGAGATTGACCTGCACCGTGCAGGTGCGCGTCATCATGTCCAGGCCCAGCTGGCCGACCTTGGGCATGTACGACTTCATGATCTGGTAGCGGCCCTTGGGCATCCACGGCATCTCGTCGCGGCGCCACTTGGGCTGGAAGCCCATGCCGAGGAAGCCGAGCTGCAGTTCGTCGGCGACCTGCTTCACTTCCTTCAGGTGCGTACCCACTTCCACACAGGTTTCGTGGAGGGTTTCCAGCGCCGCGCCCGACAGTTCCAGCTGCCCGGCCGGCTCCAGGGTCACCGACGCGCCGTCCTTCGACAATGCGATCACGCGCCCCTTCTCTTCGATGGCCTCCCAACCGAAGCGGGTGAGCCCCTTCAGCAAGGCCTCGATGCCACGGTCGCCATCGAAGGTCGGCGGACGCAGGTCGTCGAGGCGGAAACCGAACTTCTCGTGCTCGGTGCCGATGCGCCAGTCGGCGCGCGGCTTCTCGCCCGACGCGACGTAGGTCACCAGCTGCGCGCGGTCGGTGATGGGCGTATCGGCGACGTGGCTGGGGCTGGACAAGGGCGGGACTCGCGGAAGGGAAGACGCAATGTCGGGCCAGGGCCCTCCATTGCAAGGCCGGCACTATAACGTGACCGTGCGCACGCGATCGTCGCCATGGGAACGCCGCAGCGTCCCATCCATGCATGCGAAGCCTCCGCGCCGCGTGCGCAGGCGGTCGATGCCGGGATGCGATGGAGAAGGCGGCCGCAGTGAGGGACCGCCTGCCGGCGGCCTAGAGTCCCAGCCAGCCCGACACGACGGCGCGGGCTTCTTCCACGCCCTGCTTCGACTCGGCCGAGAACGTCTGCACGCTGACGGTGTCGCCGAACGCGGAGAACAGCTCCTTCTTCACCGCCTGCAGTGCGTTGCCCTGCTGGCCGCGGCCGAGCTTATCGGCCTTGGTCAGCAGGGCGTGCGCCGGCAGGCCGCGCTGGACGGCGTAGCCGAGCATCTGCCGGTCGTAGTCCTTCAGCGGATGGCGGATGTCCATCACCACCACCAGGCCCTTCAACGCTTCGCGGGTGCGGAAATAGCGGTCGATGAAGGCCTGCCAATGCGCCTGCAGGTCCTGCGGCACCTTGGCGTAGCCATACCCGGGCAGGTCGACCAGGTAGCGTTCGGGCTGGACCTGGAAGAACACCAACTGCTGGGTGCGCCCGGGGGTCTTGGACACCCGCGCCAGGCGGTTGTGGTTGACCAGCGCATTGAGCCCGCTGGATTTGCCGGCGTTGGAGCGGCCGGCGAAGGCGACCTCGAACCCGCCATCCTCCGGCAACTGGCGCGGGGTGTGGGCGGAAAGCAGGTAAGTGGCGGAATTCAGGGGGTTCGACATGCCGATAGGATCGCACGAGGGCGGGCAGGTTACCGCCTGAATTGACCGGAAGCGGCCGCCGCGACGATAATTCGCGGGTTTCGCGGCTGCCTCACGCGCCGCATCAGTCAAGGGTTTCGGAGCTTTAGCATGCGCCACGCTCGCGTTATGGGACTTGCCGGACTGGCCGTATTGGCCGTGGGCGCAGTCGCTTTTGCACAGACCACGGTGGTCCCGGTGCCGGACAATGCACCGGTGGAGACCGCTCCGCTGGACGTCAACCTCGCCAAGACCACCTGGGGCGACGCCAAGGCCGGCCAGACCAAGGCGGCCGCCTGCGCGGCCTGCCACGGCGCCGACGGCAACCCCAGCGATCCGCAGTACCCGCGCCTGGCGGGCCAGAGCGAGCGTTATGTCGCCCAGCAGCTGGCGCTGTTCGCCTCGGGCGAGCGCAATACCGGCATGGCCGCGGTCATGATCCCGTTCGCCCAGACCCTCAACGCGCAGGACATGCGCGACGTGGGTGCCTACTTCGCCACCCAGAAGTCGGGCGCCGGCCTGGCCGACGACAGTGTCGTCGCCAGCGGCACCTACGAAGGCATGAAGTTCTACGAAGTCGGCCAGCAGCTCTACCGCAACGGCGACGCCAAGCGCGGCGTGCCCGCCTGCCTGGCCTGCCACGGCCCGACCGGCGCCGGCAACCCGGGCCCGGCTTATCCGCACATCGGCGGCCAGATGCAGGACTACACCGTGCGCCGCCTGACCGAATACAAGGCCGGCACGACCACGCTGAAGGATCCGGCCCACTTCAACATCATGGCCCAGGTGGCCGGCCCGCTGACCGAGCAGGAAATCCAGGCGCTGGCCAGCTACCTGCAGGGCCTGCACGCCCGCGCCGACGACCTCGCGGCGGCCAAGGCCGGCAACAAGTAATCCCCGGCTTCCGCCGCCCGCTGCGGCCGGAAGTGCAAGCTCCTGTTCATCGCGCCGGCCCCACCATGGCCGGCGTTTCTTTTTCCGCGCCCCGCACCGCGCCGGGGCCCGTCCGAAGCTGGAGAGTCCCGATGGCGTCCCGTCTGCTGCCCGTCCTCATCACCCTGCTGGCCCTGATGCCCGCCGTCGCCCTGGCGGCCCCGCCGGCCCCCGCGCCGCTGGTCGAGGGTGAGGATTACGTGGTGATCGAGAACGGCACGCCGTACGCACCGCTCAACGGGAAGGTCGAAGTGGTGGAGGTGTTCGGCTACACCTGCGTGCACTGCGCCCATTTCGAGCCGACGCTCGCGGCCTGGAAGAAGACCCTGCCCAAGCACGTGCGCCTGACCCCGGTGCCGGCGGCCTTCGGGGGTTACTGGATCCCCTATGCCCGCGCCTTCTTCGCCGCCCGCCAGCTTGGCGTGCAGGAGCGCACGCACCAGGCCGTGTTCGACGCCCTGCACAAGACCGGTGCCCTGCCCATCCAGAACGCCTCCGCCGACGAGATCGCCACGTTCTACGCCAGCCAGGGCGTGGACCGCGCGAAGTTCAGCGCCGCGCTGCGGGGCGAACAGGTCGACCAGCAACTCGCCCGGGCGCGCGAATGGGCGGCGGCGGCCGGCGTCGAAGGCACGCCGAGCATCATCGTCAACGGCAAGTACCGCGTGATCGGCGGCCGCACCTACGGCGACATGCTGAAGATCGTCGATCGCCTGATCGCACGCGAGCGCCCCCGCAAGTGATGACGCCGTCATGGCAGCCCCACGGGGGCCCATGCAGAATGTGATGTCCCCGCCCTTCGTGGCCACCCCTTTTCCCGATACGTTGGAGTCCGCGCGATGAAATCCCGCCACGTCCTGATGTTGTCCCTGCTGCTGCCGGTGCTGGCGGCCTGCGGACCCAAGCCCTCCACCGACACGACGCCGACGGGCGAGGCCGCGACACCCGCGGCCCCCGCCGTCGAGACGGCGCCGGCTGCCGAAGCTGCGCCGGCGGCCGATGCGACCGCGACGCCGGCCGACCCTGCGACGGCAGCGACCGCCACGGCCGAAGGCGCGGCCGCCCCCAACACGAATCCGGTGGTTCCGCCCCAGGGCCCGCCCCCGGTGGCCGGCAAGGACTACGTCGAGATCCCGAATGGTCAGCCCTATGCGCCGCTCAACGGCCAGGTCGAAGTGGTCGAGGTGTTCGGCTACGTCTGCCCGGCCTGCGCGCGCTTCGCGCCCGACGTGGCGTCGTGGAAGAAGCGGCAGCCCGCCGACGTGCGCGTGAGCTACGTGCCCGTGGTCTTCGGTGACGTGTGGGCGCCTTACGGCAAGGCGTTCTATGCGGCGCAGGCCAAGGGCCTGGTGGACAAGACCCACGATGCCATGTTCGCCGCCATCCACCTGCAGCGCACGCTGCCGGGCGAAGGCAAGCCGCCGGCGGACCCGGCGCAGATCGCCCGGTGGTACGCCGGCTACGGCGTCGACGCGAAGGAGTTCGCGTCGCTGATGAACAGCTTCGGCACCAACGCCCAGATCGCCCGCGGCATGCAGTTCGCCAGGAACAGCGGCGTCGAAGGCACGCCGACCATCGTGGTCAACGGCAAGTACCGCGTGACCGGCGGCCAGACGTACGCCGACGTGCTGCGCATCACCGACCACCTGGTCGCGATGGAACGCGCCAAGCGCTGAGCCCGGCGGAAGCCCCCACTTCCATGACCGACACCGCTTCCTCCGCCGCGCGCCGGCTGCGCGTGCTGAGCGCCAACATCCAGGCAGGCTCGAGCACGCGCCGCTACAGCGACTACGTGACCCGCAGCTGGTCGCATGCGTTGCCGGCAGGCAACAAGCGCGGCAGCCTGGACCTGATCGCGCAGCTCGCCGGCGAGCACGACATCGTCGGCCTGCAGGAGGCGGACCCCGGCAGCCTGCGCTCGGGCTTCACCAACCAGACGCATTACCTGGCCGAGCGCGCCGGCTTCGACTACTGGACGCACCAGCCGAACCGCAACGTGGCGCGCGTGGCCGGCAGCGCCAATGGCCTGCTGAGCAAGCTCGAGCCGGTGGAAGTGAGCGACCACAGCCTGCCGGGCCGCATCAGCGGCCGCGGCGTGCTGGTGGCGCGCTTCGGCGAGGGCGACGAGGGCCTGACGGTCGCCGTCGCCCACCTGTCGCTCGGCGCCAATTCGCGGCGCTCGCAGCTGGCCTTCATCGGCGAGTTGTTGTCGGGCCATCCGCACGCCGTGCTGATGGGCGACTTCAACTGCATGCCCGACACCCCGGAAATGGAGCTGCTCTACAAGCGCACGCGCCTGCGTCCGCCGTCGGTGTGCGTGCCCACGTTCCCCAGCTGGCGCCCGCAACGCGCCATCGACCACATCCTGGTCAGCGACGGCCTCCGCGCCGACAACGCGCGCGCGATGCCCGCCGCCAATTCGGATCACCTGGCGCTGGCGATGGACATCGACGTGCCGGACGCCGCGCTGCGCTGAAGACGATCCAGACCGGGCGAGGACGCCCCGCGCCTGGCGCGGGGCGCAAGTGGCGTCAGAAACGCAGGTTCGCCCGCATGTAGAAGAACCGACCACCCGGAATGTCGTAGGTGGACGCTTCGTAGCCGTTGAGCGAGCACGAGGTGCAGACCGGCGGATCTTCGTCGAACAGGTTGTTGACGCCAGCGGTCAGCTGCAGGCCCTTGAACCACGCGAATTCGTAGCCCAGCTGCAGATCGTGGTACGTGGTCGCCCCGAGCGTATTGGTGGTGCCGGTGGAACAGAACACGTCGGGCTCGGCGGCCAGGCAGGCCTCCTCCATCTCCGACAGGTGGCGGATGCTCCACGCGGCGGTCCATTCGCCGCGCGTCCAGTCCAGCGTCGCGGTGGAGGTCCACTCCGGAATGGCCGAGTCGTTGACGACGAGGCCCGGCCCCTGCGGCTGCAGCTGGCCACCCGCACCGCGCGCCTCGTAACGGGTCACGAAGGTGTTCTGCCAGCTCAGCTTGAAGCGCCCGATGCGCGTTTCCGGCAGCGTCCAGAACACGTCGGCATCCCAGCCGTCGGTCTTGATCGAACCGAGGTTGATCAGGAAGTTCGCGAACGTCTCGATCTCACCGGAGGCCAGGCGGTTGATGCCGGTGCAGTACTGCGGATCCTGCGTGGTCGCGCACAGGTCGAGCTGGGTCTGCGCATCGATGGCCTGGACGGCGCCTTCGAGGTCGTGCCGGTAGTACGTGACCTCGATGTCGAACTTGTCCGACCACCCCACGTTTTCGCCGAACGACGGACTGAACACGAGGCCTGCGCTGAAGCTGCGCGCCGTCTCCGGCTTCAACGCCGGATTGCCGCCGGTCAGCACCGGGATCTGCGGATCGTTCTGGCGCGCCCCCACGGGTACGCCGGGGCACGCGACCGGCGCCACCGATCCGGCGGGCGCACCGGCGGGCACGAGGCAAGGGTCTTCCAGCAAGGCGTCGAACCGGCTCTGCGAGCCGTACAGTTCGCCGATCGACGGCGCGCGGAACCCTTCCGCGTAGGTCGCGCGCAGCAGCAGGTCTTCCGCCACCTGCCAGCGCAGGCCGTACTTCGGCGTGAACTCGCCACCGAAGGTGGAATAGTCCGAGTACCGCCCGGCCAGGCTCAGGTCGAACTTGCCCGGCCCGTCCTGCTCTGCGTACAGCGGCACGTTCAATTCCAGGTAGGCCTCGTTGACGTCGTACTCGCCCGATGTCGGCAGCGACGGCACGCCGTTGTATTCGCCCGCGACGGTCTGGGGGTCGGGGTTGTAGCTGCCTTCGTACTTGCGGTACTCGTAGCCGGCCGCGAACTCGATATCGCCTGCCCAGCCGGGGAACAGCGCGCCGCTGAGGTTCGCGGTCACCTGCGTCAGCTTCTGCTCGCTGCGGTCGCGGAACAGCGGGCTGATGTAGGAAAGCATCGCCGGCGTGATGGTGTCGAAACCGAAGATGTCCAGGGGCGTGCAGCCGGCGGTCGCCGCGCAGATCGCGGGATCGCCCAGCGCGAGCGCGATGTTGCGCGCGTTGTAGCTGCCGTGGTTGAGCTGCTCGGCCTCGTTCTTTCCCTGCGCGGCGTTGATGTCCCAGAAGAACTGCCGCTCGCCCCCGAACGAGCCCTCGAGACCCATGGCGACATAGCGCGTATCGACCTCCTGCTCGAAGATGCGCGGCCCGCCTTCGTACGGGCGGCGCCGGAAGCTGAGCAGATTGCCGCCGGTATTGCCGTCGAGGGCGAAACCGAACGGATTGAACGGATGGTTGGCGGGAATCACCACGTTGGCCGTGTAGGTGCTGCCCGCGCCCGGCCCCAGGTCGATCGGCTCCGGGGCCGCGCGGTTGGTGGACTCGCGCCGGTTGTACAGCGCCTTCGCATAGAAGTTCAGCTGCTCGTTGACGGCGAACCGGTACTGGCCGAATACGCCCACCCGCTCGGAGGGCGTGATCACCATGTTGAACGGCGCGTAGTTGTACGCCTCGGTGCCGAGGTCGAGGCAGTGGAAGCCGTCGGTACGCGGAACGCCCGAGGCGCAATCCGGCAGGTTGGGCGTGTACGTGGGATTGGTCTGCCCTGCATTCGAGGTGAGCAGGTATTCCACGCCGTTCGGATCGCGGAACCGGAAGAAGCCGCCGGGAACGCGCGAGCTTCCTCCCTGGATGGGAATCGCCGAGATGGCCCGGTCGGCCGAACTCACTTCCTCCTGCTTGGTGTAGCTGAGGCTGAGGAACAGGTTGCTGCGGTCGTTGTCGAAGCCCCATGCCAGGTCCGCGCCGGACAGTTCGCCGTCGCCCTCGCCGTACTCGCCATAGTGCAGGGTGACCTGGCCACCGTCGAAGTTCCGCCGGGTGATGATGTTGACCACGCCTGCGATGGCGTCGGAGCCGTACAGCGACGAGGCGCCGTCTTCCAGCACCTCGATGCGGTCCACCAGCGCGAGCGGAATGGTGTTGAGGTCCACCGCCGCGCTGACGCCCGACGCCGAGGATTCGTTGACCCAGCGCATGCCGTCGACCAGCACCAGTACCCGCTTCGGACCGAGGTTGCGCAGGTCCACCTGCGCGGAGCCCGCGCCCACGCCGTCGCCGTTCGGCGAGAAGCCGAAATTGCCGGACGAATTGAACTTGGTGTTGAGCGCGGAACCGGAGCCGGTGAGCTCCTGCAGGATGTCGCCGATGGAGGTGAGGCCGGTGCGTTCGATCTCCTCGCGCGACAGCGTCTGCACGGGTACCCGGCCCTCCATTTCGGCGCGCTTGATGCGGCTGCCGGTCACCGTCACGGTGTCGAGGGTCGTCGCGTCCTGAGCCAGGGCGACAGCAGGCAAGGCACACAGCATGGCAACGTGGATGGCCGAAGCCAGTCTTTGGCGGCGCGCTTTCATGGGCTTTCTCTCCGGGTAGGGGTCCCGCCTCACGGCCGATGCCTGAAGCGGCGTGCCTTCCCTTGTAGGTAATCGCCAACCACCTAACAACAGCAGAAAGTCACCGTTTCGAGAGAGGGTAATCTCCATTTTGTTCGGGTGAATGCATTTACTCGCGAGTTTCTACACACGCTTATCACGATACTTAACGAGTAAATGGATGGACGTGCGCTTCCTCAGCCACTGGCCAGGATCGCAAGGCCCATGACGACCATGAAGGCGGCGAAGACGCGTTTGAGCGCGCTGCCGCCGATCCGGTGCGCGAGCCGCGTGCCCCAGGGCGCGGCCAGCACCGACGCGATCGCCACGCCGATGGCGGCCGGCAGGTAGATGTAGCCCACCGCATGCTCCGGCAATGCGCCGGGCGGTGCGTGCATCGCGTAGCCCGCAGCACTCGCGATGCCGATCGCCACGCCGCACGCGCTCGACGTACCCACGGCACGCACCGGCTGCACGCCGCGCGACACCAGCAGCGGCACGGTCATGCTGCCGCCGCCGATACCGACGACGGCCGACACCGCGCCGACCACCGACCCCGCGGCACTCATCCAAGGGCCGCGCGGCGCGGGCACACCCCGGCCTTCCGGATGCGCCCGCCCGCCCAGGAGCATCTGCGCACCGGCGATGAAGCAGTAGCCTGCGACGATCCAACGCAGCACCTTGTCGTCAAGATGCACCGCCAGTCCGCTGCCCAGCCAGCCGCCGAGCAGCAGGCCCGGCACCATCCACGCCACGGTCGGCCACAGCACGCTCCCGCGGCGGTGATGCGCATAGGCGGACGAGGTCGCGGTCAGCACGATGCTCGCCAGAGAACTGGCGAGCGCGGCATGCATCGCCGCGTCTTTCGGCACGCCATGCAACGGCAGGATCCACGCCAGCGCGCCGACCAGCACCAGGCCGCCACCGATCCCCAGCAACCCGGCCAACACACCGGCCAGCACGCCCAACAACGGGAACATCCACACGCCTTCCACTCGATCGCACTCCTCGCCGTGCCTGTCTACAGGGACGTTCAGCCGGCATCGGTATAGTCCCGGCATGGTCCGCATTTCCTATTTCATCGTACTCGCTGCGGCGCTCGGCACGGGCATGTCGCGCGACGCGCGCGCGCAGACGGCCGACCCCCAGCGCGCCCAGGTCATGGCCGCGCTGGAAGCCGCAGACGCTGGTCGTCTCGATCCCGCGCAGTCGGCCGCGCTCGTACGCCATCCGCTGTACGGCTGGATCGAGTTCGCCACGCTGCGCCGCGACCCCGACCTGATCACCACGACGCAGGCGCAGGATTTCCTGCGGCGCTACGACGGGCAGGTGGTGGCCTCGCAGCTGCGTGCGCTGTGGTTGGCGGCGTTGGCGCGCCGCCAGGACTGGCCGACCTTCCTCGCGGCGTGGAAGCCCACCGAAAGCACCGCACTGCAGTGCGCCCATCTCACCGCGCGCCAGGCCACCGGCCGCACCGATGCGACCTGGACGGAGCAGGCGCAGGCGCTGTGGCGCAAGGGTGCGAAATCGTTGCCCGACGGCTGCGATCCGGTGTTCGCCGTGCTGGCCAGCCAGGGCGGGCTTCCTCCCGCACTGAGGTGGGAGCGGATCGAAGCCGCGGCGGCAGAACGCCAGACCGGCGTGATGCGCAGCGCCGCGCGTGGCCTGCCCGCCGACGAAGCGGCGCAGGCCAACGACTATGCCGCCTTCATCGACGCCGTCCATACGCGCGCGCTCACCTGGCCGAAGACCGACCGCAGCCGCCGCATGGTCGCGCAGGGTCTGGCGAAACTCGCGCAGAACGACCCCGACGCCGCCGAGCGCCTGTTGCCGCAGTACGCCGACGCGCTGGGCATGGGCGAAGCCGAACGCGGGCAGGTGCTGTACCAGGTCGCGCTGTGGACGGTGGCTTCGTACGGTCCCGACTCGGCGCGTCGCCTGGGCAACGTCCCGGAGTCCGCATACGACGAGCGCCTGCACGAGTGGCGCGTGCGCGAGGCGCTGTCGCGCGGCGACTGGCCTGCTGCCCTGGCTGCCCTGCGGAAGATGCCGGCCTCGCAACGCGAGGATTCGCGCTGGCGTTACTTCGAGGCGCGCATGGCGGAGAAGGCCGGCGATGGCGCCACTGCCCAACGCCTGTTCCGCGAGAACGCAGGCAGCCCGACGTTCCACGGCTTCCTCGCCGCGGACCGCGTCAATCAGCCCTATGCGCTGTGCGCCTGGATACCGAACGATCCGGCGCCCGCGAAGCAGGCCATCGCCCGCGACTCTGCGATCGTGCGCGCGATGGCGTTGTGGCAACTCGATCGGCCGGGCTGGGCGACCGCGGAATGGAACGACGCGCTGTCGCGCTTCGACGACGCCCAGCGGCGCATCGCGGTGGAGGTCGCCCGCGACAACGGCTGGTTCGACCGTGCGGTGTTCTCGCTGGGCAGCGTGCGTGGCGAGAGCCGGCCGGACGAACAGCGACTGTACGAATTGCGGTTCCCGCTGCACCACGGCGACACCATCCGCCGCGAGGCGGCCAAGCATGCGATCGATCCGGCCTGGGTGGCCGCCGAGATCCGCGCGGAAAGCATCTTCAATCCCAAGGCCCGCTCTGGGGCCAATGCCATGGGCCTGATGCAGGTGCTGCCCGGCACCGGCGCGGGCGTGGCCAAGCGGCTGGGCATTCCCTATGCGGGCGCGTCGAGCCTGTACGACTCGGACACCAACATCGCCATCGGCACCGCCTACCTGCGCGAGATGGAAGACAAGTACGGCGTGCCCTATGTCGCCATCGCCGCGTACAACGCCGGGCCCGCGCCGACCGCCCGCTGGCAGGCGCAGCGCCCGGGTTTCGATCCCGACATCTGGATCGAGACCATCAGCTACAAGGAGACGCGCGAGTATGTCGCGCGCGTGCTGGCTTTCAGCGTGATCTACGACTGGCGCCTCAATGGCACTGCGCTGCCGGTGACCGATCGGATGATGGGCCGCGTGCAGGCGAAGCGGAAAGCGTTCGCCTGCCCGACCGCACAGATGCCGAAGAGCTGACAGCGGCCGGCGCCGCTATCATGGCGGCATGAAGACCTATCTCGTCGGCGGCGCGATACGCGACCGGTTGCTGGGCCTGCCGCCCGGCGACCGCGACTGGGTCGTCGTGGGCGCGACCCAGGCGGAGATGGAAGCGCAGGGGTTCAAGGCGGTGGGCCGCGACTTCCCGGTCTTCCTGCACCCGGACACCGGCGAGGAACATGCGCTCGCGCGCACCGAACGCAAGAGCGGACGCGGCTACCGTGGCTTCGTCGTCGATGCCGATCCTTCGGTGACGCTCGAAGAGGACCTGCAGCGGCGCGACTTCACCGTCAACGCGATCGCCCAGGCCGATGATGGCGCGCTCGTCGACCCGTACGGCGGTGCACGCGACATCGAGGCCCGTGTGCTGCGCCACGTGGGCCCGGCGTTCGTCGAAGATCCGCTGCGCGTGCTGCGCGCAGCCCGCTTCATGGCGCGCTTCGCCCCCCTGGGCTTCACCGTCGCACCCGAAACGATGGCGTTGATGCGCTCGATGGTCGACAGCGGCGAGCTCGACGCCCTGGTGCCCGAGCGCGTCTGGCAGGAGCTGCGCCGGGCGCTGGCGTCCGCGCAGCCCTCGGCCTTCCTGTCCACCCTGCACGACTGCGGTGCACTGGCGGTGGTCCTGCCTGAAGTGGATGCGCTGTATGGCGTGCCGCAACGTGCGGAGTACCACCCCGAGATCGACACCGGCGTGCACCAGCAGATGGTCAGCGACATGGCCGCGCGCCTCGCGCCCGGTGACGCGTTGATCGGTTTCGCTGCGCTCGTGCACGACCTGGGCAAGGCGCTGACCCCGGCCGACGTACTGCCCAAGCATATCGGCCATGAACATGCCGGCGTGAAACCGGTGATGGCCCTGTGCGAGCGGTTGAAGGTGCCGGTGGATCACCGCGACCTGGCGGTCATGGCCTGCCGTGAGCACCTCAACGTGCACCGGCTCGACGAACTGCGCGATGCCACGGTGGTGGAATTGCTGACCCGCTGCGATGCCTTCCGTCGTCCCGAGCGCATTCCGTGGCTGGCCACGGTCTGCGAGGCGGACAAGCGCGGCCGTGGCGGCAACGAGGACGCCGACTACCCGCAGGGGCGCTCGCTGGTGCGGTTGCATGCCGCTGCATTGCAGGTCGGTGCGCGCGACGTGGTGCGCGACGGAATGAGCGGCCCCGAGATCGGCGACGCCCTGCGCGAAGCCCGCGTGCGCGCCGTGCATGAGGCACGCCGGACCGGCTGACCGGCTGACCGGCGACGATTCGCATTTACCGGACAGGGGTGAGAGGATCGCCGGCACGCGGAGGGGGCCGCGCGCACGCCACACCCACCGCGAGGACCCGACATGGAACGCACGCGCACGAACGCCGTCCTGCCCGTCTGCCTGGCATTCGCCAGTCTCTGGAGCCTGGACGCCCTGGCCGACGACACCCTCACCTGCGAGAGCCGCAACGACCGCTACCAGACCTGCCCGATCTCCCGGGCCGGCTACGTGACGCTGGAACGCCAGCTGTCGAGCACGTCGTGCCGGCAGGGACGCACTTGGGACTACAACCGCCGCGAGATCTGGGTGGACGACGGATGCCGCGCGACGTTCCGCGTGCACACCGGTTCGTCCGGCCACGACGACGACGACCACGATGCGAAGGTGGCGGCCGGCGTGCTGATCGGTGCGGCCATTCTCGGCGCCATCGCCCACAACGCGAACAAGAAGGACGACAAGTACGACGACACGCGTTACCAGGGCGCCCGCCACAGCTCTTATGTGCCCTCGTGGATGGTGGGTACCTTCGAGGGCTACAACACGGTCTACGACCGCGACGTCACCCTGACCATTGCCGATGACGGCCGCGCGACGGCACGTACCCGGGACCAGACCATCAACGGCTGGATCAACGACGGCCGCCTCAATGTCGGCGACACGGTCTTCGACATCGACCAGTCCCGCGAGGGACTGGTCACCTCGCAGGTCGGCGACCGCCAGAACGAAGTGCGCTACCGGCGGGTGCGCTGAGCGCCACGGCGCGGGCGGGTGCGATGCACCTGCCCGCCCACGTCACGGCACCGGACGGCAGCTCATCCTGTTGCCGAAGAAATCCACGCTCGCCTCGCCCTGGTGTTCCCAGTATTCGATTCCCGCGCGGCCGTACTTGGCGCCGCTTGCGGCAGGTTGCGGGAACACGATGGCCTGGTCGTTGCCCCACGTCATGACGGCCGCCTGCGGGTCGATGTCGTTGTAGTACGTCATCGTGAACGGTTGGGCATTGTCGCTGCAGCGGTATTCGACCGCCGTCGGCACGATCGTGCCGGGTGCCTGGATCGCCAGTTCGACCAGGCGTGTGCGGTAGGCATCGAGCACGCACCGCCGCGCGCCGTCGCCCTCCTTCCAGCATGCGTCGCGTCCCTTCGCCCAGCCCCGCTCGACCGCAGGGTCCTTCTTCTCCGCCTCGGCATAGCGCTGCGCGAGCTGGCGGTCCAGCGCGGCGAGCTCGGCGTCGACGCAGACCAGTTTCTCCGCCTCCGATGCGGCCTTCGCGCAATCGAACGACGGCGGCACCGGGGCGGGCGTCTTCGTGGTGGCGACCGGCGTCTCCACCGGCGCGGCTGGCGCGTCCGTCGGCGCGGCCACGGGCGGCGCGGGTGCCGTGCAGGCGCCCAGCAGCAGGAAGGTCGAGCACAGCAGCAGCGGTTTCATGGAACTCTCCGGCGGAACGCTGGCGCCACGCTAGCGCGCGGCGCGTAGGGCGGCGTCAACGCGAGAGGCGCAGCCGACTGATGGTGCCTCGACCGGGTGCGGATTGGATCGACAGGGTCCAGCCCAGGTGCTCGCACAGGCGGGCCAGCAGCTCCAGGCCGATGCCACCGCCGTCGCGGCTGCCGCCACGCGCCATCTGCGCATAGATGCGGCTGATGTCTTCCGGCGTCATGCCGTGGCCCGGATCCTCCAGCGTGACCGTGGCATCGGCATCGAGGCGCACATGGATCTCGCCGCGGTCGCTGTTCTCGATCGCATTGCGCAGCAGGTTGCCGATCGCGGCCTGCACGATGTGCAGCGGCGCCGCCACGCTGCACGGCACCAGCGCGTCGACCACCACGGCCAGGTCCTTGCCCCGCATCAGGTGCTGGTGGTCTTCGATGATGTCGGGCAGCAGTTCGTGAAGCAGGACCACCTCGTTGCTCCGCGACAGCCGTGCGGGATCCTTGGCCAGCGTCAGCAGCAACGCGATCAGGCGCTCGACGTCGCGCGCCGTGCGGTGGATGCGCTGCACCTGCTGGCGCGCGGGCGCCGGCAGGTCGGGCTGCTCCAGGGCCAGTTCGCCGGCGCCGGCGATGATGGCGATGGGCGTGCGCAACTCGTGGCTGGCGGTATCGATGAAGACGCGTTCGCGCTCGATGAACGCATCCTGGCGCCGCAGGTAGTCGTTCAGCGCGTTGGTGATGACATGCAGCTCGGAACTGGCGTCCTGCGTCACGACCACGCGCTGCCCGGTGTGATGGGGAGACAGTGCGGCGATGTCGCCGGCCAGATCGGACAAGGGTCGCAGCGCGTTCCGCACACCCCGGGCGACCAGTATTCCGATGATCACCAGGACGACGAGCGCCAGACCGAGCGACCCGATGATCAGCGCGTCCTCGATGGTCTCGATGCCGGTGATGTCGCGCACGACGAAGTAGTCCACGGCGCCCACGCGCTGGACCAGCACCACGTTCTCGCGCCCGCCGAACCAGAAATCATCGTGTACGCCCTGCGGCAACATCGACAGGCCGGGCGGCGGCGGACGGCCCGGCACGTAGTACAGCCGCACCGCGTCGGTGTCCTGCCATCCGGCGCGCGGATCGTCGGCCTGCCGCTTCACGTGCTGGGCGATCTCGCGTTCCAGCAGCGACTTCCAGACCCTGTCTTCGAGAAAGTCGTCCGCGAACACCAGAAGGATGATGGCGGCCAGCAACACGGCGTAGCCACCCAGCAAGCGCCTGATCTGCGAGTGCAGGCTACGACGCTTTTCCATCTTCGTCCTCCCGATGCGGCACCGCCAACCGGTAGCCGGTGCGTGGCAGCGTGTGGATCAGCTTCACCGGGAAAGGCCCGTCCACACTGCGCCGCAGTTCGTAGATGTGGGAGCGCAGCATGTCGCCATCCGGCGGATGGTCGCCCCACAGCGCATGTTCCAGCTGCTGCCGGGTGACGGCGGCGGGGCTGGCCTGCATCAGGGCCTCCAGCAATTTGCGGCACGCCGGATACAGGTGCAGCGGCTGGCCGGCGCGGGTGGCCTCGAGCGTGGCGAGGTCGAGCCTGAGGTCGTGCACTTCCAGCATCTTGCGGCGCTGCCGGCCCTGCACGCGCGCCATCAGCGCTTCCAGCCGCACCTCCAGCTCCGGTAGCGCGAAGGGCTTGGTCAGGTAGTCGTCGGCGCCGGCGCGGAAACCGGCGATCTTGTCGGGCAGTTCGTCGCGCGCGGTCAGCATGATCACCGGCACGTCGGAGGCATGCTCCTCGCGCAGGCGGCGGAGCACCTCCGGCCCTTCCAGCCGCGGCAGCATCCAGTCGAGCACGATGGCATCGTAGACCTGGGTACTGGCCAGGTGCAGGCCGGTGATGCCGTCCGGCGCTGCATCGAGCGTGTGGCCGCGCGCCTCGAAGTAGTCGAAGAGGTTCGCCACCAGGCTCCGGTTGTCTTCGATGACCAGCAGCCGCATCAGCAGGGACTCGTGCAGGCGGGAAAGGGCCGGCAGCATCGCAGGCCGGATGTCGAAGCGCCGTCGGAGTTCCGACGATTCTCTTACGCCCCATGATCCACCATCATGCGTCCCGCTGCAGGCCACCGCGACCGCCGATGACCCCGATGCACCTCCGCAACGCGCCCCGTTGGCAGACCCCGCTGCTGCTCCTGCTGATGGTCTGGGCGTCGCTGGCCGGCCTGGGCCTGCGCGAGCCGATGCCGGCCGACGAGCCGCGCTTCGTGCTGGCGGCGCGCACGATGATCGAGACGGGGCAATGGCTGTTCCCGCACCGGGGCATCGAGCTGTATGCGGAAAAGCCGCCGGTCTTCATGTGGTTGCAGGCGGCGAGCTACGGGGTGGTGCGCAGCTGGCAGGTCGCGTTCCTGCTGCCGTCGCTGTTGGCCGCGCTGCTGACGTTGTGGCTGACCGGCGACCTGGCGCGCCGGCTGTGGGGGCGGCGCGCCGTGCCGTACGCGGTGTTCGGGCTGTTCGTCTGCCTGCAGTTCGCGTTGCAGGCCAAACGCGCGCAGATCGACATGGTGCTGGTGGGCATGACCACGCTGTCGCTGTGGGCCCTGCTGCGCTACCTGCTGGACAAGCCCAGTCCGTGGCTGCTCGCCCTGGGCACCTTCGCCGCCGGCCTGGGCACGGTGACGAAGGGCGTGGGTTTCCTTCCGCTGCTGGTCTTCGTGCCCTGGCTGTGGGTGCGGCTGAAGTCGCGACAGGCGCTGCCGCCCCATCGCGGTCTGCATGCGCTGGCCGGCGTGGCCGGATTCATCGCCGGCGCGGGCGTGTGGCTGGTGCCGATGCTGTCGGTCGCACTGACCTCGGCCGACCCCGCGCTGCACACCTACGCACGCGAGATGCTGTTCAAGCAGACCGGCACCCGCTACGCCAATGCGTGGCACCACGTGAAGCCGGCCTGGTACTACCTGCAGACGATGCTGACGCTGTGGCTGCCCGGCGTGCTGCTGGCGCCGTGGCTGCTGCCGGCGTGGTGGCGACGGCTGAAGCGCGTGGATGCGCGCCATGCGCTGCTGCTGGGGTGGGCACTGCTGGTGCTGGCGTTCTTCAGCGCGAGCCCCGGCAAGCGCGAGGTCTACATCTTCCCGATGCTGCCGGCATTGGCAGTGGCCGCCGCGCCGTTGCTGCCCGCCCTGCTGCAGCGCCGTGCCGTGCGCGCGACGCTGTGGAGCTACATGGCCGTACTGGTCGTGGCCGCCGGCGCGCTCGGCGCATGGCTGCTGGCCGCGCCGCCGGCGCGCCTGCAGTCGCTGGTCGAAGGCCGTGGCATGGACCTGGATACCGTGGCCCAGCTCGGACGCTGGTTCGTCGCGTTCGCCGCGGTCGCCCTGGTGGCGATGCTGGCGGTGGCCCGCGCCTCGCGGCATCGGGTCGTCGTCGCGCTGGTGACGGTCACCGCTGCGCTGTGGACGGCGTACGGCATGGGCTTCATGCCGGCTTTGAGCCCCGACAGTTCCGCCAAGGCGTTGATGCAGCGCGTGGGGCAGCGGATCGGGCCCGACGCCGAACTGGCCATGCTGGGCTGGCGCGAACAGCACCTGCTGCAGGCCGATCGCCCGGTCACCGACTTCGGCTTCAAGCAACCCTGGGTGGACCAGTGGCAGCACGCGCATGCGTGGCTGCTGGAAGCGCCCGAGCGACGCTGGCTGTTCCTGCGCAGGGAGGCCATCGGCCCCTGCCTCGATCCGGCGAAGGTGACCGACATCGGCGCATCGAACCGGCGCGAATGGATCCTCGCGCCCGGCGCGGCCTGGATCGATGGTTGCGAGGTGCCCGCGGACTGGAACGCGGACGTCAGCGAAGACTGAACCTCGAACAACGGGAACCGCGGGCATGCATCATTCGCGCGCCAATTAACGGACTTCCGACGGGAGTCCGACCGCGCTACGACATGGCGACCACGAGCATGCGCGGACCCTCTTCCCGCGCCCGTCCTGCATGTCGGCTTCCTCGTCCCTGTTCCTTCCGTTTGCCCGCAGCGGAACCTCGCGGCGGTTCGTTGCCTCGATGCCATGGCTGGTGCTCGCGTGGTGGTGCGCGCACCAGGTCGACCTGCACTGGGCTTCCTGGCTGTTCCACTGGGAAGGCGGTGCGTGGGCGCTCAAGCGCAGCGTCGTGCTGGAAACCCTGCTGCACCGGGGCGGACGACAACTGAGCCAGCTCGCATGGGCGGGGCTGCTCGTCGCCACGCTGTCGCGATGGCGCTCGCCCCCCGCCACGTGGACTCGGCCGGCCGCGCGCCTGTTGCTGGCGGTCTTCGCGTCCATCGCGTGCGTGGCGGCACTGAAGTCGCTGACGCACATGGATTGCCCGTGGGACCTCGCGGGCCTGGGCGGGCAGCGACCCTATGTGGGGCTGTTCGAGGCGCGCCCGGCGTCGCTGGGGCCCGCGGCCTGCTTCCCGGCCGCGCATGCCGCAGGCGGCTATGCCTGGGTGGCGCTGTAC
>Ga0247823_10001561_pt1 | contig 19106 bp, 19 predicted proteins | sample 13C_PalmiticAcid_2_FD_192426 | JGI IMG/M metagenome (GOLD analysis project Ga0247823, IMG submission 192426) | Soil microbial communities from agricultural site in Penn Yan, New York, United States - 13C_PalmiticAcid_Day30 | ecosystem: Environmental > Terrestrial > Soil > Agricultural land... | reverse complement strand
GCCTGCTAGAATCGCGGGCTTCGACACGGAGAGATGGCAGAGTGGTCGAATGCACCGGATTCGAAATCCGGCGTACAGGTTCTCCTGTACCGAGGGTTCGAATCCCTCTCTCTCCGCCAGCGAGTCTGAGGCCCCTGCAGTGCAGGGGCTTTTTTGTTGGCGCAACACCACGCGTGACGCGGGATTTCAGCCAGCCGCGATGTCCTTCTGGCTCTCCGAGATACCGCAAGCAGCCCTCTCAGCGCTGCTTGAGGGCAGGCTTCTCTCTGAGCTGTGGTTTCGTCGATACACATACGGCGTAGATGCACTAGACCACGATCTCAGCGCAGTTGCCTACGTGCCTCGCTCGCGGCTTTCCTCGTGAGCGGCAGATTTGCAGCGATTGCCGTCATCGCCACCTAGAGAGCGAGCAAGTGGTCCCGGCCGGTTTGCAGTCGCTGAGGCCTCCGTAGCTTGTATGGCTCGAACGCCCGCACTGGAGGGCCCCTGCGGTCAAGAGACTCGAAAAGCCGGGTCTGCACGCTTTCGAAACGGTGGCCGGCTTGCGGCTGCTCGTCTCAGGCGCCTGGTCATGGGCCCTCGCACCACCATCGGCACACGGCGCAGAAGTCGGCTGGGAGCTTACCCCACGGTCATCTACCACCTTCGGTTGACGCCGCGGATCTACCACTGCGCGCTGCTGAAGACGGACGCCGAGACGCTGAACGTCCAGAAGGCTCTAAAGCACGAGAAGGTGTTCGAGCGCAGCTTCGGCGCGCGGCTGGACGCCAACGTCCAGCGTAAGCATCGCGACCGTCGGCCGCCCATCGTGCGCATGCAGCGGTAGGGCCTACTCCTGTGGACTGAGGTTCGCGACGGTCTTCTGGAGCGTCTTCAGTTGGTTGACAACGTTCTTGAGTTCATCGACGACGGGGTCCGGTACCGAGGTTGCCTGCACCATCGGATGCAGGTCGATGATGCAGTCCTCTGAGTACGTTCTGGCGCCGAACTTGTAGGCGGCTTTGACGGTAAACACCATAGGGCAGCGCGTGTCATTTCTCAACAAGACCTGGTGTCCCGCGCCCAGAATATAGACATGCCTGGCGCCGGCTGACAGCCCATTGATCGGCCGCGTGAATGCAGGCGCTTTCGCGAGGTCCGATCCGTGCTCTTCACCGTTGAAGAGGTAGCTTTCGCTCATCGATAGGCAAACATCCGTTGCTGCAGACCGTCCGTCGTTGCATAGCTCCAAGCAAACAAGCGTGGTGCCTGGCCTGATGAAGGGGCGCACCGCAATGTAGGGCCGCTGTTCGGCCTCCTGCTGATCTCGCATTGCTGCGACCGAGGCTTCGTTGGCTTTCAGGATCCGCAGGGTTGCCCACGCATAGAAGCCCGTGATCGCAACGAGCACCAAGGTCAACCATTCAGTCGCGGTCATGGGGCCTCCTCTTTGCCAGATACCTTGTTCACGAGAGCTTGCACCTCCAGTTCGAGCTTCTGACGCTGAAGATCTGCGATCTGATCGTCGCGCTTTTGGACTCGGCCTTTCCATTGGTCGAAGCCCCAAAGACTGCAGACCAACCCTCCGCCGAACACCACCAACAGAACGATGTTAGCGTTTGACTCGTTGGACTTCCGCACCTCAAGCTCCTTCATCCGGATGAGCAGGCGGAGTTCTTCTTCCTTCGATTTCTCGGCCTTCGTTTCAAGTGCCCCAATGGCGTCAGCGAGCCGGATCTTCTCCGACAGCGTCGACGTGTAGACGCTCACAAACGAGAAAACTGCTGTGATGATCAACGCTAGGCCGAACAGGCTTGCGAACTTGTATATGTTGTCGGTTGGTACGGCGAGCGATGGGTTCACGGCGGTCCTGTGCTACGAGTTGTGGATCGACCGAGCCTACCCCGGCAAAGGATTGGCGCTTGAGCGACAGCTTCCCAGAAGCGCACCAACCGATCCTTTCAGTACAACGGACCGACTCGCATGTCGAGCATGAACGGCGGGTTTCGCGAGCTGCGGTGACTCAACTCTGAAATCTCAAGGTCAGCAGCCAATCTTGAGCTCGCCTCTAAGCCCAGTCTTCTGCTTCGCAGCGTGTGCTGCCGGTCGCCGCCGAATGCCGACCTGTGGCTGGCTGCCAACAAGCAGTCGTTGGAGCCTTCAATCGGCACGGACTTGAAGGGCTAGTGTTCGAGGTAGTGTGTCCGTAGGGCACTTGGCCCACAGCCTGCGCCATCTGGCCGATCGCTCCACCAAGCCCTGGGACCCGTCCGAGCCACTCGCGACGCGGGGCCGAGCACTCGCTTCGCGGCGTCTTCTGCCCTCCGGCTACCCCACCAAGCTCACGCGGTGTGCCTGCCGCTTACTGATCTGCTTAGCGGATTTTCGAGCGAAAGATTGCTCCACGAGGTTCACCGGTCATTCGCGACGGCTTGGCATTTCTCGAAAGGATCGCATCGTGTCGGGCGACCATTGCCGGGGTCGCCGGACACACACACTCGAGCCTGAACCAACCTACCAGTTGGGGAACTCAAAGGTAGAAAGCGGTCGCTCAACCTGTGACGTCAGAAGCTCCAATCGCTGTCGCGGTGCGCGTCCCACGCTTGTTCTCTTGGTCGGTAGAGGCGCCGTCGGCGGCTACCACCATCGGCCGGTCTTAACCCGTCCAAGACATTGCCCTTGACCAAGTGCCCGCGGTACAGTGTCTGGGCAATGTGCTGCCAGGCAGCCCAGAAGCCCATCACAACAACAGCTGGCGACAACGCAAGCGGTCATGGAAACCAGGGACGAACGCTTCTTCTTGGAAACGACGCTCAGGCGTGTCGAGCACCTCATCCGGCAGGGGATCTGGGAGGGTATCGATCTCGCACGTAGTCGCAACTGGTACTCGCAGTTCGAGCAGCGGGCGTGCGGTCTATTGGGCGCCTGCCTGTTGGACAACCTGGTGTACAGGAGCCGAGCCCAGCTGATCGCACTGCTTGGTGCCGTCATGACCAGCCCGGAGTTGCTGGGGCAGAACGACGATGATGACCGTCAGGTCGTGAGTTCACTGCGTAGCCAAAGGGATCCCGGCATCCGTCTGGCTCCGGTAATTCGCTTGGATCAGCCGCCCATCAAGAGTGGGATGTACGTGCTGCGGCTTTTGGCCCGTGAGTTCGGGGTGCGCGACCGATGGATGGTGTGGCCTGAGGCACTGGACAAGCAACCTGAGTTCCACACACTCCTGCTGGTTGACGACTTCTGTGGCTCAGGCATGCAGTTCGTTGAGTTCCTGGGGACACACACCATGCAACAGTTCTTCGCTAGCCGGGCGGACTGCCGGGTCATCTATCTCCCGGCCGCGGCGCACGAGCAGGGCTTGGCCAAGATCCGAGAGGTGGTGCCGCGCGTTCAGGTTCTGGCCGCCGAGGTCTTGAACGATGGTCATCACTTTTTCAATGGCACGGTGCTCGACCAATACGGTATCAAGGACTTGAAAGCCGAATTGCTGAACCAGCACGAGACCATGTGCACCGCCCATGGCATTGGCGGGCGCCTCGGTGCGTTCGGCTTCCAGGAACTGGGCCTCACCTATGGCTTCGCTCACGGCACCCCCAACAACACCCTCCCCATCTTGTGGCAAGACGCCAACGGGTGGACACCCCTGCTAAATCGATGATGGCCCAATTTGCTGTTCACGCATTTGCCAAGAACCGAGCCGAGGAGCTTGGCTTCGATCTCACCGATCTGTTCGTGGTGCCGCTTTTCTTCGATAAGCTGGCGCTCCATGAGGTGCGCAAGCCGCTGTTGATCGAGGGGGGGCGCGGGTGCGGCAAGACTACCCTGCTGCGCTACCTCTCGCACCAGACGCAGCTGTCGCCGAAGCGGACGATCACGCGGGATAACCTACCGAAGGAAATCGGGCTGTACCTGCGCGCGGACACCCAGTACCTGCGGGCTTTCGCCGGAGACGCTCTGAATGACAAGGATTGGCAACGCGCCTTCGAGCATTCGCTGTGCCTGAGCATTCTGGGTGAACTGCTGAGTTCGTTGGCCCTGCTCGGCGAAGGCTCGGAGCGCAAGGTGGCCTTTGCGGAGATCGAAGCACTCGACCTAGGCATCATGCGGGACTTCGACGAGGCGGCGCCCGCCACGTTGTCGGCGTTACAGGCGTATGTCAACCGGCAAAAGAACCGCTTGGCTACCTGGCTGAACAATCCCGACGACGAGGTTCGACCGCGCCTGCTACCTTTGAAGCAGGTGCTGCTGGCGACCATTGGCGCGATGCGCCAGCAGCTGCCGTTCTTGACGGAGCACGTGTTCTTCGTCTTCATCGATGAGTACGAAAACTTGCTGCAGTACCAGATGCAGGTGATCAACACCCTGCTGAAGCACTCAGAGCCGCCGCTCATCTTCCACGTCGCCACCAAACGGAACGGCATGGCCACGCGGGCCACACTCGGCACTGAGCAATTGCAGGAACCTGCGGACTACCGCAAGTTCGACGTTGAGGAGCACCTCGCCAAGGACTTCGAGCTGTTCGCAGCAGAACTGTTCTGCTTTCGCATGGACCAGCGCGGGACGGGGGGCGGGGGTGAGCAGTTCCCGGTCAGTGCTAAGGTGCTAATGGACCCGAAGAAGATCGGGCTGCGCCGCGACGATGCCGACTACCGCCGGCGTGTTCGCGCGGTGGTGGATCGTGTGCTGCCGGGCATGACCACGGACGAACTGGCCAGATTCATCCTGAAGGATGCCCCGCTTCGCGGTCGGCTCGTGAAAATCATCGCTGAAGGACTGGCTATTCAGCGCAGCACACTTGCGCCCGAAGCGTTCCTGCGCGAGCGGGTTGCCACGGCGTCGATATGCTGCGGTGCCCTCCTTCACCAGGGGAAGAAGGGCAACGTCCTGCTGGAAGAGCTCGACAAGCAAGAGCGCGGCGAGAAATCGAGCTTCGCCGGCGATGGGGGCTGGATTCACCACTATCTTGCCGGCTGCATCCTCCACCTATACCTGCCCTTGCAGCGCCCTTGCTTGCTCTACGCCGGGTTCGACGCCTTCTTGAAACTGTCGCGTGGAAACGTGCGGCATTTTCTGGAGCTGTGCCATTTGTCGATGGTCGAACTCGACCATGACCCCAAACCCGATGAAAGCGTGCCCCCCGAGAAACAGGCGTCGGCAGCACGAACCGCCAGCGCCCTGTTCGTGAAGGAATCCCAGGGCTCCGGCGATGAGGGAAACCGTCTCTTCCTGGTGGTCAACACACTGGGCCAGATTTTCCGCTTCTCCCAGAACCGCCCCTCACAGAGCGAGGCGGAACGCACCCACTTTTCTATCGACAGTGCGCTGCCGAGGGACGCGGAAGCGATCCTTCAGGAATGCGTCAAGTGGTCCATTCTCTTCGTCGCGCCGGAGACGAAGGTGAAGGACGAGCGATTCGAGGGCGAGGAGTACATCCTGAACCCCATTTACGCGCCGTACTTCGGCATCTCTTACAACAAGGGCCGAAAGCTCGAGTTGACGACCCAGGCGGCCATCGAGTTGCTGACCGGGACACGGGACAATCTGGACAAACTGCTCAGGAACTACAAGAACAGGTGGTCGGTGACGGACGATCAGCTTCCGCTGATCTGAGGGTGGCCATGCGGATTCGCACCTTCAGCACCATTGACGCACAGCAAACTTTGCCTGCACTGCAATGGGATCTCGCCTTCCATGGGGACGCTGTCGACGTGCGCGGCGAGGCCGCCCTCGCTATGCTGAAGGCAACAGCCAAGGAGCAGGTACCTTGTGGCTACGACATCCGGGGTTCGCGAACGTTGCGACTGAACGGCGCCAAGACGACCCGCAAGGAACTTGCCGCCCAGCTAAAGCCTGCCCAACAGGTGCTGTTGGAGGCGACTACCCTGGGGTTCGTCGAACTCCTGCATCTGCTGCGGGCGGCGCACGATCAGCGTGTCGAAGGGGTGGACCTCTTGTACGTCGAGCCGCAGGAATACCGGCGCGTTGTGACGCTGGATACACCCGGGATCCGCGAGTTCTCGCTCAGCGCGAGCCGCCGCTTTGAAGGGGTCCAGGGGTTCGTCACGGATCTCAGCCTCTTCGAAAACCGCCCCGGCCGGTTTGTCACCTTCCTAGGCTACGAAGGCGCTCGCCTGGTGCAGGCATACGAGCAGCTCGGCGGTCTCACGCAGTGGAGTAAGTACGCCATATTCGGCATCCCTGGCTACGCGCCCGGGTGGGAAATCAATGCCCTGGCCAACAACGTCGCGTCGCTGGAGAAGCACAAGTTTGACAGCGTACAGTACTGCCCGGCATCGGCGGTGTCCGGGGCCTACCAGCTATTGGAGAGCATCTTCAGTGAGGGTGGCGGCGAGGTGCCGATGATTGTTGCGCCGCTTGGCACGAAGCCCCACGGAATCGCGACCGCCCTCTTCTTGATCGAACACGCGAGCTACCAGGAAACCTCGCTGGTATATGACCACCCCGAGCGTTCACTCAACCGCTCGCAGCAAGTCCGTCGGTGGCACCTCTACCGTGTGAAGTTCGACTACCGGTAGTCCGCAACCCGCGGCTCGCCTACAGGGCGAAGAGCGGCATCTTCATCAGCTCGCTCTTGGTCACCACGGTCGCACAAACGCCCTTCGACACGCTGTCTAGCCATGTGCGAAAGTGCGGGTGCTGAAACGAGGCCCGTGTGGCTTCCTTCAGACCGTGTGGGGCACGGATGCGCAAAAGATGGTCACTGATGACGGCCCGGCCGGATGCCACGACGACTGGCTCCCACCGCACCCGCGTGCCCGTGCGCGACAGCAGGATGTCGCCCTTCTCGACCACCGTGTCTTCTTCGTCGAAGGCGCCGACGTGTTCTGGCAGGCGAATTGACTTGCCGCCCACGCGGCACAAATCCGTGGTATGCAGCAGGCGCTGCTTCGAACGCTCTCCTTCGGCCTTGCTGCGCTTGCCGCGCATGATGGTCACGCCCACTTCGCCTAGAGTCGGTGCATCGGAGGTGTGCAGTTCGAGAGCGCCCCAGTAGCGGGCGTCCAGCCGCTGATCAGGCAGCACGCGGCCACGGTAGACGACTTCGAAGTGGTTCTCGCGGACGAAGAAGCGGCTGATCTCGACATCCCGTGTCGGCTTGCGGGCGGTGTCGACGATCAGGAGGAAGGTCGTGGCCTCCGTGTCACGGTAGCCCCCGCCATGGATCTCTATCGACTTCAGCACGCAGTAGTTCTCCAGCACGGCTTTGCGATACCTGGCGTACTGCAAGCCGCTGGAGAAGGCCGACGGCAGGATCATCGCAACCAGTCCGTCGCGCCGCTTGGCTTCGTTGAGCGCCCGGGCCAGAAAACTCATCTCCAGGCGCCGCAATCCATGCTTGGAGTTGACGCCCGGGAAAGCGCTCGCCTGCAAGCGTTGATCGATCTCCCGCACCGGGGTGGGGAGGAACGGCGGGTTGCCGACCACGAGGAAGCGCCCCGAGCCTCGCGCTACAGAGGATGGAATGCGAGCGGCCAATCCGTCGGCCAATCCGATCACCGCGGAGCCAAGCTGTTGCTTAGCCTTGTTGACCCGATCGGGATCACAGTCTGTTCCATAGACGCGGATCGACGGCCAGCGCTTCTTCAGGGCGGTTAGCAAGCCACCGTCGCCGACAGCGAAGTCGACCGCGCGTGATACGCCGCGAGGCAGATGCTGCGTCAGCAGGTCGGCGATAGTTGCTGGGGTCATGTGCTGCCCCAAGCTGCTCTTGAATCTGTCGCTTCGTGCCATTTTTTGATAATATCAATAGCATGCCAAGAACGCAACGACCTGTTGATGAGCTCAGCATTGGCATCGGTCGCCGTATTGTCAGCGCACTGCAAGACGACCTCGGACTCTCTATGAGGGAGGCTGGACAAGCACTTGGCTACGCAAATCCGTCCCCCCTTTACAGTTTCCGCTATGGTAAGGCACTTCCGGATCCCGCCAGACTGGCGGCATTCGTTAGGGAGCAGGAGAAGGTGACGGGCAAGGTGCTGAATCTTCACTGGATTCTGACGGGGTACGGCGCGCCATTCATTGAGGCAGAGAGCACTCCATCTCAACAAAGATCTGCGCTCGATATTGATATTATCAATAGAGCCCTGATGCTAGATGTACAGCAAAAGAAGGCGCTGTTAGTGCTTCTGTCCAGCCTGCGTTAGCGACCAAGCCCGTCCGGCCCCGCTCCGGGGCAGAGCTTCGGTCCATGACGTCGTCGCCCGGCAGGGGGAGGTTGCGGATGCCAAGCGTGAGGCGGGCTGTAGCTGGCTGCAATGTTCTCTATCCATCTCTGCTAGTAGCGGCCTTTGTTGGGCCAGTACAGCAGTCGTTCAACGGTCGACACGAGCGGCAACTCAAAGGCTGTCCGCTCGACGAAGGCATGGGCACCGTCATTCGACCCTGCGCTGCTTCAGGATCTTGTTGATCTCCGCGACGGCTGCCTGCTCTTCGATCTGAAACCCGTTGGACTCGACGGTAGCCTTTAAGGATGCATATGCCACAACCAAGGAAACACCGCCCAGGACAAGTGAAGCGAGGTCAGCCTTACCGACAAAGGTCGCCCAGGCAGCGGCCAACAAGAACAGTGCCAGGCTGATCGCGTAGTACGGCTTCAGCCGACGAACTTTCCTCGCCTGCTCAAGCTGAATATTGCCTTGTCTGAACGGCCGCTCATGCAGCAGCTCTTCGCTCGAACAGTGAGCAAGAAGCTTATGCTCGTTGCGCGAGTTGTCGGTGACATTGAAGTCACCATGAACGTTGATCTGCCCTTCGTTATGGAAGTCGCGCATTTATGTCTCCTTGGAAAATCACATTTAGTGTCTTCGCCGAGCCGCAGATTGAGTGAGGACCAGTTGCATCCACCGTGCTTCTCCGGCTCGCGCAGGCGCTGCTTCCAAGTCAGCTTGCACCCTACAACGCTGCGGATCTCGTCGGTCTGCCAGACGTTCAGTTCGGCGGAAGAGACAACTTTGCGTTCAGCCATGTCGGGCTCACAGTCCCAGCGAGTGCTTCGCGGCGCCGAAGTTCGGTGCGAATTCGATGGCGTGTACTCCGAAATCGGCTTGCAACTGCGCATGCAGCGTCTGGCTGCCGCCGTCGTGGTACTCGGCGGTGTTCGAGGAAGCAAACACGATCCGCCCGATAAAGCCCGCCGAGCGCAGCTCGCCGGCGACTTCAAGATAGGACTCGACCACCAGACAGTCTTTCGCGGATTCCTTACCCTTGCGCGACGGTGCAAGCGCCTGCACAACTCTGCGCATGGCTCGGCGCTCGACGTCGGGCCCAGCCGGGGCGGCGATCGCGACCTGGGTCCATCGCTGCAGCACGGCCACGGTCCGGGCAACATGGTCTGCCAGGTGCGTCGTGTCGATCACTGTCGCGGCGCCAAACTGCGCGGCGACCCGGTTGATGCGCTTTACCTGTTCTCGAAACTTCGTGAGTCCGCCGCGCGCCTCCTCCTCGACGCCGGGCTGGTTGTCCGTCAGCTCGGCGCGGACTTGGTCCGCGACGATCACGATGAGGTCGTTCCCGTTCTCCGCGGCGGTGAGTAGCGCAGCGGCTGCGATCAGGTTGTGCGCCTGTACGTCTTTGCGTGTGACGTCACGAATGAGGTCCAACAGGACGCACGTGTCCACAAGGAGCACCGGTGCTCCTCGCGCGACCACTGCGGCAAGTTCTGCAGATACGAGGCCCATCAGCGCGTGCGGTCGTAGCGGTCCAGCAACGCCATTCCCATGGAATAGTCAGAGGCCAGATCGTGGGCGATGTCATCGCTCCATCGCTCCACTTCGATCAGCCAGCGGGACAGCTGCTCCGGATCGAGCGGACGGCCACCATGGTGGGCAGAGATGATGAAGTCCAGCCAGCGTTCTTCGTCCAGCGGATGCGATCGGCCCGTGGACTTGTTAGCCAAGCTAGAGAAGCGCTTGAGCGCAGATGCGGTGGCGAGGTCCGTCCAGTCCTCGATGGTCTGGTCTGCCGACGTGAGCACCAGCTCGATGCCCGAAGATTTGATGACCGGCGAGACGACCGTCGATGCAAAGTCAACCAGGGCGGCGTTGTAACCGGCGACGCCGAGCTGGCCCTGTTGGATCGGCACGACGTTCGAAACCTTGTAGCCGCCCTTGCTGTCCTCGAACATCCATAGCGTTACGCCCGGGAGCCCTCTAGCCGCCGGCCGCTCGAAGGCAATCACGTCGACCGGCTGCCCACTGGCGGTATCGAGGATGTTTTCTTCCTTGAGGTCGCGGTGACTCCAGCGGTCTGCTGCTGCTCGAAGCAGCGCGCTGCGGATCGTCTTCGAACCCATCGGGTGCCGCAGGTACAGGTCCTGAAAAACCTGCACGCTGTCCTTCTTGGTCGATGCCATACGCAAACCTCACAAATGGATTCAGAACTCAAACGCTTCAAATGAGGAGTCACCGCGGCGTCATGCTCGAGCATTCCTGTGAGCTGAGCGCCTTGGCCGAGGTCCGCTTCTGGCCGGGAGGAGCAATTCCGGCCTTTAGGTCCAGTGTCCGAGAAAGCCGCACAGGTGTCCCTCGACTTCCTTGGCAGAGGTGGAAGGCCCCAGCAGGCGCCTTTCACCGGAGGCTACAACTTGGCTTCTTGCATCAGCCCAGCCCCCGTGACGCCGAGTGCCGCGGCGATGCTCAACACTGAGACGATCCCGGGATTCTGCTTACCCCGCTCAATTGAGCTCATGTATGCCCGGTCAATAGCGCACCTGTGCGCAAGCTCTTCCTGCGACATTCCCTGCGCCAGCCGCAAGCGTCGAATCGCCTCTCCCAGGGCAACCAGGGAGGGCGCGTCCGCGTGCCGAGGCGAGGATGAAGGCATCGCGCGATCGTTCAATCGCGACGACGATTTGACCACGGACGATCTTCCACATATACTGAATTTCCTCAACTCAGAACGGCCGGGGAGCCGACAGCGCCTGCGGGCGGATTGCCCACAGGCACATGCGTCAGCGCCCGCGTGCTGCGCAAGCTCTCCCATGAAAAAGGCTGCTCTTCTACTCCCCATCGCGGTAACCCTCCTGGCCCACACTCCACACGCAGGCGCTGCGGATTCCCGCTGCCTGGGCTTGGTGCCGTGCACTCCCCAGAACAGCGCCGCCACCGAACTTCAGGCGGACTACCGTCTGGCCCAGCAACCTTCACCGACGACCTTGGACAGGAGTGGCGTGCGCCCGCAGGGCATATGGGTTGCTCAAGGAGGCAATCCGCTCTCTGATGCAGCGCGCTCCCAACGCAATATCCTGGATTCGATTGCACAGGACAATCGGCGCAGGGCGACGGTCGAGGAGACCCAGCGCAGGCTTTCCGCTCGCGACTCTGTGATCACGCAGGAGGTGTTTCGCGCGGCCGTCGAGGCGGGCATCAAGATGGTCCCGGTAAAGCAGGAACTTGACCGCATTAACGTAGGGCGCAGGATGTCCGGTGTGTGGGATCTCAACATCGTGCGGGAAATCGACGGTCCCTATCTCGTTCTAGTGGGTAGCTTCACAGACCTCGAACCCCAGTTTGCAGTTCAAGGAGCAGGCTTGTATGGCGTACGAGGATCTCTTCGAGATCGAGAGTTCGAGCGAACTGGTGTCTTTGATCCTGCATGCCGCTACCAAGTCTCCCTTGGAAACGCATCTCGGGAGTATCCCTGCGAGGACTACCTCAGCGGCAGCATCCACTCTCAGGTGGTGAGCGACATGAAGGCCATGCTTGCCGACAGCCTAACATCGCAGCGGCGGGCGAATGCAACGCGCCAGTAGTGCGAAGAGCAGGCGTGTCGCCCGATCTGGCGACACTCCTCTTGAAGCACGCCAGATGGAGAAGTACTTTAGGATCTTGGCGCCAGAGAAACAGCGCATCGCACTGAGGTTGCTCAAGGCCTTGGTCAAGGCTCAGGGAAGGTCATCTGAGCTCGGATAAGGGGAAAGCCTCACGGCTTACGCCGTGCTAGTACGAACCGCTGCCCGGCAAGGCGAAGCTCCTTCCACATGGGATGGTGCAACCACCAACGGGAAACGCATGGCGGTCAACGACCGAACCGACCGGAGGGGTGAGTAAGTCCTCGGAGATGCTTCGTAGCAGGGCGCGTTGAGTTGTATCGAATGCATCTCGGCAACTGCGCTCACCGCTCGCTGACTTTGCGAACAATCGTCTCCCAATATCCAAGATCACGCCTGACTACCGCTGCGAACTCAGCAGAGGCAAGGCCGGAAGGCGTGAGCGAGATGCCTCGCAGCTTTGCAACAACTTCGGGCTGCTTCAGCACCGTCCCCAGATCCGCGGCGACTTTGTCCACCACGGATTGCGGTGTGCCGGCCGGGGCAAACATGGCAAACCAACCCACCACGTCGAGTTGGGGAAAACCCATTTCCTTGAAGCTCGGTACGTCCGGCAGTAGCGGCGAGCGTGGGCCCGCAACGCCCAGCACGCGCACGGAACCGGCGGCGATGTGCGGTGCCGCCGCGGCGATGGTGGCAAAGCCTCCCGAGACATGGCCGCCCATGATGTCGCTCAGCATCGGTCCCTCCCCCTTCGCCGGCACGTGCACCATGTCCAGCCCCGCGGCTTCGTTGAACGTGGCACCCAGCAGGTGCAGCGTCTGGTTTACGCCGGCAGAACCGTAAGAGTGCTTCTTCGGCTCGCGCTTCACGAGTGCGATGAACTCCTGGAGGTTCTTCTCCGGCAGCTTCGGGTTCACGACGAAGACTGCGACGGCGTCCGTCATCTGCATCACGGGGGTGAAGTCCCTGACCGGGTCGTAGGGCGGATTGGCGGCAGCGGGGCCCACGACGTTTTGGATCATCGCGGAGTTGGTCATCAGCAGCGTGTAGCCGTCCGGTGGCGCGGACTTCACGCGCAAGGCGCCCACGAGGCCGCCTGCGCCCGCGCGGTTGTCGATCACCACCGGTTGTCCCCACAGGGCGGAGAGCTTCTCGGCGCACAGGCGCCCCACCGTGTCCAGCGACCCTCCCGCCGGAAAAGGCACGACCAGCGTGACCGGCCTCGTGGGGAAGGCAGGTTGCGCCAGCGCGGCAGGCGCGAAGTGCACGGCAATCAACAGTGCGATGCCCCAACGGGACAAAATGGAAAACATGGCGTTGTCCTTGTGGTTGAAAGTTTTGAGTCAATGGCGGGCAAAGACACCGGACTCAGAAGGCTTCACTTGATCGGCTCCGACGCCCTGCGCAATTGCTCGTCATAGCGCTGCCGCTCGGCAAAGAAGCGATGCTGGAGTCGGTCGCCCAGGGCGTGGAAGCGGCCCCTGGAGTTGACGAGTGGCGCTTCGTCGGTCCGCAACAGCTTGATCACCTCGCCTACGAAGATCGAATGGTCACCGCCGTCGTACTGGGCCCACTTCCGGCATGCGAAATACCCCAGCGATTCGCTGAGCACAGGCCACTCGTCCACCCAGTCATAAGCGGGTGAGAGGGACACACCGAGCAAGCGGCCCGCGAAGTAATCCGCCAGTTCGCCCTGAGAGGCCTTGAGCAGATTGATCGTGTAGAGGTTGGCCTTCTCGATGAACGCGTGGGTGCGGGCGGCCTTCGCCACGTTGATCGAGACGAGCTGGGGCTTGTGGGACACCGACGCGAACGAGCCCGCCGTCATGCCATGCATGCCGCCTCCCTCGCCGGTGGGTACGGTGATGACGGTGATACCCGTGGTGAACGTTCGGATCGCCTTGCGAAACTCTTCGGCATCAAGCACGGACTTCTCTCCTTGGACAAACCACACACGTCCGGGATATTGGCCCGAGGCCACGTGATGGGGAAGTGACGCGCCCGGAACGCAGGGTTGCGCAAACGGTGAGGATGAACGGAGGCGACGGCCCTCGGCACCGGCGGCCCGGAAGGCTGCGCCTTGGCTCACGGTTGCTGAGGATCGTGGGCCAGGAGGCTTGTAACCGGCGTGTGCATGGCCTCGTTCAGGTGGCGGGTCAGCCCGGACACGAACAACTTGCCAGCGAGCGTGAGCGAGCGCCGCGACGGATACAGCGCATAGATCGTCACCGACGGAGGGCGCCAATCGGGCAACGGCTGCACCAGGACGCCCCTGTGCAGATCGGGCTCGCAGATCGAGACCGGCAAGCGCGCCAGGCCCAGGCCTGCCACGGCCGCTTGGTGGATCACGGCGAGACTGGAAGCGCAGAACCGCGGCGATACGTTGAAGGTGGCAGTTTCCCCGCTTGCATCCTGCACCTGCCACTTCGATGCGAACCCGTCGGCCGACCAGCCGATGCCATGGCGGTTGTCGAGGTCTACGGGTTTGGCCACGGGTCCCATCGCGGCTGCGGCATCGGGCGATGCCACCAAGCGGAAATCGGCCGTGACCAGCTTCTGGCGCACCAGGTCGCAGTCAGCCAGGTGGTCCGCCTGAGCCGGCTGGATGCTCAAGTCGTGGTGATCGATCCGGGGATCGAATGTGCCTACCGAGGTCTCCAGGCAGAGCTTCACCTCGGGGTAGGCCGCGCTGAAACTGACGGCGAATGCCGCTACCAGCCGCTCGGCAATGAGCGCCGGGCAAGCAATCCTGAGCTCCCCGGTGGGACGCTGGGTTCGGTCCTGGGCAATCGCGCTGATGGCATCGACTTCGGTCTTGATCTTGAGGCCGCGCTCGTAGATCGACAGGCCTGCCTCGGTGACCGAGAAGCGGCGAGACCCGCGATTGAGCAGGTCCACGCCCAGGCTGGCTTCCAGTTCGCCGATGCGGCGACTGAGCCGCGATTTCGGAATACCCGTTCTTCGGCTGGCCTCGGAGTAGCTGCCTGCATCGATGACGGCAAGCAGCAGCATCAGGTCGTCGATCGTTCCCATCGTCGGAACAGACTGCGGGACTAGTTTTCTTTGGTCAATTCGGGAGCCCTGGCTTGATGGCAGAAGCGCTTGACGCGGTGCGACCCGTCGCAGAACGGCTTCTTGTCCGACAAGCCGCAGCGACAGATGCTGATCACGGCTGCCGAGGGGTAAGCCGCCCCGGCGCCATCGATGAGAACAACGCCTCCGCTCAGGACGAGCGGACCGTCATCGATCAGACGGGCTTGGATCTTCATTCAGCGCGTCTCCGTGTAGGTTCCTGCGGCCACCTCCATGACGCGCATGCGTGGCGGGTCATAGATGGTCAGGAATCGCAGCGGCGCCTTGCCGATGTTTCCCACGCTGTGCACGACACCGCCAGGAATCTTGATGACCACGCCCGGCGCCGTGGTGATGCGCTCATCGCCAATGCAGACCTCACCCTCGCCTTCCAGGAAGTAGAACGCGTGGTTGTAGTCGTCGATGTGGGCCTCCGAGCCACCTCCCGCATCGATTTGCACCAGATCGACGCTGTAGGCATCGGTGTACTCCGCGCCAATCAGGTTGAGCTGGAAGCGAAAGCCGGACGTTCCTTCGCGCGACGAGGACAGCCATTGCCGGTCCTCAAGTGTGCTCACCAGGTTCAGGTTCATGGGGATGGTCCATTCATGTCAAAAGCCTGCGGCAGAGTAGCAGCCGGTCCCTTGACTGAATAGGCTGGTTTCTGGAACGGCTCGTTCCAGTAATCCCCATCTCCGCCAGTCAACAGGGGCGGCATGTTGTCGACGACCTCATGACCAGCCTGCACGAGACGGCTGGCACGCGGCATCACATTCGCTTCGTGCACCCACGAGCTCTCGACTGCCGAGAGAGGCGCGGCGAGAACAGCTTCGAGGCCCGCTGCTGGTGATGACCTCGCTCATGCAGACCTGATCTCTGGGCGTCTTGATCACAACTCACCCAACTAACCCAACTCATACAAGAGCGCATCAAAGGGTAAACGATGCCTTCAATATATCTTCTTCAGAAGATACTTGTGATGTCTTCAACCCAACCCAATAGCCATGCGTCTTCTTCACCACTGCCAGCACGCCGTCGCTGGCTGGCTGTGCGCCACCCTGACCGCAACCGCCGCCGCTCAATCCGTACTGCCAGAACCTTTGATGGATCAGGTCGCTGCCCTGAGCGAAGCGATGTATCCCCAGCTTAGGGAGGTCTATGAAGACATTCATCGACATCCCGAATTGAGCTTTCAGGAAGTACGAACCGCCACCAAACTCGCCCGAGAGATGCGTGCGCTCGGCTTCGACGTGACCGAGAAGGTGGGCCGCACCGGCCTCGTGGCCATGTACCGGAATGGCGAAGGACCGACCGTGCTGGTGCGTACGGAACTCGACGCCCTGCCCATGGAAGAAAAGACGGGCTTGCCCTACGCCAGCACGGCTAAGGCAACCTACAACGGCCGCGAGACCTTCGTCGCCCACAGTTGCGGCCACGATCTGCACATGGCCACGTGGCTGGGCACCGCACGGGCCTTGGTGACCATGAAGGACCATTGGCGCGGCACGCTCATGTTCATCGGCCAGCCTGCAGAAGAAACCGGGGAAGGTGCGAAAGCCATGATGGCGGACGGCCTGTTCGAACGCTTCGCCAAGCCGGACTTCGCCTTCGCCTTGCACACCTCTCCCGTGCGCGCCCATGGTGTCGTCGGCCTGAACGCGGGCCCAGTGTCGTCGAACTTCCTTCGCTTCCAGGTGACGTTCAAGGGACGGGGTGGCCACGGCTCGGCGCCGGACAAGACCCTGGATCCCATCGTGATGGCATCCAAGTTCATCGTCGACGTGCAAACCATCGTCAGCCTGGAGAAGGATCCGATGGCATTCGGTGTACTGAGCGTGGGCGCCGTCCAAGCCGGCAGCGCGGGAAACATCATTCCCGACACCGCGGTCGTGCGGGGCACGATTCGCTCGTACGACCACGGGGTGATGAACAAGCTGGTGGCCGGGTTGAAGCGCACCGCGCTCGCGCAGGCCCAGATGGCAGGCGCGCCCGAGCCCGAGGTGTCCTTGTTGGACGGTGCACTCGCCATCGAGAACACGGCCGCACTCGTCGATGCGACCGAGGCCGTACTGGTGGCCGCCCTGGGGCCGGACAAGGTTCAGCGCAGCCGTCCCATCACGCCCAGCGAGGATTTCTCGGTTTTCGTCAACGCGGGTGTGCCAGCGCTATTCTTCTTCCTCGGCGTCAATGACCCTCAGCGAGTCATCGAGGCACAGCAGCTTGGCGGTCGGCCGTTGCCCTTCAACCACTCGCCATACTTCGCCCCCGTGCCTGAGCCTTCCATCAAGACCGGCGTGCGAGCAATGAGCTTGGCGGTACTGAACACACTACGGCAGCGATCAGTCAAGTCCGCCTCATGACCCTCCACAGCTGTTATCCAATACAGCAGGCGAACGAGAGCTGCGCATCTTCCGCCTCGTTCGTCCTCACTCTACGCGGTCATCCCAAGCACTGCTCTCTGAGCCACCCAATCCATCGGGAACGGCACCGAGGTAAGCAGCCGTGTCGTGTTGATCTCAGCCGGGTGATCACCCCGCTCGATCGCCTGCACGATGTCGGGCGCCAGCAGCGCCACGTTGATCACCCGGTTCACGTAGCGCACGCTGAACTTCTCGCGCTCGGCGATTTCTTCGATGGCCAGCCCTTCCCGGGTGAACTGCTGCAGCCAGGTCTTTCCCTTGGCCATGAGCGCCAGCAGCGTCGGATCGGGCTCGCGCTTGACTCCACTGGGGCTGGTATCTCCGATGACCAGGCGCACGGCCATACCGCAGCGCTTGCGCTTGGCGGGTACTTCAACGAGGGCTTCGCCCTGCCCTGCTCCGGCATTCTTTAGCCCGCAGCCCACCAGGTCCAGCGTGATCCGCACGGCGTTCTCTATTACCTCGATCTGGCGCACCGCGCTGGCGAGTTCTGCCTTCGGTGAGAGCTGCACGGCCAAGTGCAGCCGCTTGGCCGCTTTCAGGGCCTCCTGGGCTCGTACGGCATCCTTCCAGCCCACGGCATCGAGCACCTGCTTGTCGCTGGTCGTCCAGTCCACGATGGCCTGGATCACGAGCTTCTCCAGTTCTCCTGCTGGCAGGCGGATCGGATCCCCCGGGTCATCGGCCGGGGTGACGTAGTACCGGTAGCGCTTCTTGCCCTTGCGGGTGTGGGAGGGGATCAGCCTTCTGCCCGTCTCATCGACCAGCTTGCCGGCCAGCAAGCTCGGGTCTGCTGCCTTGGACTGGGTCTTGGTGCCCTGGCGATTCAGTTGCAGGCGCTGCTGGACTTGGTCCCAAAGCTCCTGCTCGATGATGGCTGGGTGCTGTCCGGGGTGGTTCTCTCCCCGGTGCGGGACCAGACCCACATAGATCGGATTGCCCAGGATCCGGTACAGGTGTCCCCGGCTAAACGGCTTGTTGCCCGTGAACCCGGCCCGCTTGTTCTCCCGCTCGGCCGTGAGCCAGCCGCGGGCGTTCAGCTCGGCGGCTACCTTGCGCACGCAGTCGAGCTGCAGGTACAGGCGGTAGATCTCGCTGATGCGGCTGGCATGGGGTTCTTCGGGGACCAGGGTTCTTCCCTTGGCCCGGTAGCCCACCGGGGGTACTCCCCCCATCCACAGGCCCTTGCGCTTGGAGGCTGCGATCTTGTCGCGTATGCGCTCACCCGTGACCTCCCGCTCGAACTGGGCGAAGGAGAGCAAGACGTTGAGAGTCAGCCTCCCCATGGAGGTGGTGGTGTTGAACTGCTGGGTGACCGAGACGAAGGACACGCCCTTGGCATCGAAGAGTTCAACCAGCTTGGCGAAGTCGGCGAGTGACCGGGTGAGCCGGTCCACCTTGTAGACCACGATCACCTTGACCTTGCCGGCCTCGATGTCGGCAATCAGGCGTTTCAAGGCCGGGCGCTCCACATTCCCCCCGGAGAACCCGCCGTCGTCGTAGGCGGTTGGGATCAGGTTCCAGCCCAGGCCCTTCTGGCTCAGCACGAAGGCTTCGCAGGACTCGCGCTGGGCGTGCAGGGAGTTGAAGTCCTGCTCCAGGCCCTCTTCGGAGGACTTGCGCGTGTAGATCGCGCAAGCCAGGGGAGGAACAGCCGCGGAGGAAGAGGACGACACAGAACCAGAAACCTTGGCCATCAGCGCTTCAGACCAAAGAAGGCTGGACCGGACCAGGGCGTGCCGGTGATGGAGCGAGCGATGGCGCTCAGGCTGGTGAACGTCTTGCCGGCGTACTCGAAACCCTGGGGCAGTACCAGGACTTCGTGGGTAGCACCTCTCCACTCT
>Ga0247823_10001560_pt1 | contig 19109 bp, 17 predicted proteins | sample 13C_PalmiticAcid_2_FD_192426 | JGI IMG/M metagenome (GOLD analysis project Ga0247823, IMG submission 192426) | Soil microbial communities from agricultural site in Penn Yan, New York, United States - 13C_PalmiticAcid_Day30 | ecosystem: Environmental > Terrestrial > Soil > Agricultural land... | reverse complement strand
TGAAGTGCACGTTGATCAGGTGATCGAACTGCTCTTCGGTCGTATCGACGATCATCGCCATGTCGCCGTGGCCCGCGTTGTTTACCAGGTGGTCGAACGTGTCGCGCTGCCAGGTCTGGCTCAGCGCCGAGCGGAGCCGCTCGACGAATGCCGGAAACTCGGCGACCTTGCTCGTATCCAGCTGCAGGGCGACGGCCTTGCCGCCTAGCGCCTGGATCTCGGCCACGACGGCCTGGGCGTCGGCTTCGCGGCTCTGGTAGGTGATGATCACGCCGCTGCCGCTGCGCGCGATGTTGATGGCGGTATTGCGGCCCAGGCCGCGGCTGCCGCCGGTGACGAGTGCGATCTTGCTCATGGGGGGTACTCCTCGTTAGGGGAGTTCAGTATTTGCGGTGTGGGCATGTCCAGGTTGCCGGAACGTCCACGTTATTTGTCCATATCTACACGAGTGACGTGGGAGTAACGCAGTCGCTGGAGAACGCCCGACGCAACTGGATGCCAATCGCTCCCGACACAAGCCGGGAGCGCAATAAGAGTTCAACCCACGGGCATGTACTTGGCGAGCACGCTATCGACCATCAAGGTTGCAGAGCCCAGGTAGTTGGCCGGATCGGTCAGCCGCTCAAGCTCACTCACGCTGAAATGACGCGTGACCTGGGGCGTGTGGGAAAGTGCGTCGAGGAGGCTGACGTCCGCGTCTACCGAATGGCGACAGGCCGCATAGACCACGTCATGGGCCGCCTGACGTCCCGTGTGGGGAGCCAATGCCATCATGACCGCTTCGGCGGCGATCAGGCCCTTGGAGGTCGCCAGGTTGGCTCGCATCCGATCAGGGAAGACCTGCAGGCCGCCAAGCATGAACTCGCTTTGTGCCAAGGCGCCCGAAGTCAGCGCAAAAGCCTCGGGTACGGCGGACCATTCCAGATGCCAGGGGCCTGTGGCGCGTTCGAAATCATGGACAATGGCATCGAGCATGAGCCCGGCATGCTGCCGGACTAACTTGGCAGCGGCGATGATCAGTTCGCAGGAGATCGGATTCTGCTTCTGGGGCATGGTGCTCGAAGCGCCCCTGTGGCGAACGTAAGGCTCGGCCACTTCCCCCAGCTCCGTCGTCATCATGATGGAAACGTCGAAGGCGATCTTGGCCAGGCTTCCTGAGATCAGGCCGAGCAGTTGCACCGCCTCGGCGATGCCATCCCGGCTCGAATGCCAGGTGATCGCAGGGACATCCAGGCCGAGCTCGAATGCGAACTGCTTCTGTACTTCCAGTCCGTGGGCGCCGAGCGATGCGAGCGTACCCGCGGCGCCGGAGAACTGAACGACGAGCACGCGGGGAAGAACTTGGCGCAGGCGCTGCCGATGGCGTTCCACGGCACTGAGCCAGACCGCCGCCTTATAACCGAAGGTGATGGGCAGCGCATGCTGGAGGTGCGTGCGGCCGGCCATCGGGGTATCCCGATAGCGACGCGCCAGCGCGGCAAGTTTCTCGGACAAGGATTCCAGGCGGCCATCGATGAGCCGCAGCGCATCGCGGACCTGCAGCACCATGGCCGTATCCATGATGTCCTGGGTGGTCGCGCCCCAGTGCAGATACCCGCCGTGCGTACCTACGTGTGGAGCCAGCTGCTCGACGATGGGAAGCACCGGATAGCCCACGATCTCTGTCTCCCGCTTCAGGCGATCGAAGTCGATCTTGAAGCCTCGGGCCGCCGCTTGGATCGAGGCCGCCGCTTCACTAGGTATGACGCCCAGCGAGGCCTGCGCTCTGGCCAGCGCTAGCTCGCTTTCGATGCAACGCTGTACATAGGACTCCACGTTGAAGATGCCGCGCATCTCCACATCGACGAACGAAGCGCCGAACAACGGCGAGTCAATTAGGGATAGCGGATTCATGGTTGCGACCGTGCTCGCTCCAGTAGGAGGTGATGCCAAGACATGATGTCGTTGTACGGTGGGTGCTCGTGCCAGTGGCTGTACCTTCGAGCACTATCGGAGGCTGACGAACCGCGTCTTGAGATAGGGCTCCAGGATCTCGATGCCGCCTTCGGTGCCGATGCCGCTCTCCTTCCAGCCGCCCAAGGGCACTTCGGCGTGGTGGGTAACGACATCGTTCACGCCCACGATGCCGTACTCCAGGGCATCCAGAATCCGGCGCTGACGCGTGGCGTCGTGGGAGAATACGTAAGAAGCGAGACCGAACTCCAAGCCATTGGCGCGGCCCAGCATCTCGTCCTCATCGCGGAACGGCAGGATGGGAGCGATCGGCCCGAACGGCTCGTCATGCAGGATCTCTGCCTCCTCCGGCACGTCGGTCAGTACTGTCGGAGCATAGAAATACCCCTCGCTCCCGATCCGCGCCCCGCCGGCGATGACGTTAGCGCCGCGGCTGCGTGCATCCTCGACCAACCGGGACACGGCCTGAAGACGGCGCTCATTGGTCAACGGACCCATCTGCGTCGCACTGTCCATGCCATCGCCCACGAGCCACGCTCTAGCGTGCTCGGCCATCCTTGCGGTAAATCGCTTGGCGATCTTCTCCTCAACAAAGAAGCGCGAGGGAGAGAGACAGATCTGGCCAGCGTTCTTGAACTTGGCCTTGGCAAGCAGATCCGCGACGGCTTCCGGATCGACATCCCCGCACACGATCGTGGGAGCATGTCCGCCCAGTTCCATGGTCACCGGCTTCATGGCCTTGCCCGCCGCGGCGGCCAGCATCTTGCCTACCGGAATCGATCCAGTGAACGTCAGCTTCGAGACGACGGGCGATTCAATCAGACGGGTCGAGATGGCGCCGGCATCGCCCGGAACGACAGCCAGCGCGGACGGCAGGACACCCGCATCCAATAACGCCTTGGCCAGGGCGAGAACGGACCCGGGCGTCTCCTGGGAGGGCTTGCAAATGATAGAGCAACCGGCACCTAGAGCGCCGGCAAACTTCTTTGCCGCCAGTGCCATCGGGAAGTTCCAGGGAGAGAATGCAGCCACCACCCCGATTGGATGGGTCTCAATCTCGATCCTGTTGCCATTGTCCCGGCCTCGAAGCAATCGGCCTTCGATGCGGCGCGCCTGCTCGCCGCTCCACTCTAGGAAATCGGCTGACCGCAGAACCTCCTCACGCGCTTCGGCTAGGGGCTTGCCCTGTTCGCAGGTGATGGCAATGGAGGACGCTTCGAGGCTGTCGCGCAGATTCTCGGCGGCGCGCTTCAGGATGGCACCCCGCTCCCAAGGAGGAACCTGAGACCACTGGCTCAACCCTTCGGAGGCGATGCTCAACGCCTCATCGACATCAGCCGTGGAGGCGCGTACGACCTGGCCGATGCTCTTGCCTGTTGCCGGGTTGACGACATCCTCGCTCTCTCCCGTCGAAGACTCCCGCCAAGCGCCATCAATCACCATCTGGAATTTGCTGCTCATGCCGTTCTCGCTGTGTTTCGGTGGGCTAGGCTCGGGATCTGTGCGAGCGAAGCACGCTCACACCGCGAATCACGTCAGCCAGCCAACAAGAAGTGCCCTGGCCATGCGTCCTTCGTCCGAGCGTCAGGCGCGCATTGCCACCGGTGGAATGCATCAATCCTTGAGCGCTGCGACCAGGACGTCACCTACCATGGCGCTGGATGCTGGGTTCTGGCCCGTGATCAGGTTGCCGTCATGCACGATGTAGGGCTTCCAATTCGGTCCGGACTCGAAGCTCGCGCCCAGTTTTCGAAGCTCGTCTTCCAGCAGCCACGCCGACTTGGGGGCGGTCCCGAACTCGACTTCCTCATCCACCGTGAAGGCTGTCATGCGAACGCCAGCGAACGGCCACTCACGAGAAGGATCATTCGCACTCAGGAGCGCGGCCGGGCCGTGGCAGACGGAAGCAATTAGGGCGCCCGCATCCGCCGCTTCGTACACCAGGCGACCCATGTCCGGATCCTTGTAGAGATCCTCGACCGGACCGTGACCGCCTGGAATCACCAGTGCCGCGTAGCCCGTCATCTCCACCTCCGACAGCAGCAGTGGCGAAGCCAATACGTGAGAGATGGAATCCAGGTACCGCGTGTACCGCGGCGCCTCGGGACCGGCAATGCGAGGGTCCAGGCTTTTGAGATCTGCCGTGGGCTCGATGCCGCCGGGCGTAGCGATGTCCACGGCGAAGCCGGCCTTGATCAAACGCTCGTGCACTTCAACGAACTCCTCGGCCCAGTAACCACTGGGGGAGGCCGTTCCATCTACCTGCGTCCAGCGGTCAGCGCCAGAGAGAACCAGCAGAATCTTCTTCATGAGAATCTCTTCCTTCGTGTATGGCAGGGCAAAAGGATCAGCGCTGCCCCATCGAACACCGATGGTTGGCGGCGTGGATTCAATATGCGCGACCATCCAGGCGGGACATTGCCGGATGCTTTCTAAAATTTGCCTAGTCCTCCAACGGATGTCCCGAAGGAAAAAATGGGCGCTAGGATCGCGCCATGACCGATACATTGCTCAATGCCGTACGCCGATACGCACAGGCGTTCTCAATGCCTGATGGCGTCGCGCGCACACCGTTTCCAAGCCTGACTATCATCAGAGCCGTTTCGCCGTCGGGTCTGGACTACGCCGTATCAAAGCCGACTGCATGCCTTGTGCTGCAGGGTGAAAAGCAGGTTTCCGTTGGCGCACAGTCATTCAACTTCAAAGCGGGACACTCTCTGCTTATTACCGCCGACGTGCCCATGGTCAGCCAGATCTCGCGCGCGACGGTCGCAGAGCCGTACCTGTCGCTGATCCTTGACTTGGACCTGTCCATCATCTCCGAGCTGGTAATTGAGATGAAAGCCGCCCCGCCTAGTACGGGGGCGGCAGTCCATCGCGACCAAACCGACAAGGAAGTCACCGATGCCGCGCTGCGCCTGATGCGTCTGATCGAAAGGCCTTATGCGATGCCCGTGCTGCAAGATCAGCTCTTAAGGGAACTGCACTATTGGCTGCTGGCAGGGCGGCACGGCCCTGCTATTCGAGAGCTAGGTCTTCCGGATAGCCAAGCTCAGAAAGTCGCTCGTGCCGTTGCCCTTCTGAGGGCAGAGTTCGCGCGTCCTTTACGCATGGAAAGGCTCGCCGCCGAGGCGGGCATGAGTCCATCATCGTTCTATCAGCATTTCAGGGCGGTCACTTCGCTGTCCCCGCTCCAGTTCCAGAAGCAGCTGCGGCTGATCGAAGCGCGTCGCCTGATGCGCGCCGAGGGCAGGCCAGCGAGCAACGCTGCGTTCTCGGTTGGGTACGAGAGCGTGCCCCAGTTCACCAGAGAGTACCGAAGAATGTTCGGGCTTCCGCCTGTCAAAGACACACTTATGTCTGCGGCGTCGGCTTAGTGTTAGAGATGAGCGCGATGCGATACATGTATTCAATGCCACCGTTGGACGCCGAGAGCCCTGATCGCTATTTGGGATACTGCGACCTCGAAATGCATGCTCTTCCAAAATGCCTCGCGACTCTGACCAAAATGTCGCAAGTGATCGTTTGGCTCGTCATTCTTGCCCTAACCCTGCTCTGCGCTTCACAAGCACAAGCTGTCGAATCGGCCGGGGCTTGGTATGCGCAGGCAGGCGTGGCCGAAGACGCCGAGTCGCTCACGGTGGGTGTGAGCCGAGACTGGCGGTGGGAGAAGCAGTACCGTTACGGCCACATTAGTGGACAGTGGCAGGGCGAACTGGGCCGGTGGCACAGCGACACCGAGACGAGCACTCAGCTGGGTCTCACCCCTGCGATGCGTTGGCGGCCGAACGGCTGGCGCGAAGGCTGGTTCATTGAAGGCGGCATTGGCCTCAATGTGATCTTCCCAAAGTACAGCACGCAAACGAAGCGGTTCAGCACTACCTTCAACTTTGGTGACCATATCGCGCTTGGCAAGCGCTTCGGCGCCGACGGAAACCACGAATGGTCGCTTCGTGCCCAGCATTTTTCCAACGCTCGAATCGAGAGTCCAAACCCGGGCGAGAACTTCTTCCAGGTCCGGTATACGTATCGACGTTGAGTACTTATACGCCGAGTCGCGCCCTCCTTCTGAATGTGTTGGGGCTGACGCCATATCTCGACCTGAACGCATTGGAGAAGTACGTGGGTCGATGAAATCCGCTAGCCAGGCCCACCATGCCCACCGGCATGTCCGAATTCCCAAGCAGTTCGGCGGCACGGGTCAGTCTGATCTCTGTCAAGTACTGATGGGGCGTGGATCCCGTGACCTCCTTGAATACGCGAGTGAAGTGGAACTTGCTCATGAACGCCAACGCGGCAAGCTCGTCAAGCGAGATCCGCTCGGCGTAGTGGTGACGCATGTACTCAGTCGCGCGATCGACCCGCCGCAAGCAGGCGGAGAATGATCTGCGGTACGTAGAAGAGGATCGCTGGCAGGCGTGATGGGCTAGCAAATGAACGCAGAGCCAGGTCGCTGCGACCTGGGCATACAAGTCGTCCATGCCGATCTCCATCGATCGGACGAGAGACGAAACCACGCTGGAAACAGCGTCATCGCGCGCGATCTCGGCACGAAATTGTGGCTTCACGGCTACCTGGCCCGCGCGCCTGAAGTGCTCGGCAGCCTCATGGAACAAGCCGGCTGGAATGTAGACCATCGCCAGCCGGAAATCTGCGTCCCGAGGCGTTGGCCATCGATGCGGCGTAACCTCACCGACGCGATGGACCAGGACCGTGCCGGGGCCATGTTGGTCACGACGCCAATGCTTGTTGACCAAGACGTCGCAAGAATACCGGCCTCTCAACGACACGCCGAGACGGGGATCCTGCGTCGGGGTACATAGATAGGGTTCGTGGCAGCGAACCCCACAATGCACGTCCAGCAGGAGGGCGCTCCACCCAATGCTTCTGCTGGACACGCACTCGGCCGTCGGGATGGTGTCCCTGCACAAGAGGCTCTCGGGCGATACTGTGGCGCGCATCCCAATAGTCTCATCTGCGCAACATAGTGATGATGATGACGCGGTAGGGCCAGGCGCTACAAGGGGCCTGAGGACTGGAGGCCCTACCAGTGGCTTACGATTTATTGCCGACTTCCCTGGGTCAAAATCCACTAACCGTATCGTCCGGCAGTACCAGCTCTTGAAACAGGAAAAATCCCGCGTCATCCGACCGAGGTGGCGCCCTGCGACAACAGGTTCTTGGCGGCCCAGCGATGCAACATCCCTGGTTCGGCCGTTTCCAGGCGTTGGCCGATGTCCGCTTCTGGCCGGGAGCGGACATGCAGATCCGCCGGCCTACGCTAAGACCGATACTTAAACGTAGGAGCGCGCGGTGGGTGCCGAAGCACTGCACTGTGCACAGGGCAGCGCCTCAGCGATGCCCGGCGCCACCAATCCCAGGGATGGCGCTTAACGTGGCGGGACGAGTGCTGTACTAGCCCACGCTGGGCATGACCAGAATGCGCCGGTGTTTGATCTGCGAGTAGTCGGCATGTGGCGCAAAGGCTTGTAGGGGTTCCCCGGCATCCGCGATTGACTCGAAGTCGTCGGGCAGTAGCTTGTCCATCTTGATGATTCTCGAAGAAAGACCGCCGCGTGCCGGCCGAATCTGCTCCCTCAGCAGGCGAGATATCTCATCGGCCTTCTTGCACTGAGGAGCAGCGGCAGGGCGAGAATAGCGTGCCCGCCACCGCGCACACTCGTGAGCCCGTGGGGTGTTCCGAGCAAGGAGCCAGCGCTCGATAAAGCGCTTCGCCTGCGCGATGCTGGCGGCCTTGGCATGAAATTCCTTCTGCCAGTACTTCAGCTTCATCGTGCAGTCGGGCTTGATGCTGGCCACGGAGCCGTAGCGAAGGTACAGGTTGCTGCTGCCATCAGAAGCATCGGCCCACCAGAAGGATTCGGGAAGCGGCATGCCCCCATGCTATGAGCCGCGATCCCACGGCCTGAGACCGCCGGTCGTGTCGCAGCCGTTGAGACGGCCGGGCGATGAATGGGGCCATGCCTACCTACCTGACGCCCTCTGAAGCCAACGTCCTGGTCGACGCCATTCAGGCCAGCCTCCCCGCCATGTACGCAACTGTCGAGCCCTCCGACCGTCAGGAAGCCTTCGCCCTCGAGGCAAACGCAATCCTCGATCTGGTCGAGCCTGAGCATCGGCTGGAGACTTGAATCTCTGGTCATTCAGACTGGGGGCTTCGAGCGGCCCCTCGCTGCGAACGACTAACAACCGCGGCGGTATATTCGGGGCGACTGCCCGAGGAACGCACATGCGCTACTCCGCGATGATCCAGGCCGATTACGACAAGTACGTCCGCCACTACGGCGCGACGATGAGCCTGGACGACTTCGTCATGAACGTCTGGTCGGCACCCGACCGGGCCAGGAAGAAGCGGCGGCCTAAGGCTATGGAGGATTGGTTCCGGACGCTTTCTGACCCGAGGGCGCAGGAGATTTGGCACGAGATCCAGCGCCAGCGTGCCGAGCGCGAGACGGAGCTACAGCAGGAGCTGTTCAAGCAGAAGAAGCGCCAGGCGGATGCCGAGCGCGCTCTCCAGACCAAGGTCACCAAAAAAGCGCAGGAGGACCAGCGCATCTCGACCGAAAAGATCGGCAAGCTGAAGCTCGACCTCGACGATCTGCAGCGCACCGAGCCAAAGGACCGCGATGCTCGGTTCTTCCCGGGCAACTACGTGCCGGTGATCGTGATCGAGCACGGTAAGCGCCTCATCAAGCCGATGCGTTATCAATGTAGGCCACCGGGGTGGACGGAGGCGCTGGAGCGCCATTTTCCCGGCACCTATAACGCCCGCCGAGACAGTATCCCCAAGACTTGGGACAAGCTATTCGGGCATCGGCATGGCGTCATCATCGTCAACTCATTCTTCGAGAACGTCGAGCGCCACAATATGGAGCATCGCGAGCTGGCTGAGGGCGAGAAATCAGAGAACGTGGTGCTGGAGTTTCGGCCAAAGCCTGAGCAGGACATGGTGATCGCCTGCCTGTGGAACGAGTCGCCCGACAGTGACGAGGCACTTCTATCGTTCGCGGCCATCACGGACGATCCGGCGCCCGAGGTCGCGGCCGCCGGACATGACCGAACGATCATCCAGATCAAGCCCGAGCACATTGAGGCCTGGCTGACTCCCGAGGGACGGTCTATCGAGGAGCTGCAGGCCATCCTCGACGACAGGCCTGAAGCCTACTACGAACACCAAGTGGCGAAGGCTGCATGAACGATCAAAAGGCAGCGGCGCGAATAAATTCATTGCCCCGGTTGCCATACTGGTCGTGACACTGGTCATCCTGATGTTAGCCGCCGCGACAACCATGATTCTGTCCTTGAGCGCCCCGACCCTTTATTAGCCACGAAGAGACGTCAGCAGATCTATGCGCCCTTCGAGCCGGGTCGCAGGGCAATGGTCGTTATAGACCTGGAGCCAAGCGAACTGGCGCCATTAGAATTCTCCAACAGGAGTCGCCCAAGAATACTTTGCTCGGGAGAACTGGGCCAATGCTTGGCCATCAAGCGACCCTTCCTTGGCTTCCTGCAGATCAAAGAGCTAAACACGGGAGAATGGCGATTGGAGATGAGGATGACCATTAAGCCACCGCATCCGCTAAAGATATTCTGCTTGACGATGACCGAATCCAAGCATGTTTATCTCCCTCTAGTGAGGGACGAACTTCTGCTTTTGGATCGAAACTTGATGTTTCATCTATCCTCAAGTCATCGCTTCAAGAGCGCTGCGGTCCAATATTGGCTGAGAGAGTTCGAGCGCGTCTCGCGCAACATCAATCCAATCATGACGGCATACGAAGGTGCGGTTGGACGGCAGCCCACGCGACTAGAGTTTCAGCTCGAGCTCGTCAAGGCGCATGATCGACTTCGTCTTCTCTATCCACACAAGAACATTATTGAGCATTCGTCCGCGGTCAGCGGACAACTGTTCGACGCGCTGTCGTCCAAACGTTCTCGCCAACTAGAAGAGATTGAGTTTCTTCGGCAGAACGCGAGCGTAGCCGCTCATCGGCCCTCCGATAAGGAACTGATGCCGCGAATCAGGCAAGTGCTTGATGCAGCAGGTGCGGCGGGCCTACTCCGTCACTCCTTGGTCCACATTGCTCTGATCTCTTGCCTTGCTGAGAATCGACATGGAGATAAGCCTTCTTCAGGCAGGCGAGTGATAAAGCCACGGCCGGACTACACCGAAAGGCATGCACACAACGCAGTCTCTGATGTTCACCTTCTCGAGTTTCTTATTGCATCAAACGCATATCCATTCGGGCCCGTCGCGCTCTGCACTATGGATGAAGGGCTGGCGCAATTCTGGATTGAATTGAGGGTCTCTCACTCATCCCGCAGCGAATCGAACGACATAAACTTTCGGTTCACGATTGACAAGCGTCTCTTTCCTAGACTGTCGGAAGGACAGCTTGAGGAAGTTAGGCAGGCAACCAACTAGTGATGCTCCCATCATGCTGCTTAGCACGACTTCGGCGTCCGCCATGGTCGCCGGAACAATCGAAGCTATTACAGTCCCATCGCCTAGTGAGGATGATGCACTGAATTCTTCTAATAGCTCGGTCAGGCAGTCCCTTGGCGACAGTGTCAACTCGCCGACGACTGAAAATTTCAATATGGAGGCCCGGGTAGCTGTCTGCGCGGGAAGGCGTTCTGGCTTGGAATTGCCTTTGGGGGAGCACCTATCGCATGATTGGTGCGGCCCCCCACGAGCTTCCCGCAGGATGGGACGGCAGGCAGGGGAATGGTCGCGGACGGCGGGGGACGACGGGTGAAACGAGGGAATGTTGCTGAGGCAACGGCGGAGCCATGACACACAGCGATCTCCCGCAGAAGGAGTTGATTGAGGGGGCAAGCCTGCCAGGTAGGCCCGGGATCTATTTTGTCGGCCCCTATACTCCAAGGATTACCTTCTACTCACAGCAAGTACGCGCTCTCCGTCTTGCCCGAGCGCTGCACGAGCGCGGCGATCTAAAAAGCAATGAGAGCATTGCGGTTGTGGGAGCAGGAGCTGCCGGCGCCACAGTTTCCATCGCGCTCGCGCTACTGGGCCACAGAGTAGTCCTCTACGACCAGTCCGAGGAAATTCTTCAGCTACAGAGCGGATCAACACGACTACTTCATCCGCATATATATGAGTGGCCGCAACTTGGCTCGCTCGATGACAATGCAGGCCTTCCAATCATGGATTGGATTGCGAATAGTGGTAGCGAAGTCGTTCTTGGTCTCCGGAGCAGCTTCAATACTCTCCAAGCAAGACTGACCGACCTACTAAGCCTGGATCTTGGCTTTGAACTGAAGCGAATTGAACGCTCCGGTCATGATTGGACTCTTTCTCTTGAGAAAGGCAGCGAGAAGAAGGACCGCAATTTCTCCCATGTGTTCCTTACGATGGGCTTTGGTGACGAGCGCCCTTGTGGCCCCATCAAACCTGAGGACTATTGGAAGCCAGGAGCTGTAGGGACCAATACGACCGAAGCGCACTCTGGGACGACCTACGTCGTGAGCGGTAACGGTGACGGCGCACTTACGGTGCTCCTAGGGCTTCTTGTCAGGGACTTTGACCACGTCCGCTTCACACGAGAGTTCCTGAACTTCAATCATGCATCTGCGTTAAGAGACGCTGCCGGCCAAGTCTTTACTGGGAGAGCACTGGACGCGGATGTCGAGTCAGAACTCCGGGAGAAGGTCTTACCCGTCCTTGAGAAGTATGGGGCTATAGAGAGGCTGCAACAGAAGCTAAGAAAAGATAGGCGCGTAACGGTCAACAGCAATGGACCACTCTTCTCAGCTGGCAAAGCATCGCAGCTTAACCAGTGCATGGTTCTCGCGTTGCTTGAAGCGGCAAAGGCTGCCAGCGTCGACATCCAACGTTCGGAAGGGTTTGTGGCGGACTGCGAAGAGGTCGAATCGGGAGTGAGGCTTACCGGAACCGTCCTGAATGGAGCAGCGGATTGCAGCATTTACAGATACGCGATTCTGCGCCATGGCCCGGATATCAAGAATAGGTATGGACCTGTCGGCGAGCTAATCGACGAGTACCAAAACCATGTTAAGGGACTAATAGCTGCCGACTCCAGGCATGCGATTCCGCCATCGTTGGACTACGACACGTTCGAAGTGTTCGAATCAGAAAGAATTAAACATCTTTCGCCACCGGCGACCTCGCCTGCCGAACTGGCCGCTGCAAGTGCACGCAAGTACGTGGTTGGCGTGTCTGCCGATCCTGCCTCTAGCTCACTCGTAGAGCAAGGCCGCGTCACAATCGCTGAGTTGGCAACACAGTGTGAGAATCTGCCCGCCAAGCACTATATCGACTTGTATGTTCCTCCTAGTCGACTCCCGGATGCGTATGGTCTGGTCCGGCTTGCTCGAAGCAGCAACAAGAGAATCGAATTGAGGGCTTGCAACTCGATCCTTGCGGAATGGGCTGCGCTAGATATGCATATCGGACAAGCACCGCCAAGGTGGAGCTTCCGCAAGTATGTCGGGTTCTCCGAAGTGTCGTTGGCGCACGCAGTGGACCAGTGCCTGATGAGGTTGCTAGATCGCGGCGTAGCGCAGGCTGCAGCCCAAGGTGGCTCGCAAAAGCTTGGACCCATCTCAGGCGAGATCCTTGCTGAAGTAACTTCCACATGGAGTCTATGGAAGACCTCCTTGGATGCAGACGCAAACAAGCGGTTTGACTTCCTTAGGTGGCTGGCCAACATCGATCAATCCTCGCCAGCGGCTTGGGATGGGCACCACGAATCCCTGATCAACATGATAAATGCATTGATCATGATTGCTGCGACGCACTCGGGCGAGCAGCTGTCACCCAATCCCGTAAAAAATGGAAATCTCACATTCGGGGCGAGTGGCGTGGTAGTTGGTAGTGGCGCAGAAGTTGTCGGCATTATGCCGCTCTCCCTTCTTACCCATCCTGATGACTGGGGCGCGGACGCACTCATTCTCTCTTCTGCAAGTGACGTCTCGGTCTCTGATGCGTTCGGCACCGTACAGAATGCAGGATGGTCCAGCTCATCTTTGACCTCTGCACGACGCATCCGCCCAGCCATAGTTCAGCGTAGTTCTCACTGGCTGAGACTGCTCTCTGGTCCACTTGCCGACTGGCAGAAACAGGTTGAATCTGAGTTCGCAGAATGGAGACGGCGCCAGGATTCAGAACTTCTAGGAGTTGACTGATGACAGCTGAAGATCTGAAGAAGAGACTTCTGAATTCCGCCGCAGCCTTAGGCTGGGAAGCGACAGAGGCGCCTGATTTCGTCGCGAAGCAGTTTCGTGGTCGCCTTGACGCTTCCATTTCAATGCTGCCCACGGAAGCATATGGGCTTCGCTTGGGTGCATATCCTGCCATCGTAGCTCCCATCGTCTTGGACGAGAAAGACGAGATGAAGAGCGCGCTTCGGCTATTGCATAGCCAGCTAGTCATCGCACGGTCGTACATGTCGAGAACTGAGCTGATCAATGCGCACATATTTCTGTGCGTTGTTAGGGTCTCGGAGGGAGTTGACTGGCGCAAGGCCATTGATGTACTGGAAAGAGATGAAGGCGTCTGCCGGAAGATCGTATGGATGCCTGATTCCAGCACTCTTGAGGAATCATATGAAGCCTTTCTGGCCAGAACATTCTTAGCCTCTCCCTGGAGAGATGTCTCTGAGCGTCACGACGCCTCGCTGGATCGTATTCAAGGTCTTGCTGAACGCCTACTTGTGCTCGCCGGCCTTCCGGAAGCCACGGCTCCCGCATGGATTGCAGCTGTGGAGCGCCATGGGGATGACGTAGAAGCCATGGTTGAAAAACTAGTCGGGGCAAAAGGAGGGACTCAGTGAACAGGATCTACCTGACCAGAATCAATCTGAAGGAATTCCGGACCTTCCAAAGGCTAGATATCGCGCTCAACCCGGGCCCGGGAGTGCTTATCGTTCATGGAAGCAATGGGCTGGGAAAGTCATCGCTCTTTGATGCTATTGAATGGACTCTCACAGGCGAGATCGATCACTTCTCGGAGGTCGATGGCAGCGAAAAGTTTGGTCACTATCTTTGCAGGTGGGGATCGACCGAACCTAGTTCGTCTCGGTTGACATTCTCGGATGGGGAGAGTGTGGGGCGCGAACTAGGTGGACCGAGCGCGCGAACGTCGACGGTCACTGGCGTTCAAGACGTAGCCGGCTATCTAAGGTCGGATGACTGGAAGGCGCCAATCACCGGGCTTGGACGCTATCTTTCGCTCACTCATTTCCTGGGTCAATCGACTCTTTCAAGGCTGACCCATCGCTCGCCGGGCGAGCGACTTGAGATCTTAAGAGAGGTATCGCAAAGCAACTCCCTGCAGGAGTTCGGAACGAAGCTGCACGGACCAGGAAATACTACGCCGGCACGCGCTTTCGCGAAGCGAATATTGCAGCTGCAGCGCGACGTTGACGGCCTAAGCGGAGCAATTGAACAAGAAGATGATCTATGGTTAGCGTCACAAGCCGCTGGTGCTTTAGATGACTTCGAAGCGTCGGGCTTAGCACGTGAGATTGAAGGCCTTCTTAATACTTCTGGGCCCTTCATTTCTAGTGCGGGTCTGTCGATATCTTTGAAGACACCCCTGGAGGTCTCAGAGCTCGAGTCGGCAATCCACAAGTATGGAGAGGCATACAGGAAGCGTGAGCATTCGCTCCGCGAAGCGAGACGCTTGCTTCAACTTAAGCGACGAAACGAAGGAATCCGGGATGAGGCACTTGCGGCTCTTCAAGGGGCTGAGCCTGAGATCGCTTCTGCCTCTGCGGCAGTCGTATCTGCTCAGGAAGCGCTGAGTAAGCGGCAGGAGCTGCTGGAGATCACTTCGCGCTCATACTCTGAAGCGCGGGAGCGGCATGCAGGCTTGGTAGAGCTAAATGAAGCAATTGCTCATGGTGAGCAAGCACGGGCCGATCGAGTGAAGGGGGAACTGAATCTTTCCGAGATAGGACGTCTGTTCACGGACATAGAAGAGAAGGTCGAGCGGTCCGCCCGATGGGTTCAGTTCCAGGGTCAACTCGAGCGAGACATAGAGGGGCTAGAGGTAAGTCTAGAGACCTCTCGTTCGCGCGTATCAGCTGGCCGGAAGGCTATCGACCATTCGAATCAGCTCGTAGCACTCGATGCAAGCTTAAAAGATCTGCTGGAAAGGTACGAAAGCATAGATGTCCAGATTGAGCAAGCTAGCTCCGAACTCGACGTGGCGAGAATTGCCGAATCGGAGGCTAGAAGTGTGCTTGAGTTGGTGGAACTGTCCGTAGGCGCCCTATCGAGCGCGGTCGCGGTTGTCGCCGAGCATCTGTCCGACGATGTACATGATTGCCCGGTTTGTTCGACGCACTTTGAGTCAGCAAATGACCTGTACTCGCGGGCGACTTCCGCCGCATTGAGGCTAGCGCCAAAGGTGGTCGCTCAACAGCAGACCTTGAGCGCCGCCCAGACCGAGCTTGCCTATGCCGAGAGTATCTTGGGGACACTGCGTGACGCTGCTAACCGCATGAAGGAGATGCGATTGCAAAGGGCGTTGGTCGCTGAAAGCAAATCCAAGTTGCTACAGGCTATCGGCTTAGACGCGCATGCTGAGGCCTCGGAGATCGAACAATGGATCACTTTATGTAGCCGAGAAATTGAGCGCACAGAATTTCTTCGCTCGCGTCGAGCGAGGTGGCTTGATCGAGTGCTTCGGTTTGGGCGAACGCACGAGAAGGCGTCCGAGGCACTAAGGGAAAGAGACAAGGCCGCGCTTCAGCGAGAGAAGGCGGTTCGAGATTTTGAGGCCAGTGCGCGCATCGAGCACGTTGCGTTTGATCAACTAGCATCAATTGCGGAGCGTCTGTTCCCCAACGGATATCCTGATCATGATGGCTTAGTCGAGGCAATTGGGATCGCCCTCAAGGGTGTGACTGACGCGAAGGCCGCGTACGACAGAGCCTCGCGCGAGGCTTCGGAGCAGTCCCTGCGAGTTGGAGCGCTTAAGGCAGACGAAGCTCGGCTTCGAGCAAGGATTTCGAAGGCGCTCGATGATCATACGGTTGCGCTGGATGCGATGGCCGCGCTATCGAGAGAGTGGCTCGAGATTGATCTCGAGCCTGGAGATATGAGCGATTCCAGAATTGAGGTAGTAGCGTCCGACCTCAACCAGGGGAATCGAGTACTTCAGGAGGCTGAAGCCCTACTAAAACGATTCCGCGATGGTCGTGAGGCTTGGAGTCGGCAAATGGCATGGCGTGGCGCGATTGATGGCCTGAGGATGCTTGCTGATCTTGCCCCGAATAGCGGGCGAGATGAGATACGCATGGCGGCTCTCAAACGGCTTGATAGTCTTAAGAATGATCTTAGTGCAACCCTGGAAGCTAGGAAGATTGCGTCAACTGCGAGCGGCTTGATTACTGAAGCGGTCAACGAGTTCAATGCGGATTACTTGGATCCACTCAAGAAGATTACAAACAGAGTCAATCAAGCAATATTGTGCGACCCAAGGATCGGCATAGATTTCACGGTTCAGAAGCGTGGCATCAAACAGAGTGGCTTAGTCGTTGGCGAGATGCCAAGGAGCCTTCCGAGCGTTGATCCCGCCTTGGTGCACTCGGAGGGCCAGATGGCTGCCTTGGCTGTGAGCATGCTATGCGGCGCAAGCTTGACCTACCCATGGTCCCGCTGGAGGGCATTGGTTCTGGACGATCCGTTGCAACACAATGATGCAATTCATGCTTCTGCCTTTGCGGATCTTACGGGGAGCTTGATCCTGGAGAGGGGCTATCAGGTTTTCCTAACAACTCACGAGCTAGGACAGGCCGAGTTCCTTCAAAGAAAGTTCCTTGCTCGCGGCATTGAATGCGGAGTATTGAACCTCTTGGGCCGAGGCGATAAGGGCGTCGAATGGAGCTATCGTTCCACAGCCGATGGGGCAGTGAGAGCAGATGGCACTAATGCAGGCGCGTCTATCACACCAGGTTCGATCCCATTGTCGAATGGCCGCCATTGAGCGACTGACGAATCTGCATCTTGATGCTCTCCATGAAGCCATAGCTTCTATATGACCGGCTAGCGGTTACGCAGCACAGCCGACGCCATGGTCATGTCCATTCTGATCGACTTTCTGATTCCGCACTTGTCTTGCAAGGTAGCTCATTAGAGCTCTGCTATCTCGGCTCTCTCTGGGCCGTCCACGAGCGTCGCCTCGCCCGCAGGTGCTGAACTCCGGGCATGGCTCGACTGTTGCCCCCAGTTGCCTGAGAGTTGGGTGTCAGACCCATACTATGTGCGGTCTTCGCCCATCCGGGCGGGGCGACTCTGCCTGTTACTACTGTCCAGGCCATGCGTAAGGCCTCTGCATCCACCAGTGCATGATGACGATGAGCTGCGGCATCCAGATGGCTTGAAAAGTAGTCTTCAATCAGCATTCCCATGGCACCTTCCTTCAGCATCCGGGTCATGACAAGTTTGGGAATTGGACCACAAGCCTCAACTTGATCGGCTGACAGATCGAAGCCGGCGACTACGTACTGAAGGAGTGCTAGGTCGTTGGGATAGTCAGCCACAACAATCGGCTCGGCAAAAGTTCCCAAGAAGGTACGTAGTCCCGTCGTTATCGCCTGATCAGACATGCACCACTCGCCGCGCTGCAGCAGCGGATAGACCACCGACCGCACGAAGTCTGTTGCCACCTCGGGCAAAGGGTCGCGCTCCGCGTAGAACCTATGGACGCCATCTTCGCTAACGAGCGCCACACTCACCAGCTCGGAGCCCATGGAGTCAGCCCATTCGGTATCGAGGAATAGGTAGGTCACGAGATCAGCTTGACGTGTACTTCTTCGGAAAGATCACCTCTGCCCCCCGAATCCAGCTCGCAGGGATGAAGTGAGTATAGTTGGCGGGCCTGCGCCCTTCGATCACATCAAGTCGATCGAGTTCCTTTGTCCTGGCGATCATCTCTTGGACAAGTAGCCATCGGCCTTCGTCAGTCAAACACCACCCACCACGCTCCTCGTCAAAGACGATGTGGGAAAGGTAGTCATCAGGATCTAGGGTCGCCATGAGCTTACCCAACAAGAGGGGTGGTGCCCCTGGCCGGACTCGAACCGGCACAAGCCGCTTATCTGGCGCTGACGGGTTATAAAACCGCTGCTCTAACCAATTGAGCTACAGGGGCGCGTGAATGCAGCGCGCCCCGGTATTCGGAAATGGAATTGTGCTGGTCTTGTCACTTGTCTGGTCCAGATGCCAAGTGAAGTTCCGTGATCCTGACGACGTCAAAAAAGACTGTCTCGACCAACTTGATTGATAGCTGCCTTAGCAGACTGTCCCGCAACGCCGATGGGCCTTGCGAGGATGCTGCATCATCCAGCGTGAAGTCAGTCACTGCGGTCAGGCAATCTGCGCCTCCGCCATCACGAGGGCGAGTAACCATCCAGCTAAGAGTCACTTCGATCATGGCAGGGATATTAACAAATATCCTGATTTGGAATATAGGGTGGTGGCCAATAGCTTGCCGCCCATGGCAAAGCCCCCCTACGAGGCCGACTATCGACTGCTGACGGAGTCCCTCCGGCAAGCTCGTTTGCGGGCACAACGCGACCAAGCGTGGGTAGCAGAACAACTGGGCGTAACGCAGTCATACGTGTCGAAGTATGAAAGCGGGGACAGCACGCTCGACGTGATCGAGTTCGTCGCGGTTTGCGGCGTTCTTGGACTTGATCCAGCTAGGGAGATTGGAGTCATTGCTCGTCGCCCCCGCTTGCGGGTAAAAGAGTTGGATGCGGGTAGCTAGTGGTTAGACGGCCTCGGCCACATGCGTAAAACTGTTAGCTGAGCTAAGTATTTGTAATACTTGCCAAATATCTCATTTAACAGTTAGCAGGCACCCGGAAATGCTGAATCCGTGCCCATGCGGCTGGGCCGGCGACCCCAGCGGGCGTTGCCGCTGTGGCCCGGACCTCATCCGTCGCTACCGCAGCCGGTTGTCGGGGCCGCTGCTCGATCGCATCGACCTGCATGTCCATGTGCCGCGGCTGCCGCCCCACGAACTGAGGCCGGATGCGCCGGACGGCGAATCCACGGTCGCGGTGCAGGCTCGCGTCGTTGCCGCGCGCGCATGCCAACAGGCGCGCGCCGGTTGCGCGAACGCACGCCTGGGTCAGGCC
>Ga0247823_10001559_pt1 | contig 19118 bp, 19 predicted proteins | sample 13C_PalmiticAcid_2_FD_192426 | JGI IMG/M metagenome (GOLD analysis project Ga0247823, IMG submission 192426) | Soil microbial communities from agricultural site in Penn Yan, New York, United States - 13C_PalmiticAcid_Day30 | ecosystem: Environmental > Terrestrial > Soil > Agricultural land... | reverse complement strand
GCGGGTGACCGGTGAACTGGCGAGTGCGGCCGGCGTGCTGCAACCCTACGGCCGCGTGAACCTGTACAGCGGCAGCAAAGGCTGGGACGTGACGCGCTTCACCGGCCCGGCCGGCTTCGCCGACGTCGCCACCGGCACGGGCGGCGTCAGCACCGAACTCGCCGCGGGCGCAACGTTGGCCTTGTCGGCCCGCACCAGCCTCTACGGCGAGATCGGCACCGTGTGGGCCTCCAGCGGGCCCGCGCGGCACCGGGGCGGGCTCAACGGCGGCGTGGGGCTGCGGGTGCGCTGGTAGCGGGCGCCAAGCCCCATTGCTCGCGGGCGGCTTCCTGAAGGAAGTCGATGACGGCCCGCACCCTGGCGGCGTTGCGCCGGCTGGGCAATGAGACGGCGTACATCGTGTGCTTCGCGCGGGAAGCGAACGGCGCCAGGACCTCCACCAGGCGTCCCGCGGCCACGTCGGCTGCTGCCAGCGGACGCGAGAGCATGCCGATGCCGGCCCCCGCCAAAAGCGCGTGGTGCACCAGGGCCGAGGTGTTGGCGGCGAGTTGCGATCGGACCATGACGTCCAGCGGTTTGCCTGCCTGGCGGAATCTCCAGGTCACGGTGTGGCCTTGCGCTGTGTGCGTGACGGCCTGGTGCTGGCTCAGCTCATGGGGGGTGGCCGGCTCGCCATGCTGGCGCACATACGCGGGCGAGGCGTACAGCCGCCGCTCGAACGAGCCCAGCTCGCGAGCGACCACCGACTCGCTGCTGCCCACCGTGGTGCGCAGCGCCACGTCGATGCCATCGGTGACCAGGTCGGCCACGCGATCCTCGGCCACCAGCTCGATGCGCAGGGCGGGGTGCCGCGCGCGCAGTTGGACCAGGTGCGGCAAGACCAGTTGTTCGCAGATCTCCTGGCTCGACGCCAGCCGCAGCGCGCCGGCCACACGATTGCGCTGCCCGGACAGCGCGGCGGAAATGTCCTCCAGCTGGGCCAGCAGCACTCGGGCTTCCTGCGCCAGCTCGGCACCTTCGGGCGTGGCCGACAGGCCATGCGTGGAGCGTCGCAACAAGGTGACGCCGTACCCGGCTTCGAGGCGGCTCACGCCCCGCGTCACGACCGAGACCGCCACATCCAGCTCCCGCGCCGCCGCGGAGAACGACTGCAGATCCAGCGAGCGAACCAGCCATCGCAGGTCGGAAGGGTCCGGCAGGAAATACCTCATCGGTTTGCCTTTGCGTTCAAAGCAAAACCAATTATCGACCCAGGCGATTTCCGACAGTGGTCATCGTTCCTAGAGTCAAGGCCTCCACATCACTTCAAAGGAAACCCGCATGCCCATCCTCAACGTCAAGGTCTCGGCACACCGCACGCCCGAACTGTCTCATCGCATCACAGAAGCGCTGCTCGAACTCACCAGCCGCGTGCTCGGCAAGCGGCGCGACCTCACCGCCGTGGTGATCACCTATGTCGACCCGCGCGACTGGGCCATCGCCGGCCAATCGCTGGCGGAACTGGGGAAGGCCAGCTTCTACTTCGACGTCAAGGTGGTGGACGAGACCAACACCAAGGCGGAGAAGGCCCGTTATGTGGCCGAGGCGTTCGAGGTCTTCGAAGGACTTCTGGGGGACCTGCACCCCGAAAGTTATGTGTATGTGCAGGACGTACGGGCCTCTGCCTACGGCTTCGGTGGCAGGACGCAGGAGTACCGCCACCAGCACCCGGAGCAATGACATCCGGGTGCCGGGAGTCGGCCCTTATTCGAGCCGGATGTTGGCGCTGCGGATCACGCCGCGCCACTTCTCGGATTCCGACGCGATGAAGCGCTGCAGCTCGTCGGGCGTCGAGCCGGCCGCTTCCAGGCCCTTGGCCGCCGTGCTCTTCTTGAACGCGTCGTCGGCGAGCACGGCATTGACCATGCCGCTGAGCTTGGCCACGTGCTCGCGCTTCATGCCCTTGGGCGCCACGAGCGAGATCCAGGTCATGGCCTCGTAGCCGGGGAAGCCCGCTTCGGCCACGGTGGGCACGTTGGGCAGTGCGGACGGGCGCGTGGCGCCGGTGGTGGCCAGGGCCACGATGCGGCCCGAGGCGATCATCGGCAACGAGGCCGTGAGGTCGAGGAAGCCGGCGTCGACACGGCCACCGCCGATGTCCTGCAAGGCGCCTGGCGTGCCCTTGTAGGGAATGTTCACCATGAAGATGCCGGCCTTCTGCTTGAACAGTTCACCCGCCAGGTGGTGGCTGGTGCCGCTGCCGTTCGTGGCGTACGACAGCTCGCCCGGCTTGGCCTTGGCGCGCTGCACCAGGTCCTTGAGCGAGGTGATGCCCGATTCGCGGCTGGCCACGATCACAACGGGCGCCTGCGCCAGCATCGAGATCGCCGTGAGGTCCGTCTGCGTGTTGTAGCCCAGGTTGGAGTAGAGCTCGGGGTTGATCACCAGCGCGCCCGTCACGCCGACGAGGATGGTGTAGCCGTCGTTGGGTGCGCGCACCACCTGGCCCGTGGCCAGGTTGCCGGCGGCGCCGGGCTTGTTCTCGATGATGAAGGTGCCGTTGCCCTTCGATTGCAGCTTGTCGGCCAGCTCGCGCGTCACCGCGTCGGCCGAGCCCCCGGGCGGGAAGGGCAGCACGAACTTGACGGGCTTGTCCGGGTAGTCCTGGGCGGCGGCGGCCGTGGCGATCAAGGCGCCGAGGCCGATGGCGATGAGGGATTTGAGGCGTGCGTTGAACATGTGTCTCCTTCTCGGGATGGTTCAGGGGGAAAAAGGGGAGGGGATGGAGGCGTCAGGAGAGCACGTGGTCCTCGGGCCGGAAGGTGGCGGTGAGGTTCCAGTACTCCAGCATGCCGAAGGGCCAAGTCTGCGCGGCGCGGCCGTTCTTGTTCTTGTACCAACTCGTGGTCTTGGCCACGGCCCAGGCCTTGGTCTCGTTGCCCTTGTCGATCCATGCGTTGTAGCTGACGTAAGGCCCGGTCCGGCAGTCGACGGTCTTGAAGCCCTGGCCGAGCACGTGGCGCAGCGCGCGCAAGCTGTACTCCACCTGGCACTCCGACGAAAAGATGGCGCTGCCGTTGACCACCACGCCGGTGTTGGGGCCGCTGGTCATGAACAGGTTGGGGAAACCCGGCACCGAAATGCCCAGGTAGGCGCGGCAGTCGCCGTCCCAGTGCGCGTGCAGGTCCTGGCCGTCGCGGCCCGTCACCTTCAGCGGGTAGAGGAAGTCGGCCGCCTTGAAGCCGGTGGCGCAGATGATGAGGTCCACCTCGTGGCGCTGGCCGTCCGTGGTGTGGATGGCGTTCTCCGTCAGGTGCGAGATCTCCTGCGTCACCAGCTTGACGTTGCCGGCCTTGAGCATCTGCGGCCAGGTGCCGTTGTCACGCAACATGCGCTTGGCGCCCGGCGGGTAGTTGGGCGTGGCGTGTACCAGCAGGTCGGGGCGGTCCGCAAACTGCTGCTGCAGCGTGGCCAGGCACTCCTGGCGCAGGGCCTCGTTGCCCGCGCTGATGGACACCTCGTGCTGCCACGCCGGGTCCAGCTCCACCAGGTGCAGGCGGCCTTCCACGCCGATCCAGAACTGCCAGAAGCGCACCCAGCGGCCATAGGCCGGCACGTGGTTCAGCAGCCACTGGATGCCGGGCTTGAGGTCGTCGTGGTAGGTGGGCGTGGGCAGCATCCAGGGCGCGTTGCGCTGGAACACGTGCAACGTGTCCACCTGCGAGTAGATCTCCGGGCCGATCTGGAACGCGCTCGCGCCGGTGCCGATCAGCGCGACGCGCTTGCCCTTCACGCTCACGTCTTTGCGCCACGCGGCGGAGTGCACCACCTCACCCTTGAACGATTCCAGGCCGGGGAAATCGGGCACGTGCGGCCGGTTCAACAGCCCCATGGCGGTGATGACGAAGTTGAAGTGCTCCACGTGCACGCCGCCATCGGCGGTGCGCGCCGTCACCTTCCACGCGGCCTTCGCTTCATCGAATTCGAGCGATTCCACCTCGGTGTTCACGCGGATGTTGGGGCGGATGCCGGCGCGGCGCACCACGTCCTGCAGGTAACGAAGGATCTCGGGCTGCTGAGAGAACTGCTGCGTCCAGTCCTGCTTCTGCGCGAAGGACAGGCTGTAGGCGAAGTTGGGCGTGTCCAGCCGGCAACCGGGGTAGGTGTTCTCCCACCACACGCCGCCGATCTCGCTGTTCTTCTCGAACACCGTGAAGTCCAGCCCCGCCTGCTTGAGCCGATAGGCCGCGGTGATGCCGGCGAAGCCCGAACCGACCACCGCCACCTTCACGCCCGCCGCGTTCGGAAACTCGCTCACGTGCCAGCCGGGCGCGCCCTGGTCGTCGGGCACGTTCACCTCGTGGCGCAACAGGTCCATCAGGTCGTCGTGGCCGGAGCGGATGAGGAACTGCACGATGCGGTCGAGCCACTCGGGCGAGGGCGTGGGCGCCACGGGGCAGCCGGCGTCGCGGTAGCGGATCAAGGCCTGCGTGGCCAGGGCGCGGGCCTTGGCCTGCTGCTCGGCCGACATGCCGCCCTGCGGCGCGATGCGCGCGGTCATCGACGGCGATGGCGGCTTGAGGTCGTCGGCCAACAGCGCCGGGTCCTGCGTCAGCATGGCCAGGGCCGCCAGCAGCGCGGGCAGGTCGGCGTCGCGCACGGCGGCGTCGATTTCGGCGTCGGAGGCATCGATGGGCATCACGCGGTCGAACGCCGCCAGGGTTTCTTCTTCGTCGGCCTTCACGGGAAGGTCGCCTTCTTTCAGTCGCATGCTTGCTTTCTCGGTTTCGGGGGTGTGAAGGGGAATTGGGTCGTCACGCGAACACGTGAGCGGGCGGGCCGGCCGCCCAGGGCAGGGGGCGGCCGTGGATGAAGTCGAGCCAGGCGGTCTGCATGTCGTCGGTCAGGCGCCGGGCGTCGTCGGCGAGCAGCGAGCCGAGCATCGGGGCCGATGCAAAGGCGTCGTGCGTGCCGAACACGAAGGGCAGTTCCGCGCAGTGGCAGGCGCCGAAGGGCATGCCCGGTGCGCCGTCGAAACGGTAGAGCCAGGCCTGCCGGCCGGCCTGTGCCGCGTGCGCGGCCCATTGGCGCGCGGGCGCGGCGAAGCGCCGCTCGGCCTCGGTCTCGTCGGATGTGGTGCCAGGGGTGGCGCCGGGCGCGGTGAAGGCCCGCATCTCGTCGCGGTTCCAGCCGGCGAGCACGTCGACGCGGCCCGCCACCTGCGGCGTCAAGGGCGGCAGCGTGTCGCCATCGAGCACCGGGCCGAACAGGCCGTGGCCGTCCGCGAGCTCGCGCACGGTGGCCACCACTTCAGGGGCTTGTTGAGCGCGCAGCAGCGTCTCGGCCGGCAGACTGCGCGCCTGGTCCAGCGTCGCCACGCCCGCCGCGCGCAGCAGCTTCTGGCCGATTGAGCGCGCCGCGTCGGCCGACCGAAAGCCCCGACCCAGGGGCGCGCTCTGCAGGATCGCGCGCTGGAAGGTGGAGGCGCCGCGCGCCAGCAGCGCGGCGACGTTGGTGCCGCCCGCGGACTGCCCCATGGCCGTGATGCGCGTGGCGTCGCCGCCGAAGGCCGCGATGTGGTCCGACACCCATTGGAAGGCGAGGTCCAGATCGAGCAGGCCGAGGTTGGCCACGCCACCATCGGCCAGCAGCCAACCCAGCGGGCCCAGGCGCGCGTTGACGCCGACCACCACCACGTTGCCGCGCCGCGCCAGGGCCTCGCCGTCGTACCAGTTCAGCACGCCGCCGCTTTGCCAGGCGCCGCCGTGGCACCACACCACCACGGGGCGTGTCGCTGCGTCGGTGCCGGGCGTCCACACGCTCAGGTGCAGGCAGTCCTCGGACTGCGGGGCCTTGCTCGGGCCCAGCACGCGGGCCAGCGCCGACGGCAGTTGCGGCGCGACCGGCCCGGTGCCGGTGGCGTCCACCTCGCCGTGCAGGCTGGCGGGCACGGGCGGCGCGAAGCGCAGCCGGCCCACGGGCGCCTGCGCATAACGCAGCGCGCCAAACCGCATCACCCCGTGCCGGCGCAGGCCCGTCAGGGTGGCCGCGCCGCATGGCAGCGTCACTCGCTCGGCTTGTGGGGATAGCTCGTCGTTTGCTGGGAACACGCCGCGATTGCAGCCCAGATCGGTTCTTTCGTAAATCGATAGTTATTCAACTATCCATAAAATGACTTCATGAATAAAACCCGAGTGACCGGCCTCACCCTGAAGCAGTTGCGCGCCTTCGTCGCCGTCTACAAGCTGCGGCGCCTGGCCACGGCGGCGGCCCAGCTCTACGTCACGCAATCCGCGGTGAGTGTGTTGATTCGGCAGATGGAGGAGGAGCTGGGCGTGCGCATGTTCGACCGCACCACACGCTCCCTGCAGCCCACGCCCGCCGCGCACGACCTTATCGAGATCGCACAGCGCGTCCTGCGCGACATCGACTCGCTGAGCGCAGGGATCGACGACCTGTCGACCCTGCGCCGCGGCCGCGTCACCGTGGCCTGCACGCCCACGCTGGCGGAGGTGCTGCTGCCACCCGTGATCCGCGCGTTCATGCAGCGGTACCCGGACATCCAGGTCAACGTGGACGACTGCGCGCCCGACCAGTTCGTCGCGCGCCTCATCGGCGAGCGCGCCGACTTCGGCATCGGCACGCCCGACCGCGCGGACGACGGCGTGCAGATGCAGCGCCTGATGGGCGACCACCTCAGCGTGGTCCTGCGCAGGGACGACCCGATGGCGGCGCGCAAATCCGTGCGCTGGAAAGACCTGGACGGCGTGCCCATCGCCACCGTGCGCCCCGGCTTCGGCGTGCGCCCGCTCATCGACCATTCCGCCGCGCAGGCCGGCATCCGCCTCAACGTGGCGCGCGAGGTGTCGCTGCTGTCCACCGCGCTGTGGATGACGTCCTGCGGCATGGGCCCGTCGGTGATGCCCGCCGCCTACGTGCGCTACTCGCGCGACCCGGACCTGGTGACACGTCCGCTGACCGGGCCCCGGGTGTCGCGCGACATCTATGTGCTGGTGAAGGAGGGGCGCTCACTGTCGCCGGCCGCGCAGCAGTTCGTGGATGTGCTGCATGAAGAAATGGAGGGATTTGCGCAAGGCCGGGAGGCCTGAGGCCCTCCACGCGGTCAGGCAGGCCGGGCTACCAGCGTTGAACGGCGTCCACCAGGTGGTCCATCACGGCCTGCACGCGGGCCGGTAGCCGGCGGCGCGGCGCATGCACGATGTGCGCCGTTTGAGCCGGCCCCGTCCACCAGGGCAGCAGGCGCACCAGTTGCCCCTGGCGCAGGGCCTCGTCCACCATCCAGCAGGGCTGCAGCGAAATGCCCGCGCCCGATTGCACGGCGTCCAGCAGCGCGATCGCGCTGTTGACGCGGTAGCGGGAGGCGAGTTCCAGCACGGCGCTCTCGCCGCCGCTGCGCAAGTGCAGCACCTCGTCGCTGGCTGCGTAGCGCAGGTACTCGTGCGCCGTCAAGTCGCCCGGCCGCCGTGGCCGCCCCTTGCGGCGCACGTAGTCGGGTGAGGCCACCAGGTAACGCGGCCAGACCGCCAGTGGGCGCGCGACGAGATCGGCGGGCAGCACGCCGCCGATGCGCAGGGTCAGGTCGATGCGCTCCTCCACCGGATCGACGAAGCGGTCCTCCAGCAAGAGCTCCACCTCCAGGTGCGGCAGCGTCGACAACATCTCCAGCACCAAGGCGCTGAGACGCAATTCCCCCAGCGCCACCGGCGCCGACAGGCGCACCAGACCGCGGGGTTCGCGCACGCCGCTCGCCATGTCGGCCAGCGCCTCTTCGTAGTCCTCCAGCAGCTGCTTCGCATGCACGAGCAGGCGCGAGCCTTCCTCCGTGGGCAGGACGCGCTGGCTGCTGCGCTCCAGCAGCCTCGCGCCCACTTCCCGTTCCAGCCAGGCGACCTGCTTGCTGATGGTCGGTTGCGTGGTCGCCATCTCGCGCGCGGCGGCCGAGAGGCTGCCGAGTTTGACGGCGCGCACGAAGGCGCCCATGGCCTTGAGCCTGTCCATAGAGTCATTCCAATTCAGAAGAGGGCGTCTTCCATTTTCCGTTCTTCGCATGTCAATGGGAATACCGGAAAGTCAGTGCACTTCCATCCATCCACACGGAATTTCCATGAGACGTCTCGTCACACGCATCGGTCTCGCACTGCTTCTCGCAGGCGCCGCCGCCCTGTCGTTCGCCCGTCCGCCATCGACCGCTTCCGCAGCGCCAGCGCAGTGGGCCACGAGCTGGATCGCGCCAGCCCAGCCGCTGTGGGACAGCGGGTTCGCACTGCCCCTGGGCATGCCCCGGCAGTTGCAGGACGTGACCTTGCGCCAGCACCTGCGCATCAGCGTTGGCGGTGAACGCCTTCGCCTGGTGGTCAGCAACGAATACGGGCATTCACCCTTGAAGGTGTCGAGCGCGCATGTCGGGTTCGGCGCGTCGGGCACGGGGGCGTACGCCACCTTCCAGGGTTCGAAGGAGATCACCGTCGCGGCGGGCGCGAAGGCGGTCAGTGACCCGATCGCCGCGGCCGTGCCATCGGGCGCACGCCTGCAGGTGGACCTCTACCTGCCCGATCGCACGCCGCTCGCGGGCTTCCATTGGGACGCGCGCGATCAGACGCTGCTGCTGTCGGGCAACGTTGCCGGGCGCGCAGCCGCTGAAAGCGGCGAGCGTGGCGAGACGCTGGCAACGCGCGCCTTCCTCTCCGCCGTCATGGTCGAAGCCGCGCGCGCACCGGTGGCAGTGGTCGCGCTGGGTGATTCGATCACCGACGGCAACGGGTCCACGCCCGGTACGGATCAGCGCTGGCCCGACTTTCTGGCGCGCCGCCTCGCCCCGCAGGGCGTCGCCGTGTTGAACGCCGGCATTTCGGGGAACCGCCTGCTGCGCCCGGGCATGGGGGAGAGCGCGCTGGCCAGGCTGGAGCGCGATGCGCTGCAACACCCGGGTGTTCGGGCGGTCATCGTGCTGCTGGGCACCAACGACATCGGCTGGCCGGGGGGCGCCTTTGCGCCCGACGAGGTGCTCCCGTCCCTGGCGAGCCTCACCCAGGGTCTGCGCCAGCTGGTGGAGCGGGCGCACCTGCGGGGCGTTCGGGTCATTGGCGGCACCCTCATGCCGTTCGAGGACGCCCTCAAGGGCACGCCGCTGGAAGGCCACTTCAGCCCCGAGAAAGACGCGCTGCGCCAACAGCTCAACGAATGGATCCGGCACGCGGGCGCGTTCGATGCCGTGGTCGATTTCGATCGGCTGGCGCGCGATCCGTCCCGCCCGACCCGCCTGCGCGCGGCCTTCGATTCAGGCGATCACCTGCATCCCGGTGACGACGGCTACCGCGCCATGGCCGACAGCATCGACCTGCGTGCGTTGCTCGGGCCTGCTCATGAGTGAGCCCCTGATCCAAGGCACTTCCACCACCCCCATCCAGAGAGTCCACATGAACGTACTTGTCATCAACGCCAGCCCCCGCCGCGAGCGGTCCCTGTCACGGCAACTGGCCCATGCATTCGTCGCCCGCTGGCAGGCCCTGCGGCCGCGCGACGCGATCGTCGAACGCGACGTCGGCATCGAGCACCCGCCCTTGCTCACCGAAGCCTGGATCGCGGCCTGCTTCACCGCCGAAGATCAGCGCACGCCTGACCAGCGCGCCGTGCTGGCCTACTCGGACGCCGCCATCGACGAACTCGCGCAGGCGGACATCGTGGTCATCGCCACGCCCCGCTACAACTACGGCATGCCGGCGGCGCTGAAGGCCTGGTTCGACCAGGTGATCCGCATCAACCGCACGTTCCACTTCGACCGCACGGAAACGACCTGGCCACTGTCGCCGCTGCTCTCGGGCAAGAAGCTGGTGCTGCTGTCAGCCTCGGGCGAGTTCGCCTTCCAGGCCGGCGGCCTGCGCGAAGCGTGGGAGCATCTTGAGCCGCACGTGCGCACCTGCGCGCACTACCTCGGTGTGGCGGCGCACGACATGCACCACGTGGCCATCGAATACCAGGAGTTCGGCGATCAGCGACACCGCGATTCGCTGCAGGCCGCCACGGACGCGGCGACGGCGTTGGCCAGTGAGCTGGCCGTGGACGTGGTTCACGCGCACGCCTGAACCTTGGACGTCTGCGGCGCCACTGGGCCGCTGCCTGAAAACACGGCGGCACCCAGGGTCTGCGCGGCCTGCAGTTGGGCCTGTTTCTGCACGTCCTCGCCAGCCAGCAGAAACCTGGACGTGGCGACGCGTGCGCCGCAGTAATCGAAGATCCCGTGATCGATCTGCGTCTTCATGGCCTGGAAGTAGCCACGGCGCGTGTAGGTTCGCTCGGAGGCGCCGCCGATGGCCACCAGGTGCACCGGCAGATGGCCCAATCGCTTCACGAGCCCGGTGTCCGCGTGCTCCTCATAAGCCCATCCGTTGGAGAAGACCCGGTCGATCCAGCCCTTCAGCAGCGCTGGGAAGGACCACCAGTACACCGGATACACCAGCACCAGCGCGTCGGCTCCGTCGATGCGCTGCTGTTCGCGCAGAACATCAGGGGAGGGCGGGAGAAGGTCCTTGTGAACGGCGTGGTCGTGTGCGGTGAAGCGGGGGTCGAAGCCTTCCGCGGCCAGGTCGGCGATCTCGGACGTGTGGCCCGCCCGAGCGATGCCGTCGGCCACCTGGCGCGCGACGCGGTGGCTGAACGATCCGGGCTGGGGGTGTGCGACGACGACGAGGGCATGCATGTCTGGGCTCCTGCTGATAAAGTTGCTTGGTTACCTTTAGTATATTCATCAACCTACGTTTGGTACATAACCATGCAGAAACGCGGGATTCCTCGCGCCGACGGCCCCCGCCAGCGTCTGCCGCGGCAGGAGCGCTACCGCCAACTCATCGAGACTGCGTGGCGCATCGTGCGTGAGGCGGGCAGCGACGCACTGACCCTGGGCTCGCTGGCGGAGCAGGCGGGCGTGGCCAAACCCGTCGTGTACGACCACTTCGCCACGCGCAATGGCTTGCTGGCGGCGCTGTACGAAGAGTTCGACACGCAGCAGCACGCACTCATCGACGCGGCCATGCAGGCCAGCGAACCGAACCTGGACAGCCGCGCGTCCGTGATCGCCGGTTCTTACGTGGACTGCGTGCTGGCCCAGGGGCGCGAACTCCCGGGCGTGCGTGCCGCGCTGGCGGGCGCCCCCGAGCTGGAGGTGCTGAAGCGGGAGAGCGAGACCGTGTTCCTCGACAAATGCCGCGAGCTGCTGGCACCTTTCGCGCCTGGCAAGGACATCACCCCCGCGGGCCTGCGCGCCATGCAAGGCGCCGCCGACGCCTTGTCCTATGCCGCCGCCGTGGGAGACATCACGCCGGCTCAGGCGAAGCAGGAGCTGCGCGACACCATCGAGGCGATGGTGATGCGGCAGCGGACGGGCGCTCCCTCGTGAGGCGCTCCCCATTCGGGAGCAGGGGTTGATGTCGTCGCGGGAAACCGTGGACGAGGTTCTCACCCGACGCCTATGAGAACGGTTCTTCGGGTGAGCTCTCAACCCGAAGTCAGGTTGTTCGACGGCCGGCGAGAAAGCTCAGGATGGCGATCACTTGTACCGCGGCCACAGTCAGCAAGAAGGCCGACGTGTTCATGCCCAGATGCGCTCCCCCCTCGGCCGTGGCGCTGAGCACGAAGCCGAACACCGCAGGCGCGAACGCATAGCTGGCCTGCGCCATCGCCACGGTCAAGGCCACGACACGCGGCACGTCTTCCTTGGCGAACTCCGCTTGCGCGATCAATGGCGGCAGAGAGGTCGCGTTGCCGATGCCCGAACCAAACAGCGCGACGCCCAACAGGATCCATGCGATGTGCTGTTCGTCGACAAACACCAGCACGATTGAACCTGCCAGTTGTACGCCGTAGGCCAGCGCCGCAACAAGGCGCCGGTTGGCGCCCGCCGGCAGCAGGCGTGCCACGAACATGCGCCCGCCGATGGCGCAGGCCGTCGCGAAGCCCATGGCCAACCCGGCGACCTGTGCACCCAGCGCGGGCACCATCACCGAGAACAGGTGCGCCAGCAAGCCAATTTGCGCAAACAGGCCGGCCGCCATGCCCAACGCCAGACTCAGGAAGCGGCCGTTGCGCCACAGCAGGCGGCCAGGAAGCGCTTGTGCTTGAGGCGGTGCCATACCGGGCGCTGCCCCGCCGAAGCCTTCGCCGTCCGGTCCCTGTCCCAATTGCTCGGGCGTCCTGGTGAAGACGGTGGCCGAGAGCAGCGTCATTACCCCCACCATCACCAGTCCGACGAGGCCAGCGCTGGCGGGGAAACCCAGCTGTGCAATCAGCAACACCCACAAAGGCGAAAACACAAGTCCACCAATGCTCGCTCCGTTGTAGGCCTTGGCCAGGGCCATCGGCCGCTGGTGCAGATACCAGGGCGCGATGGCCGCATTGACGGCAACGGCACCCATCGTCACCCAACCGGCGCCGCTCAAAAGCGCGCTGAGGAACAAGGTCCAGGGCAGCTCGGCAACGGACCATCCCCACACGCCGACGGCGGCACAGATGGATCCCACCAGGGCGGTTGGCCCGACGCCGTGGCGACGATGCAGCGATGGCAGTCGCGTGATCACCAGTGCCCCGAACAGGTAGTGGACCGTCACCACCGTCGATACCAGCGTCAGCGACCATCCGGTGCGCTGTACGACGGCATGCAGAAAGATGGATGGACCGTAGAAGCCAACGCCCCAGCCAAACATGGCCATGACGAAAGTGGCGCGTACCACCCATGGGCCGAAGAAGATCGGTGAGGCGCGCGCGGCAAGTGACGGAGCTGGATGCATGCAGCAATCATGCTGTCCGTCAGGCGCTCTTTGTTTCGGCGGCGGACAAAGTGTTTTGCACCCCCCCCCACGTCCCCGGTTGACAGGAATCTGAACTTTACTTAGCCTACGGGGTAATTAGCCATACGGAAAACTACAAGCACCATGCTCGATGACCCACTGAGCCTGACTTTTGCCGCGCTTGCGGACCCTACCCGAAGGGCACTGCTGGCGCTGCTTTCGCAGGGGGAGGCCACCGTGAACGAACTGGCGGCGCCGTTCGACATGCGCCTGCCGTCGATCTCCAAGCATCTGAAGGTCCTGGAGCGGGCGGGGCTGGTCGAGCAGAGCCGTCATTCGCAGTGGCGGCCGCGCCGGCTGCAGGCCGCGCCGCTGGCGCAGGCAGCGGGATGGCTGGAGCACTACCGCCCATTCTGGGAAGACAGCTTCGACCGGATGGCCAACTACCTCGACGAATTGAACGTGACTGAAAAGGAGAAGTCTCATGGTCGCAAAGCCTGATCTGCAGTCCAGTGGGCAGTCGGTGGTGATCGAGCGCGTGGTGAAGGTGCCGCGTGCACTCGCCTTCGAGGTCTGGACCTCGCCCCGGCATCTCGCCCGATGGTGGGGGCCGCGCGACGAGCAGGGTCGCGACTTCAGCATGGCCTCGTGCGAGATGGATTTCCGACCAGGCGGCAGTTGGCGCATCTGCATCCGTTCGCCGGGTGGAGACGACTATTGGCAGGGCGGACAGTACCGCGAGATTACGCCACCCGATCGCCTGGTGTTCACCTTCGCCTGGGAAAGGGCTGAGGAAGATTTCCCACTGACACTGGTGGAGGTTGACTTCCTGCAGGAAGGTCCCGATGCCACGCGCGTCCGCTTCCGCCAGTCAGGACTGCCGCCATCGGAACGTGATGGCCACGCGATCGGCTGGGCTGAATGCCTGGATCGGCTGGCGGAGTTTCTGGTGGCGGATCAGGCGCCGGAGGCGCGGTCATGAGGCGGACCTACCACGGCAGCTGCCACTGCGGCGCGGTGCGCTGTCCGATGCCGACGCGCCCGCTCAAGATCCCTTCACCTCACGGCAGAACACGCGGCAGCAGCAGGCCGGCCGCGCCCTCGATGGCAGCGTAGAGAAACAGGATGCGCAGCGCCTCCAGCGTCTTGTTGGCCGGGCCGGGGGCCAGCCCGCGCATCCAGCGCAGCGCGTAGTAGAAGGCCGACAGCACCACCGCCACGACGACGCTGCCGTGCCAGGCCAGCATCGCGTAGACCGACGCGCCCTGGCCGCTGGCGTCGCCGCGCAGCCCGGCTTGCCACCAATCGCGCACGTCAACGAACAGCGCGGCGGCCAGGCACAGCGCGCTCAGCGCCATCGCCATGGCGCTGGCGCCGCTGCCGTGCTTGAGCCGCGCCATCAGCGGCCGGGCGGCGTACGCGCTGCCGGCGGCTACGCTCAGCAGCACGAGCCCCGGCAGCAAGGTCTGGCGCGGCGCCGCGACGCGCCACCAGTCCGGGTGCGCGCCGTGCAGGTAGAGGTAGCCGAACATCGCCATCAGGAAGATCATGCCGAGCGTGACGCACAGCAGCACGGCGCCCCACCAGCCGTGGGCTTGCGGGCCGGCCACGTAGGTGGGCAGCCGGATGCCGCCGCCCGCGTCCACGGTGGCCTGTTCCATGTGTCGGTCGTTGTTCCACACCCAGGCCATCAGCCACACCACGGACAGCACCGCGCAGGCGGCGCTCAGGCTCAGCGCCTTCACGGTGAGCAGCAGGAAGGCGCCGGCCGTGAACAGGGCGGCCAGCAGCGGCCGCCAGGTGGGCCCCGGCATGATTTGCACGTACTGCGGCTCGGCGCGTGTGGGGCTGGTGATCAGCGTCTCGCGCTGGCCGGTGGCCGAGCCGGGCAGGAAGTAGCGGCCGGCCTCCACGTCGGCGGCCAGTTGCGGATCGGCCCACAGCGGCTCCAGGTGGCTGACCACCGGGATGGAGCGCACGCCGTAGTTGCCGGCCGACAGCCATTCGAGCGTGCCGCCGTTGAAGACGTTGCGCGCCTTGGCGCCGGCCGCGCCGCTGTGGCGCCAATAGCAGCGCACCGCGTCCACGATGAACAGCAGCACGCCGGCGGCCATGATGAAGGCGCCGATGGTGGAGATGAGGTTGGGCAGGTCCCAGGCCCGGCCGGGCAGGTAGACGCCCACGCGCCGCGGCATGCCCATCAAACCGGTGAGGTGCATGGGCAGGAAGGTCACGTGCACACCAGTGAAGCACAGCCAGAACACCCAGCGGCCCACCCGCTCGGACAGTTGCCGGCCGTTGATCATCGGCGTCCAGTAATAAAAGCCGGCGAGCAGCGGGAACACCATGCCGCCCATCAGCACGTAGTGGAAGTGCGCGACGACGAAGTAGGTGTCGTGCGCCTGGCCGTCGAAGGCGACCATGCCCACCATGACGCCGGTGAGCCCGCCCATCACGAAGATGAGGATGCCGCCGACCAGGAACAGCGAGGGCACGTTGCGCTGCACCTTGCCGGCGGCCAGCGTGCAGATCCACGCGAACACCTGCGCGCCGGCCGGCACCGCCACCGCCATGGACGCCGCCGAGAAGTAGCCCGCCGACGCACCCGGCAAGCCCACCGTGAACATGTGGTGCGCCCACACGCCGAAGCTGATGAAGCCGGTGGCGATCATCGCCAGCACCACCAGCTCGTGGCCCACGAGCTTGTGCTGCGCCACGGCGACGATCATGGTCGACACCATGGCCGACGCGGGGATGAAGATGATGTAGACGTCCGGGTGGCCGAAGAACCAGAACAGGTGCTGGTACAGCAGCGGGTCGCCGCCGCGCGTGGCGTCGAACAGCGGCCAGTTGAAGGCGCGTTCCAGCTCCAGCAGGAAGGTCACCATGATCATGGCCGGGAAGGCCAGGATGATCATGACGCCGAAGATGAGGATGGCCCAGGCGTAGACGGGCATCTTCGCGAGTGACATGCCCGGCGCGCGCGTGCGCAGCACGCCGACGATGAGCTCGATGGCGCCGGCGATGGCGCTGATCTCGATGAAGCCGATGCCCAGCAGCCAGAAGTCGGCGTTGATGCCCTTGGAGTACACGCCCGCGCTGAGCGGCGGGTACATGAACCAGCCGTCCGACGGCGCCAGGCTGAAGAAGATGGAGCAGAAGAAGACGGTGCCGCCGATGGCATAGGCCCAGTACGAATAAGCCGACAGCCGAGGGAAGGGCAGGTCGCGTGCGCCGATGATCTGCGGCAGCAGCAGCACGGCAACGGCCTCGACGGCCGGCACGGCGAACAGGAACATCATGACCGAGCCGTGCATGGTGAACAGCTGGTTGTAGGTTTCCTGCGGCACCACGTCGGCCATCGGCGCGGCCAGTTGCACGCGCATCACCAGCGCCAGAATGCCCGCCGCCACGAAGAAGGCGAAGGCCGTGACGATGAACAGGAAGCCGATGAAGTTGTTGTTGACGGCACTGAACGCGCGCCAGCCGGTGGGCGTTTCCCACACCTTCTCCAGTGCCTCCAGCTCGCCGGCCGGGCGGCCGCCCTGCGTGGGGAAACGCGCGTAGAGGCGGGTGTCGAAGCCGGTCTCGGAGGCCCTGACGTCGCGCACGGCGCCGTCCACGCCGGGGGTGGCGGCCTGCGTCATTTCAACGCTTCCAGGTAGGAGGCCAGGGCGTTCAGCTCATCCGCCGTGAGCGAGCGGTAGGCCGGCATGCGGTTGTTGGGCTTGATCGCCTGGCTGTCGGCGATCCAGCCGGTGAGCGTGGCGCGCGTGTTGGGCAGGATGCCCGCGCCCAGCGACTGGCGCGAGCCGATGTGCGTGAGGTCGGGCCCGGCGATGCCTTGCGCGTCGGTGCCGGCCACGCGGTGGCAGGCCGCGCAGCCCACTTCGTTGAACAACTGCTTGCCGCGCAGCGCTTCCACACTCAGTTGGGTGGGCGGTGGCTTCAGGCGGTTGTCCATCCACCGCTGCCAATCGGCCGGCGCGTGCGCGACGACGACGAAGCCCATCAGCGCGTGCGCGCCGCCGCAGAACTCGGCGCATTGCCCGCCATAGCTGCCCGGCTCGTCGGCCTGCAGCTTCAGGCGGTTGGTGCGGCCGGGGATCATGTCCATCTTGCCGCCCAGCCGGGGCACCCAGAAGCTGTGGATGACGTCCTCCGACTCCATCTCCACCACCACCGGCCGGCCCGCCGGGATGTGCAGCTCGTTGGCGTCCGCATGGACCTCGCGGCCCGAGGCGTCGAGGTAGGACACGCGCCACCAGTACAGGTTGCCGGACACGCGCATGCGCAACTCGTCGCCCTGAATGGTGGTGAGGCCGCGCACCATCAGCAGCCCCCACACCAGCAGCACCAGCAGCACGCCGGCCGGGATGATGAGACCGAACCACTTCACCACGCGCTCGCCGCCGAGCTTCGCGCGAAGTTCGGCGCTGCCGTACAGCGCCACCCACATCGCCGCGCAGACGCCGATGAAGATCAGCGTGACGAGGCCGATCAGCACCCAGGACAGCGTGCTGACCGTGTTGGAGAACGGGCCGGCCGGGTCGAGCACCGGCGGCGGCCAGCCGCGCAGGGCCTCAACGAGGCTTGAGCTGGAGGAGGTAGGCGGTGACATCGCGGGCTTCCTGGTCGGTCATGGGAATGGCCGGCATGGCCGTGCCGGGCAAATGGGCGGGCGCGTCGCGCACGAACTGCACCAACACGCCGGGCTGGTTGGGCAGGCGCCCGGCAATCAGCCCCTGGCGGCCGAAGTTCTCCAGCGACGGCCCGAGGCCGCCGCGCGGCCATTGCACGTCGGGGAAGCTGTGGCACGCGACGCAGCCCTTGTCGTTGACGAGCTGGCGGCCGCGCTTCACGTCGGCGTCGCTCAGCGTCGGCGTGCGGTCGGGTGGGCCGTCGCAGGCGGCCAGCGGCACCGTGAGCAGAACGGTCAGGCCCAGGCCTGGCGCGCGCCTTGCCAAGAAGTCAATTGCCATGCGCCACCTGCCCCTCTGCCTTCCTCGCCTGCTGCTGCTCACGCTCCTCACACCGCTCGCTGCCTGCACCGATCGCATGTCGCCCAGCGACGACCGCTGGGGCAGCGACGGCGAACTGATCGCCATGAGCGGCGGTGAGGGCGGGGCGCGCTACGCCTGCGTCAGTTGCCATGGCGCGCGCGGGGAGGGCAACGGCTTCGACGCGCCACGGCTGGCTGGTCTGCCGGCCGGCTACCTGCAGAAGCAGATGGAGGACTACGCCAACGGCCTGCGCCCCCACGCGGTGATGCGCGACGTGGCGCGCTTCCTGGACAGCCACGAGCGCGTGCGGGTGGCGAACCACTACGCGGCGCTGGCGGTTCCGGTGGAGGAGGGGCCGGTCCCGGCGGCGTCCGTGCCGTCTGCGCTGTACGTGCGCGCCTGCGAGCAATGCCATGGCGTGGACGCCGCCGGCACGCCGCTGGGCCCGCCGCTGGCCGGCCAGCCCGCGTTCTACCTGGCCCAGCAACTGCGGGACTGGCAGGTGTCGAAGCGGCGCAACGATGGCAATCATGAGATGTTGAAGGTGGCGCAAGCGCTCAGCGCGGAGGAGGTGGAGGAGGTGAGCCTGCATCTGTCGCGGATCCCACCACGCCCGGCTCGTCCGGTCCGTTGAGGTCCAGCATCGACTGCAGCACGCGGTCGCGCTTCACCAGGTAGTGCAGCACCGCCGCGCCGGCGTGGCCGGGAATGGACAACGCCGTGATCCAGACGATCCACACGTGCGCCTTGGCCGCGCCTTGCATCAAGGTGAACTGCAGCTCCTCGGACAACTGGTCGAACGGCAGGTTGGGAAACGGAATGACGCCGGCAATGGACAGCGGCAGGTCGCTGGGCAGCGTGGACCACATCACCCAGCCGCTGATGGGCAACGCGAAGAAGCTGAAGTAGAACCACACCTGCAGCGCGTGGCTGGCGCGGCCGGCGAACGAGTTCTCGTCCACGTTCTCCGGCGTGCCGATCTGGCTGCGCCACAGGAAGCGCAGCGTGCCCAGGACCATGATGGTCAGCCCGATTTCGGTGTGCGTCTGGTAGCCCAGGTACTTGTCGCCGCCCACGGGCTGCCAGCCCAGGTACCAGCCGTGGCCGAGCTGAAAAATCATCAGCGCCGCCATCACCCAGTGAAAGGCCACGCCGATGGGCGTGTACATGCCACGCCGGTGGTGGCCCTCGGCCCATTCGATGGCCTGGACGAGGTTCATGCGGCGTGCAGCCCACGTTCGGCCTGCAGCCAGCGCCAGCCGATGCCGATGGCCGCGGCCAGGTACGCCAGGCTGCCCGGCGCCCACATCAGCAGCCCGGCGAGCTGCTGGTCCTC
>Ga0247823_10001558_pt1 | contig 19120 bp, 26 predicted proteins | sample 13C_PalmiticAcid_2_FD_192426 | JGI IMG/M metagenome (GOLD analysis project Ga0247823, IMG submission 192426) | Soil microbial communities from agricultural site in Penn Yan, New York, United States - 13C_PalmiticAcid_Day30 | ecosystem: Environmental > Terrestrial > Soil > Agricultural land... | reverse complement strand
TTTGGTAAGGGGGAGGGGCGGTGGGACGAACCGAGCAGGAGGGTGTTGAGGGGGAGGAAGACCATCTCGAGTGTGAGTGAGAGCGCGTTGTGGATGAGTTGTGATTTTGTGACGAAAAGAGTTGTTGTGAGGTCGACGGTGGGTATATAATGTGCGGGATTTGGCGGTCTCCCATACGGTGCTGATATCTCGGATTTGGTCGGGTTGATGAGTCGTGTTCGGTCCTAAGCTTCTCGACGGCTGCACAAGGTGTGTTGCAGCGTGTGGGTTGGCCGGGTGTACTGCAGCCAATTTCGGCCAATATTGCTGCCGGCGATTGTCTATAAAATAGAATGGCCGGCTTTGTCCAACTTTGCGGTTGGGTCGACGAGAGGGTGTTCGCGGCCAACAGGCTAAAGTGGGCTCACAAGCCGAGACATGTGTATAAACCAGAGATATCACCTGGGACGGCGGGGTGCCGATTTGGTTGTTAGGAGGAGCTCCATTCCAGACTGTTGCGTGCGCATGCGACCTGGGGCGGGGACGTCAGACTTGGGGTGTTTCGGAGGGCAGGACGGACATTTCAACAGGCCGACTGCGAGTGCCCGCAACGGTACCTAAGGAAAGTAGCCGCCTGTGAGGGATGCGCTAGCGGGAGGCGATGGTGTTGGACGAGGAGGAGGTAGATGGCCTAGCCTGGCCTGCCATGACCGGGGTGCCCTTGAGCACGTGGGATCTCCCCCTCGGAGACCGCCCCAGAAGCTTAATCCTGAGGTGACACGCCTCCAATATCTGGTCTGAGCCTGTGTGCCCTTGGACCATGCAAGCCATCGGCAGTCAGCGGGCACCGCAGGACGCAAAACATCTCGTGATGCGCAAAAGGACCGTAAAAGCCTGCACTTTGTGATGTTGCGGCCTGGACTTGCCCGCGTCTTTCTCCTCGGCAGTCATTCTCCGATCGAATGGCCTGGCCCTACGGGCGGGTTTTGGAGTTGGGAAGTCTGGGTCAGTCTGGGGAAGGCGCAGCGCTTGCTCTTGGCGTGATTTAGCGCTCGTTAGCCCTTGCATGGGTCTGGAACACGACCGGCCCTGCACGCCACAGCTTATTCCCGGCCTTCTGGTTGGCTCTTGCTCGCGACTTGCCCAAAGCTTCTTTCACCATCCCTTCCACCGAGAGCACGTTTTCGGGGAACGTGGGTTGGCGACTGCTTCTTTGGGCAGCCACATGCTGGCCCGACATCGATAATTTGCTGGATTGGACCACGATGGCTTTTTGCGTCACCGAAGCCAGTCTTGCGCGAAGCTGTTGGCGTGGGGGGGGCAGCTGGAGAGGGGTCATCAGAGATGGGCGCCTGTTTGTTGGCTGGTGCCGTCGGTCCAATCGCAAGGTCTCCTCGTTTCTCTGTTGAGCCGCGGTCAAACCACGCAGGCTTGCCTGCACAGATTCAAGCGGGAGCGGATGCAACCTGCCAAGAAAGATCAGTGCAGCCGTCTGCTTCCAACCTAGGGCAAAATACAAATACAACAATGACCAAATGGGATGCAATACGAAAAGGCACTGAATGCTCATTACATCAAAAACACAATCGAAATCGAAAAAAAATGATGTTGAACCTCGGATACCGGGAGTCGAACCCGGGGCTGTTGAGAGAACGATCACTTCTGAGAAGTGAGAGTCAACGATGTTACCGCTACACCATACCCGATGAGTCGAGCGTGGTTCCGACGAATTGTTGCAGAGAGGAGCCGGGCTTAGCTTTATGAACAGGGCAACAGCGACGACCATTGTTGATGCTGCTCGCCCCTTTCATAACCATGCTGTTTCTCCGACAACACCTTTACGGTTGGAGGAATCTTGCTCACTGCTGGGCACAGTCCACGACATCAAAGGGTCCACCGAGTGTTGGCGCGTCTGTTCCAGCACCACTTCCGTTTCAGGCGGACTCGACTACTGTTTTCCCACCACTTCAGGAGTATCGCCACCTGCTTTCTTGGGTTCCCTCCCCTCTGTCAACCCTTCCGAATGTGTAGAGTCGGGAACCTTTGACCCGGCCGGCTCGCGGCCAAGGCTTTCCAACAAGCGCAAGACTCTCTCGCCCGCCTTCACATGGGTTTCCTCGTTCAGCCAACACTCTGAAGGCGGCATAAACCGCGGGTCGTCTCGATACGTTTCCACCAGCCACTCGGCCGCCCAGCTCGGGCCCTCGACCCACCGCTGGGGCAGCCAGTGTATCCACGGGTAGTCAGCCTTGTATCCCACCGGGAACGGCCAGAGCCGTTCGATGAGGGACGGCGGCAAGGTGGCCGGGTTCCGATCCCTCGTCCGCGGGTGCCTGTCATGAAGTCGTAAATGTAGACGTTGTTGAAGTCGATGATCACGACGCTGCCGTCGGGCTTGACTATGACGTTGCGTGCTACTAGGTCCTCGTGTCGCACCGCCGCGCGCCACCAGATGAAGAGGGGCGCCTCGCGGATGTTCTGTAGCACCCGGATTCGGAAGTCTTCGGGCGGGAGCCGGGCGTTGTCAATGGTATGCGTGGTTTTGTCCTCGGCGCGCGTAATCAGATCCAGCATGCATTCCCCCTGCACGAGTTCGATGAGAATCATACAGACCCATCGCTGACCGACGTTGAAGGTCCAGGACCCGTGGTAAGCAGGCACAAAGGTACCACCGATGACGGGCTGCATGATCCTATACGCCCAAGCTTCGATGCTGTAGTCTCTAGCGGCGAAGGACATGCAGTCGTTGTAGCCCAAAACGCTCGGACCGGGCGCGCCCAGGGGGTAGTCGACGCCGTCGTAGATCTTGGCCACGTACTCGGTGGAACGGTCCCCGTCGAGAAAGCAGGTGACAACGTGGGGGCCGCCTCGGTGCCGAATCGTCTTGACGCTCGTCACCGTCAGGGTGCGCTCAGGTGTGCCTGGAGGCTCTGTCTCGAGGGGCGGGTTGGCGAGCGCGAACTCGACCCGGTCGATCTGCCTCAAATCCCGGCCTTTCCGGCGGCTGCAGTCGGCGCGCGGGCGCGGACTTGGCCTATAGGCGCCGGTAAAGGGCTCCGGGGGAACATGTTGGCGAATACCGAGAGTGGTATTTATGCCGTACCTGGTAATGCCGAGAGCATCTTGACTCGTGCCCATTGTGGCGAGGAGAGAACTTGAACGAGGACCTGGCTGTTGGGCCGTGAGTTGTTGTCGGGGAGGGGACGAGGCCGGCGACGATATCAGTGATCAAAATCCAAACTTGGCTGCTTCACAATGAGAGGAATTGTCCTCGTTAAGTTGGCTTCAATCTCGAACAATCCGGGTCATTGTCAGAAGCTTTGTGCGATGTGTATAGAGAGGGTTTGGCACCGCGCTGGATAAGACAAGACGAAAATTGACGCTCTTGTCAGACGGATGGCTCTTCGTCGTTTCGTCTCAGCCCTGGGTCGGTCGGTTGGCTCTGTGGTTGGTTTTTGAAGAGTCAAGATTTGGGGGAACCCAAAATTAAATTTGTGGCGGTGTTGGCTGGGTGTGCTGAAGCTGCTATGTCCAGCGCACCGCCCTTCTCGGCTGGTTGATCGAAGCAAGGGTAGAAAAGCAGAGGGGACAAAATCACCGTGTCCCTCGTTTTGTTGCAGCTGCCGCCACGTGGCCACGCTCATCGTATCAATCACGAAGCGTGATTTGTCTGATTGTTCGTTTCTGTTTCCGTATTTCTTCTCTTTTTCCTTGGACTTGTTGCTGGCAACAAAGGCAAATTCGGCGAGATAGGTGGATAGTACCGAAAGAAAAGGGAATATGTCACTCTTGCGCGCATGGCTCCGGCTCACCCGCCAACCAGGGTGAGCCGGGTGAGCAGGGTGAGCCGGGGTGAGCACTCGCCGCTTTTGGCTCACCCTGCTCACCCTGCTCGCGCGACCCCCGCCGGAGCAGCAGGGGTAAAAGCGGAAGCTGAAACCTGATATCTGCATTCTGCAATGTGATGCGGCGCAGCCCTCGCAGCGTTGCAACCACGTAATCCAAGATAACCCAATGAGGTTAATCCAGAATAAAACAATATAACGTTAGTCCAGAACGAGAAAAGACGGTTTGCGCTAGCCCAAATTGGGAAGTCTTGCTGGCCGCGGCCCAAGACTATCGCTCCCAAACCACGGCACACAGGGCTTGATGCTGCACGCCCAGTGGCGAAACAACTTGAGCATCCCGTTCTCCCTTCCGTCCTCATCGCCACGGCCGCACTCGAGCCCTAAGCAGCCATGCGTAAATGGCTCACATCATGGGTGTCAAGGAGCCAAGTTACTCATTTTTTCACAGCTGCTGGAGGTGGGCATCTAACACTGGGGCCACTGCAGAGGAACTACGCGCGCGAGAAGAGAGCGGTCAAGAGTGTGTGTGTGTGAAGGGGGGGCGTGTGAGAGGAGTAAGAGGGTGTGTGTGAGAGATGTGTGGTGTGGTATGCCTTGACATGGAGCGTTGGCTCAGCGCGAGAGATGACTCTCCCTCACCCTCTCCTTGTTGGTGCTCAGAAATAGTGCGAGAACAGAGATAAGGGGGGCGCCAGCCCTCCCACCCCTAAATGACTTCTTTTCCTCCTTATCTTGACGCCTCGAGGAGCATGCTCTGTGGTTGAGACAAAACCTTATGGCCATTCCAGAAGCCCATCTGATTCGGAACTCTCTCACCACTACCTCTAGACAACTGCTTTCCCCTGGCTAGGGAGCAGGACGGTGTTGGCATGAAGCATTCGACCGAGGCCGCTCAGGGACGCGTTGCGCAGGGTGGTCTCTCACGGAACGGCCGAATCTACCGCATTGCCTACATGAAGCGTCTCAAAAGAAAACGCAGACGAAAGCTCCCCCTATGCAGGGGCTGTGGAACGCGATTACATTTACGGCGACCAGCTGGGCCACGCTGAGGGATGAGTTTCGCGAGTTGGCGGCTGCTGGGAGGGGATGCTGCCTGGTGGGGCCTTCCGGCCGAGAGGGGGGAGTGGATAGGAGAATCGGGAGCTGCCGACGATTCCGAGGATGGCGAATGTGAGGGTTATTCGGGGGGGAGTCCAGTAGAGGACAGTGGCATTTGATGCGAGAGGACCCGTGTCGATGTGGCAGAAGCCGGAGCAAGCGTACGCTGCCTTCGGGCAGAGGAGAGTGCTGGTATGGAGGCATAATGGCAGGCACAAACCGGTGAGCCGAGAGGAGAGGGAGGCGCACGAAGAGGTAACACAAATGCGCATCACCAGTAAGGAGGGTGGGTGGCAGTCCCGCCGGCAGGAGGGTGGGCGAGCGCGTAACCTGCGCATTTCCGCTGAAGGAAGCAATAGTTAGCGGTGAAAGGGAGTGATCTTGTAACAATTAACAAATCTGTCCAAGGACAAGATCCGCTGCTCCCTTTGCAGAGCGAAGTAGTGTGGGACATCCGGCAGCTGGTAACCCCGGCCATCTTACACGAACAGTGTTCATTGGCGGCGTTGGCGGCGACATTCCAGGCGACCGACGCGCTGCTCTACATGCAGCCGGAAAACGGCTCGAAGTTGAAGAGCACGTTGGAGCCCGAGATCTGCAAGACTACAGGTGCCTCTGGCTGCACCTGGGTGGATTAAAGCTCAAACAGGCGCTTCGTCGTGGCCTGTAGGTTTGAACTGTTTTAAATTCGAGCCCGGACAATATACGTTTGGCCCCGTTCAAGGGTGAACCGCGAGGTGTGGTGCGAATAAGCTGTGTGCCGAGCTCCTTGGCGTTGACCTTGGCACCGATCCTCCGCTTATCTGGGGACGAGATCGCTCGTCGGTTTTTCTTTCCCTGCAGCAAGTAGCACATTTGCGCATGGCTTCCAGGCGTTCCGCGTAGCAGACCCTTTGCATGATCTGCGCCGACGGCGGTCTAGAACAAGGGATTGCCGGGCTGACATGTGCCGTATTCTTTCCTGGTCAAGGGGGGTATGTTTCTTTCCCAACGCAAACGACTTCACAAGTATGGCTGGTGTTTCCAAGTGGCAATGATAGCAGTACCTAGGTAGTGTACAAATTCCCTTTAAGTTCGATTCTTTTGGTAGCAGACCTCGTGCCAGTCGCTGAGTGTCGGCTCCTCCTTGCCAGTTGCGTACAGGCCGTCGTAACGGCCGCCCATCACATCTCGCTCGGCTCGTTCCTTGAGGGCATCCTTCTCCTTGAACCACCGTCCCTGGTACTCCGGGCCACCGCGTAGAGGGAACCGATGTTTCGGGGACAAAAAGTGGGCGTAGAACCGGTCAAGACCATCGTCGCCGAGCCGTGTCAGGGGCTGCCAGAGCCGCGAGTGGCATTCGACAATTTGCTCCCATTCCTCGACACTTGGGACCCGGACCCAGACAAGGCCGTCTGCCACCATCCACCGCAGCGTGAGCGCGGGCGTGCTGAACTTGTCCCGAAGCCAGTCGACGGTGGCCCGCCAGTCCTGCGCGGCAGCGGGCTCTATCCCGTACGGGGGGAAAGACAGTTCGATGAAGCGGAGGTGGGCGAGGGAGCGCTGCGGCACGACGTCTCGCAGGAACTCGGAGGCCGCCAGGCGTTTGTCGGGATGCGCCGCGGGCGGACCGACGGGAAAGTCGTGGACGATGAACCGGTTGCTGGAGAAGAAGACGTACTGGGTGTCCTCGTACAGGGCGCGGCTGAGGAGGAACAGCGCGGGCCCGGGAGGAGCCCAGCACCGGCACCTGAGCGAGAAGGCCGAGTGGAGGCGGCGGCAGAAGCAGCCGCTCGTCAGCAGCCGTGTGGTGCCCCTGCCGGGCAGCCTGCCCCACCAGCATTTGCCGAACTGGGCGTCGTAGCGGCCCTCGGGGGTGTCTTCCAAAGTGTGCCCAGGGACGGCGATCAGATATCCGCCGTCCTGACGGCTCCATATCACCTGCCGCCGAGGGGTGACTAGATCGGTGTACTCGAGAATGCGGAGACGGAGCTCGCGTGGAAGCGTCGTCAGCGTGGTCCTCACCGCCGGCTTGGAGGCCGGGCCGTCCGAGATGCCCCAGGAGTGCATGACGGCCCCCCGGGCAACCTCCTGGAGCCGATAGTCTGCCGCCTTGGCCAGCCGTACCTCGAACGCTCTCAGGTGAGACGGTGGTAGGAGGTAGATGGGCGCCACGACAGACTCGGCGACGGAGAGCACCCGAGGGTGTTGCGGGTCGATGTCGCAGACGAGGGAGAGGGCCAGGCAGCCCGGGGCTACCTGGCGCAAACAAGCGGCCACCGAGTGCCACTTGCCCAGCAGCGTCTCGACCGCCCTGGCTTCGTCGTCGTCGGTCCAGTCCCGGTCCGAGGCTGAAGCCAGGAGCGGGCGCTGATGCACGCCCCCGTGCCAGTTCTCGCACTCGTTGGTGTCGTAGGTAGGACGAAAATAGTGCTCCCCTTTACGAGGCTGGAGATGGACGCAGCACTTGCCGCCGAGTCGGAACGAGGTCGGCTCGTGGCAAGAGGCCTGGTTGAGGACAATCTTTAGATCAGAGAGCGACCGCAGCGCCGGCGCGGTGAGTGCGCGCAGAGGGCCGAGACCGTCCAGATACCTGTGGCGATAGGAGAGAACGAAGCGGTTCGACGAGTAGAGCAGAGCAACGGCTTCGGCGTAGATGGCGCGGCAAGAGAGCAGCAGGCCATAAAAGCTGCTCGGGTCTGGCGCCAGGGCGTCGGCCAACCGGCCGCGCAGGTCGAACCGGTTGGGGAAGCCGTCCCAGGGCTCCAGCTCGACGTAGCGGTAGATGCGACGTCGGATACCCGCGGTAGTGAGACGCAAGAATGCAGGCGGCGATGCCAGGGGTGGCGATGGTGGCGGTGAGCATGATGAGAGGGAGGACGGCCACAGAGGCGACGAGGGCGGCGTCGGGGTACCGAACAGGCCTGGCATTGTTGTTTTGGATATCTGGGTAGGCACTGGGAAGGTCGTTTGGTGCAAAAACGGCCCTCGCAGCTGGATACAGTGCATACGTCAGGTTGTCAGTGAGTCACGCACAGAAGCGGCACAGCCGACCCAGGCGGTCAAGGCTTTCTCATGGTCAGGGTTGGGTGCATCCCAGAGAGAGGGAAGTATGCCTGCCTATTTTCTACTTCTTCCCTATCCGAAAGAAAAAAAATGCATTGTATGGCGGACAAGTTAAGGAAATAATCCGGCGTTGTGCTCTCTGCTTCTTGCAACTTTGCTACGGCACGCATCGGGGCTCTACCCCGCCGACACGGCCCCTCCCGACCCGCACCTTCCCACCACCGCGACCCCCACGTCATACCGTGACCGTCATAATCCTAATCCCTCGTCTTGGCATCACATGTGCATCAACTCCGCCACGGCGACGCACTTTCGCCGGACTTCGGCCGAGTCGGTAAAATGTTGGGTGGAAACTCGGCAAGAGCGGCGGAAGGCCGGAGGGGAGCGAGAGGCCCGCGGCGGGTAGGAGCCCGGCGGCGAGGAGTCCGGTGGTGCGGTGGAGGGAGGCGAATAAGGACCTGGTGGGGACGGGGACGGAGGGGGATGTGGTGCAGCTGATGAGGAGGGAGATTGAGCGGCTGTTGCATGAGGCTGGGGTTGAGGAGGGAAAGGAGAAGGTCAAAGGGGCTGGGTCAGGGGTCTTGTTGGTGGTGAAGAAGATGGCCTAGTTGGCGAAGCCGAGGGTCGAGGAGAGCTATCCTGGGAGGAAGACGGCCACAGTAGGGATCATGGAGTGCCATCGGGCCGCAGGTGCGAATCTCTTCTGCAAGATGACCGCCGAGGCTTCCTGTCACATATAGCCGAGGTTTGGCCGGAGGCCTGTGCACTCACTCCCTGGGACTTCCTACAGTAGTTAGCGCGCTGAGTTAGGCGCTACCACGTGACCCAACCCATACAAACCCCAACCCTTGCATCAGGGTGATTGCATACGTCGGTGGAGGGCTCGTCGGCGAGGATGGGTTTCCTGCCCGCCGTGGTGGTGGCGTCTTGTTGGCATGGTTGTCCCGTCGTCGGGCCCAGGAACAAGTGTCGACATCCAACTATCGACTGTCGAATGGGACGTCGAGGACATCTTGGATTCACGAATCACGAAAGGGCAACTAGAGTGCCTGGTCAAGTAGTTGTACTTCGGTCTAGAAGACAATTCATGGCAACCAGCTACGAACCTCCACCCACGCTGTATAAGTCTACACCTACCTCGTTGGCGATCTTGGAAAATACCTTCCGCAGATGTCAGCCCCACTTTTGCTGGTTACTTTCCAACTCGCAAAGGTGGAGCCGAGTGCGGATTGTGGTTATGGCGGTGCAGCGCGAGCTGGTCACGCTGTACTTGTGGTTGTGCTTTATGCTGCGCCATAGTGGCGTCACGCAGGTGGCAACCCACTCAAGCCACTGCGGCTTTCCACCGTGGGTTCCGCAGTGGCGCTGCAACGCCACCCCCTGTGGCTGCAGGGCCGGGCTCGAGCCGGGCACTCGGCCGCACCACTGTGACGAATCTGTTTGACTCACACTCTGAAACGGTCCAATGGAGGTATGTGTCGTAAGTTTAAGACTCAGTGATGCCAAAGGGTTCACAACAAATGTGCAAGTGTCTCATCTAACCAAGTGAGCCAAGATCTGGACTCGATAGAAGGGCAGGTTCGGACTCGATGGAAGGTTCTGGCCCAGACGCTCGTCAGGTTAGCTTATCGCTGGTCACACCCCGCCCCCAAACATCACTGGCAGCAAGCTCGTGCAGGCCGTGCCGGGGCCCAACGAAATCGGTAAAACCACTAGTGCTCAAGGCTCGGCGCGGCACAGGGACGAGGGGGAGAGCACTGCGTTTTCTAAGTCATGTGGCCTTCCATGTCCCGCCAACGATTTGGCGACCGTCCGAGGTGATGTGTGATTGTGTGGTCCATGCCAGCCAATACCAACACAAGCAGACAGTAAGCACAGTGCTGTTTTGCAGACAGTAAGCACAATAACATGTTCTGCGTGAAACGAGAGCTCAAGGCCGGACAAAGAAAGCCTTGCGGTCCCTAAGCGGCTTGCGGTGACCAAGCCGTTGACGGGGGCTCACGAACGATATCAGAGAGGTGGGGGTCCATTGCAGCAAGTGCTCATGTTCATATATATATCCAATGCCGCTCGCTGCTTCTGGCCCCGAGAAAGCCAGATGGACTGGCAAGCCTGACACACTCTCCACAAACACCCTGACAGAGTCCAGTTTATTCGCGATGTGAAGCCAAGGATCGTAACCCCTATGTAAGGTACCTTAATTACAAAAAACACCCCAAGAAAACAAGGACCATGATCAAGGAGTCGTGGTCAGGGAGAGATCATCAATGTAGTATGTCCTGGCATTCCCACCCGTGCACGTCCACCTGACGTTCATGCTGAGATCTGTGATGGTCGTCGCATCATAAAAGCCAGTGGATTGGACCCAGGCGGGCCTGAGATTAGCAGAGGTTATCGTGGCCAGCGTCTTCAAATTCTGGTTGCCGTTGGAGGTGCCGATGTAATAGGATATGCTGCAGCCCGGGTTGGCGGCGCTGGCTTTGGACCAGCCGCTGAAAAGGTACCGCTTGTTGGGCCGCAGCGAGATGGGTTGAGAGAACCAGGCCTGGTACGCGGAGGCTCCTGCGGCGTATGTGACCAAGGCCGACCGGAGGCCGCTGTGGGGGTCGCTGGGGTTGACGAAGCTGTAGGTCAGGACTCCGGGTGCATTGGTCTTGATGGACCACGCGCTGGGGGTTTCAAAGTCACCGTTAACAATGGCTTGGGTGGGTAAGGGCTGTGAGGTTGTTGTAGCAGCAGCACTTGAGGTCGTGGTGGAAGTTGTGACTTGGTCGACCACCGTCGTTGAGGTGGAAGTCGGGTCAGGGCTCGACGAGGTGGTTGAGGTGGAAGTCGGGTCAGGGCCCGGCGAGCTGGTTGACGTGGAAGTCGGTTCAGGGCTCGGCGAGCTGGTTGAGGTCGAAGTCGGGTCAGGGCTCGGCGAGGTGGTTGCGGAATCAGAGGCCGAGGTCGAGGTCAACGTCGACGGCGAGGACGCTGGCGCCGCAGGAAGGAACCGATACATGTTGAGCCTGTCTCCAGCTCCGCACTTCTGCGAAGGGTTGCCCGCACACGGGAAGTTGCAATCAGAGAGAGTGGTAGACACGCTCCCTTCGGCCGAGTGAATGATATTGCCGCCGTAGCACCTGTCATCGCGTTAGCTGGGAAGAGCGACGGGCGGAACGGCGGGAAGACTGACTCCCTCCCGTACTCGACGCCGAACCAGGTGTAGCCGGCACAAGCAGCAGCACATTTTTCAACCGTCATGGCATCATCGTAGTACGCAATGTCACTCAGGGCTCGGATTCCCTTGGCCTCGGTGTAGCAGCCCTCGCTGGTGTAGGTGGTGGGTCCTGCAGTGGAAGCGGCCGAGGACGAGGTTGCCGTCGAGGTCGACACGGGTGTCGAGCCGACACTGAACTCGTACAGATTAAGCCGCCAGTCGCCTCCACAGAGTTCAGCAAAGTTGCCGCCGCAAGGGAACTTGCAGTCCGTGGCGTCGGCAGGTACAGCACCAGGCGTCAGGAAATTGGAGCAGTAACACTAAAAAGATAGTAAGCATGAGCTTTCCATCGTTAGGTCCCTTTTGAGTTATCGCGGGATTGCTCACCTCAGTATAGTATTCAAGCCCAAAAAGAGTGTACCCAGCATTGCCGCAGAATGTGGCACACTTCGCAACCGTCATGTCGGCAGCCCTGGTCGTCTGGCTCGCCAGGGCGCGGGCATTCGAGGGCTCCGCGTAACAGCCGCGGTCGGAGTAAGCAGTGAGAGTCGGAGCGGTCGGGTCGGTGGTGCGCGTATACAGGTTGAGTCGATCGCCGGCACCGCAGCTCTCGCTCGGGTCTCCCGGACAAGCGAAGGAGCAGTCCGCCAAGGGGGCTTCAACGCTGCCGTCGTTGATGTTGTTCCCGCAGTAGCACTGTGTAGATTGGTCAGTTGCGTCAGGTTACTGCGAGGCTCAGCTGCTGAGGCCGAGAGGAGCCAAAACCTACCTCCCTCCCATACTCAACGCCGAAGTACTTGGATCCAGCACAGGCATTTGCGCACTTCTCGATCGTCATGGCATCATCGAAATACGCGGTTCCCGAGAGAGCCCGCATCTTGGAGGCTTCGGTGTAGCATCCGGTGAAGTCGTAGCCCGGAATCTGGGCAACAGCGCGACGCGTCAAGGGCAAGCCATGGGGGGAGGCGCCGGCACCGACCCATGAGAGGGCGGCCGAGGCGGAAACGAGTGTAATTTGAGCTGAATGCCGCATTTTCTCGTCCGGTGTGGTGGACGTGCCGTGGTCAAACGAGGGGACACTGCAGAAATGGCAGTGAGCTGGCTGAAGAAGTCGAGCCACCGACCCGAGTGTCGAGAGAAACGCCCATCATCTTGTAATAACACGCTTCAGCCCCGGTCCGGGGCATATGGTCCTTTCACCCTCCACGCCTTCAGCTCCATGGTTGCCGCATGCTCTGGATCCCGCACTAGCAGCTAAGGGATCGCTAGGTCGTCACGGTAGTTCAGCCACTTGGCAGGGCTGGTCTCTAGCGTCCGCGCTGTGATTGGCATCCGCCAATTCGAGGCAAGGCCAAAGCGCCACCCCGACGAATCTCGCCGGGAACCGACTCGGCAACGACCAGAGTCAATTTCTGCCAAGGAGTTGTCCAGACCTGCGCGGCGGAGATCTGCGATGGTCCAGACCTGCGTCCCCACAAATGGCTCCACTTGGACCTTCAGCCCCAGGAAAACACCAGCATTGCCTTGCCTCGAGCTAGACTCACTCGGACTCGGCGTACCCGGCGCGCCTGGGAAGCGGAGATGTGCTCGCTCAGCTCAGGGCGGGCATGACCAAGCTCAACACATGCCTCCAACGACGTCGTCACCGGGTCCCTTTAACCCCTTCCGGTTCCTGGGCCAACCACGTGATCTGTTTGTTGATTGCCCCTGAGATGTCGCGAACTCGGCTTCAGAGAAATACATTTAATCTGCACGACCCTGATGGCTCCTTGGACAGTACAGAGTGCCGGGTTCTGCTCCTAAATACCCAGCTATACTCATCGCTCGACCATCAATGCAAAGTATGGGTTGATAGAATTCAACTGACTTCTGACCAGATGTTCTCAGTTTCAGTAGACGCGAGAACCGAGCATGGATACTTACGTCGCAAGACGATATTCGCACATGCAGAACGTGGATTCAGGACCCCGGCCGTACTTCACGGATGACAGCAACCCGCCAGTCTACGACAAGGGACTGCACATCGAAATCCCAGCAGAGGAGGGGCGACAAGAGGAGAATTTGCGTGGCACTCCGACTATAGACTAGAGTGACTTACACCAGGAGGCTACGGGCAAATGATTACGCGGCAATCTAGGCAGCTGTCAGTATTCTTGCCCCGAGAAGAGTTCAATGCTGACGGCATCTCTTAGATCTTGCTAACATCGCTTGTTTGTAGATCTTTGCAGCTGACCAACACGCCTATTTTGCCACTGCAGGCGCCTCAACGGTGGTTTCAGTTTCCCCCAAACCCGTCGTGTTGTCTCCCACAAATGGCTCCCATCCTTCCGGAGCCAGTGCCTCGTCCGACTCGCGTGCCAGGCCACGATCAGACGACGTCGAGCGCACTCTCACCTCCCTGTTGGTCTTGGGGTGGATCCGACCAAACTCGCGAGTGACGCTGACCTCGGTCGTGACAAAGACTGCCCATGTCGTCGTCAGGACCGGCCAAAACACGGGTAGCGCGGCGCAGACGGCTGCCAGATGGACCTCGAGACACGCTAGGCCGCCCGTCGTAGAGCTAAACCAGCTTGGGTCGAGCCGGAACTCATTGCCCCGGGACCGCTGAATGATGAAGACCATACGCAAGACTGCACAAGAGATGGGCCTGCCGGGGTTGCGGTCAGTACCGAGTCCGACTGGAGGGTACAGCGTGAAGTATCAAACGTGACGTAACGTACAGAAGGCCGAGGAGAAAAAGGCCCACCAGACAGAGTCTGGTCTTCCTCGGAGTATCTGGCTTAAAGCAGAGCGGTATTGGAATCGCAAAGATTGTGAGGTCGAGCAGGGCGCTGCTGGAAGCTTGGGCCACAAAGACGCGCGCAAACGCATGGGCGTCACGAGAGCCGAACCCCCAACAGTGAGGGCGCTTGATATAAGCTTTCCAGTAGGAAGAAACGGGGTAGCAAGGGACCCAACGTAGCACAATGAAGGCTACCCCCCACGCGGCCGTGATGGCGATCATAAATTGGGAGAAGCGCCTGGATCGAGACCCACGCTCGAACACGCGTAGGTACTGGAACAACACCGCCAGTTTTATCAAGGTATATGAAAGTGGGTACGTGGCGTTACCGACGTAGAGGATCTAGAGGGTGGTGAGATTGAAGAGACCCGGTGGTTTATTTCGAGTACGGACGATAAATGACATACCCTCATGAACTCTTCACTCTCGAGGGGAGTCATTTTGTAGATGGATCTACCTAAACCAAAGTCTGGTACTAGGGATAGTGTCAGTCCGTTATGAGCGATCCGGAACTGCGAGTTGGACGAACATATGCACAGAATAATGGAGCCCGTAGCCGTCGACACCTGTCATAAGAGAGTCAGAGGAGGCGCGAGTATCCTTTCATGATCGGGGTGCCGACGGACCATGGTAAGAACAATGAATAAGTCATCCCATCCCGGCGCGTGGAGGACGAAAAATCGAGTATACAGCCGCAATAAACAACAGATCCACGAGAAGACCTGCACAGGGAGTCAACTTCAACTCCGCGGATAAAGCCATCAATACGCCCAGGGGACGAGGAGAACTCGGAAAGGCCAGCCTCCATACCATGATGGAAATCATGACAGCCAAGAGGGTTGGCAGGTGGTTCAAGGTCAGCACCGGCCGGTACTCCCCGGGCTCCACGTGGGGGGTGGGAGACGGTGATTCCGCAGTCCCAAAGAATTGAAGCGTGTCACGCAACACGAGCATCATGGATCCGATGAGGGATGAGGGCGAGGAAGAAAACAAACTCGCGATGTCCCGTCGACATTCAGCACGACGATCACGGTGAAAAGGACAAGTGCCGGTTCGTGTCCCCCATCTCTCTTATCCGTCCTGCGTAGGTAGCTAAAGTTGGAAGCTGAACCGTCCCCAACGCCTGGGCCTGAGACACAGGGATAGAGGGAGGCGAACCCCTCACGTCAGTGACAGCGCAATTGCCCGGAGAACGGATCTAGATGTAAAATAGAGCCGGGCAGGTAGAAAAACCCAGGATCACCCTGTCAGTCTGCAAGCGCGTGGCAACGGGACAGTGTGGGATACTCCATCAAATAGCATTCCAGAGTGAGGCTATGGCAGTCTTCCAATGGCTTGTTGGCATGTCTGGGTACCTAGGTACCCGTATTGTCTCTGCGCAAGCACGTGCCATGAGACCATCGCTGGTTTTTTGAATTTTTTGAAAGAGGAGCGTGGAAGACCGCAAACGGAACGAAATGGCCTAGTATCGGGCTGGCAAGCTCCTTTACCGTGTCTGCGGTTATCGTGCTCCTTGCCATGAACCTCGCAGCAGTGTGGCATTGGAGGAAAGTTCCCTCGATCGCTGAGCTTTCCTTGCCGTTCTGACCTAAAAGTGGTGAGCCAGGCAGGGTTTGCCTCGTAATTCCAGCACACCAGGTTGCGGGGCACTTATTGACGTGCCAATCACTTTTTCAGGTCCCTCACTCCATCTGAGGTCGAATCGGGGAATCTCCGATCGTGGTGAGGCAAGGTGGCGTCGATCACGCCCCGCATTAGGATCAGATGTGGTACGATTCGTAGCATCCAACGGAAAGGGGCAAGTAATAGTGAGCACCTTCGGACGGGGAGAGACGGGCCGACCTGCGTCCATCAACGCCTCGTAACTCCCAGGAGGGACCAAAAATACCGTAGGTATTTAGTGCTTCTGGCAGAGCCTTACTCGCTCGGGGTTTAGCATCGCCAGTTGACTCTCACCTACTTCCAACCCATGTCGGATACCGCGGACTCAGCTCCATCCAGACAGAGCATTACCATCGCGGTGCCCGCGGTGGTGCTCGTCGTGGCAGCGACTGCCGTCGGTCTCCGGTTTTACACCCGCTACGCTCTAGTCAAGCATGTCGGTCCCGATGACTGGGCCGTAGCCATGGCATACGTAGGTAATTTTCTCCCACCCACACTTGCTCAACGCTGGCTTCCATTTATGATTCTTAAACCATCTCAGAGCCTTACATTGGCGTGTGGGATCTCTGTAGCACTGAGTAAGTTGACCCCATGGTTTGCTCCGTTTAACTGTATTGATACAATGTCAGATACCGCGAACGGCCTCGGTCTTCATGTTTGGATGTTACAACCAGGCGATACGAAGAGCTTTATGAGAGTTTGTCTACTCCATCCTGCTCTCAGCTTCCCTGCCATCTACTAATTCCCTTTCCCAGACATTTTATGTTTCTGTGGTCTTGTATCGCGCAGCCCTGGTGGCCGTGAAGATCTGTTTCCTGCTGCACTATTTGCGAATCTTTCCTCTCGGAGTCGTGCGAAAATTTTGCTTCGTTTTGCTTGCTCTCATCGCAGCATGGGGGATAGTGCAGGTTCTGCTTGTCATTTTCCAATGCCGACCTATCTCAGGCTTCTGGGACACGACCGGCGACCCCGTATGTTTACCCCTGGCGCCGCTGTGGTACGCCCACGCAGCCGGAAACATCGCCACCGACATTGCCATTATTGCTCTGCCGCTTCCAGTCCTGAACACATTGAACCTACCCTTCCATGAAAAACTTCTTGTCTTTGGTGTCTTCAGCCTCAGTTTCTTGTGAGTTCGAACACCATTCTCATTTATGATCTTCTGGCGGATACAACGAAGAGAGAGTCGAGACTGACGGATTTTGAACAATCAAAAGCACATCCGCCATCTCAATAGTTCGGCTTCAATTTCTCGGTTCGGAACCACCTACAGACTTCACTTTCGCCTACGCGACCATCACGAGCTGGTCCATCGGCGAGCTTGGTAGCGGCATAGTCTGTGTTTGTTTGCCCACTCTTCGACCGCTTCTTCCGAAGCAGTTCCCGACTGGATGGACAGAGAGGGAAATGAGATCCATTTCAGGTCTTGTGCGACTCGACAGCTCAGAGTCAGTATTCGGTTGTAGAGAAGCGAGTTCTGGCCTGGAGCCGGCAGATTCGAAGCAAGCGGTGGCCGAATCGCGGGGAACTTTGTACAATGGGCAGTGCTCACCACTATAATTAGTGTTAGATAGTCGTGTTTGGGAGCGGCTAATGCAGCTTGAAGCTGAGCCACTTTAGATTAATCAAGACCTGGACAAGTCTCCGACTGTTGAGATATTATACTATCAGCTGGATGTCACAGCACAGATTGAGAGTGAAAGGGCGAGCCGGACAGAAAACGACAGTCAACTATAAGCAAGAGAGAGAAAGAAGCTACAAAATCATAGGCTCATTGCAGAGAACTCGAGGTCCCTAATAAGTCCAGGGCGACGCTGCGAACTTTGTTGTATACACCGCCATCGTGACAACGACGTTCCTCATGCGCTTCATGTTGCCGCACAGAGGGCCACGCTCCGAAGACAGCAAGACCGGCATGGAGATCTCGTATACCCGAGTCAGCATCTGGCCCATGCTAGGGCTGAACGAGCGGCTTTCTAAGGTTCTGGGGCCGCAGATTGCGGGCGGTCCAATGCACGACGACCCCGATCACATCGGCTTTTGGGGCCCTCTGGTGAAACCGCCGCCGTCGCCGACCTGCTCACAGCGTTGCAGGGTCGTTGCTGCGCACAGGCAACCAGCAACTGTCTATTGAGGGTAACAACAGATGGAGATCACATTGTCTTAATGTCTTGTGTTCGAGGACATGCCCGCCGGAGTCTCTGGTTAATTAAGCCTCTAAATCGTGGGGCCGGGGTCACCTCTTTGCCACATCACGCCTCGGCGCGACCTGGCCACTCCCGTGCCGGGCACATGGTCAAGTTAGTCGCACACACACAAAGCTGATATTGCTACTGTACGAAGAGAGCAGAGCTAGACGAGGCGCGTAGACGTGCGACCAGACCTCAAGTACTGGAAAGGAGGCCTGTGGCATGACCAGAGACATTTGGGAAAAGACCAGAGACATGAGGAGGTGAGAACAGGGGCGGGAATCCCGTGGCAACCGCGCCGGCCCTAGTTAAAGGGACCACATTCCGTGAGACAGTTAAAGTGCCAAAACAATTTCGAGTTGAAGAAACGTCTCGAAAGTGCTAGAGCTTAGCTCAGGAAGGTATAAATTCGTCGGTCCTCACACACCCTGCTCGTTTCACAAGATAAAAAGCAAAACAAGAGAGGGAGAGCGAAGATTCAGAAAAATAGTTACCAGAGCGTTGAAGGCGAAAGAACATCCCTGTCTGAGAATGTAAAGATCAAGACGCGGCCCGAAAAACAACCAATTGATACAACCGTTCCAGATATAGCTGAAGATCGTGGCCGATACTCGGGCGGCAACCATAGCAGGTTTTCTCCTTGATACGTAATCCAGGTATCGTTTCTGCTCAAGCCATATCCAATAGCCATTGGCAATAAACGATCAGCAGAAGGAGGGCCTAACACCGTAGAAATTGTGACAGTTCGTAAGTCGAATCTGCCAAGGTTGGTATGTAAAAGATCAAAGTTAGATTCGTGAAATTGGAGATTATCAACGGCTTGGCCGATCTCGAGCGTCAATACGCACTGGCCGGTCGCCGGATCCTAGATCTTGACCGTGTAGTCCCATGACGCCGACGCGAGGCGGGTCGCATCGCGCGACTAGGCCACGACCCTGACCGAATCGCTATGGCCCTCGAGCGTCAATACGCACTGGCCGGTCGCCGGATCCCAGATCTTGACCGTGTTGTCCTATGACGCCGACGCGAGGCGGGTCGAATCGCGCGACTAGGCTACTAAGATGACCCACTAGGTATGGCTCTCGAGCGTCGACATATACTGGCTGGTCGCTAGATACCAGATCTTGATTGTCATGTCGAATGACGCCGATGCGAGCTGGGTCGTATTGTGCGACCAGACTACTAAGTTGACCTAACGGCTATAGCCCTTGAGCGTCGATACGTACTGGCCGGCCGCCGGATCCTAGATCTTGACTATGCTATCCCCGGACGCCGATGCGAGCCGGGTCGCATCGTGCGACCAGGCCACTAAGCT
>Ga0247823_10001557_pt1 | contig 19135 bp, 17 predicted proteins | sample 13C_PalmiticAcid_2_FD_192426 | JGI IMG/M metagenome (GOLD analysis project Ga0247823, IMG submission 192426) | Soil microbial communities from agricultural site in Penn Yan, New York, United States - 13C_PalmiticAcid_Day30 | ecosystem: Environmental > Terrestrial > Soil > Agricultural land... | reverse complement strand
GGTGAGCTCACCGAAGCGCGTGAGCCGATTGCGGACGGTATTGCGGTGCAGAACCAGCGTGGCCGCCGTGTCGTCGATGCGCTGGTCGCAATCGCGGTAGGTCGCGACGGTGCCGAGGATCTCCTCGGCGCCGCTGTGGCTGCGCAGCGGCGCCAGGTGCCTGTCGGCGAGCAGTCGCGCAATGTCCTCGGCCTCCGCGAGCAGCGGCAGCGGACCCAGCGACCCGAGATCGACCAGGCCCGATCTGCCGTGGCGAATCGCGAGATCGAACGCGCCTGCCGATACGACGCCGCGGCGTCACCGAGCAGCATCGCCGATCCCACGGCGACCACGCTGCCCGTGGGCAGCGCGTCCGGGGTGCGTGGCAGCAGGGCGACCAGATGCTGGTCAACGCCGTGTCGACGACCGGCAGCCTTGCTGTCGATCCCCGGGCGCGCAGCGCGGCGAGCAGGTCGGTCGCGGCGGCGGTGCCGTTCCACGCGGCGCAGGCGATCCGATAGCGATGCTCGGGGTCGAGCCCGTGGTTGCGGGCCTCTGCGCGCAGGACGGCGGGCGCGACTGTGCCGTCGACGAGACTGCGCAGGAAATCGGCGCGGTGCGCGGCCCCCGCCATCGCCCGCTCCTGCAGCACTCGGTGGACCGCGGTAGCGGACGCGGTCGCCCATTCCCAGGTGAGGTCCTGCATCTCGTCGATCTCGCCGGCGCTGACCCCGTGCGCGGCGGCGCGGCGGCGGATCAGCTCGAGCGCGGGCACCGGCCTGCTGGTGTGCATGCGCACAGTCAACTCGGTTGGCGCTCCCATTTAAACGCCGCCGACCGGGCAGCAGAATGGCATGTGCACAGGAAGCGCTGCAGTGAGCGGCGCTCGATCGCTGGGAGGTACGCATGGTCGTCGGTGGTCGGTCCGGTCCCCGGATGACGCCGGTTCGCTGGTCACCGCCGACGGCGACACCGCGCGCCGGGCAACGCCGCAGCACCCCGCCGATGCCCGCGGTACGGCGGATCGAACTGCCCGGCGTCGGTCCCGAGGACGTGGTTATCGGCGCCGACGGCCTCGTCTACACCGGGATCGCCGATGGCCGGATCCTGCGGGTCGACATCGCCACCGGGGCCGTCGAAACGGTCGCGAATACCGGCGGCCGCCCACTGGGTCTGTGCGCGGGCGCCGACGGTTCGCTGCTCGTCTGCGACGCCCATCGCGGCCTGCTGCGCTGGTCCGGAACCGACGTCGAGGTCCTGGTGGATGCCGTCGACGACGGACCCCTGAACATGGCCAGCAATGTCGTCGAGGATCCGCGCGACGGCACCGTCTACTTCACGGCCTCGTCGCGTCGCTGGCCCCTGGACCTGTGGATGGGCGATCTGCTCGAGCACTCCGGTACCGGTCGGCTGTTCCGGTACTCCCATGACGGCCGAACCGAGTCCCTGCTGGATGGCCTCCAGTACGCCAACGGTGTCGCGTTCGCGCCCGATCAGGCATCACTGATCGTCGCCGAGACGGCCGCGTACCGGCTCAACCGCTACTGGTTGCATGGCCCGAAGGCCGGCACGTGCGAGGTGCTGATCGACAATCTGCCCGGCTTCCCCGACAACCTCGCCCTCGGCTCCGACGGACTGATCTGGGTCACGCTGGCCTCGCCCCGCAATCCCCTGCTCGATCTGTTGCTCCCCACGCCGACTCTCGCGCGAAAGCTGTTGTGGCGGATACCCGATCGGCTCAAGCCGCGCCCCGTCCGCACCGCCTGGGTGCTCGCCGTCGACGACCACGGGACCGTCGTCCACGATCTACAGCGCGACGGCGCGGACTACGCGATGGTCACCGGCGTCGCCGAGGCGCACGGCACCCTGGTGCTGGGCAGCCTCGACGAATCCGCGATCGCACTCACCCACCTCCCGTCCTGAACCCGGCTATCGCCTGCCGCCGTCACCCTTCCACCGAAAGCACAGCCATGGACTTCGCTCCCAGCGCCCGCGCCACCGATCTCGTCGCCCGAGTGCGCGCCTTCGTCGCCGAGGAGATCGCCCCGATCGAGGCCGACTACCACCGCAGCGTGGCCACGCTGCGCGAGACCGGCGGCGATCCGTGGGATCCCCTGCCCGTGCTCGGTGAGCTGCGTGCGAAGGCACGCGCGGCGGCCATCGGGCCGACGGCGCACACGACATGGCCCGCGAGTACCGCGTGCAATCCGCCCTCGGCCCGGTATTCGACTACGCGCCGTCGACGGTGGCGTTGTGCGAGGACTAGACGGTCCTCGGTTCGCCGTTCTATCTGATGGAACGGCTCGACGGAACAATCCCCCGCAGGGAACTCCCACCCGAATCCTGCTGGACACCACCGCGCGTGCGCGCCCATCATGTCCTGGCTGGCCGCCCACCAGCCGCCCGATCGCCCAGCGGTACTGATCCACAACGATTTCCGCTTCGACAACATCGTGCTCGACCCCACCGACCCCACCCGGCCGATCGGTTTGCTCGACTGGGAGATGGCCACCATCGGCGACCCACTCATGGATCTCGGCGCCGCCCTCGCCTACTGAGTCCAGGCCGACGACAACCTCGCCGTCAAGTTCTTCCGGCGCCAGCCGACGCACGCCCCAGGCATGCTGACCCGCGACGACGTGGTCGAATACTATTGCCGCCATGCCGGAATCGGTCTCACCGGCCGCGAATGGGCGTTCTACGAAGTCTTCGGCCTGTTCCGTCTGGCGGTGATCTGCCAGCAGATCTACTACCGCTATTCTCACCGCCAGACCACCAACCCGGCCTTCCGCTCCTTCGGCCTGGCCGTCCGGCTCTTGGAATGGCGCTGCCGGGCTGTCATCCGCGGCATCGGGTAGGCACGCCGGGTTCCAGCCGCCGGCGATTCAGCTTTTCGACGCCCGGGCGTACGATCAGCAAACACACTGAGGCGGGGTAGTCCAACGAGGTGATGTCGCATGGTCGAGACGGATGTCCTGGTCGTGGGTGCCGGTCCGGTGGGCACGGCGGCCGCGGTCGAACTGGTCCGGCGCGGGGTCCGCTGCCGGATCGTCGATTCGCAGGCCCACCCGCCGCGCTATGCGAAAGCGGTCGGCATCCAGCCTCGCACGCTGGAGCTGTTCGAGCAGATGGGCATTCTCCGCGACGTTCTCGACGCCTCGATCCTGATGCGCGGCCAGCTCGTCTTCGTCAACGGTGTCGAGTCGGGCCGGCTCGATCTCACGCTGCCCCCCGAGGTGCCGTTCGGGTTCGTCGGGCTCCCCCAGTACGAGACCGAGCGCATCCTGTGGAACCGCCTGGCATCGCTGGGCACGCACGTCGAACGCGGGGTCACGGTGACCGGGTTCACCCAGGACGACGACGGGGTCGACGCGGTGCTCGCCGGACCGGACGGGGAAGACACCGTGCGGGCGCGATATCTCGTCGGCTGCGACGGCGCGCACAGCATCGTCCGTAAGACCCTCGGGCTGACCTTCGAGGGCGCGGCCTTCACCGACCAGTACATGCTCGGCGATGTCGAACTGGATTGGTCACAGCCGCGCGGGTACGCCATCCGGGCGATGCACCAGACCGACGGCGTCACCGACGACACGCTGGCGTGCATCCCGCTGCCCGGCCGTCATCGGTACCGCGTCTCCATGCGGGTGCCGCCGGAGCTCGAGATAGGCACGGGCGGCGACGGCGTGGCACACGGCTTCGGCAGTGGTCCGGCCCCCGAATTGGCGCACCTCCAGGCGGTGCTGGACCGGTTGTCGCCGGAGCCGACGACGGCCTCGCACCTGCGCTGGTCCTCGGTGTTCCGGATCAGCCACCGCATCGTCGACGCCTATGGGCGCGGGCGGGTCTTCGTCGCCGGCGATGCGGCCCATATCCACCCGCCCACCGGCGCGCAAGGCATGAACACCGGCATCCAGGACGCCCACAACCTGGCCTGGAAACTGGCCCTGGCGGTCGCCGGGCTGGCCGCCTCGCCACTGCTGGCCAGCTACGACGCCGAGCGCCGACCCGTCGGCGAAGAGGTCGTCGGCCGCACCGTGCGTCATGCCCGAGACGGGATCGGCGCCGGTGACCCCGACCCCGAACGGGCACTGCTGCGCGAAGCCCAGTTGCTCATCGACTATCGGGACAGTCCCCTGGTGTTCGCTTCTCCCGCCGGTTCCCCCGCGCCGACCGCGGGCAGTCGCGCTCCGGACGCGACCGGCCTGACCCGCGACGCGGTGGCCTCACCCTTCCGACTGTTCCCGCTGCTCGCGGGCCCGGACCACACGCTGCTGTGCTACGCGGACAGCACCTGCGACGCCGCGACGCTCGACGAGATCGAGAGCCGCGTCGACCTGCTCCGGGAACTCAGCGACGACCGGCTCGACGCCTACCTCGTCGCCGCGCCCGGCGCCGCGATCGGACCGACCGTGCTGCCGGTGATCCACGACCGCGACGGCGACTTCGCCCGGCAGTACCGTCCCGGCCCCGGCGCGGTGTATGTCGTGCGGCCCGACGGCTATCTCGGGTATGCCGCGTCTCCGGCGTCGTCGCACGATCTCGCCCGCTACTTCGGCGCGATCTTCGCCACCGCGCCGGAGGGCGTGGCCGGGACCGCCTGAGCGCGCGTCAGCTCCGCGCGGCCTCGATGCGGCGGCGCAGCAGGCAGAATTCGTTCCCTTCGGGATCGGCCAGGACATGCCAGGACTCCTCGCCGGTCTGCCCGATCTCGACCGGACGCGCTCCCGCGGCGAGCAGCCTGCGCAGTTCCGCGTCCTGATCGCGGTCGGTCGGATTGACGTCCAGGTGCAGGCGCAACTTCTCGCGTTTCGGTTCCGTGCTGCGGCTCAACAACAGGGTGGGCTGGGGTCCGCCGAATACTGTTCCGGGAGCGCCGATCTGGATATCGCCCTCGTCTCGGTCGAGTTCGACGAAGCCGAGCACCTCGCACCAGAAGTCCGCCAGCAGTTGCGGATCGGCGCAGTCGAGGACGAGTTCGGTGATCCGGCAGGCCATGCCTGCGACCCTACGCGCGCGCCGCGGGCACAACCAGGGACGACGCCCGATCCGCGGTCGACGAGACGATAAGCTGACGCGTGCAGGCGACAGGAAGGCGACCATGACCCCCAGGGCCGAGGACCCGCGACCGACCGCGCCGGTGTCCAAGCGCAAAGCGGCGGCGGCCGGGCGCGCGGCACGCAGGCTCGGGGTCGAGGACTGGACGAACGCGGCGCTCGGCGTGCTCTTGCGCGACGGGGTCGCCGGCATCACGATCGCCAAGCTGTGCGAGGAACTCGGGGTCACCAAGGGCAGCTTCTACTGGCATTTCGACGGCATCGATCAGCTGCTGGAGACGACGGCGCAATTCTGGTGCGCCGATCAGAACGACGCGGCACGCGGGTTCCAGGGCCTCGAGGAATTGCCGCCCCGGGAGCGGCTGGCGCGGATGGGCGAGCTGCTCACCGCGGAGCGGGTGTGGCAGATCGAGCTCGCGGTGCGGGACTGGGCGCGCACCAACGCCAAGGTGGCCGAGGCGGTCAAGGCGCTGGATCAGCGGATCTTTCACGCGCTGTCCGACACCCTCGTCGACATGGGATTCTCCGCCGATCAGGCCGAGATGCGCGCGGGCCTGATGTGTTTCGCCGGCATCGGCTTCGTGCACGGCAACCAGAATCTCCCGGTGCCGACCGAGGATCAGCGCCGGGAGTTCTTCCGATTCGTCACCAGTAGGGAGTCCGGCGACTGAGGCCGGGTCAGGTCAGCGCGACCAGTTCGTGCAGGGTCGTCCCGCTGCGGCGCTGCGTTCCCGACGGGGTACGCACGGTCAGCGCGAAGGTGGACTCGAACCGGAAGTAGCCCGGGTGCCCGACCAGCCGGTGCACGAGCGGTTTGATCAGCCGTGAGCGCGCCACCGGCACATCGTCGAGCAGGTCGTGGGCGTGGATGACGCGCACGACGTCCAGGCGCAGGTCGAGGCTGCCCGGCACGGTCAGCTCCACCCACTCGGGGTAGGTCCGGCCCGCGGTGGCGTCGAAGCGCGCAGGTCCCTCGGTGAGGACGGTTTCGCCGGTGGACAGCACGATCTGGTCGTGGTGGGCGAGCATCAGCGGGCTGATCTCGTGGCCGCCCCGGCGCTGCTGGGTCAGGACCGAGGCGAACAGCAGGGAGTAGTCCTCGACGTAGAGCCGTCCCCAGTGCCAGCGCTCGATGATCTTCTTCATGTCGCCGACGCCCCAGTTGTGGTCGTGGTAGCCACGTCCGGTGACCTCGTGACGCACGCCGTCGAGCTCGATCGCCCCGCTCACCCGTGCGCGTGGGGCGCCGACCATCCAGCCGAAGGAATCCCGGGCACCGAAGCGGGTTTCGCCCTTGCCCGGCATCCAGCTGGGCACTTCGTTGTGGAACCGCAGGTCGAAGACGATGCCGTCCTCGGCCATCCAGAGGTGATGGATCGGCAGGCCGTCGGCACCGGCTTCGGTGCGCGCGGTGTTGTGGCCGACACGCACGTCGCAGGCGTCGGCCGAGAACGACGTCGCGGAGCGCGGATAGCGCCGCGACACCTGGCGGCGGGTGCCGTCGGGGGCGTAGACCATCATCTCCACCCACGGGCGTGCGGTCGGCAGGTCCTCGGGCCTGCGTTTGGTGAGGAAGCCGATCACCACGTGCCCGGTGTCGAGGTGGGCGTCGAAGTACCAGTGTTCGAAGGCGAGCCTGCTGGACGAGGGATGTAATCCGTTGTGCCGCGGTTCGACCGGTGTCAGGACGCCGTCGCGGCGTCCCGGTCCGTTCCACACTTCGACGATATCGGTACTCATGGCTGCTCTCGGTCGGTTCATCGGCGCAGAGCGCCGCTGGCGTCGAAGGCCGCTTCCCGGCCCTGCATCTGGGCGCGATACCAGTTCTCGCGATGCCACAACATCAGCTTCTCGTGCGCCCGCGCGAACGGGGGGCAGAGGCGGCGCGCGAGTTCCATGACGGTGATCAGCGGGAACCGGACGATCGGAATGGCGATCCACGGGAACGCCGGCGGCATCGTGTAACGACGGCGGGTGCCGGGCGCCATGTACATCGCGGAGTACACGGAATTGATCCGGTAGTTGTACCTTTCGCGCAGCCGGGTCAGACCGCGATGACCATCGCGCGGGGCGAAGGCCGCCGGATAGGACTCGATCAATTCCGTTCCGTGCTGCCCCGCGTCGTAGGACCGCGAGGCGATCGTCATGGCCAGCACCCGCAGCGCGTCCCGCACGGTCTCCGGGTACCAGCGCAATCGCACGCCCAGCAGATGGCCCATGTACTTCTGGAAGTGCAGCAGCGCACGGATTTCCGACGGAGTCGTCTGGTAGCCCAGCGCCCACAGTCCCAGGCCGGGAGTCACGCTGCCGGCCAGCAGGGTCAGCAGCTGGTAGGTCTGGCTGATCGGCAGACCCCACCGCTCGGTGTCCCATTCGGGGTGCGCGGCGACCTTCGCCCGCACCGAGACGTGCATGACCCGCACCTTCAGCGCGGTCGCGCGGCCCGCCGAGCCCGGGGTCAGCAGCGCGTCGCGGGCCGAGACATCCATCCAGAAGCGGGTGGTCTCCAGGAACCGGCGCAGGGCGCTGTCGCCGGCGTAGCCGCCCGCGAGCGACAGCGGGGTCGCGACCGCCGCCTCGGTGTACATCTCGAGCGTCTCGGCGCCGGCGAAGCTGAACAGCATGGTGCCCCAGCGCCGCCAGATCGCCGCGCCCTGTTCCACCAGCTCGGGTACCACCCAGTCGGGCACCGTCTCGAACTCGGCGAACAGCGCGCGCATGGAGTCCGGGGCATCGGGCACCGCGTCGATACCCTCGGCCAGCGCCTGCTCCAGCATGCGGCGCCCGGCCTTCGCCCCGATCTCGCCGTGCATCACCTCGGCGACGAACCGTTCGGCCACCGGGTCTCCGGCGAACAGGTCCGCGCACAGCGCCGCGGCCTGTTCGTCACTGGGAAACAGCGACTGTCGGGTCACCGTGGTGAACAGACGCTCGATCCGGCGCACCGTCGCGGTGCCGCGCGCCTCCCAGTAGCGGAAGGCGGTGGGGCACCGCACCGGTGGCTGCTCGGCCGACCGGGACGCGTCGGGCCGGACCCGACTTTCGACGAATTCGGCCAATGCCGGTCTCCTGACGTGAAACTCGCTCACCGTGTGTCGTGACAGGCCGACCATACTACGAAGAACATTATTCCGTACCCGAAAGTATGGAAAGCGGGGCGTCACGGCACGATGCGGTATTTGAGCATCATGTCGTGGTCCTCGTGATCGAGCAGGTGGCAGTGCCACACGTAGCCCTGCAACTCCGCGGACGAGCGGCCCGCGTGGTCACCGGTGCGGTGCCCGCCGTGGGAATCCGCGCCGCGCAACTCGGTCGCGATCCGGCGGGGGAAGGTCGCGTCGGGATCGAAGCCGAGTTCCGCCGCGGTCGGGAATCGGACGATGATGCTGGTCACGGTGCCGCCGTCGACCCGCACGATGTCCTTCCAGCCCGCCTCCCACGGCTGGGGCGGCACCATCGGACCCGCCAGGAACCCGTCGGCCGCCGGCGCCCACCGCTGCCCGATCGGCGGCTGGGGATGCGCCAGCTGATAGTCGACCGTGCGCAGGGGTGCGCGTCCGAGAATCCGGAAGGTCACCAGGTGCAGGTGGATCGGGTGCGGGTCGGGCGTGATGTTGATGATGTTCCACTGCTCGACGGTGCCCTGCCGCGGACGCTCGATCTCCGGGCTGGCGAAGGTGAGGTTGTTGAGCGACATGATCGCGGGCGGCACCCGCAGCTCGTAGGGCTGACTCACCGTGACATCGCGGCGCACGGTCGGTGTGGCGAGCGGCGGCAGCACCGGTGGCCGAACGGGGCCGCCGCGCAACCGTTCCGGCACGCCGCCCGTGAAGCCGGGCCGATCCTGCACGCGGAACTGACAGAACACCGGCATCGCGACCTCGCCGAGGATCGCCGCCTGGAAGACCGGCGCCTCGTCGTTGCGCAGTTCGACGGTCTCCCCCGGCGCGAGCCCGGCGAAGTCGACCAGCACGTCCACCCGTTCACCGGGTGCCAGGCGCAGCTCGTGCACCGTGACCGGCGCGTCCAGCAGTCCGTGATCGTTCCCGATCACCCAGAACCGCATCCGGTTGCCGAAGAACAGATTCCACACACTGAACGACGCCGCGTTGAGCAGCCGGAAGCGGTAGAGACCGCGGGCGACCGGCAGGTGGGGCCAGATCTTGCCGTTGACCACCCCGACGTCCCCGACCGCCCCACCTTCCCAGGCCCCCTGCGGGACGACCGGCGTCGACCGGACCGACTGGCGCCCCTCGGCGGTGAACAGCTTCTCCTGCAACACCAGCGGCACCTCGAACTCCCCGGCGGGCAGGCCCAGCGGGTTCCCGGGCGCACCGGTGTCGAATTCGTCTCGGAGCAGCAGCAATCCGGCCAGTCCGGCGTAGACGTTGATACGGGTGATGCCCATCGCGTGGTCGTGATACCAGAGGTGTCCGGCGTCCTGGGCCAGCGGGAAATCGTGGTCGATGTCGCCACCGGGATGGACCAGCTGCTCCGGATGCCCGTCGCTGTCAGGCGGGGTCACCCCACCGTGTAGGTGCAGCGAGGACGGCGGCGAGGTCCGGAAGCTCTCGTCGACGCCGTGCAGGGTGGTGTCCATGTCGGCGGCCAGCGGATGGGTCGTCATCCGGTTCGCGAACCGCAGGCGCAGCGGCGTGCCCGCCCGGTGTTCGACAGTCGGCCCCAGATAGGTCATCCCGTTGTAGCCCAGCGCCGGTGACGGCGGCAGATCGCGATGGAAGCGATGGATGGTGGTCGAGGCGACGACGTCGAGCCGGTCACCACGCACCACCGGCAACCGGGGCAGCTCGTCCACGAACGGCTCGACCGCCGGGGACGCGAAGAGCAGCGGACCACCCGCCGGCGCCGGGGTCGCGGCGGCGGAGGTCTCGAACAGCGCCGCGCCGAGCAGTCCCGCCCCGGCGGCACGCAGGAACCCACGACGTTCGATCGGATATCCCATGGCCGAGCCCTTTCCGGGCTGCACCGTCGCACGCACCGCCGGGCGACCATACCATTAGGTACAGTTGTCAGTACCTCGTCGAATGTCACCCAGCGCCCACCGATCGCCGCGTCGCCGGGCAGGACACCGGGCCGATCGACCGCCCCGCGGCCTCGGGCGCATCAGCGTGCCGCCGTACGGAATCGTTCTTGTCGCATCGAATGCCGGTGCGCACACCAGGACACACGACAGGGCGTCGACCTGCCGCTCGCGCGAGAGTCCACCCGCCGGTCTCGGCGACTGCGCTACTCGATCAGGCGCTCGCTCTTCAACCAGTCGTAGGCCACATCGGCCGGGTCCTCGCCGTCGATGTCGACGCGACCGTTGAGCTCCTGCATCAGCTCGTCGGTGAGGCGCTCGGAGACGGTGCCGAGCAGGGTGCGGAGTTCGGGGTGGTTCTCGATGACCACGCCCCGGACCACGGCCGTGCCGCTGTAGGGCAGGAAGAACTTCTTGTCGTCGTCGAGGACGGTCAGGTTCAGGTTCTTGACGCGGCCGTCGGTTGTGTAGACCATCCCGAAATTGCAGGGCTGACTCTTGGCGGTCGCGGTGTAGACGACGCCGGCGTCCATCCTGGTGACATTGCCCGAGGGCACGCCGTTCGGATCGTTGTAGGGGATCCCGTATTTCTGCAGCATCGGCAGGAAACCGTCGGAGCGGCTGAAGAATTCGTCGTCGACACAGAAGGTGCGCTCGGCCACGGGCAGGGCGGCGACGTCGCTCAGCGACCGCACACCCAAGCGCTGGGCGGTCGGCGCGGACGCGGCGAAGGCGTAGGTGTCGTTGAAGTTGGCCGGGGCCAGCCATTCGAGGTCGTAGTCGCGCTTCTCGATGTCGTGGACGCGCTGCCACAGCTCCTGCGGGTCGGCGATCGTCTCGGTCTGGTTGTGGTAGTTCACCCAGCCGGTGCCCGTGTACTCCCAGAGCACATCGGCGTCACCGTTGAGCTGGGCCTGACGCGACGAGGCCGACCCCGGCGCGCCGGTCAGGTCGGTGACCGAGGCGCCCGCCGCGGCCAGGTAGGTCGCGGTGATCTTGCCGAGCAGGACCCCTTCGGTGAAGCTCTTCGACGTCACCACGATGGCGGCGCCGTCGAGCGGGCGTTCGCCGCCGGGCAGACTGGCGTCGTGGAAGGTGCCCGAGGAGCTCACCAGCCCACATCCGCCGAGCAGGGCCAGCGTCGCGACGAGCGCGGACACCACCGGGACCAGCCGTCGCCTCATGAGATACCTCGCGGGGTCGCGGCCAGTTCGACGAGCCGGCCGAGCCAATCGATGATCAGCGCCAGCAGCCCGACCAGGATCGCGCCGGAGATCAGCAGCTTGGGCAGGAACAGGGTGACACCGGTGGTGATCAGGGTGCCCAGGCTGGTCGCGCCGATGAACGTCGACAGCGTCGCGGTGCCGACCAGGATGACCAGCGCGGTGCGCACGCCGTTGAGGATCACCGGCACCGCGAGCGGCAGCTCGACCTGGACCAGCGTGCGCGCCGCGGACAAGCCGATGCCGCGCGCCGCTTCGATCGTGCGTTGGTCCACCTGCCGCAGACCGACGATCGTGTTCTGCAGGATCGGCAGCACCGCGTACACCACCAAACCCACGATCGCCGTGCGGAACCCGGTGCCGAGCCAGAACGTGAACAGCACGAGCAGGCCGACGGCGGGCGCGGCCTGACCGATATTGGCGATATTGACCGCGATCGGCTCGAAGCGCATCAGCGCCGGCCTGGTCAGCGCGATGCCGAGCGGTATCGCCACCACCACCACGATCACCGTGGCGACCACGGTCAGCCGGATGTGTGCACCGATGGTGCTCTGCAGATTGGACCAGCCGAGCGAGGCCTGCTCGGTGGCGGTGAAGGTCGTCGACCGGTACCAGAGCAGATAGCCGACGCCGATCACCACGATGATGATCGGTTCGAACCACACGTCGATCGGCACGCGGCGCAGCCGGCTCATGACGGTTCGGCCGTCGCGGTGTCGTCGGCGGCGGCAACGACCGGCGTCGGTGTCGGGTCGGACCCGTCGACATAGGTCTCGTAGGACGGCGCGGCCTCCGCGGCGTGGTTCTCGGCCAGCTTGGTCTGGATCACGTCGGTCACCGACCCGATGCTCAGCGACCCGACGACCGCGCCACGACCGTCGGTGACGAGCGTGGCGCCCTGACTGGCGGCCAGCATCGCGTCGAGCGCGTCGTTGAGGGTGGAGGACTGCGCGACCACCGGCAGTCTGCGATCCAGATAGTCGGAGACCTCGGGCTTGCTGGCCACCTCGGTGAGCGAGGGCCACGAGCGCGGGCGGCCCGCCGCGTCGACGACCACGACCCAGGTGTGCCCGGCCGCCTTCGCCCGCTCGATCACCGTCTGCGCCGGTTCGCCGATCCGTGCCGTGGTGACCGGGTCGTAGTCGACATCACGCACCCGCGAGACCGTCAGATACGCCAGCTTCGCGCCGGATCCGACGAACTCCTCCACGAACGGCGTCGCCGGATCGGTGAGGATCTCCTCCGGGCGCGCGTACTGCTCGACGTGCCCGCCCTCGGACAGGATGAGCACCTTGTCGCCGAGTTTGGTGGCTTCCTCGAAATCGTGGGTGACGATCACGATGGTCTTGCCGAGTTCGTGCTGGATCGCGATCAGGCTGTCCTGCAAGCGAACCCGGGTGATCGGGTCGACCGCGCCGAACGGTTCGTCCATCAGCAGCACCGGCGGATCGGCGGCCAGGGCACGGGCCACACCGACACGCTGCTGCTGACCGCCGGACATGTCCTTGGGCAGCCGGTCGGCGAAGGTGGCGGGGTCGAGACCGACCAGATCCAGCAGGTACTCGGTGCGTTCGGCGATGCGCTTCTTATCCCAGCCGAGCACCCGGGGAATGGCGCCGATGTTCTTGGCCACCGACCAGTGCGGGAACAGGCCACCGGACTGGATCACGTAGCCGATCGACTGGCGCAGCTTGTCGGGGTCTTCCCTGGTGACGTCGCGGCCGCCGATGAAGATCCGGCCCTCGGTCGGCTCGATCAGCCGGTTGATCATCTTCAGCGTCGTGGTCTTGCCGCAGCCCGAGGGCCCGACGAACGCCACGATCTCGCCGGCGTCGATCTCCAGATCGAGCCGCTGCACCGCGGCCTTGTCCTGCCCCTTGTATCGCTTGACGACCCCGTCGAGCGTGATCGACGCCCCGGTCACATTGCGCTCAGGCGTCACCGGGGCGGGCTGGCTGGTCACATCGGTCATGTCAGTCCTTTGGCGATCGTGAGCCGTCCGAGCAGGACGAGGAGCGCGTCGAACACCAACGCGATCGCGACGATGAGCAGGGTGCCGGTCAGTGCCATCTCCAGGGCATTGGCCCCGCCGAGCCGCGAGAGGCCGTTGAAGATGAGCGAGCCGAGCCCCGGGCCGAGCACGTAGGCGACGATGGCCGCGACGCCGACGATCATCTGGGTCGAGACCCGGATGCCGGTGAGGATCACCGGCCAGGCGATCGGGAATTCGACGGTCAGCAGGATCCGCCAGCGCGACAACCCGATTCCGCGCGCGGATTCGATCACCGAGGGGGGTACCGACCGCAGGCCGACGATGGCGTTGCCGATCACCGGCAGCGCCGCGAAGAACGCCAGCATGATGAACGACGGCACGACCCCGAGCCCGAACGGCACCAGCAGCAGCGCCAGCAGGGCCAGCGAGGGAATCGTCAGCGCGACCCGGCTCGAGGTGAGGGTGAGCGCCGAGGCCAGCGGAAGGCGATAGACGGCCACCGCCACGAGGATGGCGACGACCGTACCGACCAGCACGGTCTGGAAGGCCAGTGAGGCGTGCTGGTAGGTGAGGAAGGTCAGCACCTCCCCCCGCCCCCGGACATAACTCCACAGGTTCACGGGAATCCCATCGTCGGGCCGGGCCGGTCAGGGCCTGTGCGCGCGTGATCACCGGACGTACGTGCCGTCGAAGGGTAATCCATGACCTGCGTTCGGCCGGGGACCCGCAGCTCTGGAGGTGTTGCGGTGGCGGCCAATTCCTAGGCCGCGCGCTTCGGCGGGGCACTCGCGTAGTCGGCGGCGTCGCCCGCGATCACCGTGCTGGTCGTGCCGTCGACACCCACCGGGACCGCGCCGGCCAGGGTGATGCGGGTGAGCCTGCGATGCTCGCTGCCGTCGTAGTCGTCGACCGCGTAGTGCTGGGTGGCGCGGTTGTCCCAGATGGCGACGTCGCCGAGCGACCAGTCCCAGCGGGTGGTGTGTTCGAGGCGGGTGACCCGATCCTGGAACATCCGCAACAGCGCCCGCGATTCGGAGCTCGACAGCCCGGCGATCTCCTTCACGAAGCAGCCGAGCAGCAGAGCGCGTTCGCCGGTCTCGGGGTGGACCTCCACGACCGGATGCTCGGTCTCGAAGTAGGTCGACTCGAACTCGCTGCGGTAGGTGCGATCCCGGTCGTCGGGCCGGTCCTCGATGTCGGCGGCGTAGTCGTAGCGATTGGTGTGCCGCGCGCGCAGGTTCTCGGCCAGCAGCTTGAGTGGCGCGGGCAGCGCGTCGTAGGCGGCGACGGTCGAGGCCCAGGTGGTCGAGCCGCCGTAGCTGGGCAGCGCGACGGCACGCAGGATCGAGGCGCTGGGCACCCGGTCGACGAAGGTGACATCGGTGTGCCAGACGTTGGAACGGGTCTGATGTGAGTCGATGGCCAGGCTCTTCGCGCCCGCCGAGGTGACGGTGGGGTGCGGCGTGGTCGGGGTGCCGAGCAGCTGCGCGAACTCGTACTGCCCGTCCTCGGTGAGGTGGTGCTGACCGCGGAAGAAGATCACCTTGTGCTCGTGCAGCGCGGCACGCACGGTCGCGACGGTCCTGGCGTCGAGCTCGCCACCGAGCCGCACGCCCTCGATCCGTGCCCCCAGGTGCGCACCGAGCTCGACCACCCGCACCCCGGTCGCGGGGACGGCTGCGTCATCGACGGACATACGGAGGCCTTTCGCTCGAACCGGGATGTTCCGGATCACACGAAACCATCCGCGCACCGGCGCGACCAGGATTGAACTCAGCCCGAGCAGAACCCGTATCGCTCGCCCACAGCCCGTGGACGTGGCTCTTTCCGGCGTCGCGTACCTTGGTCCGCGCACCCCGGCTCGAGCGAGAGGCAAGACTCCCGAATGGTCCTCACCGACGAGCCGCTCCTGCGCTCCCCCGGCCTCTACCTGGACGGGCGCTGGGCGCGGCCGGTCCACGGCGGCACGAGGGCCGTCCACGATCCGGCCGACGGCGGCGTGCTCACCATCGTCGACGAAGCGGGCCCCGAGGACGTGGCGGCGGCGATCGCGGCGGCCCGCGCCGCCTTCGCGACCGGCGAGTGGCCCGCGACCCCGAAAGCCGAGCGCTCCGCGCTGCTGGTGCGCGTCGCCGAACTGCTCGACGCCCATCGCGACGACCTGGCCCGGATCGAGACGGCCGACACCGGCAAGACCCTGCGCGAGAGCTACCTCGACATCGACGACGTGATCGCGGTGTTCCGCTACTACGCGCACCTGGTCACCACCGACACCGACCGTCTCGTCGACACCGGGAACCCGGCGGTGATCAGCCGCGTCGTGCACGAGCCGGTCGGGGTGTGCGCGCTCATCGCGCCATGGAACTATCCGCTGCTGCAGCTGTCGTGGAAGATCGCGCCCGCGCTGGCGGCCGGCTGCACCGTGGTGGTCAAGCCCAGCGAGGTCACCCCGCTGTCGACGATCGCGCTGGTGCGCTTGCTCGACCGGGCCGGGGTACCCGCCGGCGTGGTGAATCTCGTGCTGGGCAGCGGCGATGTGGTGGGCGCCGCGCTCACCGACAGCCCGGACGTCGACCTGATCTCGTTCACCGGCGGCGCGAGCACGGGGGCGGGGATCGCGAGCCGGGCGGCCCGGCACATCACGCGCGTCGCGCTGGAGCTCGGTGGCAAGAACCCGCACCTCGTCTTCGCCGACGCCGAATTCGACAGCGCCGTCGACGCGGTACTCACCGGTGCCTTCCTGCACTCCGGTCAGGTGTGTTCGGCGGGCACGCGGCTCATCGTGCACGCGTCGATCGCCGACGAGTTCGTGGCCGAGCTCGCCCGGCGCGCGTCCGCGATCCGGGTGGGTCCCGGCAGGGATCCGTCGTCACAGATCGGCCCGCTGGTCTCCCCCGAGCATCGTGCGAAGGTGGAAGCGTATGTCGCGCTGGGCCTCTCGGAGGGCGCGCGGCTGATCGCCGGTGGCCGGCGCCCGGACGATCCCGCGCTGGCCGCGGGCAGTTACTACCCGCCCACCATTTTCGACGACTGCGATCGGTCGATGCGCATCGTCCGCGAGGAAACCTTCGGGCCCATTCTCACCGTGGAGCGCTTCACCACCGAGGCCCAGGCCGTCGCCCTCGGCAACGACACCGCCTACGGATTGGCCGCCGGTGTCCGCACCGCCGATCCGGCCCGTGGCGAACGGGTGGTCCGTGCCCTGCGGCACGGCACGGTGTGGCTCAACGATTTCGGTGTCTACACCCCGGCCGCGGAATGGGGCGGCTTCGGCCGCTCCGGCATCGGCCGCGAACTCGGACCCACCGGCCTGGCCGAATACCAGGAGACCAAACACCTCTGGCACAACACCGCACCGGCGGTCGGCGGGTGGTTCTCGGCGGGGTGAGCGCGCGATGTCCTACTTGGCGTCGCCATAGCACTGCACCACCGCTGTGGTGAAGGGGAAGCGCACCGGCGTCGGGCCGAAGGCCAGTCGGCCCGCGGTGTCGGCGGCCGCGGCGATCGCGGCGACGATCGTCGCGGACTCCTCCTCCGGACAGTGCACGATCACCTCGTCGTGCTGGAAGAAGACCATCTCGGCGCGCAGCCCGGCCTGCGCGATCGTCTGGCGGATGGCGGCCAGGACCAGCAGGGCCCAGTCGGCGGCGCTGCCCTGGACCACGAAGTTGCGGGTGAACCGGCCGCGTGCTCGCGCCGCGGGCGTCCCCGCGAAGCCCGCGCCGTTCTCGGCGAAATCCGGGGCGGTGGCCTCGACCGGCGGGCAGGTGCGGCCCAGCCAGGTGCGCACCAGACGACCTTCCTCCCCGGCGTGCGCCGCGTCGTCGACGTAGGCGACCGCGGCGGGATACTGCCGGCGCAGCGCCGCCATGTGTGTGAGGGCATCGCCGGAGGTCTGACCGTAGATGGCGCCCAACAGCGCGAGTTTGGCCTGGGCGCGGTCACCGCCGAAGCCGCGGGCCGCCAGATCGGCGTACAGGTCCTCGCCGCGACCGGCCACCTCCATCAGGGCCGGGTCGCGCGAGATCGCGGCCAGGATGCGCGGTTCCATCTGATCGGCGTCGGCGACGACCAGCGACCAGCCCGGGTCGGCGCGGATCGCCTGCCGGATCACCTTCGGGATCTGCAGGGCGCCACCACCATTGGTCGTCCAGCGGCCCGAGACCGTGCCGCCGGGCAGATACTCGGGCCGGAAGCGGCCACCGTGCACCCACTGCTCGAGCCAGGACCAGCCGTGCGCGGTGTGCACGCGGTACAGCGACTTGTAGGCCAGCAGCGGCGCGACGGCGGGATGGTCGATCTGCTGCAGTTCCCACTTCCGGGTGGAGGACACCAGGATGCCGGCCCGGGAAAACGCCTTGATGATGTCGTTGGGCAGATCGGGCCGCACCCGGACTCCGCCGCCGAAGGCTCGCGAGACCTCGTCGGCCAGTTCCGCCATCCGGCGGGGTTCGAGCGTGCCCGGAAACCGTTCGCCCAGCATCGTGTCCAGCAGCGCCCGATGGATGTCGGCCCGCCACGGAATCCCGGACCGGCCCATCTCCGCGGCGACGAGCATGCCCGCCGACTCGGCCGCCAGCAGCAGCCGCATCCGATCCGGGTGCTCGGTGCGCGCGGTCCGGGCGACCTGTCGCTCGTAGACCGCCACCAGCGCCGCGAACTCGTCGGTGCCGGGCGGCAGCGGCACCGGGCCCGAATCGAACAGCGACGGCTGGGTTTCGGCGGCCCGCACGGGAGCGTCCGGCGGGACGGCCAGCCCGTGCAGACGGGCCCACGCCGCCGCCAGCGACCGGGCCTGCCCGAACTGACCCTCCTCGTGCCCGATCAGCAGCGCCTCGGCGGCCTCCACGTCGTAACAGCGCTCGACCCGCACCCCGGCGGCGAGCAGGGGCCGGTAGATCTCGGCGGTCGATCGCCACACCCACCGCTCGACGTCCGGGCGCGAGCGCACGGCCTCGATCAACGAGGGTTCGTCGACGATCGGTCCCGCGGGTCTGCCGTCGGCGTCCAGCGGACACAGACGCGCGCCACCCTCACCCGTCTCCGCCACTGCCCATCGCACGTGCCGAGTCTCGCATCGGGGTCCGACACAGCGCGGTCACCGTCCGGCGGCGGTGAGCTGGTGGTCGGCCTCGAGCAGCATCCACGCGCTCAGCTGCACCGACAGATCGCGGCTCAGGTTCGCCGCCGACGCGGTCTCGGGCCCTTCGAGATGCAGCAGCGAGCTCGGATACCGCACCTCGGCGATCGGGCGGGTCCAGTCCATGCCGAACAGCGGCAGACCGTCGACCTCGGCGCGGTGTTCCCAGGCCGCCCGCGCCGACGCGTGCACGATGGCCGCGGCGGTGGTATCGCCCAGGGCGAGCGCGGTTTCGGCGAGGTAGCGCGCGAGGACACCCATGAACAACCCGGAATCGTTCGCGGCGGCCGCGAGGATCACGCCTCCGTCCGTCAGCTCGGTGCCGGTGGCCGCGACCAGTGCCGCCGCGCGGTCCCGGTGCGCGGCGTCGCCGGTGCGCACCGCCAATTCGGTTTCCAGCCCGATCGCCACGCCCTGGCAGTAGGTGTGGACGGTCCGGTCGACCCGTCCGTCGGGCTCGTGGACGCCGTCGAGGGTCACGCCGCTGACGGGATCGCGCAGGCGGGTGTGCAGGAAGTCGGCGAGCCGGCGCGCGCGGGTGAGATCGCCCAGCCGGGCCAGCGCGATCCCGGCGGGGCCGACCGCCGGGGTGTTGTAGTAGCCGTCGCCCGCTCGCCACGGGATCGCGCCGAGCTCGGCGTTCCAGCCGTCGAGCAGGGCGGAACGCAGGTCGTCGACCGCGTGGCCGAACCGGATGTCGAGCAG
>Ga0247823_10001555_pt1 | contig 19138 bp, 10 predicted proteins | sample 13C_PalmiticAcid_2_FD_192426 | JGI IMG/M metagenome (GOLD analysis project Ga0247823, IMG submission 192426) | Soil microbial communities from agricultural site in Penn Yan, New York, United States - 13C_PalmiticAcid_Day30 | ecosystem: Environmental > Terrestrial > Soil > Agricultural land... | reverse complement strand
GCTTCAAAGCCTCGTACCGGTTTGATTACAATATTCTGATAGCTAACAATACAACCGAAGCGCTGGGCCTCCTGGAGCAGCACCCGGATATTACCGTTATCCTTTGCGACCAGCGCATGCCCGATAAAACCGGGGTGGAGTTTTTCGAAAGCATACATTCTCAGCATCCTAATCCCATCCGGATTCTCATTACCGGTTATACCGATATTGAATCTGTGATCAGCGCCATCAACCGCGGGCATATTTTCCGCTATATCCGCAAGCCCTGGAACGATGCCGACATTAAATCGGCCATCGACGAAGCGCACCGCTTTTACATGACCACCTCTATGCTTTCTGTGAAGAACATAGAATTGCAGAAAGCGTATGATGAGCTGGACAAATTTGCCTATTCCGTAACCCATGACCTCCGCGGCCCTATCCTCAGCATCCAGGGTGCAGTAGACCTGGCCCGGCAGATCGACGATATCCAGGAGATCCGCTCCATCCTCGACCTGGTCGACAAAACCACGTCCAAACTGAACGGACTCATCGAAAATATCCACGATTATTACCGCCTCAAACGCGGGCAGCTGCAGATCACCAATATTGATTTTAAAGCCCTGCTCGACGAAATCGGCGACCTCCACGAGATACACGAAAAGATGCATGGCGTAAGGTTTACCAGCGTGATAGAACAGAATGAACCGTTCCGTTCCGACGCCATGTCCATAAAAATTATACTTAACAACCTGCTCTCCAACGCCTTTAAATACCAGCGAAAGGAAAACCCGGAAAAATTTGTTTCCCTCGAAATATTCGTAAATCAAGGAATGGCCACTATCTTTGTACGGGACAACGGCATAGGCATACAAGAAAATTACATATCAAACATTTTCGACATGTTTTACCGTGCTACCTCCGAAGAGTTTGGTTCGGGCTTTGGGCTATACAATGTAAAAGATGCCCTCAGCAAGCTGAATGGCACTATCGAGGTAGAGACCAATGCCGGCCAAGGCACCTCATTCAAGGTTACCATAGGGAGCAAATAGGTTATGAACGCAGGACAAATACATTTTATCGTTATCGACGACAGCAAGCTGGATTGTCTCATTGCAGAGAAGATGATCCAGCATACCAAGCTGAGCGCCGGTACGTTAACGTATACCCTGGCTCCTGATGCGCTCGACCATATTTGCCAGCACACGCCTGCCCTGCCTACTCTCATTTTTGTGGATATCCAGATGCCGATCATGAATGGTTTCGAGTTCATCGAAGCTTTTGAAAAGCTGCCGCAGGAAATCCGAATGCCTTATACTATTGCCGTCGTATCCTCTTCCATCAATGAAAGTGATATTGCACGCGCCAACAGTTACCAGTCGGTGAAACGTTTCATCAACAAACCCCTCACCACCGCCACGATTGCCCATGTGGTGACCGAACTGGAGCTGCTGTAACAATCAGCCCACTTTCCTTTTTCTATCTTCCTGCCATATTGCTACTTTCGCACTGTACCCTCCCGGCAACCCATCATGGAATCGATCAGCAGCAAAGGCACCATCACCAGCTATACACAAAAAGCTATTCAGGCTTATCACACTTCAGGTCCCGAAACCTGCGCTACCTTAATGCTGCAACAGGTGCTGAACAAAAAAGTGCGCTTTCCGCTGCTCGAACATGCAGGACGATTATTGGCTCAAAATATTCCGGAACAGGACATCCTTGCTATCACCGATCACGTTACTGCGGCACAAACCATTGGCGGCAATGTGATTGCAGGAATCGTGCTGCAGGAGCGGCTTCCGACCCATCTCCCGGAAAGTTTCCGGCAAGCAGAAACATACATTATTGCAGGGAACGAATGGTATGTGTGCGATATCATTGGTGAACGGGTGTTGGGGCACGGTCTGCTCACGCAACCTCAACAAGCGCTTCCTTTATTACAAACACTGGCGCATCATTCCGACGAATGGATGGTGCGGGTGATTGGCGTGGCCGGGCATTATGCCGTGAAAAAAGGATTGTCCCGGATCTATGTAGCGCAGTTGTTTGAACTGCTGTTGTCCCTGCGACATGCCGAAGGTTTTCATACCCGCAAAGGCATTGGCTGGGCAGCCAAAACCGTCGCTAAATTTCATCCGGGCATCATAGCGAAACACCAGGAACAGATAGCCGATTCCGGTACCTGGTTCCAAACTAAAATATCCATTGGCCTTAGCCGCAATTACAAATATGCCCACCGCTACAACAGTTAAAAGCATCCTCAACAAAACCAAGCGGCGCGACCCCTGGTTCCTGGACGACTATACGGCGAATCCCTATAGCGGCTGCTCTTTTAACTGCCTGTTCTGTTATATCCGCGGCAGCAAATATGGCCTGCATATGGAAGAAAAGCTGGCCATCAAAACCAATGCACCCGAGCTGCTCGACAAACAGCTTGCCCTCCGCGCCCGCAAAGGACAATACGGCATCATTGTGCTTTCTTCTGCCACCGATCCTTACCTGCATTTTGAAGAGAAAGAACAGCTTACCCGACAGCTGCTGACCATCATACTGCGCCACCGTTTCCCGGTACACATCATCACCCGCTCTCCATTGGTGACCCGCGATGTTGACCTGCTGCACCAGATCAATGAACAGGCTATATTGCCACCAGATCTGGAAGGCCGGTTGACACAAAAAGCCATCGTCACGTTTTCATTTTCTACGCTGGATGAGGCTACTGCCTGTATTTTTGAACCAGGCGCACCGGCGCCCGTCCTCCGGCTGCAAGCCCTGCAACAAACATTACAAGCCGGTTTGCTGAGTGGAGTAAGCCTCATGCCGCTGCTGCCTTACATTACCGACACCGGCGATAACCTGCATCATCTGTTTTCCAGTTTTGCAGCAGCAGGTGCCCGGTACATCTTCCCTGCATCTCTCACCCTCATGGGCCAGGATGCTACCGATAACCGGCAGCTGGTATTGCGTGCTGTGGCGAAACACTACCCTCATTTGTTGGAAAAATATGACCGCTTCTTTGCCCATGCCACTGCTATGCCCGGCTGGTACACACAGGCGCTGCACCATAAAACGCAGGAGCTGTGCCGGCAATATGGTATTGCTGACAGGATTGTTTAGAATGCAGTCAAAAGTGAATGGTGAATAGTCAATATTGATCCTTTTCGCACTCCGGAGCTTTGGCAGAGCTTGTCCCGCCACTGCGGGGCTCAGCCGCCTGCGGTTTGTTTTTCTTCGTCTGCTGCCTGGATGTTTCAGCTTGCTGCTTGAACATTTCCGCCTGTTATCCGGACATTTCCGCCTACTGCCTGAATGTTTCCCTCTGCTGCTTGGATATTTCCGCCTCTTGCCCGGAACATTCCGCCTGTTGCCTGGATATTTCCCTCTGCTGCCCGGACATTTCCGCCTGCCGCTTGGATGCTTCCGCCTAATGCCCGGACATTTCCGCTTGTTGCCTGGATACTTCCCCTTGCGACTTGGATGTTCCCCGCTTATGCTTTGGCTTTTCGCACCCCACTTTCAGACCATCCGCCTATTAACCATTGACCTTTCACTATTGACTGCTCCTGACTATTGACAAAAAAGCCACCCCGAAGGATGGCTTATCAAATCATATCTAACGAACTTATTGCACGAGCATTTTCATCTGTACAGCGCCATCGCGGCCGGTTACTTTGACGAGATAGGTGCCAGAGGCGAGGCCATTCCAGCTCATTTCGCGGCGGTTAAGGCCGGGCGTTACCTGCCAGGTGGTGGCATTCACAAGGGTGCCGGTGATGTTGTACACTTCTACATGGAGGGCTTCAGCTGCTTCGCCGGTGTAGTCGATAAAGCAGCGACCGTTGTTGGGGTTGGGGAATAATACACAATCCAGTTTGCGGCCGGTGTAGTTGTATACGCCTACCGTTTGGATTGCTTTTTTGATCGCTGCATAAGCATTGATCTTGCCTTTACCCCAGGTGTTATTGCCTTCGGGTGGGAGGTTGCCGGTGAAGAAATCTTTGATTGCAGTGCTGCCCAGGATGTCTTTCAGAGCAGCAGGCGTGAGCTGGGGATTGGCTTGCAGCAGCAGTCCTACAATGCCGGAAGCAGCAGGAGCGGAAGCTGAAGTTCCGATGAACTCAGAGAAATAGTAGGTTTTTCCGCTTCCGGGATCTACATAGGATGCTACCACATAATCGCTGCGCGAACCGGTGGCGGTGTAAGCGGTGTCATAAGAACTTTGTGCGGTGGCCAGTGTGAGGCCGGGTGCAGCAATATCGGGTTTGATGCGACCGTCTACCATCGGGCCATGGCTGGAGAATGGTGCCATGCGGTTGGTAGTGGCATAACTGCCGTAGCTGGGCGTAGAACCGTTAATGCTCGTCCAGCCTACTTTGGAGCAGTAAGCGCCTACCAGCAGTACAGATTCTGCACTACCCATATCGCTCACTGTGTAGTCGGTATTGCCATCTACAGCCCAGTTCTGTCCCAGTTTGCTGAACGCACTCTGGAAACCGTAAGGGAAACCGTAGTAATAATATTCGTCCCACATGTGAATGGCGCCGCTGGTGCCGCTAACGCGAACGCCAACACTATCGCCGGTTTTGCTGAAGATATTGATCGTCATCCTCGGCTTACCGTTTTGCTCGGCAGTGCTGTTGATGAACTGCACATAACAGGTATCCAGGCCGTTGCTGCCAATGAGGTAGGTATCGTGCACCAGGTCGTCCAGACAAATAGTGCCCGTTGTATTACCAGCAGTGCCGTTACCCGCGTACAGGGTTACTTTACCGCAGAAGGTTTTGCCGGGTTCGCCCCAAACATCCACCCAGGTGCGTTTGTAATTGGCCGGGGTAAACGTGAGGAAGGTACTCACAGCGGTATCGGTAGCGGTGAATTGTTTAGCGATGTGGATCTTTTCTTCGCCTTCGTTACCGGCGCTCATCACCACCAGTTTGCCGGGACCGGAAAGGTTATCGCAGGCCTGGTTGAACAGTGAAGTACCATCATGCGAGCCCGACTGCGAGCCCCAGCTGATGTTCACCACCGCAGGTTTGCTTACCGAACCGGCATAGTTAAAAATATAATTCACGCCATCAATAAAATCAGAGAAACCACCCTGCATCCACTGTCCTCCAATGGAATCGCGGCGCACGCCTACCATCACCAGGTCGGCTGCATAAGCCATACCGCGGTAGGCACTGCCTGCACCACCAAAGCCGGAGCCAGCTGCAATACCAGCAACACAGGTACCATGGTTCTGGTGCACATTATCGGTACCCTGCTGTTTGATCGCAATGGTATCTTTTATTTCATGGCCATAGGTATAACCCGTTGGAGGTGTACCTGTAGTTCCCAGTTCCCACACCTGTTTGATGCGGTATTTGGTGCCCGTGGTATCGTAAAAATCAGGGTGGTTGTAATCAAATCCGAAATCGATTACCCCTACCACTACATTTTTGCCATCATAAGGCATGGGCAGGCCAATACCCTGGTGTACAGAATCTACACGGGTGGTTTTGCGGGCTGTAGCTAATTGGGGAAACACCGGCTCATCCATCTGGATATAAGCCAGACCCGGAGCTTTAATAAAATCAGGCACTTTTTGCACCGGCACCTGCACCGTCCAGATATTTCCGGCACGGGTACCTACCGATACGCCTGCTTTGCGCAGCGATTCGAGGGCTACACCGGCATCCTGCACCTTAACGAGGGCGCTGATCAGTAACTGACCGGCAGCATCCTTGCGGTACACAAAACCACCATGCACGGCAGTCGCCGGATCTTTTTCTAAAAGCTGAAGGTAATGCCGGGTATGCGGCGAGAGCTGTGCTTCGCGGGCCATGGCAGGAACCGCCAGACCGGTAGCCAGCAGAAGGGTAAAAATTTGCTTCATTTTCTTAACTGTTCGAAACAATAAATCTAAGCTTTTATTAAGAAAAATCCGCATTCCTATGCCCAACCCGGTGAAACGGATTGCCCTAAAAAAAGTATTTTCGGCCCATGAACCGAATCGACCGGGTAACCGCCATTCTCATACAACTGCAATCGAGAAAAATTGTAAAAGCACAGGATATTGCCGACCGGTTTAATATCAGTCTGCGCACCGTGTACCGCGACATCAACACCCTCGAAGAAGCCGGTGTACCCATTCTTGGTGAGGCCGGCGTGGGCTATTCCCTCATGGAAGGGTATCGCCTGCCACCGGTGATGTTTACCAAGGAAGAAGCCGCAGCTTTTCTTACCGCTGAAAAATTTGTAGAAAAACTCACCGACCAATCTACCCGCGAAAGTTACCAGTCGGGCATGTTTAAGGTGCGCTCTGTACTGCGCAGCAACGAAAAGGACATGCTCGAAAACATCGAAGCACATATCGAAGTGCGGCAACATTATGCGCCTTTCAGCGGGGCGGGACAAAACATTTTGCAACCGCTCCTGCGCAGCATTGCCGACAAAGAAGTACTGCACATTGCCTACCATGCAGGAGTACAGGCCGAACCTTCCCAGCGCGACATTGAGCCGATTGGCATTTTCTACACCAGTGGTTACTGGCATTGCATTGCCTACTGCCGCCTGCGGGGCGACTACCGCGATTTCCGGGCAGATCGCATCCAGAAAATTTCGGGTACCGGCCAGCATTTCGACCAGGCACACCCTACCCTTAAAGATTACCTCAAACAACTGTCACAACAGGAGAACCTGCACGAAATCATCATCAATGTGCAGCAAAGAATGGCCATGTACCTGCAGGAAAGCAAGTATTACTATGGCTTCGTGAGCCAGAAACCCTGTGATGAGGAGGGCATGGTGCAGATGACGTTTTTATCGCACCCCGAATGGTTTGTACGCTGGTTCACGATGTATGCCGAAAAGGCCGATATCATTAAACCGGAAAGCATGCGCGTGCAGATGAAAGAATACATTGGCCGGCTGGCAGAAAAATTTTCATGATCATTTTTTCCTGCTGACATAGGGCTGTCACTACCCGGTTGTTGCTTTGTACTACAATCTACAACTATGTTACCAGCAACCACCCCCATCAGTACCTCCCTGGCCGACCAGCTGACCGATTTTGCCGCCTACAACCTTTGGGCCAACCACCGTGTGATCGAATGGCTTCAAAGCAAACCCGAAAGCCTGTTTGATGTACCGGTAGCGTCCAGTTTTAAAGGCATCCGCGCTACCCTGCTGCATATCCGCGATGTGGAACGCCTATGGCTCGGTTACCTGCAGCCCGCCAACCTGCCTGCCAGTCTCCACCCCGATGCCCTGCTGAGCCACAGCGAAGTGATGGAGCAGGTGCTGGAAGTATCTACCTGTTTCTGGCAGCACATCAGCACCATGACCGATGAAGCGCTGCTCACCGCCTGCTGCTGCGATATTCCTTATGTAGGCGTACACCTCATCAATCCGGCCGATATCCTGCAACATGCGATGAACCACAGCACTTACCACCGCGGCCAGCTCATCACTATTGGGCACCACCTGGGTTTTACCGATGCACCGATGAGCGATTACATGTATTACCAATTACTGGTTAAACGGCAGCGCATGAGCGCTTGAGGTTCGGTATCTTTATCACTATCTCTCACATATGAAACCAGCATCCATCACGACCGCCAGGCTCTGGCAGCAACAGATTGCCCAACCCTCCTTCACCCATCCGCAAGAGGTGGTGCAACACCTGTGTGCCATGCAGGCGCAGGATTTTGCCGGGGCTAAATGGTCGATAGGACTGCGGTTAAAGAACGGCACCGAAGCACAGGTAGCTCAGTCACTGGAAGAAAAATCCATCATCCGCACCTGGGCCAACCGGGGCACGCTCCATTTTGTGTCGGCACGGGATGCGCATTGGATACTGAACCTGCTGGGCCCACGAAACATTGCCGCCAGCGCAGGTCGCAACCGCCAACTGGAACTGGATGAAACGGTATTTAAAAAATGCAGGAAACTAATCATCGCTGCGCTCGGAAAAGAAGAACAACTCACCCGCAGTGCGATCTATGCCATACTTGAAAAAGCAGGCATTGCTACCCAGGCCCAACGTGGTATTCATATCCTTTGGCGCCTGAGTTTTGAAAAACTGATCTGCCATGGTCCGCACGAAGACAAACAACCTGCCTTCATGCTGTTCGACCGGCATGTCTCCAGCTCTGATATGGACCGGGAGGAAGCATTGGCTCATTTTGCACTGCGCTATTTCACCAGCCACGGTCCTGCTACCCTGGCCGATTTTGCATGGTGGGCCGGTCTTTCCCAAACGGATGCCCGCAAGGGATTGGAGCAGGTCAAAGAAAAACTTGTCGTTGCAACTGTTGCAGAACAGGTATATTATATGTCGCCGGATATCAACACAGATAAAACACCGGCTTCGGTATACCTGCTGCCCGGCTTCGATGAATACCTGCTGGGGTATAAAGACCGCAGCGCTGCGCTACATACCGATCATAGCAACAAAGTAGTGCCGGGCGGTAATGGAATGTTTATGCCCACTGTGGTAGTGAACGGCGCCATTGCCGGTACGTGGAAACGCAGCTCCAATAAAAAGACACTGCGCTTTGAAGCAGATTTATTCGCCCCCCTAACCAAAATACATACCGCGGCGATGCATAAGGCGGCGAAGCAATACGGCCAATACCTGGGAACGGAAATACTGATTTAATGTGGAAGCTCATGGCGCTGTAAGTCCCGCCCATGCGGGGGCGCAAAGACACAGTGGATATAATGTTCCAATACAAATTCGAAATCCGTCAATCCGTTAATCCGTAATCCAGAAGCACGCAGCGGCGCGGGGGAAAACCGCTCCAAAGGAGTCCTTCGGACAAAGAGCGCAAAGTATCGCAAAGGAGGCGCAAAGGGTATTTTTCACTAATCCGCAATTCGCCATCCCCAATCCGATAATTCAAAAGCTCACAGCGCTGTAAGTCCCGCCCATGCTGGAGCGCAGAGGCACAACGAAATTTTTATACTCAACACCGTCTCACCTCTGACCTTTCACCTCTGACGAAAGAACAATTGACCCCCGCATTGGGCGGGGCGGGCTATTGCCATTCACCATTGACCAGAAACACTCAACTAAGCCTGCGAAGGACAAAAAAAGCCCCGGCTCAAAACCAGGGCTTTCCTATTCGTTTATCAAAATTTAGTATCGCTTTTCTTTCTCCTGCGCATCCACCACCGCAATGGCTACCATGTTCACGATCTGGCGTACGCTACTGCCGAGTTGCAGTACGTGTACCGGTTTGCGCAAACCAATCAGGATGGGACCAATGGATTCTACGCCGCCTACTTCCTCGAGCAGGTGGTAGGCAATATTGCCCGCTGCCAGGTTGGGGAAGATGAGCACGTTGGGTGATTCTTCGGCCAGGTCGGAGAAGGGATAGTTTTCCTTCAGCAGGTCTTTATTGAAAGCCAGTCCGGCTTGTACTTCACCGTCGATCACGAGGTCGGGGTACTGCTGTTTGATCTTGGCGGTAGCATTCCGCATATTGATGGCCTCGGGTGAGTTGCTGCTGCCGAAGTTGGAGTATGACAGCATCGCTACACGGGGCTTGATATTGAAAGATTCTACCAGTCGCGCGGTCTGGATCGTGATGTCTACCAGTTCATCTTCGGTAGGACTGAAATTCACCGAAGTATCGGCCAGGAACAGCGGACCTTTTTTGGTGAGCAACATGTATACACCGGCTACGCGTTTGGCATTTTCGGCCACACCAATGATATCAATGGCAGGACGCAGCGTGTTGGGGTACTGTCGGGTAAGACCGGAGATCAGCACATCGGCCTCGCCGGTATCTACCATCATACAACCAAAGAACACCCGCTCACGCATGATTTTTTTGGCTTCGTACATGTTGTAACCGCGGCGCTGGCGCTTTTCAAAAAATGCACTGCCGTATTTGCAACGCTGCTCTTCCTGGGCATCGCTTTTGGGATCAATGATGGTAACATCGCTGATCTGGAGATTGTGCTCCTGGATCAGTTTTTTGATCTTCTGCTCATTACCCAGCAGTACCGGTTCAGCAATACCTTCGTCTTTCACGATCTGTACCGCTTTCAGGATTTTCAGGTTTTCGGCTTCGGCAAACACCACACGTTTGGGGTGCTGCTTGGCTTTGTTGATCACGAAACGCAGGATATGATCGTCGGGTTTGAGGCGGCGGTATAATTCTGATTCGTAAGCTTCCCAATCGGTAATAGGCTTGCGGGCTACTCCACTTTCTACCGCGGCTTTGGCTACTGCAGGCGCTACGGCCAGCAACAGACGCGGATCGATCGGTTTGGGAATGATATAAGAAGGACCGAAGTACAGACTTTTTTCGTTGTAAGCCACATTCACAATATCGGGAACCGGCTCTTTGGTGAGCGCGGCCAAAGCCTTTACAGCGGCCAGTTTCATGGCTTCGTTGATGCCGGTGGCGCGCACATCGAGTGCTCCCCTGAAAATGTAGGGGAAACCTAGTACGTTGTTCACCTGGTTGGGATAATCGCTGCGGCCGGTAGCCATGATCAGGTCCGGACGGGCAGCAACAGCTTCTTCGTAAGGAATTTCAGGATCGGGATTCGCCAGGGCAAATACCACCGGGTTATCAGCCATGGTTTTAACCATATCACCAGTCACCACATTGCCCACGCTCAGACCTACAAACACATCGGCTCCCTGCATCGCACGGGCCAGGTTCCAGTCGGAATGCTCCACGGCAAATTTCATTTTCACTTCATCAAGATCGGTGCGGCCTTGGTGCAACACACCGTCCTTGTCAAACATGATGAAATTTTCGTACCGCGCACCCAGGGCTACATAAATCTGCACACAAGCCATGGCTGCGGCACCTGCACCGTTCACTACAAACCGTACATCGCCAATTTCTTTGTGTTGAATCAACAAGGCATTGATGAGCGCGGCACCGGAGATGATGGCGGTACCATGCTGGTCGTCGTGCATCACCGGTATGGTGAGTTCTTCCTTGAGCCTGCGCTCAATTTCGAAACACTCGGGTGCTTTAATATCTTCGAGGTTAATGCCACCAAAAGTAGGCGCCATTACTTTTACCACGTTTACAAACTCATCAATATTGGTGGTGTCCAGCTCAATATCGAACACATCGATATCGGCAAACAGTTTAAACAGCAGGCCTTTACCTTCCATCACTGGTTTGGAGGCTTCGGGACCAATATTGCCCAGGCCCAGCACCGCTGTACCATTGCTGATTACCGCTACCAGGTTGCCTTTGGCAGTGTAGCGGTATACATCTTCGGGATTTTTATGGATTTCTTTGCAGGGCTCTGCTACACCAGGGGAATAAGCCAGCGCCAGATCGCGCTGTGTTTTGGTTTCTTTGCTGGGAATTACTTCTATTTTACCGGGCCTGCCTTGTTCGTGGTAGGCTAATGCGTCTTCCTTTCGGATTAATTGTCCCATATATTTTAAAACTCCTTTTTGGCCCTTCCGGGCTTCGTTTTTCCGGTGCTCCTGCACAGGTTTCCCGGTAAGCAAGTGTATCTTTCTTTCTCACCGGGCATTATGATTTTTCCGTTTAAAACGGCCCTGAAGGTTGCTGGAATAAGCAAATTTACCATTTCCCTGGCTGAGAATGAAATCCCGGCCGGCATTGGACGCAGGAATCCATCACCTAAATGTACCTGATTTTTTTTCATACACATAATCCATTCATCCCTATTCTGCTGCACCTGATGCTGACGAACAAAAGAAAACCAGCCCGGAGGCTGGTTTTACAATAGTGAAACTTATAATTTGATCATCCGTTCGCCGGCAGTGCGACCGTCCGGATGCCGGAGTTTGAGTAAATACATGCCGGATTGTAAAGCCTCCGTGGCAATCCGGTTGCTGCCCGCCTGCAGTTTCTGGTGCAGTACCAGCTGGCCGGCTACGTTGAAACACTGCATTTCCATACCCTCGCTGGCGCGATCGATGAGCAGGTAATCCTGCACAGGATTGGGATACAACGTAAGACCGGGGAAGGTAGCCGCAATCTGTTGCAGACCGGTTATCACCTGTACTGCCTGGCTCATGCTATCCTTGCCGCAGGTATTGTACACTACGAGACTCACGGTGTAATTGCCGCCGGTAGCATAAGTATGCGATGGATTGCTCACGATACTGGTTTGTCCGTCGCCAAAATACCAGCGCAGGCTATCCACGGTGCCGGTGGCGGTGCTGGTAAACTGGTAGGTAAAACCGGTACCCTGTTTGGTGAATCCAGATACGGGAGGATTACAGTTGCAGGCATAACCATATTTGGCTACAAAAAAGTCAGAAGAACCACCATTGCTGTAGATCGTGTTTGTTCCCGCTGTCAGGTTGGTCTGGAAGTAACCGCCGGCATACAGGTCGTTGCCATGGTACAATACCGAAGTGATGCCATCGTAAGTCGAAGGACCTGTCACTTTATCGAGGTGCTGGATCACACCGGTTGATTTATCGAGAATGGCAAACCAGCCATCCTGGCCCTGTACAGGAGTATTGCTTACTGAATCGCCGCCCCATACGAGCAGACCGCCATAGACACCGCCTACTGCAATTTTGGAAGAGCCGGCCGTCATTTTGGTGGTGAGGCTATAAGGACTGGCATAGCCGGAACTGGTCCAAACGGGTGTGCCGGACGCATCCATTTTCATCACAAAAGGCACCACATCGGCCACAGTAGAACCGAGTGGATTGGTGAATGCAAAACCGTTGAAGCTGTCGCCATGTGCACCCTGTCCGCAGATGTACATATCATTCTGCGCATCGAACTGCACCGACTGCTGGAATAAAGTATTGTTGAGACCTGCTGTGTAGCTGTTTTTCTTGTGCCAGAGGAGCTGGCCCGTTGCGCTGTAGCAGGCCAGGTAAGCCATGGTATTGATGAGGTTGTTGCCGAGGTACAGCGTATCGTTATACGGTGTAAACGGCACCAGCATACCATTGATATAATAGTTGCCGGTAGTAGGATGCCTTCGCATGTACACGGTGTTGGCGCCGGTATTGTTGAAGGTCATATCCATTTTGGTAACGGTTTGCAATTGGCCCAGGTTCGAATACTTGAGCATGTACATATTGCTGGTGCCGGAACCGGGAGGAATCGTGAGCGAAGAACCGCTCAAAGCACTGTTGGGGGGAAATTTGCACAAGGCGTACACATTGCCCTGCGCATCAATGTCCATATCCATGAGTTGGGTGCGGCTGAACGACCAGTTGGTCACAGTGTCCGACTGCATCATACGCAACCATTTGAAGTGGCCCAGGGTATCATACTGGGCAATAAAAATCGTTTGAAAACCAGCACCAGCCAACGTTGTATCGCTGTCAAAATCGATGGGCTGCGCATTGTTTTTGGTTACATAACCGGCGAGGTACACCTGCCCCTGAGCACTCACTTTTACGAAGGGTGCATCATCACCTGGAATCCCCCCTATCACCTTGCTCCAGCGATGGCCGCCGTTACAATCCAGGCTTGTCAGCAGGATGTCGGTGAATTGGTAATCGTGGCCCTGTTGCGACAAAGGCGTTCCTGCCACCTTGATGTTGTTTTTGTACACAGGCGAAGTCACGTAGATATTACCATGCACATCGGAAGCCATGTTGCTCACCCGTTCTGTTAATGCAATGGGACCTGCATCAATACTGCCACCGTTGATACCCCAGCGAAACTGCTGGGCATGCGCGGCGGTAGCCAGGAGTGCAGTACACCCCATTAAAGCGTAAAAAAATCTTTTCATAAGGCATCGTTTATTTAGTTGATACTTCAAAATACAAAAAAACCGGCAGCGGATGAAGAACATCCGCCGCCGGTTTTAAAGTCAAATGATTAGTGGATTACCGACAATTTACTATGCAGTATTTGCTGGCCATCTTTCATCAATACAATCAGATACATTCCGGCAGGATATGCCTGGGTATCAAGTGTTACACTACCTGAAGCTTTATCCAGGTTGAAGTGTGCTACTTTTCTACCGGCATAATCGTATACCTCGATAGTTCTGTTAGCTTGTACTTCGCTGTCTACCGTGTGGTAGCTCAGGGTAGCTGTAGTTCTGGCAGGGTTAGGTGCAACCTGCAGGTTATTACCTTCATTGGTAATAGAGTTCACACCTTTCTCTTCAGTTCTACCAGTGTTCCTGGCGTAACCACCTTGGCAAGGTCTCAGATCGTAACGGAATTCACAATAGAAACGTTTGCCAGATTTCGGATCTGTACCTGTGATGTAGAAGGTAACAGGTCCGCCGGTGAAGCCGGGGTTGGCAGAGAATTGCATGGTGAAGCCGTTAGGACCATTCATCAGGATGCCTGAAGAAGGCATCAGGAAGCCCTGATCTGAGGTAATGGTGAATGGAACATCGATGCCCAGTGGGTTATGCACGAAGAAGTCGATGTAAACCGCACATCCTCCGCCCATATCAGCAGGCATTTGTTTGTAGTTGATGCCTTTAATGCCCCACTCAAACGGACAAGGACAATCTTGCAGACTTACGTCCATGTCGCCACTCTTACGGTAGCAATAACCGTTGTAGAGACCCATGTTGTAAGTGCCTTTGTCTTTGATTTCCAGTGGTGGAACTACGCCGGGACCGCCGGAGTTCAGGATACCACCGTTATGCCACCATTCCCATTTGTCGAACGGAGGCACAGGACCATACACATATTTAGGCAGTTCCTGGTAGCAGAACTCGTAGCAACCTGTAGGGAATACCCACATGTACACTTCGGGATCTTTGGGCAGGTCTGTCTCATTTGTACTGGTACAACCATTCACGTCAGTGAAGTAAACCCTGTAAGGGCCACCTTCGTAAACGGTAATACCCGAACCAAACATACCGTTGCTCCAGGTGTAAGTACCTGGTACGCCGGTGTTAGCGCTCAGCGACCACTCATAGAAGTCGCAGTTTTTCATGTTGAATGAAATAGAAGGAACCGGAGGTTTGGCGTTCACAGACACGTTGTACACACCACTCTTCGCTACGCAGAATCCGCCACCGGGCTTAGGAATGTTCACGGTGAGGCTGCAGGTGTGCGTACCTACAGACAGTGCAGAGATAGAGAGGGTTGGTGTACCGGTTGTGGTGTAGAATGAACCGTCAATGTACCAGTTGTAGCTGGTGATACCAGGACCAGCATAACCGTAAACGGTCAGCGGATCAGGGTAACATACTTTGAAGTCGCCAGAAATAGAAACTTCAGGTACGCCTACGAAGTTAACAGGCAGCATAGGAGTGCTGGCTTTACAACGGAAGGCATCACTTACTGAAGCCCAATAGCCACCTGGTTCAAACACATTGTAGGTTGGAACAGCAGCAGGAGGAGCATTCAGGATATTGTTCTGACCCTCGATCCAGGTGTACGCGTTAGGTGTGGTAGCACCGCCGGGTACATTGTAAGTGAGGGTGATGGGGCTGCCCAGACATACATTGGTAGGAGCACCAGTGATGGTGGGGTTACCCAGGTTGTTACGATTAACTGTGATGGTCTGTGCAGTTGAACTTACGCAGCCATACTGGTTGGTTACAGTAAGGGTTACAGTGTTCAGAGCCGGAGTAGCCGCCAGGTTATTCCAGGCCTTGCTCGGATTGTTCACGTTGCTGAAAGTACCATCGCCGAAGCTCCAGTAAGCTGTAGAGTAAGTACCGGAGCTGGTGTTGGTCAGCTGGATGGGTACTTCAGAACAGGTTGAACTGTAAGCTGCACTGAAAGCTGCAACAGGCAGCGGAGCCAGGGTGAAGGTTTTAGTCACAGTACAAACCACGCCGGTAGCAATGGTTTTAACGGTATGCACCACAGTGTATGTACCTGCAGGCAGGTTCACATCATAGAAAGATGTAGTACCGGTGTTGATCACTGTACCACCGTTGATCTGCCAGGTGTTCTGGGTCAGACCCACTTCGGCAGGGTGATAAGAAGAATTATCCCACAGCCTTACGTGATACTGACCGGCAGGAGAGCCAATACAGTCGATCACCCAGCGCAGGCCGGCAATCAATGGGATACGCACCCATTGGGTAGACTGCAGTTTACAGTTTACACCAACAGTGGTAGAAGGATACAGCGCTGAATAAGTAACAGGGTAATCGCCAGGATCACCATAAGTAGCGGTAGCAGTGCTGCTGGTTACGGCGCCCGTGCTGCTGAACGCAATAGTTTGCGGAGCGCTCCAGGCATAACCGCTGCCACCTGCGCTTGCAGTACCCAGTACGGTAGCTACGCCGCAGTTAATACCCAATGTAGAGGTAGAAACTGAAGGGCTGCCGATAGGAGTACATGAGGCAGTGCCGCATGAAGGATCGTACACGATAGTAACAGTGTTAGACCTTACCACACAGCCATTGGCTGAGGTAACTTCCACATAGTACTGACCTGTAGTAGTAGCGGTATAAGTGGCGCCTGCAGGAGGTGCTCCGGAGAACACGGGCAATACAGTACCTACTTTATACCACCTGAACATGGTAGAAGAAATGTTAGTGGTTACGTTGGCATTCAGCACATCGGCATAGGGGCCAGGTGCGCAGTGAATGATAGTACCACTAGGGGTAATCAGCACTTTTGGAGTTGGCTCAACAACAATAGTTTTGTTGGCAATTTTGGTGCCCACACAACCGTTGGCGTTGGTAATAGTTGCTGAAACAACAAAACTGATAGAACCAGTGCTGTTGTTGGTGTAAGTGTTGGAGGCAGTCAGACCGGAACCGGTATTACCGTCACCGAAATTCCAGGCTACTGTACCAGAAGAAGGAGCAGGGCTCAGACTAAAGGAAACAGGAGTGGAACCGCAAACAGGAGAAGGAGAAGAGATCGCGAAGTTGGGTATACCCTGAACGGTTACCGCATGACTGTCGATTTTCTCAATACCGCATTTGCGAACTTTCACAATTACAAAACCTGAAACGTTAGAGGTTTGATCGTTCCAGAGAATGCTGGCAGTAGGCACAGCAGAAGACACTACGCTACCCAGGCTTGCAGGGAATACACTCCAGGTGTAAACTTCACCTTCATTGTAGTTAGCATTGTAGGTCTGGGTGCTGTTGGCGCAAGGCGCAGCATTACCAGTGATGTTCACGTTAGCAACAGGAGCGCTTACCACTTTGGTGATAGCAGGACCTGCGCAGTTGGGAGGAGCTACGTTTCTGCGGCTTACGCTGATGCTCCAGGGACCGGCACCGGTAAAGGTAGCGGTTACAGTAGCACCGGTAGTAGTACTCAGGGTACCACCTACGATAGTCCACTCGAAAGCAGTGCCAGGCAGACCGGTTTGAGCGGTGTAGGTAGCTGGCATACCAGGACACACGAACGCAGGGCCGAGGATCTGGTTAGGAGCCGAAGGCACTGGCAGAACGGTGATATTTTTTGCATTAGGAGGGCAGAAAGGACCTGAAACATTCAGGGTGTACTGGCCTGGGCCTGCAAAAGTTGGAGTGAAAGTGCTGCCACCACCGGTTTGGAAGAAACCGCCGGGGCCAGTCAGTACCCAGGTGCCGGAATAGGCACTCAGAGCGTACACATTCGTGTTGGAGTTAGCACAAACCTTATCAGGGCCATTGATGCTTACAGCAGGCAACACGTTAATATCCAGTTCGGCACGACCGCCGCAACCCAGGATAGTATTTTCATAAGCGCATTTCAGTTTAACTACACCACCGGCATATCCGGTAATCAGCACTTCGTTAGGCTGATCGGTATATACCAGTACCGCACCGGTAGAACCAGGCACGATTGACCAGTTGAACTGCGTAGCAGGCCACTGGGGCAGTTTGTAACGGAACTGTTTGAGGGCACAAATGGTGGTAGGGCCATCAATAAAACCTTTGTTTTTGATAACGGGTATTTTAACTACCGTTTTAGCAGGGCAGGGAACGTCGCAACCACCAGCAGCAGCGTCGAAGATTACATAGCCGAAGCCTGAATCATCCACCTGATCCCACTGCACTTGCAGCGGATTGCTGTTGAGGCCATTCAGCGGAGTACCGCCGATAACTTCCCATTGGGCGTTGGGACAGACACTCTGATCTACAGAATACTGTTCAACTGAATTTTCACAAACTACAGAAGGACACTCGATTTTAACACCTTTTTCCTTCACTTCGATACGGATTACGTATTCAGAAGTACAACCGCAGGCATTGGTTACAGTGAGGATGACTTCATAACCGCCGGAGTTGGTATAGGCGTGGGTAGGATTCGGCTGAGTACTGGTTGAGTTGTCGCCGAAATTCCAGTAATAAGACACGATCGGAGAACCGCCGTTGTCAACAGATTGGTTTACGAAAACAAGAACGTCATCTACGCAAGCAGATACCGGATCACTACCGGGATCAGACATTACATAGAAGCTGGCTTTGGGTTTTTTGATAATCTCGATGCAAATGGTTTTGGTGCCTACGCAACCAGCAGCATTGGTTTCGGTAACAGAGATGCTGCCGCTGCCAGCAGAACCCCAATAGGCTGTAAATACGTTACCACTGGCAGTACCGGTACCGCCAGCGATTTGCCAGGTGTAAGTGCTGCCAGCTCCACCAGATGCGGTGTACGTAACAACACTACCTTCGCACACTTTGATGCAACCACCTTCTTCGATGTTTACATCCAGTGAGTCTTTCTCTTTGTCTTTACGTGGAGGTTGGATTTGACATCCTACCTGTGCATCCCACGTGAGTACAGGTTGGGGAAGGGGCAAAACATTCACCGTTTTGTTCCCCAGCTCAACGATAGTACCGCTGCTGTTTTTACCAGTAACAGTTACCGTGGCTAAGCCCGGTGATCCCCAACCCACCAGCCCTTCGCTGATAGTACCATAGGTTTGGGAATTGAGGAGATTTCCCTGGCTGGTAACCGACCAGGTGTACACAAGTCCGTTGGTGGCTGTAACGGAATACAGGGCCTGCGCACCCTTACAGGAAGGGTCAGGTCCATTGATGGTGATACTGGTCTGCGCTCGGGCCGCGAAGCCAAAACACAGCCATAACACCATACTCCACATGAGACGAATGTTTACTTTGCTCATGAAAGTTGGATTTATGGTTAAAAAATGATGACAACAGGATCCCTTCCGGCCCTGAAGAGCCAGCTGTAAGGTGATATAAGCACTAACTAAAAAAACAGAATACTATACCGTGTGTACATTCTGAATAAGTGCCGGGGAGGATAAGCAGCGCGATAGGATGCTAATGAAAAAAAAATATTCAGATG
>Ga0247823_10001554_pt1 | contig 19145 bp, 14 predicted proteins | sample 13C_PalmiticAcid_2_FD_192426 | JGI IMG/M metagenome (GOLD analysis project Ga0247823, IMG submission 192426) | Soil microbial communities from agricultural site in Penn Yan, New York, United States - 13C_PalmiticAcid_Day30 | ecosystem: Environmental > Terrestrial > Soil > Agricultural land... | reverse complement strand
CTCCACGGCCCCGCCTAGCCCCCGCGGCAGGCCGGCCGCGACCTCGCGCCGGATGCGCCCGGCCAGCTTGCACCCGCGCCCGTTGGTGGTGACGCCGATCTGCAGCGGGCCGTCGGCGTGCACGCTCAGCAGGCTGAAGGAGCAGAGGTCCGGGGCGTCGACGACGTTGACGGGGACGCGGTGGCGCTTGCAGAGGCGGCTGATCTTGGCGGCGTCCCATTGTGGGCTGCCGCCGGGTGGTGTTGTTGTTGTTGATGATGGTGATGGTGATGATGATGGTGTTGGTGATAAAGGAGAGGTGATAAATACTGCGTCGACGACCGAGTCGACCTCGTCTCGGCCAAGGGTGAAGAGGTCGGATTCGTCAAAGGCGCGGGGGAGGTGGGTGAGGGCGCCCGAGGCGATGAGGGTTGTGAGGCTGTAGTGGAGGGGGGTTGGTTCTGTGTCTGGCGAGGAGGGGGAGATGAGGATGGGCTTTGCGCCCGCTGCGAGGGAGGAGGATGCCCGTGCCGCCGCAAGGGGGTTCGCCCCCAGGATGAGGTGGACGTGCCCAGCGCAGTGCTGGGCTGTGAGTAGGGATGCCATCGTGTGGCGGGTTGTGGTTTGATGTGGTGTGGCCCGCGATCGGAGTACGTTGGTGTTGTTGAGTAAAAGAAGTGAGGGTATTATTTAGCCACTGGTCGGTATATCACCTCATGGGGGTGGAGAGTGTGAGAGACGAGGGTACGAGATAGAGATGGGACGAAATGGGATTGAGTGGTTTAAGTTCAGGACAGGTGAGAATGAGTCTATATACCTCCCCCCGAGACTCCCCCTTGTCCGCAACTCGAGACAACGATATCCACATCTCCGCTGGTGACTCTTGACCCGCGCGTGGTGGCATGCTCCAGAGTCTTTATCAAAGAGTAAGAACAAGACGAATCCAGCCAGTCAGAACCCGCCATTTCTCACTTACACAAATTCTTTCTGAGCACAGTTAGCGCCCGCTGACGCCATTTCACGGGGTCAGGGGTGCCGCTTATCGCCTTATCGCCACCCCACCGCAGCCGATGGAGGGTCCGAGAGGCCAGATTCCGCGGGGGGAGAGCGCCGGACCGGAGATGCTCGACCCCCGTGTGTCGTGCCGTCTCCGGCGACGAATGGTCAGCCACGGCCTTATCGAGATGTGATCTTTCTTTTCCGGCTTTGACAGGTTACGCAGCAGATGTAACGGCCGCTCGTCTGGGTGCATAGACGAATAATTGTCTCGGCCCGGTCCGCTGTAGTGCTCATACCTTCCTCACTAAAACACTCAAGAAGATAAATCAAAGATCCAAGGTGTTTTGAGTCCCATCATGATTCTTGAGTCCTTGCCCTTGGGTGTCAAGGACGGTAAAAGCTAACAAACGCCACGGCCGACTGGCTGGCATCTCGCTCAGCCGTTGAAATTAAAACATCTTACAAAAACTCAAAAAAAAAAAAACCAGGCCGCCATGAGTGCACCCTCTAATCGCTGCTCCCCGCTGCGCCTGGTTGAACCCTTCGTTGCCAACTTGCCAGCGCAACCAAAACGACACAGAATCGGGCGTGTTGAATTGGGCGTGTTCCATGGCGAACCAAGTCGTTGGAGAACCCGGCGTGATACTTGGGGCTGAACGGGCGGCGAGCAGCGTGTTGTGGGCGCGGGTCGCCTCTCGTGAGTATCCAGCGTCGTACAAGTGAGAATGAACGTCACTGCGTGAAGCTCTGGGTCGACAATATATACAATATACAATCCATAAAAGGTTGCCTCGCGGCGGTGCCCAGTCGTATCAAGAAAGTCGAAGAACAGGCGAAGAAGTCTCGGCAAAAGGTGATATCAAAAAGCAAAATCGGCAAAAAGGAAGTCGCGGTGTGGTATGCCGTGCCAGTGCGGTTATGAGGGCGAACTATGCTGGCCGTCAGAGGTCGCGTGTCCAGATGGCCTTCCGGCATGTCGTAGCCCGTGTTTTGTTGGGGCCCAGCTTGTCGCATCCAACTCATCATGGTGCGTGGTATGCTGTCCGTTTACATGACAACGCACTTCGAGTCGTCGCGCTCCTTCCTCACGGACAGGGCGACGCGGGCCGCTTCGGTGAAGGCTTCGTTGACCCCCCTGTTCCTCATCGCTGAGCACTCGAGATAGCGCAGGGCGTGGATGCGGCGTGCGACTTCGAGTCCTTGGTCGTACGAAATCATCGGCTTCTTCTCGCGCGGATTGGCCTCCTCGTTGGCGCCATCCTCCTCAGCTTCCGCCTCCCGCAGGTCGCACTTCAGGGCCACCAGGACGAGCTTGACGCCTGGGCAGTTGTCGGCGATCTCGCCCACCCATTTGCTCTCGACGTTCTCGAGCGAGTCTTTGCTGTCGACCGAGTAGCACAGCATGATCAGGTCCGTGTCGTCTGGAGCTTGTCAGTTTCCTGCCTGCGATGAGCCACAATAGCTACGTGGGGCCTCACCATATGAAAGACTCCGTAACCTGTCGAATTCCTCTTGCCCGGCAGTATCCCATAGCGACAGTTCAATGTGAACACTATCAACGAAGATGTCTGTACAGTTTACGGGTCAGCCACCTGTCCGCGGGACCTCCAAACCAACCCCGCAAGGTCCAACGCACCGTGAACGTAGTTTTCGAAGACGGTCGGTTCGTAGACGGTCGGGAAGTATCTGTGCGGTGTTCAGCAAGACAACAATCTCGGCCTGCGCTACCGTATCGAACGTACCCTCGTGTGAAGACGTTGAGCAGAGACGTCTTGCCGCATGCACCGTCACCTCTGTGCGGGGAGATGTGGTGTCAGCTCATCCGAGAACCACATGGATCACACCCAAAACCACTCCTCCCAAATACGTTGACCAGAGGAAACTCACAGCAAGACGAGCTTGCGCTGCACCGTCTTGGAACCCCCGATTCCACAAGGCATTGTTGCGAGTTGGTCTAGACACGGGGAATGCGACAGTGTTCGGTGGTTGCGACTCGGAGAGATAATGGGTCTCGCTTTCGAAGGCGGTTTGCGGTGTACTCGACGAGTCTGATCAAGTGTGCAAGGTAATCGAACGTCGCGGGACAAAAAGGTGGGAGGTAACGAGCGAAGAGGAGAGCAAAAGCCGTCAGAAGGTGCGACGACGGCGGTGGAGGCTCAGACTGATGACCGATGACGGTGAAGCAAGGAATCGCAGGTCGCAGATCCAAGGTGGGTAATAAGCAACAAGGCTTGGGACGTGGGATTCAGATCCAGAAGGAGCAAGAGGTGCCTAGCGAAAAAATAGGCGCTGCAGGCTGCAGCGAGAAGCGAAAAACTAGGGAACGTGAACCACTGGAATGGGCGATGCCAGCAGAATGAGCGAAAAGGGACGAAAGGGAGAGACGACCGAATCTGGGGAGAAATTGAAGCCGGAGATGAAGTCAGCACTTCCCGGTTCGCGCCAGTGACGGATTGGCACTGGCATTCATTGACCGGGGTGTCACAGGCCCAACTCTCGACCACGCAAGTTCGCTCAGTTGGCTTGCCCAGGCGCAGGGATGGCCCATTTCCTGGGGCTGGACTCAGCTCGCTATTGCAGAAATGGGGAAGTGGCGGTGGGGTCCGTCTGCAGGTGAAGGGGGGCAAAAAGGCCCACAAGAGTCTGCTGTGCGCTCGGGATCCAGTAAAACAGAGTCTCTCAAGTCTCTCTTTTCAGACATGCATCTCGAACTCGCATCTGGCAGCCGCGATGCTGTCTGTGACGTTGCGAAGAGAGGATACCACTCCAAAACACACACGAACAAGGCCAAGTACACAGGCCGAAGCTTCACTGGTACCCCCGCATATACGGGCTGCGGGCGGAGGAAATGGACGCACCTCTGCCCTCTCGGGCACTCCATGTCGACAGACCGAGGGGCAAGAATCGCATCAATACGACGCTCAGCCGGCCCCAGCCGTCCACACCAGCCCATGGCCAAGCCCGGATCCGAGGATTCTAACTATTGATCTGCAATGCACAGATAGGGCCAGATCAGCTTGTTCCAAGGCTCTGGGTTCTGAACCTAAGGGCGGGATGTCCGACCGAAGCGGCAAAATGGCTCAACGTTCCATACAGACTCAGATGCGGAAACAATATCCAATATCATGCTCGTGGATTGAAGCTCCGTATACGCGCGTACGTACCGAACGAGACACGGACTCCCTTCCGAAACTGAACGAAACCTTCCCGCCGGGTATCACACCTCGTATCCCACCAATCTGAGACCATTCATACATACAGAGGACCTTGGCTTTCCCAAGTGCCCTATCCCTCATAGGGCAACCGCCTACCGCCTCCCCACGCGATCAGAAACCTTCATCTCGGCCGCCCTGCTATGAAGCTGGTTCATGAACCCCGCGTCGCCGCCAAACCGCTTGTTGCGCTGCCGCGCCCGCTCGTCTGTTTCTTGGTCCGCCCGCTCCTTCTCCGCCAAGAGGGCTAGCCGGCGCTCACGGTCCTGGTCGAGGTCGGTGGCTGCCTCCTGCATGGCCGCGAGTTTGCGCGCGCGCTCCTGCTCTGCCTTCTCCTTATCCGCATCCGCGTTGCTCGCTCGGCGGTTGTGAGACCTCGGGGGCGCGCGGTCCCGGCGGTCGTCGTAGTTTCTGCGCGACTGGTGCGAGGTGCCGTTGCGGTGCCCGTTGCCGTCCTCATTGTGTCTCCGTGATGACCCGGGCCGCTCCGTGGATCCGTCCCTCCTTCTCCTGTCGTCGCGATCTGGGGTGTAGTCCCTCCTGCGCGGGGGTGGAGACGGTGAGCGGGAATCGGTTTTTGAGCGGCCGTTTCTGCGTCCATCTTCCCGGCTCTCTTCACGCCTGTCCCTCCTCTCCCGCCCGTCTCGGCTTCCTCCCCGGCCGCGGCCGTCTCGCCTGTCTCTCCTATCCCGAGAACCCGTAGATCGAGACCTGTCGCGCCTCCGGTCGCGGGAGTCCCTCCTCCGCCTCCGCCGGTCGTCCTCCTCCGAGTCGTGTCTCCTCGGGCTCCTCGACCGGTCCCTCGAGTCGGACCTGTGCCGCCGCGAGCGCCTCTCGCCGTCGCGGTCATCGTCGCGGTGGCGGTGCGATCGGTGGTGCGAACTGCGGTGCTTGTGTCGCCTCTCTTCCTTGCTCTTCGCTTTGTCTTGTGCATCATCGATGCCCATCGATGCGAGCAGCTGCCGGCGCTTGATGGGATCATTCATCATGGCCTCGTACGCCTGCTGCTCCTGCCGCTTGATCGCGAGCAATGGATCTTCCCTGATCTTCGCCGCGATATCCCGTGCGTTGGTGATGGCGGCTGCTGGCGCCACGGCGAGAGCATCATGGCTAGGCTCCTTCTTCAGCTTCTTGACGTCGTTGTCTTGGAGAAGCTTGTCGATGCGCCGTTTGCCGAGCAGGTAGGCTTCGTTTTCGGCCGCGTCTCCCGCTTGGCCGTCGGTCGGGCCCGAGTACATCCATTCTACCCTCTGCAGTCTAGGCTTTCCGCCCGCGGCTTCCAGCGCCTTTTGGATCTCCTCCTTCTTCCGCTCCTCCTCAATTTCCTGAAGACGCTGCTGCAGCTTCTTGCGCTCTGCGAGGGCCTCGGCCTCGGCTTTGTGTGTTGCGGCGACATTCCCTGATCGTTGGGGATGCCAACTCTTCTTCATGTTCAAGTCTCCGGAACCCATCTTGGCGGTGTTGGTGCTGCCGGTGCAGCACGAGTTCTAAAAAGGCGAGGTAGCCTGGTCGCTGGTATTTCCGGTTTAATCGTAAACGCAGCGGTTGGCTGGAAGAGTTCGCCGTTCGGTCGGATTGTTGAGTGTCGTTGTTTGACAGGCGATTTCAAAGTTATGGCTTGTCAGGGTTCCGATTGCAAGTGGCGACTTGGGACCTTGATGACCAAATTTTGGCGTGGCTAGGCGGCAGGGGTGTTGGATAAGGTCAATACCGTATAGAAGGATGTACATGTGTGAGCCGAAGCAGCACAAAAACAGTACAACTCTGGAAAGTGAAAACTCCCCAAATATGAACCCGTTTAGCGTCTCCAAAAGATTACATTCAGAAGCATTTTATCAGCCCTTTAGACTGGCTATTCTCCGGTTTATAGATCTAAAAAGAAGACGAGGCTGCACCTCAAAGCTGCATGCTTCCAGACCCTTGAAATTCTTAGCCAATCGATAGGCGGCCACCCCACATGAGCTCTTCCCCAGCTCAGCCTTATCACTGCGGGTGCTGCCTGCGCTTGCTCCAACCACGGCACCCCAACCGGCAACCACGAATTGCGGCATCGCTGGTTAACGTCAAAAACACCAAGCCGAAATCTCCCAAATCACTCAGCCACAATGTCGGACGACGATTTTATGCAGGCCTCGGACGAGGAGTACGACTTCGAGTACGAGGACGAAGATGAGGACGACAGCGGGGACGTCGACATTGAGAACAAGTACTACAATGCGAAGCAGACCAAGACATCCGACCCGGAAGAGGCCGTGGACGAGTTTCTCGGCATACCGGCATTAGAGCCGGAGAAGGGAGAATGGGGCTTCAAGGCACTCAAACAAGCCATCAAGCTAGAGTTCAAGCTGCAGCGTTACGAGAAGGTCGGTGGTCTCGGCAGAACATGACGGCTTGGGATCTGACAAACGACAGGCCACCGAACACTACCGGGAGCTCCTGACATACGTCAAGTCAGCTGTGACACGGAACTACTCGGAAAAGTCGATCGACAACATGCTCAACTTCATCGAGAAGGGCGCCGACAACCCCGCGGCGGTGCAGTGCATCGAGCAGTTCTACTCGCTCACCCTCCAGTGCTTCCAGAGCACCAACAACGAGCGGCTCTGGCTCAAGACAAACATCAAGCTCGCCAAACTTCTGCTTGACCGCAAGGACTATCATGCCGTTGCCCGGAAGCTTAGAGAGCTCCACAAGGTGTGCCAGAAGGAGGACGGGACCGACGACCCGAGCAAGGGCACCTACTCGCTCGAGATATACGCCCTCGAGATCCAGATGTACTCGGAGACGCGGAACAACAACCAGCTCAAGGCACTCTACCAAAAGGCGCTTAAGGTGCGCTCGGCCGTGCCCCACCCCAAGATCCAGGGCGTGATCCGCGAGTGCGGCGGCAAGATGCACATGAGCGAGGAGAACTGGAACTCGGCGCAAATCGACTTCTTCGAGGCCTTCCGCAACTACGACGAGGCCGGCGACCTGCGGCGCATCCAGGTGCTCAAGTACCTCCTCCTCGTCACCATGCTCATGAAGTCCGACATCAACCCCTTCGACAGCCAAGAGACCAAGCCCTACAAGAACGACCCGCGCATCGCGGCCATGACGGACCTCGTCGACGCGTACCAGCGCGACGACATCTACAAGTACGAGGACGTGCTGCAGAAGAACACGGACCTGCTCGCGGACCCCTTCATCGCCGAGAACATCGACGAGGTCACGCGCAACATGCGCACCAAGGGCGTGCTCAAGCTCATCGCGCCCTACACACGCATGCGCCTCGCTTGGATTGCCGACCGCCTGCGCATCAGCGAGCCCGAGGCCCAAGACATTGTCAGTTACCTGATCGTCGACGGCCGCGTGCAGGGCCGCATCGACGAGCACAGCGGGACGGTCGAGATCGAGTCCCGCGGCGACGCCGAGCGGGCCAAGGCCATCGAGTCCATGGCCGAGGCCGTGGGGAGTCTGTACGCGGCCATCTTCAAGGACGCGGAGGGGTTCCGCGTGGCGGGCGGTGACATGACCGGGGCTGGCTTCTCGGATTCGTTGGGCGACTATGGGCATCCCGACCGCGCGCGGCGCTCGGGGAGGGGGGTCCCGCGCAGGGGTGGGCTTAAGAACATGCTGTCCATGGGGATGCACTGAGGAGCGGGCTATCGGGCCGGAGAGAAAAAGACGTAGATATGCCTTCGCTTGGAAGCAGCAGGTGAATAATGACGAGTATCATGAGAACATGCGTACATGCCCACCCACCATGGGGTGCGTGGATGGCAGGACGACAGGACTTCAGGGGGGGGATGGCGCCCGGAGCAAGGCAAAACTAGGGGGCATTCGTTCTAGACAGACCGCATTGTGCTTAGAGCGGAGGAGAATCGCAGTGTCGATACCCAATAATTTGTGTGAAGAACTGGTATCACCGCAACCGACACATCAACATGTTTTCCTTCCTTCCGACGTTGACCAAACAGCCCCGCCCGACTTGGTTGTTGTCCATCTTCCCAATGATCCTTCATCTGAAAGCGATCCATGTCCAACGCTGCCTTTGCATCCTTCGTTTGGCAAAGTGACGAAATCTGCCCTCGACGCAAGGCATGGTCTCGTAGGATACCGGGATTAGCCTACTGGCGATGCTCGGTTGCGGTTTATCTGTCCGTTTGGAATGGCTTGGTTTGTCTCTGGCAAATACCTATTTGCATTTTGGCAGATCTATCGGACATGTATCTCGATACACGTCTTCGCCCGGTAGGGAGTTGATCGCCGCCTTTACTCACAGTCGACAATAATATCCCGAGGTTGCAGTCTGCACAGGGAAATCCCTCAATGATACCTAGGTGAACGGAACTCCCCGTGCGCCGCGCTCTCCAGTACCGGTGTGCCCTGTCGCCGTCCGTTGTACGCGGAACAGGGGAAAATCTCGCCAGGATAATCTTCTTCGTTGTCGTTGCCCGCTACGCGAGCGGTTTTCACGAACGGTTCAGGCATTCTCCTGAGCAGGAAGACAGTCAGTTGGCCAAGCCCCCTTCAGGCTGCGTGCGCGAGGGCGTTGCATTTTCAGCATGGGCTGCCGTCTCCTGCTTGCGGCTCAGACACGGAGAGCCCGTGGCTCTGTGATCACGGAGCAAGGTCCGTGGAGCGGTGTGCCCGGGCGCGGTTTTGTGATCGAGCTCACAATCACGAGCCTCCCCGATTATGCACAGCCCTGGCCAACGTAACGTGGCAGATACCACTCTGCCTACACCAAGACGCGTTTGATCAGCATGCGAGAAAAAGGGAGATGACCAGAACCCGCAACCGATCGGTAGCGAAATCGGAATGGATGAAGAGACGTCACCGCCATCAGAGGCACCTCGTTTGTCTTGGAGGAGAGTGAGACAGCAGACTGAGCACGGTGGCCGGTGACACCGGCTGTTGTGATGCGCACGGCAGGACGCAGCTGCTGTGACGAGACAGGAACCTTGGTGCAGCTGGGGCGTCGGGAGGCCATCGGCAGCACACATGGCTGTGAAGACGAATTGATGGGCTACTCCTCGCCGTCGCGCAAGGATATCTCGGGCACTCGGTTGGGAAGGGCGGGAAGGTGCAGATCAGATTTCTCATGACTAGTGGTCGAGGTCGAAACGAGATCAGATGTCTGTCGAGGATGTCATCGAGATCGAGGTCTGAAAGAGCTCGGTCCGGATGCGTGCACGACGCGGCTCGGCCCAATGTACCCCTTTAGATGGTGATTGCCGTGTCGGCCGCAGACAGAGCGGCCGCAGACAGAGCGGCCTCAGGTCCTGCCAGAAGCAGCCATGCCCAGCCGTCTTGCAGCACAAGCTTGCAGGGCAACGCTCGACTTGTTTCGACCCTGTCCAACTGGATGGGGCTCGATGGGGCGGTGGGTGATGTACGTTATATCCCGCGGATGGGACGTCAATAAATACCTCCAATATCTGCATGCCGTTCTGCAACGTCACTCTCGCGGTTGACCCCGGATTGCGGTCTATTGAACGCCCCCGGTGGTTGATCCAGTGACCGTGGAAAGATGTTCCCCGGCATCAACGCGCGGGTCTGCAATCAATCGTCGGTGCTGCCTGGCCAGACAGTCATTTCTCCGTTACCCGGCCGTTTCCTTTAGTGGACGCTGGCCTTGGGACCTGAGACGCGCGAAGAAGCGTGCCGGGTATGTCAGGGGTGTGCAAGCGAGGAGGTCAACGACGGACGGACGGGACAGCCGAGCACAGCCAGAGAACGGCCCGGCTCCGGGGCCCGGGGCCGGCAGGCTTGGTGCCTCTGCCAATGCCGGGAGATCTGCTTCCCCGGGCACGGTTGACGAGTGATGGGGGTGCGTATGCCAAGAGAGTATTTTGGACCAAGGGCAAGGTGTGTTACAGGGTGGTGGACGGTCGACTCAACAAGATGCCCGGTAGTTGAGGCGATAAGAACCAGGTGGTGAGTTGTTTTGGTAAGATGGGAAGCTGCAGTCCCTTACCCTGGTGAGCCAACGACCAACCCGAGGGAGAAGCCCTGCATGATGATGATGCGTGGGCTGCACCGCAGCATGATGACGGGTAGGGAGTATGGTGGGCGGGGAACGGGTAAACGAGCTTGGGAGCTTGGACGGAAGAATTGGTGGTGTCTGCCCCCACCAACGATCGAGGTGTGCTGTGGAGGCAGGGTCCGATGGGTAGCATCAGATACCGAAGTTGCGGGGTTGGAGGTTGGAGAATGAGACGTAGATGGGAGCCAACAGCCTCGGCGGCGTCACAGCTCGCAACCTCGCAACACACACACGCACCACACACCGGGCGCCTCGGCGGCTTCTGTTTCCCGCCCGAGTCTTTAATGATACGTATGATGCTTGGCGGGGTTGAGATCGGGTGTGCGGACTCAGGCAAGCGAGGCGGCATCGCGAGAGGAGCACAAACAAGTTGCAGATTGCAAGAATCCCGGCACTTGATACCGACCAAGGTACTGAGCATAGGTAGGTTGCGGGTTCCTGATATTCTGCTCCAGGTGGATCTCCGGGTGGGCTGGCCCTGAGCTTGTTGCCTGTTGGGCGGCAGACCCCAGGGAAGGCGCTGCACTACCGGTACCCACCTGCTGCGGGTTAGCGTGCGGTTGGGAACTTTAAGGAAGGAAGGGACGGGAGATGGTCGTCATCCGTGGTTCCAGGTTCCATTCTGCGGAGAACAACCACCGCTCGAGTGCACTTTCCCCGTCTCTTCGTCCACAGAACACGCGCGTGGGCAAAATCCAGATGCGGCAATCGATCGCCGCTTTCTTCTTCACTCTCAAGCACGGTCCATCGTGCTGTCACCTTGAAAACGGCAGCAGTTCTGGACCATCCGTCACGCTGCGAATGGTGCTGCGTCAGATAACCGCGTCTGAGGTTGACTGACTCCCGAAGCTGCTACGACGGTGACGGGGGTGCATGGGCCCGCAGCATGATGCCCTCCTCCCCGCTCCCGTCATGCAGTCCTTGATGTTGGCCATCCTCCGATAGCATCGCCAATCATCCCTTCCCGTTAGCGGCATTCTCGCGAACCATGGCGGCGTCCGGACACCACCCTCTGCCTTGTGAGCGCGAATCGGATGGGTCCACTGAACGGGTGTCGGCGTCGTTCAGCCAACGGGGGCTCTGTCGTCTGCCCGGCACCACCCACACACGACGCCGGCCGTGTTCTCCAGAGACAGCCGTTTCCCGTTGGTCTGGGGACAGGCGAGCAGCAGCCCTTGCCCGTCGTCAGGCATGATGGTTGATATTGGCTGCTTCTTGTGCCACATCCCACCCAGCTAGCTCGGCATGGCCTGCGGCTGCGAGAGCACAAGACTGCGTCGGCGGATTGGCCGACATGCAAGCCATCAGGATCAAAGCGGAGAAGCGATGTTTCCCTTTCGCAGCCGCTGAGACGGTCAATCAGACGCCTCAAAACATCGCATCGTAAGCCTTTAGTCGCATCGTCGCTGGACGGGAACGTGCGCGGCGATCATCCAGCATCAGGCAGGGGCGTTTTAGTGCCTGAGCTAACTTTGGACATTGGAAACATCGGAGATGAGCCCGAGAAACCACCACATCACCAAGCCCCCCAGCGTGCGGCGGCGGCGGCGGCCAACCACGTCCATTGCACCAGGGAATGGGTGAAAGTGCAGGGCCGTTTGGAGTACGGCCCCACCCCACAACAGCGTCCCATGAGCCTGGGACGGCCCCAAACCAATCAGCCAAGTCCAGGTTCCGCATCCTTCAAGCAACCCTCCTCCACCAACCTTGTGCTTCGTCTCTCCCTCGCGCCTCTCAACAAACTCGAGCAAGGCTGCGGCTCCCGTCCAGACCGCACAAGAGCTAGCAGGCCTCGCTTCATTCCAACGCAACCATGGACACCAGCGCTCCGCCTTGGCATTGTGACCTTCCCCACGACAGCCCATGCATCTGTTCGGCATGACAACATGGTCTCCGCGAGCAGACTGGGGATGGCTCAGATCGACAGCAGGCGCACGGCATCACACAGGAGAACGAGTCGTCTCGCATTGCCTCTGGGGTGTGGTGTGTTGCTGCACATGATGCCCCGCGTGGTGTGGTCACTCGCGTTTCCGACCGACCCGGAAGTTCTCCTTGACGGGCATAGACTTAGACGCTCAGCCCTGGCATATATCTCGGAGACCATCCTCATCTTGGCAGATGGCTGACAGTGACGAGACGTGCGTCTGCCTGTGGTGGGCGCGTGTATGTACATACATACACAGGGGCGGGTTGCAACGGTGGTGTGTAGCTCACGCAACTGATCAGCTGCTGCCCGGCTGCGGTTCCTGGTTGTGAGGAGTGCATACATGCGTCCAAGTGAGGTGTGGAAAGGGTGTCGACTTGATCACCACACCCCAAGCATCAGGACATGGGGTTTAATAAGGCAAGGGAGATCTGGGGTCGCCCCCTCACGGAGCACGGGGTCCTCATGCGGTCTCGGTACCTGTTAATTAAACATGAAGTGCTGTGTGCCCGGTACTGGACAACCCGCCGGTGCCACGCCGGGTTTTGCTGCAACTCCTTTGGCCGGGAACCGCCTTGGATGTTGGTGTCGCCTGGAAATGACTAACTACGTCCATCAAGTCGCTGGCATCTCACGGCCAGCATTTCCAAGGCTGCCTCGCGGAGACGTGCTCTGGTCAACTTTGACTCGCCTACCAACTCCAAACATACCACCTCTAGGTTGGCAGACCAGGTACGCCTCCCGGTATGCGCATCATCACTCGCTCGCAATCGCCATCGACGATGCCTCCATCCTTTCGGAGAAGTGTCCTGTGGTGGTGCAGGGGCCCGTGAGAGCTGCAGTGTCGGACCAACAGCAGCAGGGAGTGGCGTCGTCCCGCTGAGTCCACGCCTCCGCTGTCCGCGCCGGAGCGACGCCCTCCCTGTTGCTCCCCAGAAAATGGCGGCCTGGGTGTGGACCCGGCAGACAGCGCTACACTAGCTAGTGCACATCCTGGCACATTCCTCTTCCCACATGTCCTGGGAACACAAGGGAGCAGGAGGTGTCGCAAGCTCCAATGGGCCAGTGGGGGTTCGGCTCGAGCGTCTGGATAGCTTGGGCTGCTCGAGAGAAACTTGCAAAGAAGGATGTGCCAGGTACTTGTGCGTGCAAGTGCTGACGGCAGACTCGGCAGGCAAAGCCGCTCCCTGTCACGACACACCCGCCTCGGCAGGGGTCGGCGGCATGTGGAGCTGGCGAACGGAGGTTCCTGGAAACGGTCCAGTGGGTCACCGTCCGGAGGCTGGCAGAGCCCTGCACCCTGTCGCCAGGAGCCAGGAGCCACGGGTTGGATGCAGCACACCAAGGATCAGGGGGTGATCGATCAACAGAGTCCAGAAAGATGACAAGACTGCATCACAGAATCACGACAGGGTTCGACAAGCCCACCACGCACTCGCCATGGGGTGGGGAGCATGTCACCAAGGAGCTCAGACCGCCAGTCCCCCTTGTCTCACTGCGTTGCCGGTTTCTCGTCGTCAACGGCAGGGCTGGACGTGTCTCATTGGGTCGAAGATTGGACGCCCCGGGGTCTGCTGCGTCGTGGCCGGCGGGCCAGTGCGTCTGGGACCGGCAGGGGCAAGGAGGAAACAGCCAGGGATCTTCTCCGATTTTTTATTTTCGACAGGGGGAGGGGGAGCAGCGTCGTCAAGTCTGCCGCAGAGGGGCATGGGGTGGCATCGCAGCAGCCGGCAGCCACCGTATGTCACCAAAGCCATGGCCGCTGTGTCGTGTCTGGGTCCAAACAAATTGCTGCAATTGCTGGGGCCCGGCCCTGGACCAAGCAGCAGCCAGCAGCCAGCAGCACCACCACCCAGCAAGCGGCAATAACACAGAGAGCAGCAGCCAGGCAATGCACCAGGCTCTGAGTCGCATTCACGGCTCCCCAATCCCCACCTGACGACCGGCCGGGTCTCGCCCGTCGTTTATTACTTATTTCGCCCGTCCCCTTGCCCGGCTCTTCGTGTCTCCTCCTTCCCGTCCTTCCGACCTCTCCTCCCACTGCTTGTGCGCCGCTCTACCTGACCGTAGTCGGTTCCTGGTTGTGTGTCCTTCGTCGTGGTCTGCCCGGTTTGTCAAGTCGGTCGTTGTCCCTGCTCTTCGTTCGCCTGCCCATACTTTTTGTTTTATTTATCCCGCTGCTCGTTAGTTTTTTTTTCGGAGCTGCGCCGTCGACGGTTGCTCTGTGGTTCCTCGGCCGGCTAGGGACAGACAGGCTGCGGTACAGTACATACAGCCGACGGAGCTGGGCCTACCAAATCTCCACTTTGGCTCCCGGGGTCAAACACACACACACACACACACAGGCAGATAAAAACAGACAACTCTCTTCCCCGTCTGCGCTCTGCCGGTGCTGCTGCTGTTGCTACTGCTGCTACCTGCTGCCGGTGTACTTCTGGCGTTGCTGGCGTTTCCTGCTGAGGCGTCGGGACTGCACAGCTGCTCGTTTTTCGGTGCACTGCACACACACTCATGCTCCAGGCACCAAGCACGGGAAATCCGGCGCTCCACACACAGCAGCTCGGCACCTTCCAGGCTCCTCTCGGCCCACTGAGGCCGACTCGCTATCCCGCCAGAAACACCTGCCACTGACAGGCCATCATCTCGGCATCGCTCGCCGGCATGTTCCAGCCCGAACCCACGGCGTACCTCCAGGTGTCGACGGGCTATGCGATGCCGCATGGCCTGCCCGACTACACATTCGACGAGACGCCGCTGCGTCTGAGCGAAGCCCACGCCCGGGGCTCCGGCACGGCAGGCGCAGGCGGCAGCGCGGCGGCTGCCCTGCTGTACGGCGCCTCTATTTTCAGCACCAATAGCGCAACAATTGGCCCCGCATCCTCTGGCTCCTTCAACTTCCACTCCACCACCACCTCCTCCTCCACTCCCGCTGCCTCGACCGTGTCTGCACCCTCCCACCACCGACCCTCGCTCCCGATTCTGCTCAAGATGGAGCCGAACGCCGAAGATCTCGTCGCCCAGGAGGCGGCCGCGCGGGAATACCAGCCGCACCTCGAGGTATGCACATAATGACCCTTCCCGCAGTGCTCCTGCAACGCCCCAGTTTCCTTGCTGGGTAGACTGTCCCTGGAACCCCGCGCTCACCAAGCTCCCCCGCTATCCACAGGGACCCCTCGTCGGCAAGAAGACTCTCAGCACCGCCATCACGGAGGAATATGCAAAGGCCGACCCCATTTATGTGCAAAAGACAATGGTGCGTCGTCAATGCATTGCCGTGTTGCTGCAAGTGAGTGCGCCGCTGACAGCCGAATCCAGGTGCTGCCCCAGACATACTCGCATTATCGGCCGGTTCAAGGCGACGGGAACTGCGGCTGGCGGGGTAAGTCGGACGCGCCCCGTGCATAGAGCGCATGGCTCTACTGTGTATAAGGGTCCTGCTGACAGCGAACCGGCAGCAATTGGCTTCGGCTACTTCGAGACGCTGGTCAAGACGTGCAACAAGGCCGGCATTCTGGCCGAGAGGCAGCGGCTGGAGGACCTCAATGCCCTGATCGAGAACATCGGCGGCTTCGCGCCCTATGTGTTCCAGGATTTTGTCGACGAGACGCTGGCGCTCCTGCAGAAGCTGGCCGACCTCGCCGGCCACCCCAAGCAAGCCATGGAGGAGCTGCGGGAGGCCTTCAACGCCCTCGATATCTCCAACTCGGTCATGTACCACTTCAGGATGCTGGCGAGCTCGTATCTCAAGGCCAACCGGGACACGTACGGCGCCTTCGTCACTTCCGACGCGGGCGTGGACGGGTACTGCCACGAGATCCTCGAGCGCCATAACGTCGAGCTCGACCATCTCGGACTGACCCTGCTGGTCAATGTCCTTCTGAAGGACGCCGGATTTGTGTTGGAAGTGGCGTACCTCGACCGCAGCCCGGGGTCCGAGGTCAACACGTACCGGTTCCCGGAAGAAGCTAACAACCGGCACCCCTCGGAACTGGGACCCATCATCCACCTCCTCTACCGTCCCGACCACTACGACATCCTGTATGTCCCGGAGCCGGTCAACCTGCAGGTCCATCGCGTCGCCAGCTTCTCGCAGAGCTACGAGATTGAGAGCTCTCCCATGACCATGCAAAACTTTGGCGCTGCGGATTTGCAAACGCTGTCCCTCATCCCCGGATTTGCTGGCCAGACGCCCGGGTTTGCCCCCATGCTCGACACGAGCCCGTCGCCGCTCACCACGTACAGCCCAAGCCCGGTATCACCGTGGGTCTCGTCGCCCTACGTCGACCCGGTACAGCAGGCGCCGCCGCCCCCGCTACCGGTTCCCACTCCCGCGCCAGCGCCGCAGACGCACCCGCTGCGGTTCAGCGAGTATTGCCAGCTCCGCGAGTACGTCGACAACCACAGGTGGCGGGAGCAGACGCTGCAGACGACAACATTCAAGAACAGCCACTTCAATGTGGCGCACTACAACAACCCCAACTTCCAACCAGAGGAGTACAAGCCCGGCGCCGACGACCACGACCCGCCGCCGCGGGCCAGCGGCCGGAAGAGAGGCAGCGTATAGACCGAGTTGCAAGAGGGCTGGCTGTGCCAACCGGGATCAGATTGACGACTGGCGAAAGGCACGAGTTTGGCAATGCATCGGAGGACATAATACCGGCCGGCACTTTGGGGGGTGGCCCTTGGACCATGACTTTCCCGACTTTCAGGCGCCGCTCTGCGCGTCCCATCTGGCGTCATCATTGGGTTATTTTTTCAAACTCAGCTCAACCATCTCTTATCACGACAAACTGGCCACGAACGTTCTTGGGGTCGGCTTTTACGACCACTTAATGAGGGATGTCCAGAACCAGGCTGGGCATCTCGACGCACTGGGGCCTTCCCGGGCTGCGTCATCATCAACGGCATCATCATTGGGGTTGAACACCCGGCGGCGGGGCACAATGGCGGTATTGTGTTTTGTCGCTTTTTTTTCTCCTTTTCTTTTACCATTTTCTCATTGTTTTCCGGCTTGTTTTTCTTTCTCAACTCTCATGGTGCATGGTGTTTCGGATGGAGAGTCACGGTTTAAGCTTTTTTCTTTCGTTTTATCTCTGGGATTGTCCTCTGACATTGCATTTTCACACAAGAGGTTGTGCTGGTGTGGGTGGTGGGGGTCAGAAAAAGGGGTTGAGGGGAGAGTGGGAGGAGGAAGATGAGCGCGAGGCCGAGGTCGGCGGGTTGCAAATAGCACAGCACAGAGGCGCAGGAGGCGGCAGACACCAGGGGATTTTGCTCCGGAAAAGTTGGCAAGTCAATACCTAGTTGAAAGGCTGGTTGGGGAAATTCCTTCGAGTGTGTTGGTGTGCGAGGCTGGCTTTTTGTGGCAGACCGACCGGACGGCGGACTGAAGACAAGACGGTGTGCATAGCTTCAAGGTTGCCTTGCCTTGCCTCGCCTGGTGCAGCTTGTTTGTTATTGGGCTCTGTGTCTGTGAGGTGAGGGAGATTGAGAGCGTTCTTCAAGAGTTAGCCTGTTCTTCCCGCCTGGCTGGCTGCGGCTGCCTTGGACGGCCCAGGAGGAGCGGTCAACCCACACGGCATGCATGTATGTAAGGTATCAATCGATTGGGGCCGGTAATTGGCTCGGGACAAGGCCCTGTGGGATGTGTGGTTGGTGGTTGGGATGGGATGGGATGGGATGAATGAATGGGTATGGATCAATGAAATTATCTTGGCCGTTATGTGCCACACGAAAATGACACAAAATCTCAATTTGCCGACTTGACCTGGCCGCCTTGTGTGTGTGTTGTGCTGTGTCGTGTCCTGTCCTCGGCTCTGAGCACCGTCAAACCTAGGGTAACAATGACACTAACACACCGTGTTCCGACCACAACTACCCAGCCAATTTTTTAGGGGTGGTGTGCAGACATACGAGGCGGCTGAAATCGAGGTTGAGGTTCGAGGTTTCGAGGATCGAGACTGGGCTGGTTGGTTGGTTGGTTGGTTGCCCTGAAGCACATGCAGACTCACTTTTTTTTTTTCTTCTTTTCATTTGTTGCCAAACCAACAGTTTCCATTCGCGAACCACCCGAACTCCCATCTTGCCACCCCCTGCACCCCAAAAGCAAGCCACCGGCGCTCGCTAGTTAGTCTCTTTGCATCTCCCACCACCCCTCCCTTGGCCCCCAGCAGCTCGGGGGTTTGTTATGTAATTGAGTCTGTAATGGACATGGCAACTTTGCGCCTTGCCGGGTCCAGTCCCGGTGAGGCAGGCACGCACGCAGGGGCGGGGGGGGGACGGGCATGGACGGGCAGGCCACAGCAGTCGCTGTCAGTGGGCGGCGGGTAGGCAGGCAGACAGACAGCGTGGTGTCTCTCCTGCCTGTCTGCTAACTAGTTCATGCACTCCGCGCACGCGGTGCGTCAGGCTGAAACATGCAGGCGTGATATGCGTGCGTGTCCGTGGCCGTGGGCGTGGGCAGGAACCGTCCGACCGACGGGCCTTCCTTGTAGTCTGTTTTTTTGGTGTCTGTGTGTGTGCATGAGCGATGTGGAAATACCTGATGTTAACCCCCGATGGCCGATGCAGGAGTTTAGTCGACGGGAGCGGATGGGATGGGTGAGGGGTTGGCGATGCCGTCGGATCCGAGTACGGATAGACAGACGGCTCTGGGAGGAGGATCTTGGCGGGACGATGGTTGGCTTTTTTTTTTTTGCTGTGCCGCAGTCGGATGGACGGGACTGTGGCTGGGTGGGTGGGTGCGGTACCCTTGACGCCGAGAGATGGGATGAGCGCGGAGCTTGGACCACATGGAGGGGGAAGGGGAATATTGATGATGATGTGAGTCGTTCAACAATATCTATTCCTCTATACACAAACACACCCACATGCTGACATACACAGGATCCGTACACATATTCTACACTCCCACATACATGCTCAACCCCCCCCATCTCACCTCACTTCACCTCCACCAAACCGCCTCCCTCACCCTCTCCAAATACCCCCTCTCCTCCTC